>Ga0137418_10006964_pt1 | contig 10399 bp, 7 predicted proteins | sample CZODoug3_1_2_16f_FD_122242 | JGI IMG/M metagenome (GOLD analysis project Ga0137418, IMG submission 122242) | Vadose zone soil fungal communities from Angelo Coast Range Reserve, California, USA - CZODoug3_1_2_16fungal (Hybrid Assembly) | ecosystem: Environmental > Terrestrial > Soil > Vadose... | reverse complement strand
TGTATCTCGCTGCGCTTCAGGTGCCGCAGCCGGTCCAGGCCGAATTTTTCCACCGCAAAGCTCCCCAGCACCGAGCCGTAGACCATGGCGCGGCGCAGCGAAGCGTCGCTCTTGTCGCCGCATCCCGCCAGGTATCCCATGAAGCCGCCGGCAAAGCTGTCGCCCGCTCCAGTAGGATCGTGCGGCTCTTCGAGCGGAAATGCCGGCACGCAAAAAACGCCGCGCTTGTCCACCATCATTGCGCCGTACTCTCCGCGCTTCACCACCAGCGTTGTCGGCCCCATCTTGAAAATATGCTTGGCGGCGCGCAACAAGTTGTGCTCGTTCGAAAGCTCGCGCGTCTCCGAGTCATTGATCATAAGGATATCGACGTGCTTCAGCGTCTCCCGCAATTCCGCGTTCGAACGTTCGATCCAGTAGTTCATGGTATCCAGCGCCGCGATTTTGGGACGCTTCTTCACTTGATGCAGCACGTCGCGCTGCAAATCCGGGGCAATGTTCGCGAGAAAAACATATTTTGAGCTGCGGTATTTTTCCGGCAAGCGCGGCTTGAATTCCGCGAATACATTCAGTTCCGTCGTCAGCGTTACGCGTTCGTTCAGATTCTGCGAATAACGCCCGGCCCAGAAAAATGTTTTCCCCGTTGCGCGTTCCAGCCCCTCGATATCGATGGTCCGTCCATGAAAAATCCGGGCATCCACTTCCGTGAAATCGTCTCCCACGATCCCCACGAGATTTACGTGCGTGAAAAAACTGGCCGCTACGGCGAAGTACGTGGCCGCGCCGCCCAGAGCGCGATCCACCTTTCCGTACGGGCTTTCCAGTGCGTCAAATGCCACCGATCCCACAACGAGTAGGGACACGCGTCTCTCCTATGAACTATATTTTCCGATGATAGCCGCTAGCTTCTTCTTTGTGGCCTTGGGGACAATCTTCATATCCGTGACCAGCGAATGTTGCAGCGCTGATCCACATTTGCACGTCCTCGCCGCAGGCAACTCGCGCACGGCGGTGCGCAGTACTTTCTGCGCGTTCTCCGCATTTTGACTTAGCGTCGCCATGATCTGCGTCGTCGTCACTGACTCGTGTTCCGGATGCCAGCAGTCAAAGTCGGTGATCATCGCGAGGGTCCCGTAGCAAATCTCCGCTTCCCGCGCCAGTTTGGCTTCCGTCACGTTGGTCATCCCGATTACTTCAAAACCAAGCTGCCGGTGCACTTCCGCTTCGGCCAATGTAGAGAATTGCGGCCCTTCGATGCACACATACGTGCCACGGCGATGCACCATCACCGCTTCATGGACACAGGCATCTGCAAGCACTCCCGATAATTGGCCGCAAGTGGGGTGCGCAAACGCGAGGTGAGCAACGAGTCCCTCTCCAAAAAAAGTGGAGATCCGGTTCTTCGTCCGGTCGAAAAACTGATCGGCTACTAGGAATTCTCCCGGCCGCAAATCTTCCTTCAACGAGCCGACCGCGCTCACCGAAATAATCCGTTCAACTCCCAGCAGCTTCATCGCGTAGACGTTGGCGCGGTAGTTGATCTCGCTCGGCAGGATGCGGTGTCCGCGCCCGTGCCGCGCTAAAAACGCAACGCGTTTTCCTTCCAGGATACCAAGCACGATTGCATCCGAAGGCGCGCCGAACGGCGTTTTCACGCGAATCTCTCGCGCCTTCGTCAATCCCTTCATCGCATAAAGCCCGCTCCCGCCAATGATGCCGATTGCCGCCTCGGATTTCCCCGTTGCGCTCTTCAATTTACTCGTCTCCTTTGCCGCCATCTTTTCTCCTCCGCTACGCGCCCAGGCCGCTCTTCTTCAGGATTTCGTTGACGGCCGTAAAGGGATCCTTTTTCCGATCCGCCACTTCCCCCGCCAACTCCGCCAGGCGCGCATCGCCGTCCGCTCCGCCCAAAGCTCGTTCAAGCAAACGTGATTCCAGCAGCTCGACCAATCGGTTTTTCCAATGCTCCACGTGTTTTCGCCGGCGCTCACCGCTCGACTCAAAATGTTTCTGGAATTTCCCAACCATCGCCGCCAATTCCTCAATCCCTCTATTCTCCGTCGCCACCGTGCGCACAATCGGAGGGTGCCACCCGTCCCGCGGCATCACCAGTGACATCATCGCCAGCAGTTGTTGCTCCAGCCGGTCCGCACCTTCCCGATCCGCTTTGTTTAAAACAAAAATGTCGCCAATCTCCATCAGCCCGGCCTTCATGTTCTGAATGTCGTCGCCAAGCCCTGGCACGAGCACCACCAGCACGCAATCCGCCAGCCGCACGATGTCGATCTCGTCCTGACCCACGCCGACCGTCTCGATCAGCACGTGCTTCTTCCCGGCCGCGTCCAACAGCAGCGCCACTTCCGCCGTCGCTCGCGCAAGCCCGCCGAGAAATCCGCGCGTGGCCATCGATCGAATAAATGTCCCTGCATCCCCCGCATGCCCCTGCATTCGAATCCGGTCGCCCAGAATCGCCCCGCCGGAATACGGACTCGTCGGATCCACGGCAATTACGCCAACTTGTTCCTGTTTCTTCCGGTGATAGCTCGCCAACCGGTCGACCAACGTGCTCTTTCCCGTTCCCGGCGCGCCGGTAACTCCCGTGAGGTACGCCTGACCTGTGTGTGGAAAGAGCAGTCGCAGCAGCGTCTCCGCTTCCGGCTGATGATTTTCAATCGCCGTAATCGCCCGCGACACCGCGCGCACCTCGCCCGCGCGCACTTGTTCCGCCCACTTTTCAACGGGTAACGTCATGCTTTTTCTGTGGAGCTTTCGGAAGCGGGCAGCCGCATCACCCTATTATTTCTTCCCCAGCAGTTGCCGGGCAATCACCAATTTCTGAATTTCGCTGGTCCCTTCGCCAATCGTGCAAAGTTTCACGTCCCGGTAATATTTCTCCGCGGGATAGTCTTTGATGAATCCGTATCCCCCGTGAATCTGCACGCATTCGTTTGCGACGCGCACCGCCACTTCGCTGGCAAACAGTTTCGCCATGCTCGATTCCTTCGTAAATCGAACGTCCTTGCGATCCGCCAGCCAGGCCGCCTGGTAGACCAATAGCTTCGCCGCCTCCACCTCTGTAGCCATCTCCGCCAACTTGAACTGGATGGCCTGAAATTCGCTGATGGCCTGCCCGAACTGCTTCCGCTGTTTCGCGTATTTCGTTGCCGCTTCCAGAGCCCCTTGTGCCATTCCCAGCCCCAGAGCGGCAATCGAAATTCGGCCGCCATCCAGAATTTTCAAACTCCCTACAAACCCTTCGCCTTCTGCCCCCAGCAGGTTTTCGGCAGGCACTCGGCAATCCGAAAAAATCACTTCGGAAGTGTCGCTCGCGCGCAATCCCAGCTTGTTTTCCTTCTTGCCTGGCTTGAATCCCGGCATTCCCTTTTCCAAAATGAAGGCGCTGATTCCATGCGAATTCTTGGACTTGTCCGTCACCGCCATCGCCACGCATACATCCGCGTAATGGCCGTTTGTCGTAAAGGTCTTCGCCCCGTTCAACACCCAATGCTTGCCACCGCGTACGGCAGTCGTTCGCGTGCCTCCCGCATCCGATCCCGCCTCTGGCTCCGTCAACGACCATGCGCCTATTTTCTTTCCCTGAGCCAGCGGCACAAGATACTTGTTCTTCTGTTCCTCGCTTCCAAATTTGAAGATGTGATTGCTGCACAGCGAATTGTGCGCCGCGACGATGATCCCCACCGATCCGTCCACTCGAGACAATTCCTCAATGGCTATCACGTACTCCACGTAGCCTAGCCCCGCCCCACCATACTCTTCCGGAAATATAACCCCCAGCAGCCCCATTTCCCCCAGCTTTGGCATTATTTCAATCGGAAAGTGCGACGCCTCATCCCACTCCATCACATGTGGAGCGATTTCGCCCTCGGCAAATTCCCGGACACTCTTGCGAAGTTGCTGCTGTTCCTCAGTAAAACTGAATTCCACGTTTTCTCCGGTGCGGCTATGTGCTCTTGCTATACCCAGCCCAAATATAATTTATACCACAGTACTCTCTCCCCCTAATTCCGCGGCCCCCTCACGTGCTTATCTCGCTCACAGTCTTCGGCCCAAAATTTGCGATTTCTTCTATTCTACGCCTGCTCCTCTGGTAGACTCCTGCCGATGCGCCGCCGCCATTTCCTCACTCTTTCTGCCGCAACACTCGGTGGCGTCCTCGTTTATTCCCTCGACCGCAAGGCCTCTCTTCTCGCCTCCGAACAAAAACCCTTGCGCATCCCGCTTCGCTTTTTCACCGAGACCGAGGCCTTGATCGTCGCCGGTGCTGCCTCTCGCATTTTCCCCTCCGACGACTCCGGCCCGGGCGCACGCGAAGCGGGCGTCTCCATCTTCATCGACCGCCAGCTCGCCGGCCCCTACGGCCGCGATCGTTTTCGCTACATCCAGCCACCCTTTGAAGATGCCCCTGCCGTTCTCGGCTACCAAGGTAAAGAAACTCCCCGCGAACTCTATCGCGAAGCCCTAAAGGGTCTGAATGGTTTTCATCTCCTCTCACCTGGCGAGCAAGACAAATCCTTGCAGCAGATCGAGTCCTCGGTCTTTTTCGCACTCCTCCGCCAAAACACCATCGAGGGCATGTTTTGCGATCCCATTCACGGCGGCAACGCCGGCATGGTCGGCTGGCAACTCGTCGGCTTTCCCGGCCCACGCATGAGCAATTACGACGAAATCGACAAGTATTACGGGAAACTCTTCCGCCCCAAACCCGCCACTCTCGCCCAAGTCACACACGCAAAAATTCGCCTCGGCGAGGATGAGCCATGAAATCTCTTCCCGCGGTGGACGTCGTGATCATCGGCGGAGGCTGGTCCGGCCTGCTCATGGCCAAGGAACTCGGCTCCCGCACTTCTCTCTCCGTCCTCGTTCTCGAACGCGGCCCCTCCAGAGAAACCTCCGACTACGCCAACGACATGGACGAGTTGGATTTCGCCATCCGCCTCCACATGATGCAGGATCTCTCCCAGGACACCGTCACATTTCGCCACAACGCCAACAAGCGCGCCTTGCCGCTTCGCCAACACGGTTCCTTCTTGCCCGGCGCAGGCGTCGGCGGTTCCGGCGAACACTGGAACGCCCAGTGCCCCCGTTTTCTCCCCGATTGTTTCGAATTGCTGTCCCGCACCACTGAAAAATACGGCGCCAAGTCCTTGCCAGAAGGCCATGCCATCCGCGATTGGGGCGTTACCTACGACGAGCTAGAGCCTTTTTACACCCGCGTCGACAGACTGCTCGGCATCTCCGGCAAAGCCGGCAATCTCCGCGGACAAAAAATCGACGGCGGCAACATCTTCGAAGGCTGGCGCAGCGAAGAATATCCCACCCCGCCCACCAAAATGCCCTACTTCGCCGCGCTCTTCCGCGACGCCGCCAATTCCCTCGGCTATCACCCTTACCCCGTGCCCTCCGCCAACATCAGCCAGACTTATACCAATCCGGATGGCATCTCCCGCGGTGGCTGCACCTACTGCGGTTTCTGCGGAAGATTCGGCTGCATGGTCGGCGCCAAGGCTCAGCCCACCAATCTCCTTCTCCCCATCATCCAAAAGCGAAAAAACATTGTCCTGCGCACCGGCGCCTGGGTCCGCCGCATCCTCTTCGACGCCGCCTCCAAGCCCGCCGCCCGCGGCGTCACCTACATCGACGCTCACGGCGAGGAAGTTTTTCAGCCCGCGTCACTGGTAATTCTCTCTTCCTGGACCTTCAGCAACACCCGCCTGCTCCTTCTCTCCGGGATTGGCGAGCCCTATGATCCAGCTACTGGCCGCGGCGCCGTCGGCCGCAATCTTACTCACCAGGTCAGCGTTCCATCCGCCAACGCCTTCTTCAAAGAGCCTCTCAACCGCTTCATGGGCTCCGGTTCCGCAGGCATGCTGATGAGCGACTTCGACGGCGACGTTTTCGATCGCGGTACTCTTCCCTTCTTGCGTGGTGGATTCTTCTCAGCGCGAGGCTTCGGTTTTCAGCCCATAGGCAGTTTCGGTGTGCTACCCCGCTCGGTGAAGGCCACTTGGGGCTCGGAATGGAAAAAAGCCGCCGTCTCTTATTACGACCGCACCGGCGCCATCATCTTCACCGGCGAACATCTCGCCTACAAAAATCATTTCATGGATCTAGATCCCACCTACAAGGACAAGCTAGGCGACCCGCTCCTCCGCCTCACCCTCGACTGGCGTGAAAACGAGCGCAACATGGTCGACTTCACCACTCCGAAGGCCGTCGAAATCGCCCGCGCCATGCACGCCGAAGAAGTCGATGCTTTTCCTGGTCTGCGCTCCTACGACACCACCCGCTACCAAAGCACCCACGTGCAAGGCGGCACCATCATGGGCAGCTCTCCCGACCAATCCGTCGTCAATCCTTTCCTTCAGCACTGGCAGTTGCCCAATCTTTTCATTCTCGGCGGCTCCACGTTTCCTCAAAACTCTTCCGCCAATCCAACGCCAACCATTCTCGCTTTCGTCTACCGCACCGCCGACGCTCTCGTGAACCGCTATCTCAAAAATCACGGTCCGCTCGCTTAGCCAACTGCATCTACGATTTCCCAATGGTTTACCAACCCACCGGGTAGTGGTTCGCCTTGTTCTGTTCGTCAAGCCAGGTCTTCAGCGGCGCAAAGTAGTCCGCCAGCGCGGAAGCATCCATCTGTTTCTCCCCTGTCAGCGTCTCCAACTCCTCCGGCCAAGGCTTGCTTTGCCCCATCGACAACATCTTGTTCAGCTTCTCTCCCGCCGCCTTGTTTCCGTAAATCGAGCAGCGGTGCAGCGGGCCGCTGTAGCCCGCCTCCCGGCAAAGCGCACGCTGAAACTGGAATTGCAAAATCCGCGCGAGAAAATACCGCATATAAGGCGTGTTCGAAGGCACATGATATTTCGCGCCCGGATCAAAGTCTGCTTCCGTCCGCCCCACGGGCGGAACAATGCCCTGATACTTCCGCCGCAGCTCCCACCATTCTTTGTTGTACCCGTCCGGTTTGACCTGCCCTGCAAATACCTCCCACCGCCACTTGTCTACCACCAATCCAAACGGCAGGAACGCCACCTTCTCCAGCGCCTGCTGCAACAGATAGTCAATGTCGCCGGACGCCGGCGGCACCGCGTCAATCAATCCAATCTGCTTTAAATATTCCGGCGTAACCGAAAGCGCGATCGTGTCTCCCACCGCTTCATGAAATCCGTCATTCGCGCTGCTCTGGAAAAGCGGCGCCTGCCCGCTGTACGCCCGCTGATAAAAGTTGTGCCCCAGCTCGTGATGAATTACACGGAAATCTTCTTCCGTGATCTGGATGCACATCTTCACACGCACATCATTCTTCGAATCGATGTCCCACGCGCTCGCATGGCACACTACGTCGCGGTCGGCCGGCTTCGTGAAAAGCGATCTCTCCCAGAATGTCTTCGGCAGCGGCCCGAATCCCAGCGAGGTAAAAAACGCCTCGCCGTACCGCACCATCCCTAGAGCATCCGTGTGACGGTCCTGCAAGATTTTCGTTAAATCGTAGCTCTGCGCCGGCTTCGGCGAATCCATCAGCGAATAGACGTTGTTCCATTCTTGGCTCCAGATATTTCCCAACAGGTGCGCAGGAATCGGCCCATTCGCCGGAACCAGTTCCGCCCCGTATTTTCTCCGCAGTTGTCCGCGCACGTAGGCATGCAGCGATTGATAGAGCGGCCTCAGTTGTTCCCACAACCGATCGGCCTCTTTCGCCAAAGCATCCGGCGGCATGTCGTAATTCGAACGCCACAATGCCCCCGCGTCCGCGAATCCCAGCTCCCGCGACCCCGCATTTCCCAGTTCCACCATCCGCGCGTACCGTTGCCGCATCGGCTCGCCCACCGCGTGCCAACCCACCCACGCCCGCTTCAGTTCCTCAGGATCGTGGCTCGTAGCCATCAACTTTCCCACGGCAGTCACATCCAGACACTTTGCAGCGTCTCCGCCAGGGCACCACTTCCCCTTCCCGTAGTCGCCATCCAGTGAAGCCAGCACCTGCGCCAATTCTTTTTGTTCTTTCGGATCAGCAGGCGCGGGAAACCCCGCCGAAAGCTTCATTAGCAACATCTTTCGTGCCATCTCGGGCGGAAGTGCCAGCTTGTCGAAATCATGCGCCTTCTTGGACATTTCCGCGCTGAAGCCACTCAACTCCTGGTTGGCGTCCGCCGCGATCTGCTCCGTGTCATCCGTAATGAAGTTTTCTTCTACCCAGGAAGCTCGTTGCGCTTTGTTGCTGAGATCGAATAAACGTCTCTCTGCTTCTTCGAGGAATTTCTTGGCATCAGCAAATGTAGGAGCGCTTTTCTTCTCCGCTGCTTTCTTGGCTTGTGAGTCCTGTGCCCGAGTCGCGCCGCCAAAGACCATCCCCGCCACTAGACATGCGGCTATCGACGCCGCCTTCACGACGATTCTCTTCATGCCCCCGCCTTTTGCGTCTTCGCCACCACTTCCTTCAGCACCACCAGCGCTCGCTCCACCCCCGCCCGATCCACATCGCAGTGCGTAACCACCCGCACCGAATGCACCGCCGTGTCCTGCGCCCACACTCCATGTGGATGCAGCGCATCGCACAATTCCACCGCCGTCTTCCCCGTCTTCGAGCAATCAAAAATCACAATATTCGATCGAACTTTTTTCGGATCGATCGCCAGCCCAGGGATTTCCGCAATTCCTTCCGCCAGCCACTTGGCATTTTCCTGATCGATGTGCAGCCGCTCCGGTGATTTCTCCAGCGCAATCAATCCCGCCGCCGCAATCACACCCGCCTGCCGCATCCCGCCGCCAAACATCTTCCGGTACACTCGCCCCTTCTCGATAAACGCTTTCGTCCCCGCAATCATCGACCCCACCGGCGCGCCCAGCCCCTTCGACAAACAAAACATCACTGAATCCACTTTTCGCGTCATCACCGCCACATGGTCTCCCAGCGCCGTCGCCGCATTAAAAATCCGCGCCCCATCCAGATGCACCTTCAACCCCATCTTGTGCGCGTGGTCGCAAATATCATCCACCTGCGCCGTCGGATAAACTGTTCCTCCCGCCATGTTCGCGGTATTTTCCAGGCACACCAGCGCCGTCTGCGAATCGTAATAAATCTTCGGCCGGATCACCGCCTCGATCTGCTTCCACGTCAAAATCCCGTCTTCCCCGCGCGCCACACGCGGCATGCACCCCGCAATCGCGGACATCGAAGCCAACTCATACAAATTCACGTGCGACCGCTCCTCGCAAATCACCTCGTCCCCATGATGCGTCCACGTCTTGATCGCAACGAGATTCCCCATGCAGCCCGTGGGAACAAACAGCGCCGCTTCTTTCCCAAAAATCTCCGCCGCCCGCTTTTCCAGCCGGTTGACCGTCGGATCCTCTCCGTAGACATCATCCCCGACCTCGGCCTCCGCCATCGCCCGCCGCATCTCCGCCGTGGGCCGCGTCACCGTATCGCTCCGCAGGTCCACCACCCCCTCCGGAACCTTCCCCGCCTCCACCACCGAGTCCGGATCCACCCGCTGATTCCCCTTCGCCACCGTATAACTCATATTCTTCTTCTCTCTTCTTCTGTGTGAACTCCGCGCTCCAACCTCTGCGCGCTCTGTGCTAACTCTTTTTTCTTCCGAACTCTGCAACTCCAACTACGGCGTTTACCCCGGCCCGGTCGAGGCGTCTCTGCGTTATCTTTTGCTCTTTCTTCTGCCTATCCTTACCTCATCAACTCCACAAACACCTCATTCGACACACTCAGCTTCTCCCGCGCCAGCCGCACGATGCTTCCATCCCTTTTCACCAGACCCGCCAAAGCCAAAGGATCAAATCTTGCCGCCAGGCTAGCTCCATATTCTTTCTCAATCCGCCCCACATCGATCCCATCCAATTGCCGCAACCCCAAAAACAGTTCCTCCTCCAGCGCACTCTCCGTCGTCAACACCTCATGCTGCTCCATCGGCAACCGCCCACTCTGAATCGCCGCCACATACCCCGCCGCATCATGCGCATTCGCCCACCGCTCCGTCCCCGAAAACGAGTGCGCCCCCGCCCCAAATCCCAAATAAGCCTCCCGCCGCCAATATTTCAAATTATGCTTCGACTCAAACCCCGGCTTAGCCCAATTCGATATCTCATAGTGATGATACCCCGCCGCCCCAAGCCTCTCTTGCGCCAGCTCATAAAACTCCGCCATCTCATCTTCGCTAGGCACCGCCCCCGCACTGTACTTCTTCCCACCACCCAGCAACTCCGCACCCAGCCGGCTTCCCTCATCAATCTCCAGCAAATAAACCGAAACATGCTCCGGCCCGATCGCCATCAATTCATCCAGCGACTGCCGCCAGCTATCCCGAGTCTGATGCGGCAACCCCGCAATCAAATCGAAACTGATATTCCGAATCCCTGC
>Ga0137418_10006963_pt1 | contig 10399 bp, 8 predicted proteins | sample CZODoug3_1_2_16f_FD_122242 | JGI IMG/M metagenome (GOLD analysis project Ga0137418, IMG submission 122242) | Vadose zone soil fungal communities from Angelo Coast Range Reserve, California, USA - CZODoug3_1_2_16fungal (Hybrid Assembly) | ecosystem: Environmental > Terrestrial > Soil > Vadose... | reverse complement strand
CAACCCGGCGGTTTCGGCGTTGCCGAAGGCCGAACCAGTACGCCTTCCCATGGTATTGGCGTCAGCCCAGATAGGAAGGCCTTATGGGTGAATAGCACGTTTGCCAACGCCGTATTTAAGTATTCGCTGCCGGACCTCAAGCTCCTCGGATACGTCCCACTGCCCGAGGTACACCCGACCGGACACGCGCCAACCGGCTCCGTCCCCGAGTGGATAACCTTCACACCGGATGGCAAGACCATCTACGTTTCAAACTCAGGAGCAGGCTCCGTTTCGGTGATCGACACCGCCTTGATGAAAGAAGTCGCCGTGGTTCCCGTAGGAGAAGTGCTGAAACGCATCAACACTCTCGTCCTGCGCTAGCGGCAGCAGTCAAGGAGTTCTGAAGAATGACGCTGTCATTGCCAACGCATTCGAATAGGTTCTGCTCACATGTCGGTCTGGCATTGTTGATGGCAGTCCTCGTTATAACCAGCGACCCTGCAATTTCACAATCTTCTGCGGCGGTGGTACGAGCGCCTCATCGTGTGAAACGAGTCTTGCTGCTCAGCCTGGATGGGCTACATGCTCTCGACCTTGCAAATTACGTTAAGGCCAGGCCAAATTCCACTCTCTCTCAACTCAGCCAACACGGCACCACATACACGAACGCGCGCACGTCGTTGCCTTCGAATTCATGGCCTGGACTGCTGGCAATCGTGACGGGCGGGTCTCCACTTTCGACCGGAGTGATTTTCGAGAATAACTATGACCGCAGCCTATCTCCTCCGGAATCCAAATGCGCTTCCCTCGGCGCCGCAGTCGTGTTCGACAGTTCCATCGACAACGACCCTAACGCCCCTGACAGTGGTGGCATCAATCCTCAGTCGCTACCACTGAACCCAGCGAAACACTGCACCCCCGTCTATCCCCACGACTACATTCGCGTGAACAACCTCTTCGAGGTCATCAAGCAATCTGGCGGACGCACAGCATGGGCCGACAAACATCCAGCCTACGAATTTTTGAATGGCCCTTCCGGAAACGGCGTTGACGACCTCTTTACCCCGGAAATCCGCCTTGTAACCAAGGCCCGCAGTATCCCTAAGACCGAAGCCTACGACGACACAAAGGTCGAGGCGATTCTCCACGAGATCGACGGGAAGGATCACACGGGCAGCAAGGATGTTGGCGTGCCCGAAATCTTCGGCATGAATTTTCAGTCCATCAGCATGGCGCAGAAAATGAAGGGCTTTGGATACCTCGATGGCGATGGAACCCCCAGCGCCGGTCTGTCGGATGCTCTCGATCACACCGATCAGTCGCTCGGCAAGATGGTTTCGAAGCTGAAAGAGAGAAAGCTTCTCAAGACGACTCTAATCATCGTCACTGCGAAGCATGGTGACGTACCCATCGATCCGCTCAAGTTCCAGGCGGCTGACCTGACGTTGATTCCTAAACTTGTGAACGAAATTGAACCTGGCCTTCTCCTCAACGCCGAACAAGATGGAAGTATTGCAATGCTCTGGCTGAAAGATCACCGGCGCGTCCCCGAGGTTGTGAAAGCTCTTCGAACCCAACAGGCCGAAGGCCGAATTCAGCAGATCTTTTCCGGAGAATCTCTGAAATTGATATTTCCCGATCCGGCAACGGATCCACGCATGCCGGACATCGTCATTCAGCCAACTTTGGGTGTGATCTATGTTGAGGAAAGCGACGGGTTTATCGAAGAACACGGAGGCTTTACTGAGGAAGACACTCACGTCGCTCTTCTTGTTTCGCTTGCGAGTTTCTCGTCCCGCCAAATCAAGTCGCCGGTTATCACGGCACAAATTGCCCCTACGATCCTTAGCGAACTCGGGCTGAGTCCTAAGAAACTGGAAGCTGTCACCAAAGAACTTACACCTGTGCTTCCTGGATTCGAGGGGAAGTGAACAGCGACCGGTTACTCGGTAGTGTAGTTGATCTCCATCCGGCGAACTTGCAAGCTGGAAACATAGAGAACAAGCATCGCAACGACGACCACTCCCATGATGGCAACGGGTGCTGAAACTGGATCGGAATTGGAGACAAGCAGCGCAAGTACGGGGGACGTTCCCGGAGGACTTGGGATATCCACCGGACATAGTGCCTTCAGGTAGTAAATAACGCTGAATTTCTGAAGCAAGGAAGGAAGGAACGGATTCACCGCTTCCCAGATTAGAATACCTGCAGCTGGAAGGATCGGATTGCGAAACAGCATGCCGGAGGCCAGAAAGAATGCTCCGTAACCCAAACAAGCCAAAACGGTCACCCCAAGGTAGGCGGCCGCACTGGCAAGTCCATGATTTTGGTAAAGGTAAAGATCTCGAACGTTAGGACTGTAGTTTGTGGCGAAGACAAGAATCTGAAGCAACTCACTGGTCCCAAAAATGATGCATGTTGCCAGTAGGCCGGCAAGGAACTTTCCCACCATGAGAACTTCACGACGGATGGGCTCTAGGAAATAAAAGTGCAGGCTCTTGTCCAGAATCTCGCCGCGAAACAGGTTCATAAAGATCCCGAGGCAGCCAAAAAAGATTGCCAATCGCAGGTAGAAAAACTGGAACACGCCGGCGAAAACGACGATGTCCTCGCTTAGATTGTAGCCCTCCCTCAGGTTTGCGTTCGTGACCTTGCCGTCGGCCAAATCGACATAGAGATCGTTGGTTCCGTCGGAGTAATGAAAACTCTCATGTAGGACAAGCACTAGGGACGTCGGATCCGATTGCCGCCGCTCGTTCCAGTGATAGCGTCTCGGCGGCTTGCCGAGACGCGCGATCACATCTTGTCCGGTCATCCCGGGTTGAACCCCAAGCAAGTCTGGATAGGTAAGCTGCCTCTCACTTTGGCTGGCGAGGCGCTGCCGCCGTGCTTGCTCGCGAGACATTACAAAGTCGTGTCCCATGAAAAGCAAGAGAGGCAACAGCGCGAGAATATAAATCCAAAGGCCCCGTCTGGCGAAGAAAGTCTTCTTCATTTCCAGGCGAATGACAGACCGAATCTGCATCCACCACAGTAGGATCATCGGACCACCTCGTCATTGCCGATCAGGTATTCGTAGACAGAATTCACGTCGTCGTCGGCCGGAGCGACAGATTCGATCTCGATTCCATTCATCGCCATGTGGTTCAACGTGAGATAGAAGCGATCAGGGTCTCGAGTCTTGATCAATAGTCCGCGCTCGTCATTGTGAATCCGAACCTCGATCGTTTGTTCGTTCACCATCAGCTTAGCCGCGAACTCGCGCGGCCGATTGCAGCGGATGAGAATCTGGGCGGGATGTTCCTGGATCTCATTGCGCACGCTGTGAATCTGGCCCTCGGCTACCACGTATCCGTTGCTCAGGAGGATGACCTGATCCGAGATGGCGTCCACTTCGTGAAGGATGTGGCTGGAGATAATGACGTAACAACCATCGGCCGCTACTGCGCGAAAGAGCGCAATCATCTCCGCTCGGGCGAGAGGATCGAGGCCGTTGAGAGGTTCGTCCAGCACGAGCACTCGTGGGTTGCGGCAAAGAGCTTGCGCGAGTCTGATGCGCTGGCGCATGCCTTTGCTGTAGCTCGCAACACTCCGCGGTGCAGCGTCGCTGAGGCCGACCCGCTCAATGGCTCGCCACGCGAGTTGGTCCGCGGTATCGGAGTCCTTACCCGCGAGCCGTAGATATGAGGAGACAAATTGGAATCCGCTCAGACCCTTGGGAAAGGAATCAAACTGCGTGCTGTAGCCCAGGATTGCGAAGAGTTTTTCCGGCTCGTCCGGCGTATACTCCAGGACCTGGACACGGCCACGCGTGGGCCGCACCAAGCCTGTCATCAGGTTCATCAAAGTGGTCTTTCCAGACCCATTCGGACCGACCAAACTGGTGACGCCCGGCGGAATCGAGAGATTGACGCGATTCACTCCGAGAATCTCGCCGTAAAACTTCGAGACATCCTGAAAGACGATGCGGTCACTCACCGGACCACCTCGTAAGCTCGCACTTTTTTCACGAGGAGCGCGAGGCAGATTCCGCAGAATACCAATAGAGCAGCGTAGGCTTCTGTTGAAGAAACAGCCCGTTCATCACCAATTCGAAAGAGCCCGTTCCATACCGTCGACATCAAATACACAATATCGACGAAATGGCCGAGCTGCGTTCGCATCACTGCGTTTACAGCTTGAGCGAAGCCAGCTCCAAAGAACAGCACTGCAAGAAGCAAAGCTCCGGCGACGATTCGCCACTTGACCCAGGCAGAAAGGGCCATCGCGAGCAAAGAGAGAATTGCGATCCAAATCCAGCAGGCAAGGACGAGGCTGCCGGCAATCCAGAGATGGTCCCACGCCCAAGCGGGGCCGGCGAGGCTCGCTTGCACCGCGAATAGCACTAGCCCCGGGACCCACATGATCTGCGACAGGAGAATCGCCAGCACGGAGGCTTTACCAAGCACATACTCGGCGCGGGAGAACGGGCGACAGAAGTACAAAGGGAGGGCTCCATTAGCAATATCCGGAGAAATCAAACCCGGGCCTGTAAATGCCGTAAGCACAAATGCGAGCACGCCCTGCACGTTGACGAAGTAGTAGAAGAATTTGTTGTCAATCGTGAGAATCTGTCCGCCGACCGCGCCTAACCTCGCCAGGAAGCTCAAATTGTGCGCGAGGTAAATAGTTAGTAAGGAGAACAACGGATAGAAAAAGCAGAGGACGAAAAGGCCGGTCTGCAGCTTGGAACGGAATAGACTGCTGCGCGAATAGCGAAACAGCACAAGCCAGCGGGACCAAGCCGGAGTGAGGACGCCCGAGTACGAAGTGTAAGTACGTCTATAGACAGCCATAGTTGCTCTTCCGTCGCCTCTGCCATCGGGCTGGCATATTAACTTCCCATCGCTTTCAGAAAAATATCTTCCAGCGAATCGCGGCGAAAATTCAGGCGGCGGATGCGAACGTCCTTTTCTGCGGCGATGCGATAAATGTCACGAATTTCGATTCCGTCCGCCAAAATCATTTTCAAGCGGTTCGCGGAGGTTGCGCACTCACAGCCAAGCTTCTCGATGGCGTCGGTGAAATCGCCATTCGCGCCGTAGGTCTCCAGTTCCAGAAATCTCTTGTTGGCTTTGCGCTCCTCTTCGAGGTTGGAGTAGTGGGCAATCCGGCCCCCGTTTAGGATCAACACCTCTTCGCAGGTGTCTTCCACATCACGCAACAAATGCGAGCAGAGAACGATCTGCAACTCCCTGCTGTCGCGAATGTCGCGGATCATGCGGATCATACGCTGCCGCGCGGAGGGATCGAGGCCGTTCGTGGGTTCATCGAGAATCAACAGTTTCGGCCCGTGGGCGACCGCCTGCGCCAGCTTGGCCAGTTGTTTCATGCCCAGCGAGTAAGTTCCCAGTTCGCGATATCGCGCTTCCGCAAGTCCTACGCAGAAGAGAGCCTCGTGGGCGCGTTCCAACGCGGCCGCCGGAGGCAACCCGGAAAGCTCCGCCATCATTCTCACGTAAGAGACAGCATTCATTTTCGAGATGAATGCGTCATTCTCTGGCATGTAGCCAACCAGGCTGCGGATTTTTCGGGTCTCCGTACGAATGTCGTGCCCGAGTACGCTGGCCGACCCGGAGGAAGGCTTGTAGAAGCCCAACAGCGTATTAATCAGAGTGGACTTACCCGCGCCATTCGGTCCCAGCAACCCAATGGCGCGGCCGCGTAAAGCGCAGTTGAGATCTTTTAGAATTTCGCGGTTGCCAAAGCGGACAGAAAGGCCCTGCAACGCAATCACCGGCGGAGGCGGAGCAGCAGCAGTTTGCTGATTCGCTCTCTCTGCCGCTGCTCCGCTTTGAACGGTTGTGCTCACGGGCTCGTGGTCACCACAGGATGGTTCTGGGGCCTGGCAAACAACATCTGCGGCAGAAGATTGCCGCCATGGCCCATCGTCATCAGCGTGCCCAAGTCGAAGCCCATGAAGCCAGTGTTGCTGGCAGCTACGATCCTCTGGGGCTCCCCGTAAACGTAAATCAGGCCGGGCGCGGTGTTTTCTTGTAAATAACTAATGGACTGCTGTTGCTGTGGCGTGAGAGCTCCGCTGGATTGAATCTGTTCCACTAGCGGGCCGATTACGGGACCGGTGTTGTGATAGAAAATCGCCGAAAAATTCGTGTACCCATCACTCGGCAGAAGCGCCTGAAAGGTCGAGGAGTGCGTCAGCGTATTCCCTGCCTGGCGGTCCCGAATCGATCGAGAGAGCGTGCCAACGTCCGGTGCAGCAACCAGGTAACTGTCCACAAACGTGTAGTCGATCTCCGAACTTATGTCCTTCTGGTGGCGCAGAGTGTAGTAGGTCTGCGAGCCAACCTGCCGCTGCGTGAGCTGGAGCGGACCTTCTTTTGGAGTTGCCTCACGATTGAAACTGTCGACCAGCTTCTGAATTGTCGATTGCAAGGTCGCTGGCTCGTACACCTCGAAAACCACCTTCCACGTGGGAGTCGGCAGGACCGGTCCATCAAACGCCATGGTCACCTCGCCGCCCAGCGGCGCCGACATGTCATTCAGGACGCTCACGCCGGTCTTGGATTCGAATTTCGCCAGTTCTTGGGAAAAGTTGGCATCGTTCTTTCCGAGCATGCTAAACAGCTCCTCCATGATACTGCGGGGATTCTTGATGACCACAGCGGTCGCCATGCTGGCCTGGGGCGAAATGAACTCCAGCGCCCCCATGGAAGCCGGCGCCGCCAGCCAGGACGCAACGCCTTGCCTCTCGGAAGAGAAGGCCAGCGCAGCGCGACTCTCGGTCTTGCCCGCGACTTCGCGGCGCTCCATCGTCAGGTATTGCACGTTATCCATCCCCGGCGGCAAGTGGTCCCCACGCTCTTGTACGTTGCTCGCGGCAATTTGTTCCATGTCGACGCACAAGAGCCATCCTGCCCCCTGCTGGTAGGAGCTAGCCACCTGCTGATAAAGCGAGGTTTTAGCAAAATGGCCGTTGCTGGGCTGCTGAATCCGGGCCGCCGCCTGCTGCAGTTCGCTGACATCCGGGCTCGCAACCAGCATATCGTTCTTCACATAAACCAACAGCGGCCGAGCGGCCGAGGGTGACACAGCCCAGGGATCGCGAACAAGTTGCATCGATGTTTGCGAACGCTTTGTGTTAAGGCGCTTCACTTCTCCTTGCAGAAAATCCTCTAACCCCGGCTCGCGGACCCGAGCAAGAATGACGGGCTCACTGTACGCGGAGCCATTCTTGGTTACCGTGAGCACGATCTCATCGCCCAGATAGCTGCTGAACGTCTTCAGTTGCTCGACCACGGTGTCCAGTTTTGGCCCGTTTCCGCGCTGCTGTTCCCGCCACCAGTCACGCAAGGCGGGGCTTTGCTGCAGGCGTTCCTGAAAGAGTCTGCTGGCCTCGCCCAAGGTCGTCGCCAGATTCGGAATCGCCGCATAGACAACGGCGTGATCTGGAACGTAGGGAAGGAGATCCGAAGAGTAGCGAAGCCCCGGTCCCGGAATCGCCTCGATCTGCTTTTGGAGCAGCGCGAAGTCCCCCAGCCGCGCGAGATATTTCGCGGAGTTCTTGCTCCAGCCAATCTCGTCTTGGATCGGAACCTTGGAGACGCTCGCGCTTGACGTTTCCTCTTCTCCCGCGCGGAGTTCGCTAGTCCGGTCGCCGTAGGCCACACGCACTACTCCCTCGATCACCGCCACACGCGAGCCCTTGGTTCCATGGTTGACCGAAAAGATCGTCCCCTTAACCGACACCAAACCATCGTCGGTGGCCACATACAAACGCCCGGTGCGTTGCTTCGCTGCCTGGACAATGATGTGGCCGCCATCCAAATGAATTGTGGTGCCCTTCCATCCGCGTGAGACCGAAATGTCAGAGCGCTCATCCATCTCTACCAATGAACCATCGAGCAACCGAACCACGGCATTCGAGCCCTTCGATGTGCGGATGTCATCTCCATTCTGGATTTGATAGCCCGCGGGAATCAGCCGCACTTGGTCTCCAGAAACCGCATAGAGCGAGCCGTCCACATTCTGGACGGATCCACGGATGGAGCTTTGTCCGGGAAGGAGTCCTTTACTCAAAGCAAAGGCCACGAATCCCACAACCACAACGGCGGTTGTGGCCATCGCCCAGCTCCAAACCGGGAACCCTCGCGGCGCAATTTTCGGCCGCCAAATCGTTCGCGTTTCGACGTTTCGCGCTTGCTCGAGAGCCCGCCGGCAGGCAACACATTGGTGGACGTGATCCTCGAATAGCAGCTTGCGACCTTCCGCCAATTGTTTCCCGGCATACGCCGGGATCAGCGCCTGGAAGTCCTCACAACTGCGAAGACTGTGTACGGCGCCGACGGCGGGAGAACCAGCAATCACCTTCCAGACGCGGTCCCCAGCTTGTGAAACGACTTGCTCGTCGATCGGCTCGTTGCGAATCTCTGAGAGTAGGCGGTCGAATTTCTGATCTTTCATAATTTGTCTCCTAAATGAGGACGAAGTTCCTTGCGAAGCTGTTGCCGTGCCCGATGGACGACAACCGATACGAGCACTTGTGAAATACCCAGCGCTTGGGCAATCTCCCGATTGCTGAGGCCCTCAATGAAGCGCAAAACGAAAATCTCCGCCGAACGCGGTTTGAGGCGGGCAATAGCGCGCGCCAGGGTCTGCCGGAGGCTGCCGTCATCGGGTTGCAGCACGTGGGGCGTTTCTTCCGTTAGGGCGACGGTCGCCGCGGCCTGGCGAGATCGAATTACGTCCAGAGCAGCGTTGACCGCCGCCCGGCGCAGATAACTCTCAGGGTTCTCCATCGGGCTCGCATCGATGTTGCGCCGCAGAAGGCGCAGAAAGACCGTTTGCAATACATCTTCCGCGTCCGCGGCGTTTCCCGTCACCCGGTAGGCCGTTCGGAAGACAAGCCTGTGCTGAGCCCGAAAAGCCTGCTCGAGTTCATTGGGGATCGCGATTACCGGTTCCTCTAGTACGCTTTGCAGGGTACTCCTCCGTACTGTTCTTACACACGGAAAGACGCCTGGCCAGTCGGGTTATTACAATCGAGCAAAAATAAAAGACACAAAAGATCGAACTCTTTCGAATCCCGACAGTTAATACATCGATCATCGATCAGGGTTACGCGGGTAACTGGTCCGTCCCTGCGTGACTAAAGATAATGAGACCTGAGGGTGACCTCGGAGGTGTATCCTCCTGCCGTCGCTCTCCACACTGGGGGTAGCCATGACCACGGGAGCCGGGAAAGCGCGACCGGCCGCGCAGTCCTCGGCGCAGGCATTGCCGAAGCTCGACGAAACCATTCTGGCGATGGTAATGGCCCGGAATCCCTTGCCCGAGATCTTGGCAGCTTTATGCACTGGGATCGAGACGCAGGATGCAGGCTTGCTGTGTTCTGTACTTCTGCTCGATGCGGATGGCGTGACCTTGCGGACAGCAGCCGCGCCCAGCCTGCCCCAACAATATTGCGAGGCGATTAACGGGGTCCGCATTGGGCCCAGCGTAGGATCTTGTGGAACAGCGGCTTACCGGAAAGAACTGGTCGCGGTTTCCGATATTGCCACAGACCCACTGTGGTCCGACTATCGTCACTTGGCCCTGGCGCATGATCTGCGAGCCTGCTGGTCGACCCCGATCCTGGTTCCGGGCGGTGCCGTGGCTGGAACCTTCGCCATTTACTACCGCGAACCCTGCGCTCCCGACGCACAACATCTGCAGATCATTGCTCATGCCACGCACTTGGCGGGCATCGCCATTGCACACGATCGAGCGCAGATGCAACTCCGGACGGTGGAGGACCGCTACCGCACGCTCGTCGAGCGTCTGCCCGCCATCACCTACGTGGCCGAACTCGGGGCCGATGGTCCCTGGCACTATGTCAGCCCCCAGATTGAGAGCATGCTGGGATACTCGCCGCAGGAATGGCTGGCGGATCCCATGAGCTGGATGAATTGCATCCAGGCAGACGATCGCGAAATCGCCTTGGCGGCCGAATCGCCGTCGACCGACGCCACGCTCGACAAGCGACCGGCTGAGATCCTCCGGCCGGGTGCCGTCGAACGTCGCGGTGAGATGGGCACCGTCGAGTCGGGGATCAAGCCCGCGTTCGCGAAGCACGGCGACGGCCAAGTCGGTGTCGTCGGTCTCGACGCGCACGACGGTTGCCGCCGCTGATTGCAGCGCATCGAGCTCGCCTTGGGCGACGAGACGACCGGCACTCATCACCGCCACGTGCGTGCACACCTGTTCGATCTCCGCCAGCAGGTGACTCGACAGGAACACGGTCGTGCCATCGGCGGCCAGCTCGCGGATGAGATGGCGGATCTCGCGGGTGCCCTGCGGATCCATGCCGTTCGTCGGCTCGTCGAGGATCAGCAGCCGGCGCGGACGCAGCAGGGAGTTGGCCAGACCCAGACGCTGC
>Ga0137418_10006962_pt1 | contig 10400 bp, 9 predicted proteins | sample CZODoug3_1_2_16f_FD_122242 | JGI IMG/M metagenome (GOLD analysis project Ga0137418, IMG submission 122242) | Vadose zone soil fungal communities from Angelo Coast Range Reserve, California, USA - CZODoug3_1_2_16fungal (Hybrid Assembly) | ecosystem: Environmental > Terrestrial > Soil > Vadose... | reverse complement strand
CGAGACCGGCCTCCCGATCTGGGCGCTCTGGCAGCACTACGACCGCGATCGGGACATCGAGTTCATCCGCCCGCTCTACCGCAAGCTCGTGCGTACCGGCGCCGATTTCATGGCGACGTACCGCGAGCCCCGCACCAAGCTCCCCGCTCCGTCGTTCGACCTGTGGGAGGAGCGCCGTGGGATCCACGCGTTCACGACCGCGGCCGTCTGGGCGGGGCTCACGGCCGCGCGGAACTTCGCGGTGGCATTCGGCCAGCACGAGCTTGCGAAGCGCTACGCCGTGGCCGCGCAGGAGATACGCGATGCGGCCCTCGTCCATCTCTGGGACGCGGACCGCGGCCGGTTCGTGCGCACGATCAACGTGTTGCCCGACGGCACGATCGTGAAAGACGCCACGATCGACATCTCGCTCGCGGGCATCTTCCTCTTCGGTCTGCTGCCGGCGACGGACGAACGGGTCCGTTCGACGATGCGCGCGATCGAGGACCGTCTTTCGGTCCGGACACCGGTGGGCGGGATCGCGCGGTACGAGAACGACTATTACTTCCAGGTCTCGTCCGACATCGCCAGCGTGCCAGGCAATCCGTGGTTCGTCGCGACGCTGTGGCTCGCGGAACATCTCATCGCGATCGCGGAGAAGCCCGCGGACCTCGACCGGCCGCGCGCCTATCTCGATTGGTGCACCCGTCGAGCGCTCGCCTCCGGGGTCCTGTCCGAGCAGGTCCATCCCTACACGGGTGAGCCGCTCTCGGTGTCGCCCTTGACGTGGTCGCACGCCGCGTTCGTGAGCGCGGTGCAGCACTACGCGCGCCGCTCTCGCCTCATCAAGGACCGTCTCCGCGATCAGGTAAAGACCGCGGGCGAGGTCATCGTGTGAGGAAGGGCCGCGCATTGGCGGCAGCTCTCACCGCCACGCTGCTCGCGGCCTGCACCTCGCCGCCGGTTGCGCCGCCGGCGAGCCCCGGCGTCGGGCTCCGCGCGTCATTCGTACTTGCGAACCCGGCAGGTCTTCTCGCGATCGACAGCGGTGGGCACTCGCTTGGTCGGATCGTCGATCTACCGGCGCAGAGCGCGCCTGCGACCCCGGTGCTCCATCCCTCGGGCAAGTCGATCGTTTTCGCTTTCACGGGGCAGCCCGACAAGACGACGGGCTTCGGCTCTGACCTCTACACCGTCAATCTCGATGGGACGGGCTACAAGCCACTCGTACAGCACGAGAGCGACAACGTCTTCTATGCGTCGCCGCGCTTCGACAAAACGGGCAATCTCCTTTACTTCCATCGACGCGCGGCGCTCATCCAGGCCGGTGCCTACGTCGGGAATGAAGACTCGCTCGAGCGTCTCGACCTGAGGACCGGCGAGCGCAAACGGCTCCTGATGAATGGAGCGGATCCCACGATCTCACCCGCTGGCGATCGGCTCGTCTACACCCACCTCACTCAGGGATATCCGGACGCCATCTGGACCGCGGACATCGATGGCTCGAACGCTCGTCCGTTCTTCAAGACGAAAGACACCTGGTGGTACCTGCAGACGCCGCGCTTCGCCCCAAGCGGCTGCGAGATCGTCTTCTCGGCGGCCGGACACGCGGTCGCCGCCGCGCCACCTCCCATTCAAAGCGGCGGCCCATCCGGCGTCGCGCATCTCAGCGTCCCTTCGTTCCTCTACACAGCGCCGTGCGACGGCACGAGCGTCAAGGAGGCAGTCCAAACGTTGGACGACGTGGTCCCCGCATGGTCGCCGGACGGAACGCAGATCGCGTACGTCGGAACCGGCGCGTTCTTCGTCTTCACGGTCGCGAGCGGAAACGTACGAACGCTCGCTCAAGGACAGGACTTCTTCTTCGGCGATCTCCTGTGGCTGAAATGATGGTTTCTATCGCGCAACAGCGACCGCAACCGGGCACAGCTGCTGCACCCGATGTATGACGACCGAAGCTGAAATCCGTCACGCAGCAGGAAAGAGGAGTGTTCTCATGTCTCAGGAGAAATCTGGAGAGCGCGGCTTTGCGGCGATGGATCCTGAGGAGCGCCGTCGCATCGCGGAAAAGGGCGGCGAGACAGTCAGCAAGGACCGCGAGCACATGAGCGAGATCGGCCGCAAGGGCGGCGAAGCATCAGGCGAGAAGCGCAGGGAAGAGGCCCGCTAGCGGAGTGGTATGGCGGGCGCCTAGGCGGCGCCCGCCCGCGCGTCACTCGTCGATTCGCGCGAAGCGGTACCCGACACCACGCACCGTTTGGATCAGCGTCGGTTCTTCCGGTGCGGGCTCGATCTTGTCGCGAAGCCGGCCCACATACACCTTGAGGTATTGCGTCTCGTAGCGGTACTCCGGCCCCCAGACGCGCGTGAGGAGGGCATCGTGGGTGAGCGCCTCGCCGGGATGGCTCGCGAGCTCGGCGAGCAGATTGAACTCGGTCGGAGTGAAGTGGATGTCCTTGCCGGCGCGCCGGACGCGTCGCGCCGTCAGGTCGATCGCGAGATCGTGCGTGTCGATCGTTCCCGACCGCGGTGGGCGCGGCGTCGAGCGGCGCAGCACGCTCTCGATCCGCGCGACGAGCTCGCGCGGGGAGAACGGCTTCGTGAGGTAATCGTCCGCGCCGAGACGGAGTCCTTTGATCTTGTCCTCTTCGAGACCGCGCGCGGTCAGGACGATGATCGGCAGATCTGTCTTCTCGCGCACTTGCTCGAGGACCGTGAAGCCGTCCCGCTTGGGAAGGGCGAGATCGAGCACCACAAGGTCGGGCCGCTCGGCGTAGATCATCGCGAGCGCCTCATCGCCATCGGCGGCCTCGACCGCGGTCAGGTCCTGGCGCGCGTAGGAGAGCGCGCTCCGCACGAGCGCGCGTACGTCGGGCTCGTCGTCGACGATGAGTACCTTCAAGACACCAGCGGCAGCAGCGTGACGAACGCCGAGCCGCCACCGGGATTCTCCTCGTACTCGAGGGTTCCTCCGTGGAGCGTCACGAGCGATCGAGCGATCGCGAGCCCCAGGCCCGAGCCTGGGGTGCCGTCCGCGTTCTGGCCGCGGAAGAACTTGTCGAAGATCCGCTGCCGGTCTTCCGTCGCGATCCCCGGGCCATGGTCGCGCACTTCGATGCGCAGTGCGTCGCCCCGCCGATGGGCCACGACCAGGATCGGCGTGCCCTGCGGCGCGTAGCGGATCGCGTTGACGATGAGATTCGTCAGGGCCTGGTGCATCTTGCTGCGATCCGCGACAACGTGCGGCGGATCGGGATCCACATCGAGCGAGATCCACTGACGCTTCTGCTTGGCGAGCACGGCGTGGTCCGCGACGACGTCCCGCACGAGCGCGATCGCGTCGATCTCCTCCTTGTCGAGCGCGACCTGTCCTTCCTCGAGGCGAGCCATCTCGAGGAGCTGAGCGGTGAAATCCTCGAGGCGGCGGATGTTCCGTTCGGCGCTTTCGGCGAGCTCGCGCTGGGCCGCGGTAAGGGTCCCGGGGCGTTCCCCGAGGAGGAGCTCCACCGCGCCGCGCACGACGGTGAGCGGGCTGCGGAAGTCGTGCGACATCGCGGCGAGGAACTCGCTCTTGATCCGGTCGGCCTGCCGCAACGCCGCCGCCTCGACGGCCTGACGCACGAATTTCTCGCGCTGCGCCCGCAGGTGTTCGAGCTCGCGGAGGAGTCCCGACATCATGTACGCAGCGAGGATGAAGACGCTCACGTGGAATGCGAGACGCCACGGCTCTCCAACGAGGCCGAACCTTTCGGAGCGATACGCGGCGATCGCGACATACGCGAGCGAGATGGCGCCGGCCGCGGTGAACGCGCCCGCGGTCCCGAAACGAAAACCGCCCGCGATGATGATGAGACTGCCGATCACCCACGTGGTCCAACTCGGATCCGACGAGAAGACAAGCATCGCGGCCGAGACGATGCCGATGTCGAGAACGAACATCACACGGGTGAGCCGCTCGAAGCTCTCAGGCTTCGTCTGCATCATCCAGAAGACGACTGCCGCGTACCCGAGCACGAACACGCCAAGACCGATCAGGTATGCGGTGCCGAGGTTCGGGAAATACGGGCCCAAAACGAAGATCAGGCCGGCCCCGCCGACGCGGGCCCAGTTGAACGTCCGCTCGAGCCGCTCCGCCACGCGCGCTAACCTAGCGCTTGCGCGGCGGGCTGAGTCGGCCCCGGAGACGGCTGCGGACGTTCCACGCGCGCGTTGCGGCGCTCTTCGTCGATCATTTCGATAAAGCAGTCCACGGCGCTCTCACGCCACTGCTTCCCGCGCTGCCGCACCAGCTCGGCGCGCACCGCGTCCCAGGCGAGACCCTTTCGATACGGCCGGTCGGTCGTCATCGCGTCGTAGGTGTCCGCCACCGAGATCACCGACACCTCGATCGGGAGCTCGTCGCCTTTGAGTCCGCGTGGGTATCCGGCACCGTCGTGGCGCTCGTGATGCGAGAGCACGAGCTCGGCTCCCTCCCAGAACTCCGGAAGCCGGCGGAGCAGACGGTGTCCGATCTCGGCGTGCCGCCGCATCTCACGCATCTCTTCATCGGTCAGCGGCCCTGGCTTCAGCAAGACGAGGTCGTTCGTTCCGATCTTGCCGATGTCGTGCACCCGCGCCGCGTCGCGGATGAGCTCGACCTGGGCGTATTGCAAACGGAGACGCCTCACAAGACGCTCGGCAAGAGCCGCCACGCGCTGCGAGTGGCCGTGCGTGTACGGATCACGCAGGTCGATGAGGTCGGCGAGCTCGAGGATCGCGCTCTTCGTCTGCTCTCGGACGCGAGCACTGTCGCGAACCGTGAGCAGGACGATCGCCATGGGCACCCCGAAGAGAACGAGCGTCCAGGGCTGGGCCTGCGCCGCGATCGCGGCGAGCGCACCGAGAACAAGGAGCGCCGCCTCGTATGGCAGCAGGCGACTGTGCAGGGTCCACCAACCCGCGATTGGATTGCGCCGCATCTGAAGCGCCACGACGAGGTCGGCGAGGGTGCTGTTGACGAGGTACTTCGCGATCGCCGCTATTCCGATCGCCCACGGCTCGCGCACTACCTGCGCGCCGGGGCCCGCGACGAGAAGGAACGCTGTCGCCGCGGCCCCCGTTGAAAGCGCCGACGTGGCCGCGTTGAATCCACGGTTGTACCAGCTCTGATGCACGCCTCGGAAGTGGAGAGCGATGAGCGTCGTCGCGCCTGCGACGATCATCGAGTAGAACGGACCGAGGAGAAGCGCAGCCGCGAAAGTCGCTGTGTCGTCGACGGTGATCTTCATCTTGACCGACAGGTGCACGGGCCAGAACTGAGCGACCGCCGCCATGGCCATGAGAACCGCGAAGAGGACGGTGTCCGTCGGGCGGAGGTCCCCTCGGAACGCGGCGCTCGCGGGGAGGGCCGCGAGCGCCGTTCCGAGGACCGCGAGGATGTAGACGCGAAGAGGCCAGCGGAGACGCGACATGGGCTAGAGCCCGATGAGCGTGTACCGCACCTGCGTTGTGACGTTGGACTTGCCCCAGACCGTTGAGCTCAGCCAGAGGTACGTGCCGGTGATCCTCGTCTTCGTGTCGAACGAAGCCGTCGCCTTGTAGGTCACCTTGACGATCACGGGGACGCCAAGCGACAGAAGCCCGCCCGACGGCAGCACCCGGCTGATCTTTGCGGTCATCGGCACCTTCGTCGGAAGCGACACGATCACCGCGATCGCGTTCGTCGGCACCAGCAGCTCGATCGCTACTGGCTCGTTGATCGTGCTCGTGTAGCCGGCAGGAAACGCGGTCGTCACGTCGAGAAGCGCACCGTTCACCAGGAAGAGCGGGTCCGATTCGCACCACTGGACGCCGGCCTCGGCGTCGCGACCCAAGACGAATGTCGAGAGAACGAACGCGAACGTGAACAAGAGCTTGCCGAACGCAAACTTAGGAAGCCGCCCCATCTATCCACCCCATGCCCATTTGATCGCGCCAACCAGTACGAAGTGAGTACTTCGTGAGGATGAGACGAGCGAGCCCCCGATTCGTATCGCGCCAGTCGCAGGACTCGTCAACAGATGGTCCGTCAACGAGCGGTAAAGATCGCCTCAGGCGGTGGGCGGCAGTGGATATCCCGCGAGCGCAGGCTCGCCGCGAAGGCGCGCGTAGCCAGGCTTGATACGCGCGTAGATGATCGCGACACGCTCGTCGTATCCGACGAACGCGCTCTTCATCGCGTTTATCGAAAGCCGCTCCACGTCGGCGAGAGTGAGGCTGGCGATCCGCGACAGGCGCTGGAATTCTTCGGACAGCGTCACGTGCGACATGAGGCGGTTATCGGTGTTCACCGTCACGCGAAAACGCTGCGCGATGAAGTGGCGGATCGGATGTTCCGCGAGCGTCGGTACAGCCCCGGTATCCACGTTCGATGACGGGCAGAGCTCGAGCGGGATCCGCTTGTCGCGGACATACGCCGCGAGGGGGCCCAGCTTGACCACTTTGCCTTCGCTGATCGCCATGTCCTCGACGAGCCGAACACCGTGACCGATCCGGTGCGCGCCGCAGTACTGGAGCGCCTGCCAGATCGACGGCGGCCCGAAGGCTTCGCCCGCGTGGATCGTGATCGAGAAGTTCTCGCGGCGGCAGAGCTGGAACGCCTCGAGATGGGCCTTCGGAGGGTGTCCGGCCTCCTCGCCGGCGATGTCGAACCCGACCACGCCGCGCTCGCGATTCGCCACCGCGAGCTCGGCCATCTCGAGCGAGTCGGTGCGGTCGCGCATCGCGCAGATGATCTGACGGAGGGTGATGCGGTGTTCGCGCTCGGCGCGTTCGAACCCGCGCTCCACGCTCTGGACGACCTGCTCGAGGTTTAGGCCGCGTTCGGTGTGGAACACCGGCGCGTAGCGAACCTCGGCGTAGACGATGCCGTCGCGCGCCAGGTCCTCACCGCATTCGTACGCGACGCGCTCGAGCGCTTCCTCCGTCTGCATCACCGCGATGGTGTGGGCGAACCCGCGGAGGTAGAGGGACAGCGAGCCCGATGCCGCGCTCGCGTGGAACCATCTTCCAAGCTCGTCCGCATCCTTGGTCGGGAGACCCGTGTACCCCTGGTCCCGCGCGAGGTCGACGACCGTCGCGGGCCGCAGCCCTCCGTCGAGATGGTCGTGAAGAAGGACCTTCGGCGCGGCACGCAACGTTTCGAAAGGAATCACGATCGCGGGAAGACGATACGCCGCCTCGGTGTGCGTCGGGCGAGCATGCGGCTCAGTGAATCTCTTTTTCTTGAGACGGCGCGCGCGTAGGTTATCCGCGCAGTTTGCACGGGAGGTGGCAGTGATGCGACGAGTCCTTGCATCCGGAATCGTCATTGGACTCTTGATCGTCGAAGCGACGAGCGCGTTCGCAGGTTCCGCGAAACAGCGCCTCGACAACGACCTGATCAGCTTCACCGAGAGCGCCGCGAACGGCACCAATGGACCGGGCGGCGGTGGGATCTCGGGTGTGGCGTGCGTGTCGTCGCAGACGACGCAGCCAACCTCGTTCGCCGGCAACGCGCTCCTCGATTGCGACAGCGTCGGGCCGCACAACGAGACGACGATCGCGGTGAACCCGACCGACGCCCGCAACATCGTCGCCGCCTCACACACCTATCTGTACAACCTCGAAAAGCAGAGCGCGATCGCGCTTCTGCGGATCTTCACGGAGGCGTACGTCTCGAAGGACGGCGGTGAGAGCTGGACGAACGTGCACCCGCCGCACGGGAGCTACCGCTTCCTCACCGATCCGGCGCTCGCGTTCGATGCGGACGGGCGTCTCTACTGGTCGAACGTCGCCTCACATGACAGCGTCGCGGGCGCGTTCAGCGACGTGAGCGTCATCGTCGAGCGCTCGGACGATGGCGGAATCACATGGACCGACCCGGTGACCGTAGCGAAAGGGAACGGAACGGTCAGCAACGGCGGAACGAACGCTCTGTTCAACGACAAGGACTGGATCGCGGTCGACAGGGGAACGAGCGCGTACCGCGGAAGCGTCTACGTGACGTGGGCGCGGCAGGAATACCGGAAGGACGTGCAGACGGAGTCGCCGATCTTTTTCGTGAGCTCGCGCGACGGCGGCCTGACGTGGACCTCGGGCGCCGAGATCAGCGGCTCGAGCCCGTATTGCTCTGGTCTGGGTGCGATCGGCCCCACGACGCGCTGCGATCAGAACGACGCGGGATTCTCTTCACCGATCGTCGCGCCCGACGGAACGATTTACGTAGCGTTCCTGAACCATCAGGCTCAGGGCGGCACGCTCCGCGACCAAGTCCTCCTCGTGAGCTCGACCGACGGTGGGGACCATTGGAGCGCTCCGCGGCGGATCGTCGGGCTTATCCACGACGGGGCCGGCGACTATCCGACCAACTGGCGGGGGGATTCCACCCTGACCGGATGTCAGTTCCGCATCTTCGCGGCGGGGAACCTGGCGTTGTCGACCGCGTCCGCGAATCTCGGCCAGCTCTACTACGTCTACGCCGAGAACCTCGACCCGGGTGCGACCGCCCGCACCAACATCATGGTGTCCACTTCGGTCGATGGCGGCGCCACCTGGTCCGTGCCCGCTCTCGTGAAGAGCAGCAGATCCGACCAGATCTTCCCCTGGGCGGCGGTCGGTCAAGACGGAAAGGCGCGCGTCGGCTACGTTGATCGAGCGCGAAGCGCGCCAGGTCAGTCGTGTGTCTACGGATACACGCTCGCGACAGCGAACGATCTCGCCGCGACGAGCTTCACGACGAAACGCATCGACACGGGGGTGAGCGTCGCGTCTGAGGCTCGTTGGTTCACCAACTTCCCCGTGACTGGCAACTTCCAAACCCGCTTCATCGGCGACTACACGAACATCGCGATGTTGCCGGATGGATCGGTCTGGGCGAGTTGGACCGATATGCGTGCGAGGGTGAACGTCTTCGGCCGTGCCGGGCAGACCGAGCATGCGGTCGCAGCGAAGGGCTAGCGCCTAGATGGACCACCGAGCGACGAGCGCTCCGATCGACAGCGCCAACATCGCTAGCCAGAGGAGCCGGAGGCCGGCCTCCGGTGCCGCGATGAGGGCTTGTCGATCGAGCGGTTCGGCGGACCCATCCCGATATCGGATTTCGCCCACGACATCCACAGCTTCTCGGCGGACGCGCCGCACCAGTGTCGAGAGTCTCCGCTGTGCGAGAGAGAGCAGGGATGCGCCGATCGCCACGGCGACCGTTGGTGCGAGGGGCGCTCCGTTCGCCACGGCACTCGCCACCACGGGGAATCCGCCCCACGCGAGCGCGAACCCGACATCCGAATGCACGATCGGCAGCTCGAGCCCATAGGAAATGACGAGGGCTGCGCCAATAACCACGAGCGTTAAGAACCATGGACTGAGTTGCGACGCCGCGATCACACCGATCGCAACGGCGCCGATGAGACCAAGAGATCCCAATGCGAGGAGCACCCTCGACGGAATCCGCGTGCCGAGGGGCCGTCCTTGAAGCTCGTCGAACGAATGAGATGCGATGCCGACCGCGAGAAAGAACGCGACAAGAGAGCCGGCGACGATTTTTGGATCCGGCATCGGAGCCAATGCCGCGCCTAGCAGCACATACGAAAGATGCCAAAGCGTGTACGGCGGATGGAGAAGAGTCCAGAAATCGCGCCAGCCGCCGCCCTCGAGCGCATAGAAGGCCGGCGCCACCGAAACCCTCTGTTCGCGCCGGGGTCCCCCCGGCTCCGGACGCCGGAGCCGGCTCCCCGTCGCGCGGGGGCCCTCGGTGGCGCCGGCCTTCACAGCCCTCATGACGACACCGGCGCCGAAACTCATTCGCTCGACACGGATCTCTCTAAGTCCCGCGTCGGTCCAATCTCGCTCGACGTCGGCGCCGTGCTCGCGATCGAATCGCTCGATGCTTCCCCTCAGGAATGCACCCACGCTCGACCATCGCTCCGATATGGCCCGTCCCACGATCGGCAGCCCGATCGTTGTGTAGACCCGCCATAGCGCTCGAAGGATCGGGTTCGTCGGCACGCCGAAGTCGAGCGCGACGATGCGTCCGCCGGGTCGAACGACGCGGGCGAGCTCGCGCATCGTCGCGGCGGGATCGTCGACGTAGCGCATGAGGTATGTGAAGGTCAGGTGATCGAAGGACTCGTCCGCGAACGGCAGCGATTCGGCCCGAGCGCGCACCAGAGGAATGTGCCCGTCGCGAGCCGCGGCCGCTGAGAGGGCTGCCGCACGAGCTCGACGACGTGGTTCAGCCCCGCCATGTGCGCCTGGGACAGGAGCCCGCCGTGCGTGTTGACCGGGAGCCGGCCGCCCAGCCCAATCGCTCCGCCCTCGACGAAGGGGCCCCCCTCCCCCTTCCGGCAGAACCCGAGGTCCTCGATCTCGCAGAGGACGGTGAAGGTGAAGCAATCGTAGATCTCGGCGACGTCGATGTCGGCGTC
>Ga0137418_10006960_pt1 | contig 10402 bp, 9 predicted proteins | sample CZODoug3_1_2_16f_FD_122242 | JGI IMG/M metagenome (GOLD analysis project Ga0137418, IMG submission 122242) | Vadose zone soil fungal communities from Angelo Coast Range Reserve, California, USA - CZODoug3_1_2_16fungal (Hybrid Assembly) | ecosystem: Environmental > Terrestrial > Soil > Vadose... | reverse complement strand
GGAAACCGTGTTCCCTCGGACCGCCTTCTTCTTCCGCATCCCGGGCCGGACGGGATGGAAGCCGACTCCGCTGCTCACCAGGAGGCGTTTCCGCCGCGGCCCGGGCAGGTCGCGCCGCATCGGGAAGCCGTCCTTGTCGCTGCCGCCGGTAATCTGAAGCTTGTAGCCCGGCAAGCCGACGTACAACCCGTCGAGGTCGTCGCCGATCTTCTTGCCGATCAACGCGTTCGCGTAATGTCCCGTGATGTCTCGCTTGTAAGCCTTCCCGGATTTCGGGTCGGCGATGACCGCTTTGAACTCCGCCATGATTCTCCCTGGACGAGAGATGCATCCATGCGAGCCTTTGATAAAAGGATTCCGACGCCGTGTTGACCGCCACATCGGCGGCGATTTCTTGCGCCAGTGCCACCCGGTGGGCCACTTTATCAGCGATGAAGATGCGGGCGGCTCCGGCGATGCGCGCCATAATCGCGGTGAGCATCCCGATGGGCCCAGCGCCCAGCACCGCCACCGTATCACCCACCTGGATTTGAACCAGTTCCATCACGTGCAGCATTACTGCCAACGGCTCGATGAGCGTAGCTTTGGCGAAACTCATGCCTTCGGGCACCGGAATGACGTTGTCTCGCGGGACAACCGCGTACTCGCGGAACAAACCGGGCATTTGGGGCGAACTCATGAAAATTGCTGAAACGCAGTTGTTATGGCGTCCGGCGCGGCAGAATTCGCACTGCCCGCAGGTGATGGTCGGCTCGATGACAACTTTTTGCCCGGCGGTGAGGTTGCCGGTTCCCGGCCCCCACGCTGCAATCTCGCCCGCTGGCTCATGGCCCAGCACTTGAGGATACGTCGCGCGCATGCTGCCGATGCCGCCGTCCGAATACCAGTGCATGTCGGTGCCGCAGATGCCGACCGCGCGCAATCGAACCAGAACTTCGCCGGAACGCGGATGTCTGGGCTCTGCCATTTCGTGCACTTCGAGTTGACGGGGAGCGACAAGCTGGACAGAACGCATTCGGGCCGCATGCCAGTATACCCTCAGCCAGAGGCGTGCGCGTGAGCCGCCCGCCTCAATCGATGACTTTGGCCGTCAGCACCAGGATCAACGCGCTGTCCGCATTGTCAATATTGGCTTTGCCCACGACGACTTTTTGCCCTTCCCGGGCATCGATGCTGGTGCCAATACTCACTTCCTGATAATTCAATTCGGGGCCGCTGCGCACGGGAATTCGCAAGACGAGTGCCAGATCGTTAATGCGGACGACTCTGGCCTTGTCGTCCGAGGTGACTGCCATTGTTTTGACATGGAACTGGTAAGTCGTGGGTCGCCCTACATCAGCCGTTATGGGTGGCAGCACGCCGGTGACGCTTCCTGTGGATCCATCCCGGCCGCGCAACGACAAAGTTCCCAAAAGCTTGAACCCCTGATAGCTGAAGACACTCTTGAGTTGTTTGACCACCGGTTCCAATTCGGTCGGCAGCGGGGTTGCCGAGCTCTGAGGCGACGCAGTAATGAGATACGCGTTCAGCTCCATGTTCTTGGCCGGCGGCTGAGGCACATCCAGGCGCTTGATGGCTTCGTCGATCGCATCCAGTACGGTTTGCGGCGCACGGACCGAGATCACCTTCAGATCTCCGTCCGCATTGATCATCGCTCCGAATGCATTAAAGACCTTAGCGAGTTGATACACGTTTGCATACTTTACCTGGAACAGGCGCACGGGAATTTGACGCTGATCGACATCGCCAACACGGAGAGGGACTTGCTCGTCTGCCTTGGCTTGCTCCTGCGCGCGTTTCTCGGCTGCGTCTTGACCGCGTGCAAGCGGCGCCAGCATGAGTAGCAATCCGAAGATCAGATAAGCGCAAAGAACTCTGAGTTTCACATTAGCCTCCATTTTGATCGACCAGCCAATAAATCACGACTTCAGGATCGTTGGTCAAGAGCTTCACTACCAGTGGTTCTGCATTAACCGCGCGCGGATGAGCTGGCCTGGATGGCCGAATGTTCTGCCGCGCGAGAGTCACATTTGCGTTTGCCCGGCTTTTCGCTCGCCCATGGCGGCCTGTCGTCTTCGCGATCTGAGGAGCCTGCACCGGAGCCGGCGTCCGGGACGCCGAGAGCGCCGGACCTGGACCGATCGTCGCGGTCACCGCCGGGACGCCCACAGGTGCGGCCGGCCGGGTTCTCCACAGTGCTGCTGCCGCCAACATCACCAGCAGCGTGGCTGCGATGGCATATTTCGGCCACATTGGCGCCGGACGTACATTCGAAACGCGGCGTATCACCTGGCTGCGCACGTCCGCAAAGATCGCATCATCGAGCGGTTCCCGGCGCAAGCCTCTGAGCATGGCCTGGCTCTCGCGGAGTCCTGCTGCAAACTCGCGGCAATCCGTACAGGTTTCCAGGTGCCGCTCCACGGCCGTCATCTCGGCATCATACAAGTCATTCTCGACAAACAGAGCGATTCGTTCTTCAAACTCAGCGCAGTTCACAACCGTCTCCTTGACTGCCGGTCCACAAATTTCCGGATTTTCACTCGCGCGCTCGAAATGTGGCAGCGCACGGTCACTTCGCTCGTACCCAAAATGCGCGCGACTTCCTTCGTCGCAATGCCCTCGAGATCACGCAACACAAGAGCGGCGCGCTCGCGTTCCGAAAGCGTATCGAGAGCATCGTAGATGAGCTGCATCTGCTCAGAGCGCACCATCATTTCGTGCGCGCCAGGAGCGTAGGACCGGTGCTCGGTCCCTTCGAGCTGCAAGGCAGGCTTACGAATTCGAACCCGCAACATGTCGCGGCAGACGTTCACAGTGACGCGATAAAGCCAGCTTTCAAATTGGCGATTCTCATCCAGTTGCCGCAGCCCGCGGTGCAGCCGCAAAAACACCTGCTGCGCGGCATCCTTGGCGTCTTCCAGATTCCGGCCGAGCAGGCGCAGAGCGGTCCCGAGCACCTGGCGTTCATAACGTTCCAGAATCTCTTCGAAAGCGGCGATATCGCCGGATTTGGCCCGCTTCACCAGCAGGACAAGCTGCTCTTCGGGTGCATCCAGGCGTCCGCCAGCCATCACTAGAGCCAGTTCTTGCATGCCGTCCTATTAGGTATATACTGCTGCGCCTCGCCAAACGTTGATAGAATTTTTGAAGCGCTTGCCGGGCACCATGAGGCGTCCTCCCAGATGGAATTAAACGATAAGTACAAAAACGACCGCGGAACAGTGTATCTGACCGGCATCCAGGCCCTGGTGCGTCTCCCGATGGCGCAGATGCGGCGCGACCGCCGTTCCGGCCTCAACACCGGCACATTCATCTCCGGGTACGAAGGCTCGCCGCTCGGCACTTACGACATGGCCCTCGCTCGCGTGAAACCGCTGCTTGAAGAGCACAATATCCATTTCGTTCCCGGAGTGAACGAAGATCTCGCTGCGACGTCGGTCTTCGGCAGCCAGATTTTTCATGTGCAGGGGGAGTCGAATTTCGATGGCGTGCTTGGCATCTGGTACGGCAAGGGACCGGGTGTGGACCGCTCGGGCGACATTTTCCGCCATGCCAACATAGCGGGCACGGGACGCAACTGCGCGGCCCTCGTTTTGGGCGGCGACGATCACATCTCGAAGAGCTCCACCATCCCGCATCAGAGCGATCTCAGTTTTTACAATTTCGCCATGCCGGTGTTATATCCCGGCAATACTCAGGAGATTCTGGACTACGGGTTGCTCGCCATCTCGCTTTCGCGATTTTCCGGCGCCTGGGTGGCGATGAAGATGGTGACGACCGTTTGCGATGGCGGCGGCACCGTGGAACTTGATCCCGAACGGCCGGCCATAACCGTTCCTGAGGGCTACGAGAAGCGGCACGATGCGCGGCTGACCATTCCCTACACCCTCATGATGGAGCATGAAGTAAATTCCCGGCGCCTGGAGGCCGCACGGCAGTTCGCGCGAGTCAATGCCGTGAATCGCGTGGTGGGAGCGCGGGATAATGCTCGCATCGGAATCGCGACCGCCGGCAAGCCTTACTACGACGTGGTGCAGGCTTTGCGCGATATGGGCATCGGCCTGGGCGAGTTGGACGCGTTCGGCGTTCGTATCGCGAAGTTCGGCATGACTTTTCCACTCGAGCCCCGGTTTGTCGAAGAGTTCGCACGCGGGCTCGAAACGATCGTCGTCATCGAAGAAAAGCGCAGCTTCCTCGAGCTGCAGCTTCGAGAGCTGCTGTACAACGCGCCTACGCGGCCGGTGATTGTGGGCAAGCTGGACGAAAAAGATCAGCCGCTCCTGCCTCCGGTTTTTGAGCTTGATCCGGAGCCCGTGGCAAACGTGCTGGCTCGCTTTTTGCCGGGGCGTGAATCCATCACGCGCCGTCTCGGGCTCATCGCGGAAATCTCTTCGCGCGACCGCGAAAAGGTCGGCATGCGCATGCCGAATTTCTGTCCTGGTTGTCCCCATAACCGGTCGCTGCTCCTTCTTGAAGGACAGATGGCGGGCGGCGGCATCGGCTGTCACGCCATGGCGGCGGGCCTTGCGCAGTTCAGCCGCGGGTATTCATTTCTGACCCAGATGGGAGGCGAGGGAGCGCCCTGGATCGGGATGTCGCCATTCGTGCGCCGCAAGCACATTTTTCAAAATATCGGTGACGGAACGTATTTTCATTCGGGATCGCTTGCTCTGGGGGCCTGCGTGGCGGCAGGCGTGAATATCACCTACAAGATTCTGTACAACGGCGCCGTGGCCATGACCGGAGGCCAGGACGTGAGCGGCGCGCTGCCTGTCCCGGCGCTGACGCACAAGCTGCAGGCTGAGGGCGTCCGGAAAATAGTCGTCCTTACCGACGATGTAGCGAAATACAAAAATGGTGCTTCGCTCGCGGCGAATGCGGATCTCCGTCATCGCGACATGCTTCCCGAAGTCTTGCGTGAACTCGAGCAGATGACCGGTGTGACGGCCATTATCTACGACCAGCAGTGCGCGGCCGAGAAGCGGCGTCTGCGTTCTCGCGGGAAGCTGGAAGAGCCCGCGCTGCGCGTGATGATCAATGAAGAGGTCTGCGAAGGGTGCGGCGATTGCGTGCGGCAGTCGAACTGCATGAGCCTGTATCCCGTCGAAACCGAGTACGGGCAGAAAACGCGAATTCACCAGTCCTCCTGCAACAAGGATTACTCGTGCGTTCTTGGTGATTGCCCTTCTTTTGTGGCCGTCAGGCTGAAACCAGGAACGGGACCACGCAAGAAAAAAGTTCCGCAATTGCCGTCTGCCGACGTGCCGGAGCCGCGGGACAAAGTTGCGGCAGGCGACGGCTATTCGATTCTCGCGCCGGGCATCGGTGGAACCGGCGTCGTCACCATCAATGCGCTGCTCGCGACGGCGGCCTGGATCGACGGGCTCTCCGTCATTACGCTCGATCAAACCGGGTTGGCCCAGAAGGGCGGCGCCGTCATCTCGAGCATCATCCTGAGCGATCGTCCGACTGAAGCCGCGGCTAAGATCGGCTATGGAAATGCCGATCTGATTCTGGGCTTCGACTTACTTGGGGCCGCCAGCACGGATAACCTGAGCCGTACGCATCCCACCCGGACCGTGGCCGTGGTGAATACAGCAGAAGTGCCTACCGGCGACGCCATTCGCGGGCGCAAGCCGTTGTTCGGACCGGCACGGCTGGTAGATCTGATCGACACCTCCACGCGCAAGGGCCGCAACCTTTTCGTAGATGCGACGCGTATTGCCGAGGGCTTGTTCGCGAGCCACCTGGCGGTCAACATGTTTCTTCTGGGTGCGGCCTACCAAGCCGGATTAATCCCCGTGTCGGCCCGTTCGCTCGAGGAGGCCGTTCGGCTGAACGGCGTGACGGTAGAACGCAATCTCCAGGCGTTCTTGTGGGGGCGGAAATATTACCAGGATGCCCAATCGGTGGAAGCCGTGCTCGCGCCGCCGCAGCCGGCAACGACACCCGAGGCCTTGGTCGATCGCCGCGCCGCGGACCTAAAGGCCTACCAGAACCGCCGCTACGCCGCAGAATATCGCGCATTTGTAGAGGATGTCGCCACACATGAACCCGCCCTGGCGGAGACCGTCGCGAGTTATCTCTACAAGCTGATGGCGTACAAAGATGAATATGAAGTGGCGCGACTGTTGACCAACCCTGCATTCGAGGAGCACGTCCGCGAAACCTGGGAGCAGATTGAATCCGTCAGCTATAACCTGCACCCGCCGGTTCTGCGCGCGTTCGGTCTGAAGAAGAAACTTAATCTGGGACCGTGGTTCCGTCCGGTTTTGCGCTTGCTGGCAAGCATGAAGAGACTGCGCGGCACACCGCTTGATATTTTCGGCTACGCGGTCATCCGCCGCGAGGAGCGAGCGCTGGTGTCCTGGTACCGCAGTTTGATGCGCGAAGTGCTCCGGCGCCTTACGCCGGAAAATCTACCGGTTGCGCTCGAGATTGCTTCCCTGCCCGACCAGATCCGCGGCTACGAACAAATCAAACTGCAGAGCGTTCACGAGGTCAAAAAGATCGCGGCCGAAAAGCTCGGAATGATGCGGCCGGCGCCAGTGCACGCCTAGCTCTCCGTAGGTTTCAGCCCTAAACCCGGCCGATCCGGCAGAATCAATTTTCCGTCGCGCACCAGAACACCCGTGTATGGGTCGTTCGCAATCAGCAGATTGCCATCGAGATCCGCGTAGTTGACCAGCGGGGACAGATGGGCCGCCGCGGTGACTGAAACCGAGCTCGATATCATGCAACCCAGCATGGTTTTCATGCCCAGCGATTTGGCAATCTGAATCATGCGATAGGCTTCCAGTATTCCGCCGGCTTTGTCCAGCTTCACGTTCACGCCATCGAAGGCATCGGCCAGTTTCGGAATGTCGGAAGCGCGCACGCAGGATTCATCGGCAATAACGGGAATGTGCACACGGCTTCGCACCCAGCGCGTCTCTTCGATCATCGCCGCCGGCAGGGGCTGTTCGACAAATTCGACACCCTGCTTCTCGAGCCAGTTGATCTTGCGGATAGCTTCTTCTTTATCCCTCCATCCTTCGTTGGCGTCCACGCGTAGCGGCTTCTTGGTCACGCTGCGCACCGCTTCCACGGTCGCCTCATCCGAATCCAGCCCCACTTTGATTTTGAGGATCGGGTACGCCGCCGCTTCCCGTACTTTCTGGCGCGTAATCTCAGGCGTGTCGATCCCAATGGAAAACGTGGTGACCGGCGCGTCCGCGGGATCGAGACCGAAGTATGTATAGAGCGGAATTCCAACTTTTTGCCCGAACCAGTCCATGAGCGCGATATCGATTGCGGCTTTGCCGGCGTACTGCCCGTCGATACTGCGAAACACTTCGGCCATGACTTTTGCGAATTGGCGTGGATCAGCCGAGCGCAGCAAGCCACTCACCGACTCGATAGCTTTCTGTGCCGATGCGGCGTCTTCGTGGTAGCGCACAATGGGAGCGCCCTCACCCGTCCCGGTAATCCCATCACGCGTGTAGTGCAGGTGTAGGGTGTCGCGGAATTCGCTCGACGACATCACCGTGGTCCAGGTATGCCGCAATTTGAGTCGCACGATTTTCGGCTCGATCGCCGGCGCCGAAGCCCCACTCAATCGCAACGCCGATGTGGAGGGCAGGGCTGCGGCAGCGGCGGCGCTCTTGAATAAATCTCGTCTTCTCATTCGATTCTCCTGGCGCTGATGAATAGTTTGGACCAGTAAGGGTCTTTGATGTCGCTGACTTGAACTTCAGGATGCTCGTGCGTAGTGGCGCTGATGAACTGGCCGTCCCCGATGTACATGCCCGTATGCGTCACTTTCGATTGTCCAAAGTACAGCAGGTCACCGGGTTTGAGTTGGCTCCGGTCCACCGGTTGGCTGCCCGTCCATTTCGCCTGCACGCTGGAATCGCGCGGCATGACCACTCCGCGGCGGCGGCCAAGCATCTGCATAAAACCGGAACAATCGAAACCAAACGTCGACACGCCACCCCATACGTACGGCAAGCTCAGAAACCGCTTACTGAAGGCGATGGTTTCGCCGATGCCCAATGGATGCGAACCGAAACCTACATCACCTCTTTGCACCCAGCCGACGCGATCGTCCGGCAAGTGTACCTTCAGCCAGCGGCCTTCCTTATCGCTCCCACCTTTATCACCAACGTCCATCAATTCGAGCCTGGTCTCGAACGGTACGGTCGCGAGCGGTTGATGCTTGGTGGCGTCCGGCTCGCGATAAATATTCGCAAAAAAGCTCTCCACCTGCGTCACGCGCACGCTTGCGGCATAGGCCTGCTCCCCCGGGCCCAACCGGCGCAAGGATGCAACGGGCACCCAGCCGCTGTACTGGTCCGCGGTTCTGACTTTCACCCAGCCCGATTGTTCTTCCAGAAGCCCTACGGTGGTCCCGTAAATCGCTTGCGATACGACCTCGGCATCCTCTGTTGGCTGCGAATACATGTTGGCCACGGGCTTCACTACCACCGCCTGTGTAGCGTTAGCCGCCAAAAGTGCGAGCATCATCATAGCCGTGGGCATCAATACCATTTTCTCTTCTTTTGACGTAAGGACTCGTCCCCAGGTTTAGGTTTCATAGCAGAAAGGCCGGCTGGCCCATTAAATCGCCGACCGCCGGATCTCCGTGTACGCCGCCGTTGTGATACTTTACTCCTGTGAACCGAAGAGAATTTGTCACGACCGCCGCGGCGGGAACGCTGCTGGCCACACAGCGCGCACGGGGCGCGAACGATCGCATCCGTCTTGGCCTCATTGGCGCTGGCGGACGGGGCTCATACATAGCCCACCTGGCGAAAACCTCGCCCGGCACCGAGTTCGTCGCCGCCTGCGATGCGTACGAGCCTCGGCGTCTCGAAGCCGTCGACAAGCTGGGTACGCAAACCAAGTCATACCTCGATTATCGCGAGGTGCTGGATCGCAACGATATCGATGCCGTGATGATCGGGGCGCCTGACCACTGGCACGTTCCCATGACTCTCGACGCAGTCGCAGCCGGCAAGGACGTGTACGTCGAGAAGCCGGTGACGCATCGGCTGGAGGAGGGTGACAAGCTCATCAGCGGCGTCGAAAAATCGAAGCGCGTCGTGGCCACCGGAACGCAGCAGCGCAGTTGGGACCACTACATCCTGGCCAAACAACTGGTGCAGGAAGGGCGCCTGGGCCAGATCACGCTGGCCGAGATGTACTGGTATCAGAACTACGTGCGCCCAACCTGGCAGGACCCGGAATCACAGGTGGATTTGAGCAAGCTCGATTGGAAACGCTTTCTGGGTTCGGCTCCCGAGCAGCCGTTCGATGAGGTCAGGTTTCGCCGCTGGCGCTTTTTCTGGGACTTCGGCGGCGGCATCTTCACGGATCTCATGACGCATTGGATCGACGTGGTGCAGTGGTACATGAACAGCCCCATGCCGAAAATGGTAAATGCATCGGGCGCAACGCATGCTCTGCGAGAGTGGCAGTGCCCGGACACTGTAAACGCAGCTATCCAGTTTCCGCAAAATTACACTGCGGTTTATGACGGCACCATGATCAGTTCACTCGAGGATGGCGGCATTATTTTCCGCGGCACCAAGGGCGTCATGAAGCTGACGCGCGCCGGAATGTGGGTTTATAGCGAGTTCAGCCAGCACCGCAGCGCCAGAGATTTGCCGGACCCGGAGATCGAGATGAAGAGCTCTGACGACGGAACCCGGACGAATGTGCAGAACTGGCTGAATTGCATTCGCAGCCGGGCACTCCCCAATGCCAGCGTACGCGCAGGCGTCGAGGCGGCACGCACATCGCATCTGGCAAACCTATCGATGCGCGAAGGAAAAGCAGTCATCCTGCCTGTGGCGGCCTCGATCAGCTCTCCTGGCTGACTAACTGAATCAGCGCTTGTATGTAGCCGAAGGCGAAAGCGAATGCCTGCCGGCCCCCTGGATCGCCTTCGATCTTCGGCACATGGTCAGGCATGATCATGCCGTTGTATCCCACTTCCTTATAAACGCGCATGGCTTGAATCATGTTCACGTCGCCATTGTCAGGAAATGTCTCCTGAAAATTGAGAACGTGGCCTTTGATGTTACGGAAGTGTACGTTGAAAATTTTACGCCGGCTTCCGAAGTAGCGGATAACGTCGAAAATCTCTCTGCCCGGGTCGTCCAGCATTTCAGATACAGTCCCCTGGCAAAATTCAGGCCGTGGTAAGGACTGGCCTTGATCTCGATAAAGCGCTTCAGCCCTTCGACGCTGCCTAGCACGCCGTGAACGCCCCGAAACCCTCGATCGCGCGGCATTGCCGGATCATGCGGGTGGCAGGCGATTCTGGTCTTGTACTCCGCAGCCACGGGCGCCACTCGCTCCAAAAAATAGGTGATGCGCTCCCAGGATTCGTCCTCACTCACTGGCCCTGCTTCGGTAA
>Ga0137418_10006959_pt1 | contig 10403 bp, 10 predicted proteins | sample CZODoug3_1_2_16f_FD_122242 | JGI IMG/M metagenome (GOLD analysis project Ga0137418, IMG submission 122242) | Vadose zone soil fungal communities from Angelo Coast Range Reserve, California, USA - CZODoug3_1_2_16fungal (Hybrid Assembly) | ecosystem: Environmental > Terrestrial > Soil > Vadose... | reverse complement strand
CATCCGGAAAATAACGCTGCGGCGTTGAATAAGTGAGGTACTTGGAATCTCTAACAGACTACAATAAAAAACTTATGAGAATATTTTTTGCTTTGATGTGCAGTCTTGCGATTGCATTTGCTGCCAGCGGTGCGCAAGAGAAAAAGAAAGAAGAGAAGCCAGCGGCGAAAAAGCCGGCACAGGCGGCACAGGGTACCCAGCAGCGCAGCAGTCCCAAGCGGAGCGCGCCCAAGGGAGCTGGCCAGCAGCAGACAAATGTCCCACAACGTGCTCCCCAACCTCAGGGAGGCGCTACTGCAGGGAAGGGCAAAGCAAAAGGCCCCCATCAGGTCAATGCGCCCGCTGGACAACCAGTGGGCGGTGGGCCGCAAAAGTCGAAAGAAAAGAAAGGTGCGCAACGGGCTGGTGCGACAACTGGTCAGGCTCAGGCTGGCGCACAGGGACGGGGCAAAACAAAACAAGGTCAAGCCAATGTTGCTCAGGCAAAATCGAAGCCAGTCAAGCCGCAACGCTTTAATCTTCCGAATAAGCCGAACACCGCAAAAGCTCCTCCGGTGAAGTTCCAGCAGAATCGACGGATTGAAGGAAGTCAGAACTGGCGGGGCCAACAATATGCTGCTTTCCGCAATTATAAATCTGAATGGCACGATAGGAACTGGTGGCATAGCCATCACAATAGAATCGTGTTCGTATTCGGGGCCCCGTATTACTGGAACGCCAGTTACTGGTACCCTGCCTGGGGGTACGCTCCCAACGCGTATTACGCCTGGGATGGCCCCATCTATGCTTATAATAGCCTGCCGCCCGACCAGGTGATAGCAAACGTCCAGGCTGCACTACAGCAGCAAGGTTATTATCACGGACAAGTGGACGGTCTTATCGGACCGTTGACACGTTCTGCGATCGCTGATTACCAGAGCGATCATGGCCTCTATACGACATCAGCAATCGATCAGCCCACACTGCAATCGCTGGGAATGGCATAACAACGCGCGTTCAGTTGCAGAATGGACAGTGTTGAATTCTTTACGGCGGTTCTTTGTACCGAAACATTATCCGGCGTGCCACCATTCTATTCTAGTGTCATCCTGCCTAACTGGGAAACTATTCTGGAACAGCCATTACCCGCTGATGAATAAACGGGCAAGAGCAAATGTCTAACAACCCGACAAGACGAATCCTATGAGAACATTTATTATTTTAGTTTGCAGCCTCGCGCTCGCCTGTTCTGCAGGCGGTGCGCAAAATGACAATAAATCAAAGAAGCAGGCGCAGAAGAATAGGCAGGCTCAACCGACGCAGCACACAGCGACCGCGGGCGCACCTAAGAAGGCAACGCCAAAGCACTATCAGCCAGCCTCACCAGCGGCAACGTCATATCAGAAGGCAAAAGGGCGACAGGGCGTCAATCACCAAGTTTCTCAGTCGAGATCGAATGTGAAAGCGGCGAAAAAGAGCCCCCAGGTCACTACACAGAATATTCAAACTGGGCCATATGCCACCAAGAAGACAAAACAAGGTCAACAGGGCGTTAACAGGGAGGTTTATCAGTCGGGCCCAAACGTGAAAAAGACCCAGAAGCGTTCCCAGCAAATCGCCGCACAGAATGCGCAGGCTGGACGCTACGCGACGTCCGCAAATTATTCCAAGAAGACGAAACAATGGAAAGGTAATAGCGCTTCTGCCGCCGCATTCCAATCGAACGGTAAGAAATACAAGGCACAGCGTTTCAATCTGGCGTCGAACACGCGTCCGACGAAATACACCGCTGTGAACTTTCAGCAAAACCGACGAATTCAGGGAAGCCAGTACTGGCAGGGTAAAAATTATTGGGCTTTCCGGAACTACAGACCCTCGTGGCACGACAGGGGTTGGTGGCGAAGTCATTACAACCGCGTGGTTTTTGTGTATGGCGGATGGTATTACTGGAATTCGGGCTGGTGGTATCCAGCATGGGGATACGCTCCCAATTCGTATTACGCTTACGATGGTCCGATCTATGGCTATAACAGCTTGCCACCCGATCAAGTAGTCGCCAACGTCCAGGCAGCACTGCAAGCGCAAGGCTATTATCAAGGCGAAGTGGACGGCCTGCTTGGGCCGCTTACACGCGAGGCGATTGCAGGTTACCAGCGCGATCAAGGCTTATATACGACCGCGGCCATTGATCAGCCGACGCTGGAATCCTTGGGAATGACGTAACAGAATTCAATTAACCGAGAAGCCGCCGTCGATTACCTCAACGGCGGCTTATTGGCGTACATACGAGCGAGACGCTCTTGTGTTAGCATCGTGTTTGCGGCAAATAATGGACAAACCTTCCTAGATGGAAACTGCAACTCCGCAACTAGTGGCGTGCGATCTTTTCCAGTCATTCCGCATGGGGGCTCGCCGGATCGAGGTGTTGCGTGGTATCTCGATGAAGGTCGGACGCAACGAAGCGGTCTTTCTTTCCGGCGCTTCGGGTGCAGGTAAGACGACGCTTCTTTACACGCTCGCCGGTCTGGAGCGTCCTGAATCGGGGACGGTCGAATTCGAGGGACGAAATCTTTACAACGGTACGTCTGCCTCGCAGGCGCGATTTCGAAATCGGAAAATGGGTTTCATATTCCAGGGATATTTTCTCCTGCCGGAGCTGACTGCGCTGGAAAACGTCTCGCTGCCGGGCATGATCGGTGGAAAATCGGCAAGCAAACGGGCGGAGGAAAGCCTGGCGGCCGTGGGTTTGGCGAGTCGCATGCATCATCTGCCAGCGGAACTTTCAGGAGGCGAACAGCAGCGGGTGGCGATCGCGCGGGCCCTGATGAACAATCCCGAAATCATTTTCGCCGACGAGCCAACGGGAAATCTCGATTCAAAAACCGGCGACGCAATTATGGATCTATTGCTGGACCTGACGCGTTCAGGAAAAAAAACGCTGCTCGTGGTGACGCACGATGCGCGCCTCGCAGCACGCGGTGACCGTCAACTGCACATCAAAGACGGCGTATTGCAGTAGAGAAAGTTGCAGAGTCAAAAGAGTTACAGCGTTACAACGGATTTGCACTTCATCGCTTCAACTTTTAACCATGTAATGCTTTTGATTTTGCAACTTGAATTGCCCGCTTAAGCGTCGGAGATTTTGTTGCAATTATGAAAACCACTGATGCGACGGTGTTAGACGAACCCAAAATTCACGCGCCTGGTGCCGAGACAGTAATCGAACCCGCAGTCGAAAGTCGGCCGCGGCGGACAACCGGCGTCAAGGAAGCGAAGATCTACATCGACGGAAAATTCTATTCGGAAGCCAACGCGAAGATTTCCGTGTTCGATCATGGTCTGCTTTATGGCGATGGAATCTTCGAAGGAATTCGCTTTTACAATGGGCGAGTCTTCCGACTCGAAGAACATCTTCACAGGCTGTGGGATTCAGCGCGTTCGATCTGTCTCGAAATTCCGATGACGATGCGGAACATGACCGAGGCGGTGCTCGAGACAATTCGGCAAAATCATTTGCGTGATGGCTATATCCGGCTGCTGGTTACGCGTGGGATTGGTAATTTGGGTCTGAACCCGACGCAATGTAAGTCGCCGAGCGTGATTATCATTGCGGCGACAATCGCCCTTTATCACGAGGACTTTTACCGGAAAGGATTAACGATTGTGACCTGCGCAACACGTCGCAGCAGCCCGGCGGCGCTTAATCCGGCAGTCAAATCGTTGAATTATTTAAACAACGTAATGGCGCGGGTTGAGGCAAATTTAGCGGGCGCGGATGAAGCCCTTATGTTGAACGATGCAGGAAACGTTGCCGAATGCACCGCTGACAATGTTTTCATCGTGAAAGACGGCCAAATTTTCACGCCACCTGTTTCGGCCGGCGCGCTGCGAGGGATTACACGCTCGGTAGTATTTGAAATCGCCGCCGAACTTGGCGTCAAAGTTCGGGAAGCTGACATCACGCGCCATGATGTTTTTGTTGCTGACGAATGCTTTCTCACAGGCACTGCCGCAGAGATTGTCCCGGTCGTAAAAGCGGATGGGCGATCGATCGGCAACGGAAAGCCTGGGCCCATCAGCGCGCGCATCATCGCGCGATTCCGTCAGGTGACACGCGAAACCGGTACACCAATCTCCGCCTAGAAATTGAGCAAAGCCGGTTCTGACGTAGAAACGTCATGGAAATATTGGAGTTGAATGTTTCCAAAACAACGAGGTCTAATTAAGCGAGATGTTGTGTGACGTTTGCAAATGCAATGACGCGACGGTCTTCCTGACGCAAATTCTGGAAGGCAAAATGCAAAAGGTGAATCTCTGCGACGCATGCTCCAAAGAGAAGGGCGTGCAGGATCCAACCGGCTTCGCGCTCGCGGATTTGCTACTTGGCATCGGAGCAGCGGAAGAAATTGAAAAAGGAGCTCCGACCCAGAAGTGCCCAGTATGCGGGTTTAGCCAGGCCGACTTTAAGAAAACCGGCCGCCTGGGCTGCAGCGAGTGCTACGTCACCTTCGCGGATGGCCTGGGTTCGCTCTTAAAAGCGATGCACAAGGGCACCGAACACGTCGGAAAATTTCCGGAGCGGGCGCAGCGGACGGTGGCACTTAACCACCGGATGCGTGCCTTGAATGAGCACCTGCAGAAGGCTGTGGCCGACGAGAATTACGAGACGGCCGCCTCGTTACGCGATGAAATCAAGCAACTCGAAAACGAGCTCTCGAAATCGCCATGAAAATCTCCAACATGCTGGCCACTGCCGGAGAATGGTTGCGCGGTGAGGGGCCACATCACCAAATCGTAATCAGCAGTCGTGTACGGCTCGCACGTAACTTGCGCAACCGTCCTTTTCCGGGTTGGGCAAAAAAGGCAGAGCGCGGTTCCATCTTGGAATTGATCAGGTCGCGGGTGGCAGCGCTTCCGGAAATGCAGGAGGCATTTGCGGAGAGCTTGCAAGATCTGTCGGCGCTAGACAGGCAGGTCCTGGTGGAACGCCATCTGATCAGTCGCGAGCACGCCGCCAAGGGGGTCGGCAGCGCGGTCGTCGTAAATCGGCGGCAGACCCTTAGCATCATGATCAACGAAGAAGATCATTTGCGGATGCAATCGATTCGTTCCGGTCTGCAATTGAAACAGGCATTCAAACTTGTCGATAAAATCGATAGCGCGCTCGAAAGCAAATTGGACTTCGCCTTCGATCCGCAGCTTGGATATCTGACCGCATGCCCCACGAACGTCGGGACTGGAATGCGCGCCTCCGCGATGCTGCATTTGCCGGGGCTTGTCCTGAGTGAGTTGATTAATCAAGTCATTCAAGCCGTGAGTAAAATCGGACTCGCAGTTCGCGGTCTGTACGGCGAGGGCACGGAGGCAATGGGCAACCTTTTCCAGATTTCAAATCAGACCACTCTTGGCGAAAAGGAAGAAGAAATCATCAGTCGCCTGAGCAAAGTAATTGAAACAATTATCGAAAAGGAGCACAACGCGCGGCAGGTGTTGCTCCAGAGAAAACCAAATACGCTTTTGGACCAGATCGGTCGCGCGTATGGCGTTTTGACCTATGCGCACGCCATGGCCTCTAAGGAAGCGCTCAACCTGCTCTCGGTAATCAAGCTCGGGATGGATCTGGGCGCGTTTCCGGAAGATCAACGTCTGCAAATCGATGAATTGTTCATAGAGACCCAGCCGGCGCATTTGCAGAAAAGCTCTCAACAAAAACTGAACGCGGAAGAACGCGACCACTTGCGCGCCCAAATTATTCGCGAGCGTTTGAAACTCTTTCCCAAACCTGATATTAGTAAGATGGCGAGGCAATCGGACGGTGACTCGATTGTCGTGCCATCGAACGATGAATAATTTCACACCCCGGGCTCAACAGGTTCTGGCGCTTGCTCGCAAGGAAGCCGATCGGTTTAACCACAACTACGTCGGCACCGAGCATCTGCTCCTTGGGCTGATCAAGCTGGGCCAGGGAGTAGCTGTCAATGTTCTGCAGAAGATGGGTCTCGATCTTGAGACCGTGCGCATGGAGGTGGAGAAACAGGTCGGCTCGGGACCCGAAACCAAGATGGTCGGGAACGTTCCTTATACTCCTCGCGTCAAGAAAGTACTGGCGCTCGCGGGCAAGGAAGCCAAGGCGCTCAATCATTCCTACGTCGGCACGGAACATATTTTGCTTGGACTTTTGCGAGAGGGCGAGGGAGTCGCTGCGAGAGTTCTGAAAAGTCTTGAACTCGACATCGAACGCACACGCAACGAGATCCTCAAAGAGCTCGATCCAAATTTCACGCCCTCTGAATCGGACCAGGAAGGCGGCGAGCCAACGAAGAAAGACGTCAAGACACCGGCACTCCGCGCGTTTGGCCGTGATCTGACCGATTTGGCAAAGAAAGACGACCTCGATCCGGTAATTGGCCGGCGCAATGAAATCGAGCGGGTCATTCAAGTTCTTTGCCGACGAACAAAGAACAATCCAGTCCTGATTGGTGAAGCAGGTGTGGGCAAGACGGCGATTGCTGAGGGTCTGGCCCAGGAGATTGCGAGCGGCAACGTGCCTGAGTTGTTGCGAGACAGACGCGTTATCACGCTGGACCTCGCGTTAATGGTCGCAGGCACAAAATACCGGGGCCAGTTCGAGGAGCGCATCAAGGCGGTGATGGACGAAATCCGCCGTTCCAAGAATGTGATCCTTTTCATCGACGAGCTGCACACGATCGTTGGGGCTGGTTCTGCTGAAGGCGCGATGGACGCATCGAACATCATCAAGCCCGCATTGAGCCGTGGCGAATTGCAATGCGTGGGCGCCACTACGATGAACGAATATCGCAAGTACATCGAGAAGGATGCAGCGCTGGAACGGCGTTTTCAAACGATAAAAGTCGATGCGCCGACGGTCGATGAAGCCATTCTAATCCTAAAAGGTCTGCGGCCGAAGTACGAGGCGCACCACAAAGCGAAACTCACGGACGAAGCGCTCGAGACAGCTGTTAGATTCTCCGATCGTTATATCACCGGACGATTTCTTCCTGACAAGGCGATCGATGTTATGGACGAAGCCGGCGCGCGTGCCCGCATCAATGCGATGACGCGGCCACCCGACGTGAAGGACATCGAGAAAGAGATCGAAGAGATTCGGGTTGAAAAGGAAGGGGCTATCAAAGCACAGGATTTTGAGAAAGCCGCCGCGCTTCGCGACAAGGAGAAGCAAACGAAAGAAAAGCTCGATGCCATTCTAACCAAATGGCGCGAGGAGCGAGAAGAGAAAGAGGTGGTGGTGACGGCGGATGACATGATGCACATCATCTCGAAAGTCACAGGCGTTCCTCTCCAGCGTATGGAACAGGCGGAAACACAAAAACTCCTCATGATGGAGTCGGAGATGAAGCAGCGCGTTATTGGCCAGGAAGAAGCCGTTACTGCGATTAGCAAGGCTTTGCGTCGATCCCGCGCCGATTTGAAAGATCCAAAGCGACCGATCGGATCATTTGTCTTTCTGGGTCCTACTGGCGTTGGCAAGACGTATCTCGCCCGCACGCTTGCCGAATTCATGTTCGGCGATCCCGACGCACTGATTCAGATCGATATGTCGGAGTACATGGAAAAATTTACCGCTTCGCGTCTGATTGGTTCGCCGCCAGGCTATGTTGGTTACGAGGAGGGCGGCCAGTTGTCCGAGGCCGTGCGTCGCCGGCCATATTCGGTGGTGCTTTTCGACGAGATCGAAAAAGCGCATCCCGATGTGATGCATTTGCTTTTGCAGATTCTCGAGGACGGCAAAATCACGGACTCGTTAGGGCGCAAGATCGATTTCAGGAACACGATTATTATCATGACTTCCAACGTCGGAGCCGAGTTGCTGAAGAAACAGACAGTAATGGGCTTCGGTGCACCGCTGGAAGGGCATGATTATGATTCGATGCGCGACAAGATTCTCGATGAAAGCAAACGCGTCTTTAAGCCCGAGTTTCTTAATCGGTTGGACGAAATCATCGTGTTCCATTCACTTGGCAAGCCGGAACTGTTGCGAATTGTCGAGCTGGAAGTAAACAAGGTCCTCACCCGCATCAAGGCCAAGGAAGTCCATATTGAGTTGCAGCAAAGCGCGAAGGAATTCCTCATCGAGAAAGGATACGATCCTCAATATGGAGCACGGCCGATGCGTCGTGCCGTGGAACGTTATCTCGAAGACCCGCTGGCGGAGGAATTGCTCCGCGGCAACGTCAAGCCGGGCGACCACGTTGAGGTTATGGCTACTGACGGGAAGCTTAGCTTTCACGTCGCCGAGCCTCAGGCACATGGTAGCGCACCGGCCCCCGCAGCGAGCTAGATTGAATTAAAGGTAGAAAGGACCGCCGCGTGTCCTGCGCTTGACACAAGCGCCACTACAATCACGCCCGCGGATGGGCATCCGCGTAGGCTTTCTTTAACCGCTCGGTTGTCACGTGGGTATAGATTTGCGTCGTCGAAAGGCTGGCATGCCCGAGCAATGCCTGAACACTGCGCAGGTCGGCACCGCGGTCGAGCATGTGCGTCGCGAAACTGTGCCGAAGTTTATGCGGACTGATCGAGATCGGAATCGATGTGAACCGCAAATAACGTTTCAGAATGAGCCAGATAGAGCGCGTCGAAATTCGCGTGCGTGATTTGTTGATAAATAACGGTCCCGAATGCACGTTCGCCGCGGCGCGGTAACGCGAGATCGCCTCCAGCGCAGGCAAGCCTGCGGGACACACCCGCTCCTTGCGACCTTTGCCGAATACACGGACAGATTCCGTGTAAAGATCGACATCGGCCACATCGAGCGCAGCGAGTTCGCTCAGTCGCAAGCCGCTGCTGTAGAATAATTCCATAGTTGCGACATCGCGCAGAGGCATCCAAGCCGGCGCAGACCTGCTTTTGCTTTCGCGCGTTGGGGCCGCAAGAAGTTCTTCAACCTGCTGGCGCGTGAGGACCAATGGAAGCTTCTTCTCGATCTTTGGCAATTGCACCTCGCGCACAGGATTGCCGCGCAGCCCCTTTCGAGCTGACAGAAACTGATAAAACGTGCGCAACGCGGAGAATTGCAATCGCACGTACGAACGCGCCTGCCCTCGTTTCGCAATTGCAAACAAGTAATCGCGAAAATCATCCCCTCGGCATTTCTTCCACGGTGTTTTGTTTTCAGCGCGAAAAGCAGTCAATGCCTGGCGATATGCCTTTAACGTGCGCGGCGAAGCATTGCGCTCGTTTGTGAGATAGCGCAGGAATTCGTCAGTAAGAGGATCCCTTTTGTGGGAAGCGCGCGCGCTTTCTGTCATGTCGAGCGGAGCCGATACATCTCTAACTGTTTAAATGAGGCGGCTGCCACAAGCAACAGCGAGAGATTCCTCGACTTCGCTCGGAATGACAATAACGAGCCGATTCATTCCGGCTTTTCTACCACGTAACGGAGATCTTCCGCGGTGGCGTGGCCACGGAATTGACTTTTGAAAATTGGCGGCGGGTTCATGGATATCAGCTGGTAGCCCTTCAAAACGAACTCAGGATAAATTGAATTGCTCGCAGGTTCATAAACCTTGTCGCCGCTAAAGTCACCGTAGAGTTTGTATTCGTAGTTGTTATCGCTGCCGAAATCGAGATGCTCGCGGTCCGGGGCCAGCTTTTGTTTTTCATTCAACATCACCAATTCTGCCGTACTCCATGGTTGGCCCGGCCGCCGGACGTAGCCCCAGAACTTGTAATCGGATTTGTAATAACGCCGTCCGATAAAATAATCCCCAGCGGGTTCAGCTGAGATGTTCTGCACCATCTCGAGCCTGGCCTGTTGAATCCCCTGAGGAACGGTTTCGCAGCCGCCGAAAAACGCCGCGCCAAGCAAGAGATTGCCTGCGAGCAAAAAGCGAGTGACGCGTCTCATTCCTTCAGATGCACATCTTTTATCGCAGCTTTGCGCTCGGCGCAAACCAGCGAGGCGCTAAAGAATTGCGCTGATACGACCGGCTCGCTACGTTCCCGACTATTATGATCGAACTGGAAGTGTATGCGCAGGGTTTGCGTGACCTAAACAAAATCCTGGAGCTGGATCTTCAACTTGAGCCAATTGCTGGCATTCATTACAAGATCGATACAAACCACGATCTTGTATATTTCGAGTTCGACCGACCGACACTGAGCGTGCGTGACATTCGAGCGATTTTTCTCAAGCTTGGACTCGAACCTCTGTTCATCGGCGCGGTTCCGCCGGAGCTTCGACCCAAAACGAAAACAGAGCCACTGAGTGCATAATAAATGAATAGCGATTCGTGGCTGGTGGAATAGAAAGAGAAAGCTTGCTGCAAGGTCTCACCATTCACTAATCACAGGGGACAATGGTTCGATTCTTCAATGCGCTTGGCACGCCGGTGCTGGCGTTTTTTCAATATCTGGGAGAGCTGGTGCTGCTCGCCGGCGAT
>Ga0137418_10006958_pt1 | contig 10403 bp, 10 predicted proteins | sample CZODoug3_1_2_16f_FD_122242 | JGI IMG/M metagenome (GOLD analysis project Ga0137418, IMG submission 122242) | Vadose zone soil fungal communities from Angelo Coast Range Reserve, California, USA - CZODoug3_1_2_16fungal (Hybrid Assembly) | ecosystem: Environmental > Terrestrial > Soil > Vadose... | reverse complement strand
CTCATGCAGCATGACGATGGTCGGCGCGTCCGCGGGCGCGGGACCGATCATGCGGTATTCGAGATCGCTGGTGCCGATGTGGAGGAAGCCGGTGGTGGCGAGGGTTTGCATGATATTAATTTTCCAAAAGTAATGCGGATGTTGCAATTGTCATGCGGGTCGTCCCGGCGAACGCCGGGACCCATACGGCGCGGACTCAGGTTTTCGGCACCGTGTCCGATGCCTTCTTTTACCATCAACGCCAGGGGCTATGGGTCCCGGCGTTCGCCGGGACGACTGCTGGATGCGATCATGCTTTCTACTACGCCGCGCCATCGCGCAATTTGAACCGCTGGATCTTTCCGGTTGCGGTCTTTGGCAAGCTATCGACGACATCGATCCAGCGCGGATATTTCCACGGGCCGATCTTCTGCTTGACGTGCTCCTTCAGCGCCTCATGCAGGCCGTCGCTGTTTGCGTCGGCACGCAGTACCACGAATGCCTTCGGCTTCAGCAAGCCTTCCGGATCGGCTTCGGGCACGACGGCGGCTTCCAGCACCGCGGGATGGGTGATCAGCGCGCTCTCGACCTCGAACGGCGACACCCAGATGCCGGATACCTTGAACATGTCGTCACTGCGGCCGCAGAAAGTGTAGCGCCCGTCGGCGTCGCGAATGTATTTGTCGCCGGTGCGGGTCCAGTTTCCCTCGAATGTCCTGCGGCTTTTGCTGCGCTGATTCCAGTAGCCCTCCCCGGCGGAGGGCGCATCGACCAGGAGTTCGCCGACCTCGCCGTCGGGAACATCGCTGCCCGCGTCGTTCACCAGCCGCACCTTGTAACCCGGCACCGGACGTCCCGACGTACCGTATTTGATATCGCCGGGCGCATTGGAGAGAAAAATATGCAACAGCTCGGTCGTACCAACGCCGTCGAGGATATCGACGCCGAAGCGCGCCTTCCACGCTTTGCCGACCGATTCCGGCAGCGCTTCGCCTGCGGAGGTGGATCGCCTTCTCTTGGCGCGCCGTAGGCGCAAATATCAAGCGGCAAGGCCGCATTTGTCGTCGATGCCCTTCTTACAGTAGCTATGGTGACGGAACAGCCGTTTTTGACTCAAACGTTCTAGGGTCGGACAAGATTCTTTTGACTAGGGGTGCCAAATCCTTTTTCAGCCAAACTGACAAAGCGGTCTTCCGGTCAACCTGTAAATCAATCGCAGTTCTTGCTGTCTCTCGTAGTTGAGTGTCGTACTGAACTGCGGACACGACTCCGTTTTTCCAAACAAGAATGGCGAATCGTGAGCCGTCGGCCGCCCACTCAGGTGGACCAAGCGCGACTCCATCAACGAGCATCGATTTAACCTGAGCCAACGAATCTTCCGGAAGATCACGAGGGGATTGTGCTGCCATATGCGCTGGATCAACTAACAACAAACTGTCTCGGAACTTTTCCTCCAAGTATTCCTGGATTCTGGCGCTTGGCCGGAATCTGATTGCGACCCATTTGTCAGCAGCAGGATTTTTAGCGTAAGCCTCAAGGACGTTATTAAAAAGAATCGTGTTTGTTTCCGCATCGGCGACGAACAGACCGGACTCGTCAGCCGTCCAAAGGTATCGGTCAGCGATCCAATGGTTCGGTTGGTCCAAAATCCAGCCGTTCCCGTGGTACTCTCGCGAATAAACTGTGTGGGCCAGATTCGTCGCTTCGACAAAAATCCCGTTGAGAAATCTACCGATTTTTTCAAGCGGAGGATTCTTCGCTCCAAGCGATGACGGACAGGCGACAACAACAAGATTGTGATGGCTACTTGGCGAAGTAAAAATCTTCTTTATGCTGAAGTCCTCGTTGCCAGCGTAACATAGCGATGAGTTCATCAAGGCAACCGCAAGCACGGCAGCTTGGTATGGAAACCGGCTCATCGCGTGAGGACCTTGAGGCAGGTGCGGGTTTTGTTCGGCCGACCTCGTGTTCATGCTCGCGATACTAATCGATTCTCAGGTCATCACGCGGTAATGCCGAGCTTGCTCCATTCGCGTGATGAGCGCTTCGGCTTTTGGAAAAATCACCGGTTTACTTGTCTCGGGACCAGAAAATTCCGTTACCGCATCCATGGAATCGAAGCGGAGTAACGTCACGAATTCCACTTCGTTGCCGTCTTCGCGAACGAACAATTCCGCGCCGCGGTAACCGTCGATCTTTCGTGCGGCGATGCTCGGGAAAATCTCATCGCGCAACAATTCCTCGTATGTCTTCGCGTCTGCAGGTTTCGTCCACCCGTGCCAGATGCGAGCGATCATCGGTCGTTCTGTTGGTAGGGCGCGACCGCCGGGCGCGCCGTTTGGCATTCGATTACGAACAGGAGCACGAGCAAGAGAAAGGACTAAGAGTGAGAGGAAGCGGAAGAGGAAGAGATGGTCACATGCCCATTATCTGATATCCGCCATCGACATAGATGACCTGGCCGGTAATAGCTGCAGCCCCATCGCTGGCAAGAAAAACTCCTGTAGCGCCTAGCTCGGTGGTTTCGCAACTGCGCTTCAGCGGCGCACGTTCTTGATAATGTTTCAACATGGAGGTGAACCCGCTGATTCCACGCGCGGCCAGCGTTTGCACAGGGCCGGCGGAAATACAGTTCACTCGGATTTTTTTCGGGCCGAGATCGTAAGCAAGATAGCGCATGCTGGCTTCGAGACTGGCCTTGGCCACCCCCATCACGTTGTAATGCGGCACGACTTTTTCCGAGCCGTAATAGGTCATCGCGACGATGCTGCCGCCGTTGGTCATCAGCGGCGCCGCTTCGCGCGCGAGTGCGACTAACGAATACGCGCTGACATCCTGCGCGACGCGAAAGGCTTCGCGGGTCGTGCTGACAAAATCGCCTTCCAACGCTTCGCGCGGCGCATACGCCAGCGAGTGCAGCATTAAATCGACGCGATCGGTTTGGCTTCGAACGTTCTCGAAAAATGTTTTGATCTCATCATCGCTCGTAACGTCGCAGGGAAACAGGGGAGTCTTTTCTCCGAACTCACCGGTCAGTTCCTCGACGTTTTCCTTTAGCCGTTCACCTTGATAATTGAAAATCAGGCGAGCACCCGCCGCGGCCCACGCTTTTGCGATTGCCCAGGCAATGCTGCGCTTGTTCGCCACGCCGAAAACAAGCCCAATCTTTCCTGCCAAAACTTCTTGCGTCATGAATTCTGCATGATACGCGCATTTCAGGCAGCGCAAAGCTGTGGCGTCACTAACTTCTACGTACCTGAGTCATGCCTGCAATTGGGATTACCGGCGGAATTTCCACGGGTAAAAGCGCGTTCGTCGAATGTCTGCGCGAGCTTCTGCCGACCGCAACATTCTTCGATGCAGACGAAGCGGCTCATGCGCTCCTGAATCGGCCGGACGTTGAAAAGCAAATCCGGAGTGAATTTGGCGCGCAAGTGTTTTCAACCGCAGGCGACTTGAATCGAATGAAGCTTCGAGCGATAGTATTCGCCGACGCGACCAAAAAACGCGCGCTTGAGCAGATCCTTCATCCGCGGATTCGCCGCCAATGGAGGACAAAGGCGAAAGAGCATCGCAATTCTCCCAAGTTTTTCTTTGCTGACATTCCACTTCTTTATGAGACCGGAGGTGAAAGCTTGTGCGATCGAGTGGTTGTGGTGGCCTGTTCGCAGAAGTTGCAGCTGGCCCGCTTACGAAAACGGATGTCGGTCAGGAGCGCCGAAGCTAAACAAATGATTAACTCGCAAATGCCGCTCGAGGAAAAAATCGGACGCGCCGACCACGTCGTTTGGAACAATGGCAATCGAACCTCGCTTATGGAGCAGGCGCGATTTTTGGTCGCATCATGGCAAGGGCAAACATGGACGAAAAAGTAGAAACATCAGTTTCAGAGATGGAAACTGGGGTGGACGACGTGCCGCCCGCGCAGGAACAAGATGCGGCCGACACGGCCGCCACTACAGCGCTGCGCGCACTCGACTTAAACGAACTGCAGGAGTTTTCGGAGAAGAAGCTCAAAGCGCTGGCGCGCGATTTCGATCTGCATCTGCATCCCGCCCGCTCGCGGCATCAGCACATCCTCGACATCGTGCGCGCGGCAATAACTGGTGGGGCAACCGTTTCGGCGGAAGGATTTCTCGATCAGGTGAGCGATTCGTTCGCGATGCTGCGCTGGCCGAAGTTGAATTTTCTGCCGGTTCCTGAGGATGTGGCCGTTCCGCGCATTTTGATTGAGCAATATGACCTGCGCCCCGGGCAAAAAGTTGCCGGCACGGTGCGATTGCCGGTGCAACGCGAGAAGTTCCTGTCACTCGACAAAGTTACAAAGGTCGAGAATCAACCGGCCGAGGAATGGAAGCAATCGACCGCGTTCGACAAGCTAACGCCACAGTTTCCGCAGGGCAGAATCATCCTGGAGAACCCAAACGCGAGCTCCGTCTGCGCGCGCGCGGTCGATTTGCTGACGCCGCTTGGTCGCGGGCAACGCGGCCTCATCGTTGCGCCGCCGCGGGTGGGCAAGACCATTTTACTGAAGGAAATTGCGAAAGCGATTCGGGCAAATTATCCCGAGATTGTTCTTATCCTGCTGCTGGTGGACGAGCGGCCGGAAGAAGTGACGGATTTGCAGCGGGAGATCGACTGCGAGATTTATCATTCAAACTTCGACGAAAACGTGCAGCGCCATGTGCAAGTGGCGGAGATGGTGCTTGAGCGCGCGAAACGCCTCGTGGAAATGAAACGTGACGTGGTGGTGTTGCTCGACAGCCTCACGCGGCTTTCACGCGGCTATAATAATCTGGAGCCGGGCAAAGGCCGCATCATGTCGGGCGGCGTCGAAGCGAAGGCGCTGACTAAACCCAAGAAATTTTTCGGATCGGCGCGGAACGCGGAAGAAGGCGGCAGCCTTACCGTATTGGCGACGGCGTTGACTGAAACCGGCAGCCGGATGGACGAACTGATCTTCGAAGAGTTCAAGGGCACCGGCAACATGGAATTGCATCTCGACCGTGGACTGCAGGAGAAAAGGATTTATCCGGCAATTCACCCGATGCTCTCGGCTACAAGACGTGAGGAATTGCTTTATCACCCAGAGGAATGGGAGCGTGTGCTGATGCTCCGCAAAACAATGGCCGCGTTGCCGCCGCTCGAATCGATGGAAAAACTCATCGATAACCTGCACGCGACGAAAACGAACGCCGAATTGCTCTTGAGCGGATTGCGGTGAGACAGATGGCACTCGCAAGATCTGCTTCACATGATGTGATCGCGTCGGAGCAGGAGCTAGCCGATTTGATGCGGCAAATCCAGGTGGTCGATCGCGTCGCCATCGATACCGAGGCAGACAGCCTGCATTCATACCGCGAAAAACTTTGTTTGATTCAAATCAGCGTTCCGTCTGCCGTCATCCAGTCGGTTTGCGATTTCATTGTTGATCCGTTGAGCAATCTCGATTTGGAAGCGCTGCGCCACGCGTTGGAACCCAGAGAAATTATTTTGCACGCCGCGGATTACGATCTGCGGATGCTCCGACGCGGCTTGAATTTCACGGCTAGCAAAATCTTCGACACCGTCGTTGCGGCGCGGTTGCTTGGAATCCGCGAATTCAGTCTGGGTACGCTGGTGAAGCGCTTCTTCGGTGTCGAGCTTCACAAACATTCGCAAAAGGCAAATTGGGCGCTGCGACCGCTCCCGGCGCGGATGCTGAAATACGCGGTGGACGACGTGCATTATTTGTTGCCGCTTGCCGCGAGGTTGGAAGAAGACTTGGAGCGAGTTCATCGCCGCGATTGGTTTCGCCAATCTTGTGGACGTGCAATTGAGTTGGCCGCCGGCGAGCGCGAACGCGTTCAGGATGAACTTTGGCGCATCGGAGGAGCCGGCGCGCTCGATCCGCATACGGGAGCAGTTCTTCGCGCGCTATGGCAATGGCGGGAGGTAGAAGCCGAAATGGCAGATCGACCGCCATTTCACATTTTACAGAACCGCGAGCTCTTGAACGCGGCGGAAAGTTTCGCTTCGGGTCACGTGCCCGATTACAAACATTTTTCCGCTCGACGGCGGCAGACGTTCGGCGAAGCAGCAAAAATTGCGTTGCAATCGCCGCAATCGGAGTGGCCGGTTATGCGGCGCCGCACCGGCTCTCGACCGACCGCCGAAATGCGTCGGCGCGCCGATCAGTTGCGCGGACAGCGCGACAAAGCGGCCGAGCAACTTGGATTGGAGCGATCTTTCATTGCATCGCGGGGCGCTCTCGAGGCTATTGCAGCTGATCCTGCGCGGGCAACGGTCTTGCTGGTTCCCTGGCAACGCGAGTTGATCGGAATCGATTCAGTGCGGTGAAACGAAAAGCGGCGCGAGGACGCGCGCACTCCCAAAGCTGTCGCGGGACAGTGCCGCCGGTTCCGTCATTTCGCACGAAGTGCTTTGGAGTGCGATGCGTCCATCGCATCGCTTTTGACCAAACCGGGGCGTAATAAGCCCCTGGCCCTTCCAAGCTGCTAAGTAGCGATATGTGTTTAAGGAATGACCAACGTCTGACCGACCGTGAGGTCTTTTGGATCGCGAATATTCTTTTTGTTCGCTTCAAGTATGGCTTTCCAACGTTTTGGAGACCTATAAAACTTTCGCGAAATTGAGAAGAGCGTGTCGCCCGACTGCACAACATAGGTTTTGCCTATTTTCTTTGATCCGGCTTTCCTGGCATCGTTTTCAGACTTCTCAAATGCGGTTCGCGATACTGCGCGCTCTTCCATTTGCTTGTGCAGCGTTAGATTTTCATTGCGCAACCGCGCCGCTTCCGCCCGAGTGATAACGGAATCGCCGGACAACGCCGTGAGCGCGGCGATCTGGTCGCGCTTGATCGAATCCTTGACGTCTTTTGCGTGCGGGCCATTTGGACTTAGCGCGAGGTAGCGTTTGAAATGGTGCAGGGCACTCACGGGATCGTTGAGCTTATCATCGTAAATAAGAGCCAGTTTGTAGTGGATCTCGGCGCCGCGTGGGCTGTCATCGAGTGCGGCTTCATAGAGGTTCACCGCGCGTTCGAAGTCGCCCTGGGCTGATTTATTGTCTGCATCCTGTGTCAGTTGACCGTAACGGGAATTGCTTATGCGATCGCACCCAGCCAACGCGTAAGTGAAAAGCAGCGAGAGGCAAAGCCAGCTCAACTTCGCGTTTACGGGCCGTAGTGAAAAAGAATAGGTGCGGCGAAGCTGAGGGTTGTCAGTGCGGCGCATTCTCGGCAATTTGCTTACTTGTGAGTGTGCGCGCACTTCAAATCTTTTTGTCATTGGCGACGGCGCTGCTCCTCCCCGCCGTGCCTGCGCGTGGGGCGCTTTCAACCGGCAACACCTATTCGATTAGTTTTGTCGACCTCGACGGCAACAACCTTTCCACGTCCGATGGACACGTGACCATTGTCGTGTTGACGACGAGTGCCGATCGCGAACAGGCGCGCACCGTGGGCGACCTTGTTCCAGATTTTTGTCTCGGCAATCCGGCTTACAGAATGATTACCGTTATTCATTTCACCCGCCTACACCTGGTAATAGGGCGCCGGATGGCGACTGCGTTCATCCGGCACCGCGTGCGTGAAGAGGCACAACGGCTTCAGGCGCGATATGACGCGCAAAAGATCTCGCGGGATGCCAAAAGCGACATATTTGTCGTCACCGATTTTAACGGGACAGTCGCTTCGCAGTTAGGTCAGTCGGCGGAAGAAACGAATTTCTGCGTGTTCGTATTTGGACAAAGTGGGGAATTATTAGCGCAATGGCACAGCGTTCCCAGCGCGGACGAACTCGCTGCGGCCGTAAAGAAGTCTGGTTAACACCGCGGCTTCAGCCCGGTGATTGTGCGGCTGGTCATTCCGAGCGAAGCGCGGCGGAGTCGAGGAATCTCGCGACGTTACCGCACTATCAGCGCACTGGGATCCCTCGACCTCGCTCGGGATGACTGGCTGAAAATAATCTTCGTCAGTATTTCGGCACGGTTGGATCGATAAAATCCGACCACGCATCGATTCCGCCTTCGAGATTATACACGTTCGCGAAACCCCGTTGCTTCAGCAGTCGCACGGCCTCTGCGCTGCGGCGACCGCTGTGACAATGGACGATGAACGTTTGCTCGCGGTGCAACTCGTCTGCGTGCTCCGGGATTTCACCGAGAGGGATCAGTTTCGCTCCGTCGATTCGTGCGATCTCAAATTCGAACGGCTCCCGTACATCGATCAACTCGAACGCTTCGCGCGCGTCCATCTTCCTTTTCAATTCGCGCACGGATATTTCAGGAACGCTTGCGTCGTCCGACGTCCCGCAAAACTGATCGTAATCAATCGGCCCAAAGATTGTTGGGTTTTCACCGCAAACCGGACACTGCGGATCGCGCCGCAACTTTAGCTCGCGAAATGTGACCTTAAGCGCGTCGAAGTGCAGCAGGCGTCCAATCAGGGGTTCGCCGATGCCCACGATCAGCTTGATTGCCTCAATAGCCTGAAGCATTCCGATGATGCCGGGCAAAACGCCGAGCACACCGGCTTGCGCGCAGTTGGGGACTGAGTCCGGCGGAGGCGGCTCAGGAAACAGACAACGATAACAAGGCCCGCCCAACAGCGGCGCGAACACAGTGGTTTGACCCTCGAACCGAAACACAGAGCCGTAGACGTTTGGCTTCCCGGCAAAAACACAGACGTCGTTCGACAGGTAGCGCGTGGCGAAATTGTCCGAGCCGTCGACGATCACGTCGTAGTCAGCAACAATTGTCTCCGCGTTTTCACTCGATAATCGGCACTCGTGCAACTGAATTTCAATGGCTGGGTTGATGTCGTGCAAGCGGTCGCGCGCCGATTCAAGTTTGCTGCGGCCGATGTCCTTTGTTCCGTGAAGAATCTGCCGTTGCAGATTGGTGAGATCAACACGGTCGAAATCGACAAGCCCAAGTCGTCCCACACCGGCTGCTGCTAGATAGAGCGCGGCAGGGGAACCCAAACCACCGACGCCAATGCACAAAACACGCGCTGCCTTGAGTCGTTTCTGTCCCTCGACAGTTACTTCGGGCATGATGAGGTGCCGCGCATAGCGTTGCAGTTCCTCCTTCGTTAGGCCGGCATCGGAAAGCCTTTCTGCCGCGATGACACTTTTATGCATGGCTCGCTATAAGTTAGCACGGCTCGGATTTGGAGCATACGCGTGCGTTGTCCATGCGCGGACGAGTATCGAACATGAAGCCGGTACTTCGCCGGCTATATTTGACTGATCCGAGTCGAATCAGTCATCAAACTACTCGGTTACAGTGACCGGAGTCCCGACGGGAGCATTCTCGAAAAACCTTGGCGCCATTTGTCTCGGCAAACGAATGCAACCATGTGATGCCGCAAACGGCGGGACGTAGCCCTGATGCATTGCGTAACCGCCTCTGAAGAACATCGCATACGGCATTCGCGCGCCATCGAAATGGGTTCCTTTCGGCTGGCGGTCCTTTCGTGAGTCGATATTTGACCTAACGACATTCCCATAACCATCCACGTAATCGCCGAACAGACTCGAGACGTGGTCCGCACTTTTCGTAAGCACCGTGTAATGGCCGGGCGGAGTCCCAAAGCCAGGCTTACCAGTGGAGACGGTTGTTTCGCCGACCAAAGTTTTGCCTTTGTAAAAGTAAGCTTTCTGCTCGCTTATGTGCACGACGATCCGCGGCTTTCCCGAAGCGCCTTCGTCGTGCCACCAGCCTGCGGGAGCGGCGCGCGGATATAGGCCCGCGCCCGTCGCATACGGCCCCGGGTACTCTTCGCAACTGCAAATAATCAGCGCTGCGAGCAGCGTGCCTGCAATTTGCAAAATGGGGGGACTTTTCACAGGGCGGCGGATACTATCCAATGGGAGTTTGCTCATTCAACTGTAAAGTCGCTTTTGACGCAGGTGGCGGTCGCCTCGAAAAGCGCCGGGTTTCAGCTGCCGGGGTAGAGCCGTTAGGTTTCAATCGAGATCGGAACATTGGTGGTCGCTCGAAATCCTGATGCCGAAGCGGGGGCATCCAGATATGCAAAATGACTACGCCCGATTCTATTCTGCCGCCGATGACGCAGTTTGACGCTTTGCACGCGCAGAAATACCCTCATGTCTATGACCAGAGTACAATCGCCGATTAACATAGAGAAGTGGATCGAAGAAAACGCCGAGAAATTTAAGCCGCCAGTAAGCAACCGGTATCTTTATGACGGCCGTGATTTTTTCGTGATGGTCATCAAAGGCCCCAACGCGCGGAACGATTTTCATCTCGTTGATTCGGAAGAGTACTTCTATCAGCTCAAAGGGGACATTAAGGTGCGTGTCCGCGAAGGCGATCGCATCGTTGATCACATTGTCCACGAGGGCGAAACGTTTTTCATTCCGCCGAATGTGCCGCACTCGCCCCAGCGCCCGCCAGAC
>Ga0137418_10006957_pt1 | contig 10403 bp, 12 predicted proteins | sample CZODoug3_1_2_16f_FD_122242 | JGI IMG/M metagenome (GOLD analysis project Ga0137418, IMG submission 122242) | Vadose zone soil fungal communities from Angelo Coast Range Reserve, California, USA - CZODoug3_1_2_16fungal (Hybrid Assembly) | ecosystem: Environmental > Terrestrial > Soil > Vadose... | reverse complement strand
GACTGCGAGCCGGGCGCCTTGCCGCCGCTGGGGCTCGCCTACGGCATCGACACGATTCTCGACGAGAGCCTGGTCGACGTGCCGGACATCTATTTCGAGGCGGGCGATCACCAGTCACTGGTTCACGTGAGTGGCAGCGGCTTTCTCAAGTTGATGGCCAACGCGCCGCGCGGCCAGATCAGCTATCACGCGTAGTCATCGAGAAATCTGGTTGTCCTCCGCTTGGCGCCCATCGTTGCATGCTCGAGGGCGCAGGGCGGCGCGTCGACCCTAGGGCCGCCCGGGACCCATTGCATGCCGAGGAGACCGAAATGAAAATGATGCTAGGCTTTCAGCACCTGAGGGAACGGCTCAGCCACCTCACGCACGATGCGTGGAACTCGATAGTGACGACGACGGATCACGTGAGGACTACGGCTCTCAATATCCGCCGCCGCACAAGTGGCGAGCCGAATTCTACCTCGCAGGACAAGCACAACCGCCCGCACTAGCGGGCGCGACACGCGCTGGCTCAGACTTGCGAATTCTGGAGTTTCTCCGGAGTGAGGTGCATGCAGCCGAACGGGTCGCATGACTGATGATCCGCGACGTTCGCGGCAGTCACCGCGGCTGATGATTGCCGTTCCACCGCCTCCCGAGGCAGCACGGGCGAATTCTGTTGGTCTTTGCAATCGTTGCGAGCGAGTCGACGTCCTTGCTCGTGACCAAATGCGCGAGCAGCCCCGCGCAGGCACTGGTCTTGGGGAGGATCTGCTCGGGTAGCGGGGTGCTCTTGACGCACTGCTCGCAGCCCGGGCAGGCATGCTTGACCCGCAGGTGGCGCAGCACCTGGACCTTGGCCGGCACACGCGCGCGTGAGCACAGCGTGTTTCACGAAACGGGGAAGCGTGCTTGACTATGCGTTGGCGCGTGTGGGCGCTGCCGCCGGTTGCCACAGCGGCTTGCTCAGATTCTCCGTGAACGAAGAAAACATGATGTTGAAGCTGATGCTGATTCTTTCTTTGTCGCTCGCACTCGCGTCGACGGAATGCTGCAGGTAGGCTGGAAATACGAGTACTGTCCCATCCTTTACTCTCACGACGACATGGTCGGTATTCTCGGCCGTGAGCTCGACGACCGGTGGCCGGATGATCCCGGTCTGATTGCGCGGGTCATGAAAGTTGATGGTGTCCGCACCCGGATGGGTCCGGACGTAGTACACGCCGCTCAGGAAATTATTGGGGTGCTGGTGCATCGGGTGCGCCGCGCCTCTCGACAGGACCGTCGCCCAGCAGGCGGTGATTTGGTACGCGTCGTCGCCGATCCTTAAGAATCGCAGAACTCCCGGCACGACGCGGTGCACGCAGGCAACGAGATCCCGGAAGTCATCGAGTTCGTGGAGTGACTGGACCGACTGCCACCCTTGGCCGGGCGCAAGCGGCGGCAGGTCCCGCCTCAGGCGCGCGATCGCTGCGAGCGCCTGAGCGCCGATGGCTTCGCGCAACTGTGCCTCGAGTTCGATCTTCCACACGAGCGTGGCAAACATCGGAATCACATCCGATGTCTCGCTCCACCGGGGGTTCTGAGGGTCCAATGGCGGCTCGCGCTGCATGGTCGAACTGCACGCCAGATGATGCGGCCGCGATCGAAAGCCCGGGCAGCATCGACTGCCCAGGGCTTGCGGCCTTCGATCGCTCAGACGGTTTCCAGCTCGGGCTCGACTTCCTTCGGCTTGTCCATCTCGGGCTTCGGGCGATCGGGTGGCGCGCTCGGCCGCAGACGGTCGATCACAGACTTGGGCTCTTCGCGCTTCTGGACCTTCGTCGTTGCCCGCTGCAAGAAGAATCGTTCCTCGTAGCACATGGCCGTCCTCCTGCGATGACTTTATTGTGGGCTCCCTGGGCAAAGGATAGCATCGTGGCGGCCACTCCGGCGGTAGTCTTAGGAGTTCCGATGCCGAACACGATTCGTAAAGTGAGCTACGCGTACGTTACGGCCGCGAGCAAGCCCGGCGAGGCGGCGCGCATCCTCCAAGCGCTGCGCGACGCGAACGTCAACCTGCTCGCGTTTTCCGGTTTCCCACAGGGGCGAAGCAAGGCGCAGATCGACGTCGTGACCGACGACCTCGACGCTTTGAAAGGCGTCGCCCGGGGCCAGAAATGGAAGCTGAGCCGGATCAAGCGGGCCTTTCTCGTGCAGGGAACGGACGAGGCCGGCGCGGCGGTTGCGCCGCTCGCAAAACTGGGGGCGGCGAGCATTAATGTGATCGCGGCCGATGCGGTCGCCGCGGGCGAGGGCCGCTTCGGCATGATCTTCTGGGTCGAAGCGCGCAACTACAACCGCGCTGCAGCGCTGCTAGACGCCGCTTGAGCCCGCGGGCAGTGCGGCGCCGCGAACACTGGTCGCACGTTGTCGGATTCGACGACGCACCCTTCCGGCCCGATGATTACAGAACCTACGGAATCGTCGCGACAACCCGCTTGATATCATCGCCGACTTGCTCTTGATCAGTCGATGAACTGCAACTCGCTGTGGGCGCGGAGATGCAGTCGCAGCCACTCGACAAAGTCCTACTTCAGCAAGCTGAATGCGTGTCCACTGGTTACGCATCGGCAAGCGTGCGCGCTCGGGCGGAAGGCGCTGCTCGTAGCGCACTGAGTTGGGCCGCAATATTGCAATCTCACGCATACGAGCTATAGCCGGCTAACCGGCGCCCCGCAACGAGTGCTGGCCGCCGGTTGCCCGCACGTCACGACCCAGCCGCATTTGCCTGGCCCAGGAGTAACCGCCGGGCCATCGCCTGTGCGTCGCCATGGACGGGCACGCCTTTTTGGACGGTGAACTCGACTGGCGCCGCCGCATTATCGGGCCGTGTTATCGGCTTAGTGCCTTGGACACCGGAGTCGGTCACACCTAGCAGTAGTCGCCTTGCTTGCTCCTGCGCATCACCGGTGGGCCGCACTGCCCTGTCAGCGCGCCGCTCGGATGGTGGCGCCGACTGGGTTGCGATTCTCCCAGCCAGCAATTCCCTCGCTTGCTGCTGAGCGTCGCCCGCGGAATCCGCTGCCACGGCGCCGCCGACATGAATAAGAAGTGCCGCCGAAATAATTGACAATGGACGGCTGAAAAACTTCACGATGTGCAATGACATGATGGTGATCTCCTGATGTCATGATGACGATAAATGTATATACATGGTTTCTGGCGAAATAATTAGAAAGCGAAACTCCTCCTATCCGTCGCGATCCATGAACCGGCTCAACTCGACGCCAGCCTGCTGGCGGCAAAATACGCTGCTCTCTTCAGCGCCACGGCTTCCGCGCGCCCCAGACGCTTCTCAAAGGCTTCCTGCGCGGCCTCCCAGGCCGGTCTCAGCTTTCGCAGCTGCGTCTGCCCTTTCGCGGTCAAGGCCCAGCGCCGCTGCCGGCGGTCAGCTCCGACAGTATCGATCGCAAGACCACCCTTCCGAATCAGCGCCAGGGTTCGTGTGGCCGTCGTCTGGTCAATGCCAATTGCCTCCGCCAGCTCCGTCGTGGTCAAGTTCGGGACCGAGTCGAGTACCTGCAGCGCCGTGTACTGCGTGGCGTGCAGACCGCTGTCGGCGAGCAGTTCCTCATAGAGAACGGTCACGGCTCGGGCAACTTGGCGCACTGTCGCGCAGTAACAAGGAAGCGATTGCAATTTCATACATTCAACTTGCAGGTACATTACATGCATATACATCGACTGTCAAGATCGTCGGAACGCGAGGCCAAAGGGCAGTGCTTTGAGCAAATTGGTGGAAAGGGAGGGAGTCGAACCCTCGACCCCCGCATTATGAGCCGTGCAGGGGACTTGAACCCCGACCAACGGTCTTATGGCCCGATCCACTGTGCCGGCTTTGTACCAAGCGACTGCGCAACGCCAGTCGTGCGCGGGAAACGCCTATAAACATAGCGATAAGGTGATGCCGGCTATCTGAATCGAACAGATGACCTACGGTTTACAAATCGTCCGGGGATTTTCGGCACCTCTGTAAGTGACTGATCTAACTAATGCTGCTCGCGGGACGCCCGTTGCATTTGTCACGACTGAGCAGCGAAAAGCAGGGCTTATTCCCGCAAATTCCCACACAAAACGGTTCTTCCGGGATGGCCTCAGAGAACCGTTGGTTGTGGGAATTCGCCTCGCGTTATCTCAATATTTCCTCACAAAATTCCCACATTGATACGCCCCAACCCGTCGGCCACACGTCAGGCATGGACCCGCCGAGCCGCTGACTTCATCGGCACCATGATGACGATGCTGCCAACGATGATAATGTCGATCATGATCATCGCGATTGTGGCGATGATCTACGCGGTTCCCTTGGCGGGGTGCTTTGGTATCGTCTTGGCCTTCCTGCCAGCTGCCTTCTGGCGGTCCTTGACCAAACCGGCGAGGAACTCACCAAACGGTCGTACGTTCTGACCGACACTCGCGGCTTCGAGCGCCTTCAGGTAATCGTCGCGACGCTCAACAGGTACGACCGTCCAGAGATAGCCCCCGGACGCCAGCATTAGATTCATGAGAAATCGGCCCATCCGACCGTTTCCGTCCACGTAGGGATGGATATAGACGAACATAAAGTGCCCGAGTACCGCACGAACACCTGCATCGGGCTCTGCTCTCAGCAGTTCAACAAGCTCGGGCATTGTGTCGCGAACGGCTTCGGGATTTGGAGGCACGTGCTTGGAACGGCGAATGTAGACCTGCCCGGAGCGGTAGCCCGCTAGATCGGCGACTGACAGGATGCCAGCGCTGACGCTGGGAGCGAACAACGCCCGGTACCAGGCTCCATGTTCTCGTTCGAAAACGTGCCCCGCGTTGGGGCCATTGAGAACTTGGCGCACGCTTCCCCTCACCACCTGGAAGGCTTCGTAGTAGCCCTTCGCTGCCATGGCATCTTTCTGCTGCCGGTCGGCGGAATCCCCGTCCGGATGCCAGGCCCCGCTGCGAATGCGTTCGATGAGTTCACGGCTGACCCGGTAGCCTTCAATCGACAATGAGTGGTAGGCGTCTTCGACGTAGATCTCATCGACGGTCTTTAGGTACGCTTCCGTGTCTTTGGGAATTCCAGGCGCCTTCGGGAATGTCTCCAACACGATCTGTCGCATCTGCTGCCAGGACAGGCGCATGCGAATCACATACGGAGACAGTGCGCGTGGAGGATGTGCGAAGGGCGCTGGAGAGTCGAATGGATCATTTTCACGGACGTCATAGCCCGCGGCGCGCATCGCCTCAATGATCTCGTCGGCAATCTTGTTGCGGCCAATGTTGCGGAAGGCGCCAGCCAAACGGCCGGCCACGACCGAGTGGCCGCCCGAGAGTAGGATGGTGAGCACGTCAGAAGCATCGCGCACCATGGCAAGTGCAGTGCGGGCTTCCGTGACGTTCCGCGTGAAGAGTCCGGGCCCGGCTGCCACAAGCGCCGCCGGCAGCGAGAAGAGACGCAGACCGTCCACGGTCACTTCTTGTCCTTTGGAAGGCAGGGGAGCACGGACTTCCAAGAGCGAGGTATCGTGAGCGAGGGCGGTTACCTTGTTGCGCGCCCTCGGTGAGCGCACGAGTAGCTGCCGCGAAAGACTCTTTGGGGTCACGCCTTTTCCTGACAAGTAGCTCGTAGGCGTCGATTTCGATGGTGATGGTCTTTGTAGCCATGCACAGATCATGCATGGTTCATGCACGGGGACTCAAGGGCCGGCAGCGTCAGCGGTGCGAACAAATCCCTAATAAAAACCACGAACGTCTTCGAGGATCTCCGTGCGGATAAGCCGATGACGCGTGTTGAGGAGTCAGTAGGCCGAAGACTTCGTACGGAAGCGTGCCAATCTGATGACGCAGGTACTGACGCGTGCGTTCGGGGCTGCCGAGGACCGGTGCGCCGGCGCGGAAACGCTGCGCAATGAGCGCGGCGGCCCGGTCGAGCACCTCTTGGGCGGTTGCAGCACGAAGGTAATCGCCGTCGCGGACAACAGTCCGGCAAATCAATGGCTTGCGGTGCCGCTGGTGGTGTGATCGTAGGCGGCTAGTCCGACGTGCCTAAGTAAGTCCTGAAATCGAGGATCTGAGCGCAGCGGATCTAGCCGCGGCTCCCATTTGCTGTATACGAGGAATGTAGAGCGCTCGCTAACTGCCTTATCTAACAGCGCAAATGCCTTGTCCGTTTCGCCCAAGGCCGCGTGAATTAACGCGAGGTCAAACGGCGAGACATAGGACTTCTTCGCGCGATCTGAAAGTGTCTGGAGGATCTTTTCCGCTTGGCGCCGATTGCCAGCGACGGCGTATGCGTGTCCCAACGCAGCGACGAAGAAAGTCTCGCCGTTTGTAACCTCGACTGCCCTCTTCAATTGTGCGACGGCCTGCTCGGGCATTCCCTTTTGCTCGTAGGTCCATCCGAGGATGGTCCGCTCCCATGGATCGTTAGGTTGCGATCGCAGGAACTTCTCCGCCAGCCTGACGGACTGATCGTAATTGTGAGCGGCGAAGCTATGCCAGCAGAGGCACGAGATCAGCCCGTCTCCGACCGGATCCAACTCCACTGCGCGCCTGCTCTCCGCCTCCGATTCGGCTAGCCGGCCGATGGCCATGAGGTAGTGCGCATGCTCGTGGCGGACATCGGCGTCGTTAGGGTTGAGCTCCAGCGCGCGCCTGAACTCCTGCTCCGCTCCCGGAAAATCCCAGTCGTAGTGCAGCTTAGCTAATGCAAGCGCACCATGGCCCTCCGGCAAGCGCTCGTCCTTCTGTACTGCTAGGCTCGACGCTTCCTTCACCTTGCCCCAGCCTTCGCTGGGCGATACCTCGCCGAAGAAGGCCAGAAAAGAGTAAGCCTGGGCCATGTGAGCGTATGCAGGCGCATAGTTCGGGTCGAGCTTGATAGCCTGACGGTAGTAGTCGATGCTCTTCTGCAGATCGAAATTATCGAGGTAGTAGTTAGCCCTCAGGTAGGTCTCGTACGCCTCGGGGTTCGTGGTCCGCGCGGCTCGCGCGACCTCCGCCTTCAAGATCGACACTCTAAGGGCCTTGACGACAGCACCCGCAAGCTCATCCTGAATCTTGAAAACGTCGGTCAGTTGACGATCGTAGGTCTCAGACCAGACGTGATAGCCATTGTCGACGCGAATGAGCTGGGCGGTGATGCGAAGAGTGTTTCCGGACTTACGCACACTGCCTTCCAGAACGTGGGCGACGCTCAGCACCTTGCCGATTTCGGAAACCGTCGCCTGTTTGCCTTTGAAGTAAAACGACGATGTGCGAGCCGGCACTCGTAATTCTGGAATCCTCGCCAGCATATCAATGAGCTCCTCCGACAACCCGTCGGTGAAATACTCCTGATCCTTCTTCTCGCTCATGTCGACGAACGGCATTACGGCGACCGACTGATCCGAGATTACCGTGGCAGGCCGGATGTCCGCAGGTGTTACCGCTGCGATGGGTCGATCGTTTGCGACGTGCTTCGAGAACCACCGGTTGTCGACGACCAGATACGCCAAGGCGGTAGCAGCCGCGGCGAGCAAGGCTACGACGAGAGGTGCGACGAGTTTCGAGTTCCAGCGAGGGCGGAAGTCGGATATCACCCGCTGGGATTGAGTGTCGCGTCTGAGACGCTGGAGGTCGGCACGAATGTCGGAGGCATGCTGGTAGCGAAGGCTGCGATCCTTTTCGAGGCACTTCTCGATGATGTCCTGGAGCTTCGCAGGGATATCCGGATTGAGGAGCGCCGGTGCCACCGGGGCGAGTTCGAGAATCGCATGGAAGATAACGCCGGAGCTCTCGCCTCTGAAGGGCCGCTTGCCCGTAGCCATTTCGTACAGCACGACGCCGAACGAGAAGAGATCGGTGCGTGCGTCGAGGTCCTTGGCGCGAACCTGCTCGGGAGACATGTAGGCGACCGTGCCGACCGCCGCGCCGGGACCGGTGGAAGAATGTGCCGCGAGGAGGCCCGATGCGCCGGAGGCGCCTGACGCTACGGGGCTGGCGACGTCGGGGCTGACTTTGGCGATACCGAAGTCGAGAATCTTGGCATGGCCGCGAGCCGTGACCAGAATATTGGCGGACTTGATATCGCGGTGGATGATTCCTTTGGCGTGGGCGGCGTCGAGAGCATCAGCAACGTCGGTAGCGAGCTGGAGCAGGACTTCGGGCTCCAGCGGGTGGCCTATGATGGTGTGTTCTAACGTCTGACCTTCGACATATTCCATAGCTATGAAGCATTTGCCACCTTCTTCACCAATCTCGTAGATCGTGCAGATGTTAGGATGATTGAGGGCGGAGGCGGCGCGAGCTTCGCGTCGCAGGCGCTCAAGGGAATGAGGGTCGCTTGCCAGCTCGTCGGGAAGTAACTTCAGGGCGACGAAGCGGCCGAGCCTCGTGTCATGGGCTTTGTAGACGATGCCCATGCCTCCACGACCGAGTATCTCGACAATGTGATAGTGAGAGACGTCACTGCCGATCAAGGAGGAAGTGGGATCTCCAGGTTCGGCGGCGACGTCCGCAGCCGGAGAGAGGGAGTCGGCGGCGACTTCGAGTGCGGGAGATTCCAGGAAACCGCCCCCTGCCTCGTGTCCTGTGAGGAGCGATTCGATTCTTGCGCGCAGTTCCTGGTCGCCCTGGCAATTTTGCTCCAGGAAAGCCGCGCGACGGCCGCCTTCGAGCTGGAGGGCGGAGTGAAAGAGCCGTTCGATTTGGCGCCAGCGCTCCGGTTGCACCGCAACATCACCCCGTAAGCTCGGTGAGCAACCACGCCTTGGCGAAGTTCCAGTCGCGCTGCACGGTTTCGGGGGACACCTTCAGGACTTCCGCGGTCTCCTTGACGCTGAGTCCGCCGAAAAAGCGCAGTTCGACAACGTCGCTCTTGCGCTGATCGACGGCCGCCAGGCGCTTCAAGGCCTCATCAATGGCGAGCAAATCACGGCTGGCTTCGGGCAGGACGATGGCTGATTCGTCGAGCGAAATGCGCTCCGCTCCTCCGCCGCGCTTGAGATATTGGCCGGAGCGATAGAAATCCGTGAGGATCCAGCGCATCTGGCGAGCACAAATGGCCAGGAAATGTGCACGATTCTGCCAACCCACCCGCTTCAGGTCGACCACTTTTAGATAAAGCTCGTTGACGAGGGCGGTGGCCTGCAGCGTCTGTTCGCGGCGCCCGCGGGAAATGCAGCGCTTGGCCATGCGATGGAGCTCTGCGTAGACCAGAGGGGTCAGCTTCTCAAGAGCTTGCTCATCACCGTGATTCCAGGCGTGCAGGAGACCGGTGATGTCCTGCGTTGAGGGCCTGCTCATAGGATCCCTGGCGCTGCCCGAGCGGACTGCAGAAGGCGGGATTTTAGCAGAAGCCTGCCATAGCCCTGAGTTTGCGCCCCGGGATGACAGTTCTTAGTCGCGCCTCTCGATTAATGACACAGAGGGCATGCGAGCGCGTCGTTCCACTCGGCAGCGGACGGAGCGGCGGCATCAGAACCCCACATCGGGTGTCACGATTCAGAAAGACTGAGGACCAGGAGGCCATATGAAATTCGCGACCGTGAAATTCACACTGAAAACTGCCATTTCCTGCGCGTTACTGGCGACGTTTCTGGGCTCGCTGAGTGCAACTGCCGTGGCGGGTGCAGGTCAGCTTCCCAACTTAGCGGATCTCGACCTGACCCAGAGCGCCGGAGTCACGACGGCGTACGCGCGCATTAGATCAGCGGCGAGGAAGGCTTGCGAGCCTCAGGACGTCCGAGTGCTCGTGGAGGTCGCGCGCGCCAATCGCTGCGCGGAGCAAATGATCGCCCGCATGGTTGACGGTGCGGATGCGTCGGCGCTGACTGCCTACTATCACTCGAAAATAGGGCTGCCGACGACGGTTGGCTCGCGCCAGTAGGGAGAGACGAGAGACGGTGGAATCCACCGTCCTCTCGATGACATGCAAGGCTGACGGCCGATTTGCCCAGACGGGTAACACTGCATTCCGGCCGGAATAAACACACTTGTAGATGGTCGCCAGGGGCGGACTGAAACCCCCTGTTTCACCTTCATCTAAGCCGCTGAGTCGCCGGAATACCCAATTTAGTCCCGCTCAGTAAATTACAGGTTTGTGTACCACGTAGGTCTGCAAGCCTTAGGTCACTAGCGGGACTGTTAGAGCGGACCGTCGCGAGTGAGGGCTCAGGGTCTATTTCGTTGAGAAACTCGTCAATGAGCGGCCGGTTTTTTGACGGGTTGAGTGCGCCTGGAGGCATCTGGCGAAAACAGCTTGAGCCGCGCGAAGTCCCCACAACCAACTGTTCAAGTCCCCACAAGCATCTGTTTAGGACGGAACAGCGTTCGAGCAACTAGTTGATCTTATTTGTGCTTTCGGGCACATAGGTTACAGAGTATTCCGATCACATCGCTGACACTTTTGGGCTTTTGCGGGAGACGCA
>Ga0137418_10006955_pt1 | contig 10405 bp, 11 predicted proteins | sample CZODoug3_1_2_16f_FD_122242 | JGI IMG/M metagenome (GOLD analysis project Ga0137418, IMG submission 122242) | Vadose zone soil fungal communities from Angelo Coast Range Reserve, California, USA - CZODoug3_1_2_16fungal (Hybrid Assembly) | ecosystem: Environmental > Terrestrial > Soil > Vadose... | reverse complement strand
TGCGGCTGGGCGAGAGCGACGCGCGCGTGCGCGCGCTGGACGGCGACGTGAAGAACTCGACGTTCGCCGAGAAGTTCAAGGAGCGCTTCCCCGACCGCTTCGTGGAGGGCTGGATCGCCGAGCAGAACATGATCAGCGTGGCGGCGGGCCTCGGCGCGCAGGGCCTGATCCCGTTCGTCTCGTCGTTCGCGTGCTTTCTCGAGCGCGCCGCCGATCAGATCCGCATGGCCGGCATCTCGCGCGCCAACGTGAAGCTCTGCGGCTCGCACGCCGGCATCTCGATCGGCGAGGACGGGCCCTCGCAGATGGCGCTGGAGGACCTGTCCATGTTCCGCGCCGTCCCCGAGGCCGTCGTCTTCTATCCCTCCGACGGCGTCGCCACCGACGCCGCCGTGCAGCTGGCGGCCGCGCGGAAGGGCATCGTCTACATCCGCACCACGCGCGGCAAGACGGCGGGCCTCTATCGCGAGGACGAAGCCTTCGCCGTCGGCACCCTCAAGACGCTGCGCCGGAGCGAGCGCGATCGGCTGGCCATCGTCGCCGCCGGCATCACGCTGCACGAGGCGCTCGCCGCCTACGACGAGATGGCCAAGCAGGGGACGGCCGTGCGCGTGATCGATCTCTTCTGCGTGAAGCCGCTGGACGCCGCTGCGCTGCTCGAGGCCGCGCGCGCGTGTGAGAACCGGATCCTGACCGTCGAGGACCATTATCCGGAGGGCGGCCTCGGCGATGCCGTGATGGAGGCGGTGGGCACGGCCAACGTCGCCGTGCATCGGCTCGCCGTGCGCGAGATCCCGCGCAGCGGCCCGCCCAAGCAGCTGCTCGAGCGGTTCGGGATCGGCCGCGGCGCGATCCTCACGAAGGTCCGCGAAATCCTCGGCGGCTGAGCCGCGCCACGCGCGCTTGCGGACGCCCGCACGCGCTGTCTATGCTGCCTCGATGCCCGCCGCCGCCCGCCCCACGAGCACCCTCGTGCTCCTCGTCCGCCACGGCGTGACGCCGACGACCGGACGCGTGCTGCCGGGCCGCGCGCGCGGTCTGCACCTTTCCGAGGACGGTCGCAAGCAGGCCGAGGGGCTGGTGCGGCGGCTCGCGCCGCTGACGAAGCTCGCGGCGATCTACTCGTCGCCGCTCGAGCGCGCGCGCGAGACGGCGGCGCCGCTGGCGAAGGCGCGCGGCATGGCGGTGCGCGTGGAGCCCGGCCTGCTCGAGTGCGACTTCGGCGCGTGGACGGGCGGCTCGCTCAGGCGGCTGGCGAAGAAGCCCGAGTGGCGGGTCGTCCAGGCCCATCCGAGCGGCTTCCGGTTCCCGGGCGGCGAGTCGTTTCTCGAGATGCAGACGCGCGCCAGCGACACCGTCCGCCGTCTCGCCGAGCGCCATCGCGGCGGCGCCATCGTCGCCGTCTCGCACGCCGACCCGATCAAGGCCGTGGTCACGCAGGCGCTGGGCGCGCACCTCGATCACTTTCAGCGGCTCGTGATCGCGCCGGCGTCGATCACCGCGGTCGCCTTTCGCGCGGAGGGAACGACCGTGCTCACCGTGAACTCGATGGACGGCGACCTCGCGTCGCTGGCGGGGCGCTAGGTGAGCGCCTCCTTCGACCTCGACGCGCCCGATCACTTCACCGTCGGCGCCGTGGGTGCGCCCGGCGAGCGCGTCTTCTACATCCAGGGGCGCCAGGACCGCCGGCTGGTGACCCTCAAGAGCGAGAAGGAGCAGGTGCGCGCGCTGGCCACGTACCTCGCGCAGATGCTCGACAAGCTGCCGACGGCGTCGGAGCCGGTGCCACAGAACGTCGATCTCGTGGAGCCCGTGGACGCGGCGTGGCCGGTGGCCTCGCTCGGGCTGGGCTGGGACGAGGACCGCCAGCGGATCGTCGTCGTGGCCGAGTCCCTCGTCGAGGAAGAGGGCGAGGAGCCCGCCACGGCGCGCTTCGCGATCACGCGCGCGCAGGCCACGGCGTTCGTCGAGCGCACGGAATCGCTGGTGAAGGCCGGCCGGCCGATCTGCCCGATGTGCAGCCAGCCCAAGGACCCCGCCGGTCACGTCTGCCCGCGGAGCAACGGCCACGTCGTCAGCGCCTGACGTGGCGGCGCTCCTCACGCGCGGCGAGGTGACGCTCAAGGGGCGGCTGCCGCGCAGCACCAATGCGACGTTCCTCGTGGAGGTCGCGCTCGACGGCGCCTGCGCGCTCGCCGTGTACAAGCCCGAGCGCGGCGAGCGCCCGCTGTGGGATTTCCCGCCGGGGCTCTTCAAGCGCGAGCTGGCCGCGTATCACCTCTCGGAGGCGCTCGACTGGGGGCTGGTCCCGCTCACCGTTCGGCGTGACGGCCCCTATGGCGAGGGCTCGCTGCAGGAGTTCGTGCACGCGGACTTCAGCCAGCACTACTTCACGCTCTGCGAGGCGCCGGAGCACCGCGAGCAGCTCGCGCGCATCTGCGCCTTCGATCTCGTCACCAACAACGCCGACCGCAAGAGCGGCCACTGCCTGCTCGGCCCCGACGGCCGCATCTGGGCCATCGACAACGGCCTCTGCTTCAACGTCGCGCCCAAGCTGCGCACGGTGATCTGGGACTTCGCCGGCGATCCGCTCCCGGACGGCGCGTGCGCAGATCTGAAGAGGCTCGTGAAGCAGGGACTCCCGGCCGCGCTCACGGGCCTGCTGGACGACGAGGAGTGCCGGATGCTCGTGACCCGCGCGCGGCGGCTGGCCCAGGCCGGGCGGTTCCCGGCAGACGACGCCGGCGACAGGTATCCCTGGCCTGTTGTTTAGAATGAGCGGGCATCGAAGGGCCGGCTGTTTAGATGGGGGCCTCGACGGCCCCCATACCCCCCAACGTTCGGAGCGTCCCGGGGGACCCGTGGCGCTCCTCTACCCGGTGGTATCCTGTCCCCCAACTGGGAGGAGCGACCATGGCGGCAGCCGAGACGTTCGATAGGAAGGCGGAGGACGTCGGCAACATCGTGCACCTCGAGCACGTGAACTTCCGGGTGCCCGACCAGCAGTTGGCGACGGCGTTCTACGTCACGGCGCTGGGCTTCACCCGCGACCCGTACCTCATGGTCGGACTCGACAACATGTGGATCAACCTCGGCCGCTCGCAGTTCCACCTGCCGACGGGCGCGCCGAACCAGTCGCGCGGCCGGGTCGGCTGCGTCGTCTCGGACTTCGACGCGCTGCCGGAGCGGCTGACGGCCGCCGAGAAGTGGCTGACCGGCACCAAGTACACGCACAAGGTCGAGAAGAACCACGCCGACGTGACGTGTCCCTGGGGCAACCGCATCCGCCTGCACCGCGCGGGCTCGGACTTCGGCTTCATGACGCTCGGCATGCCGTACGTCGAGTTCCCGGTACCGACGGGCCACGCCGACGGCATCGCGCGCTTCTATCGCGAGGTCATGGACGCGCCGTCGCGCCTGGAGCAGGACAACGGTAGCGCGGTGGCGCGCGTGCAAGTGGGGCCGGGTCAGTCGCTGCGGTTCCGCGAGACATCGGACGACATCCGCCCCTACGACGGCTATCACATCGCCGTCTACGTCACCGACTTCGGCGGCTCGCACGCCAAGCTGAACGAGCGCGGGATCATCAGCCAGGAGTCGAACCCGTACCAGTACCGCTTCCAGGAAATCGTGGACCCCGATTCCGGCAAGCTGCTCTACGAGATCGAGCACGAGGTGCGGTCGTTCACGCATCCCATGTATGCGCGGCCGCTCGTGAACCGCAATCCGGCGCAGCGGCAGCCGACGTACCAGCCCGGCCAGGACGCCTTCTATCCGCGGTACTGATTGGACGTGGGGGCCCCGAAATGGCCCCCACACCCCCCAAGCGCTCGGAGCGCCCCGGGGGACCCGTGGCGCTCCTCGGTACTACGGCAGTTTGAGCTCGACCTCGACGAAGACGAACTCGCCGGCGTTGGGATTGATCACGTCGTGCTCGACGCCGGCGTCGCGGTAGTACGGCGCGCCTGCCGTGAGCTGGGCGGCCGTGTCGCCGGCGGCGCTTCGGATCGCGAGCGGCCCCGTCGTCATCGGCACCACGACGTAGGGGTATTCGTGACGATGATGGCCGGTGTGCGCTCCCGCCGCGAAGCGCCACTCGGTGACGCGCACGCGCTCATTGTCGATGAGGACGGTCGGCACGGCCTTGGTGGACGCGGGCTCGGGCATGCGGCATGATAACCCGCCACGAAGGAGGCTCTCCCATGGGTGAGATGATCAACCTGACCGCCGAAGACGGACACAAGCTCTCCGCCTATAAAGCCACGCCGAGCGGCAAGCCCCGGGGCGCCCTGGTCGTGATCCAGGAGATCTTCGGCGTGAACCACCACATCAAGAGCGTCACCGATCGCTTCGCCAAGGAAGGCTACCTCTCGATCGCGCCCGCGCTCTTCGATCGCGTCGAGCGCGGCTTCGAGAGCGGCTACCAGCAGGCGGACATCGAGCGCGGCCGCGCCGTGCGCGGCAAGCTGTCGATCGACGACGCCGTCAAGGACGTGCGCGCCGCCGTGAAGGAAGCGCAGAAGTCCGGCCTCAAGGTCGGGGTGGTCGGCTACTGCTTCGGCGGCACCATGGCGTGGCTGGCCGCGACCCGCATCGACGGCGTGGCGGCGGCAATCGCCTACTACGGCGGCGGCGTCGCCGACGCGGCGGCCGAGAAGCCGAAGTGCCCGGTGATCTTTCACTGGGGCGAGACCGACGCGTCGATTCCCAAGGAGCACTGGGAGAAGGTCAAGCAGCAGCACCCGAACCTGACCCAGCACGTCTACCCGGCCGGTCACGGCTTCCACTGTGACGAGCGCGCCTCGTACCACAAGCCGAGCGCCGACCAGGCGATGGAGCGCACCGTCCAGTTCCTCAAGCAGCACGTCGGGTAGCGCCGGCGTGCGCGGCCTTCTCGCCTGGGGCGCGTACGTCCCGTACGCGCGGCTCGACCGCAAGGCCATCGGCGCGGCCCTCGGGGCCGCCGCCGGCGCCGGCACGCGCGCGGTCGCGTCGTACGACGAGGACACGACGTCCATGGGCGTGGAGGCCGCGCGCTCGGCGCTCCGCGGCGTACCGGTGACGCCGGACGCCGTCTATTTCGCCACGGCCGATCCCGCCTATCTCGACAAGACCAACGCGACGGCGATCCACGCCGCCCTCGATCTCCCGGCCACCGCCGCCGCCTACGACATGCTCGGCTCGGTGCGCTCGGCGACGGGCGCGCTGCGCGCCGCGCTCGACGCCCGGGGGCCGACGCTGGCCGTCACCTCGGACGTTCGCACCGGCCTGAGTGGCGGCGCCGACGAGCGCGACGGCGGCGACGCGGCCGCCGCGTTCCTGTTCGGCGAGGGGCCGATCGTCGCCGAGCCCCTCGGCCACGCCTCGCAGACCGCAGAGTTCCTCGAGCGCTGGCGCGTGCCGGGCGAGCCGGCCTCGCGTCAGTGGGAGGAGCGCTTCGGCGAGCACATGTACGTGCCGCTCGGCGAGGCGGCGCTGGCGGAGGCGTTGAAGCAGGCCGGCGTCACCGCGCCGGCGGTCGACGTGCTCATCGTCGCCGGCCCGCACGCGCGCTCCAACCGACGCGTTGCGGCCTCCGCGGGGGTGAAGAAGGAAGCGATCGCCGACGATCTCTCGGCGAGCCTCGGCAACGCGGGCGCGGCTCATGGGGGGCTCATGCTGGCGGCGGCCCTCGACGTCGCGCGTCCCGACCAGGTCATCGCCGTCGTCTCGCTCGCCGACGGTGCCGACGCGAGCGTGTGGCGCACGACGGCAGCGATCGCCGCGCGGCGCCCGGCCGCGACGGTGGCCGGGCAGATCGCGAGCTCGGGCGCCGTGCCCTATGCGACGTTCCTCACCTGGCGGGGCTTCCTGCGCCGTGAGCCGCCGCGGCGTCCCGATCCCCAGCCGCCGGAGGCGCCGGCGTCCGCGCGCGCGGAGGGCTGGAAGTACGCGTTCACCGGCAGCCGCTGCCAGGCGTGCGGCGCGCGCCACGTGCCGCCGCAGCGCGTGTGCGTGAAGTGCCACGCGGTGGACCGCATGACGCCCGAGCGGCTCGCCGACGTGCCGGCGACCATCGCGACGTTCACCGTCGACCGGCTCGCGTACTCGATGTCACCGCCCGTCGTCGTCGCCGTCGTGGATTTCGAGGGCGGGGGTCGGTTCCAGTGCGAGATGACCGACGTGGACCCGAAGGCCGTGAAGATCGGCGACCGCGTCGAGCTGACGTTCCGGCGGCTCTACACGGCCGGCGGGATCCATAACTACTTCTGGAAGGCGCGGCCTGTTCGCCGTTAGAGCCGTCCTCGCCGTCGCGCTCGTGTTCACCGGCGCGCCGGGCGTGCTGGCCGCCGACCCATTCGCCGTGCGCGTGCAGCAGGAGATCTATGCCGTGCTGCCCTTCCAGCGCGACGGCTTCTTCCTCACCGACGAGAGGCAGACACCGCTGCTGCTGTACGGCGAGGGCACGTCGCCTATCGAATGCCGGCAGAACGTCGGGTTCAAGATCAGGGGCAGCGTCAGCGCCATGTCTGTCAGCGTGTGCGCGGAGCACCTCGCGGACCTGCGCGCGGCGGCGGACACCTACAAGCGCGGCTTCGAGTCGACGCTGGACCGCATTCGGCGCGGGAGCCCCGCGCCGAATCCGGACGACCAGCTCCGGGCGATCGGCTGGTACTACGACCGCTCGCCAGTGGCCGGCGGCGAGCAGCAATATTTTCCGGTGCTGTTGATCGGCCACGGCATCATCGCGGTGCCCACCGTGATGTTGCTCACCGATCGCCAGGCCGTCGTGGTGCAGGCCTCGACGACTCATCTCTGCGGCGACCGGATCGACGTGCATCCGCTCTGCGCGGATCCCCGTGGCACTCTCGGCGCGATCGCCCGCCGCGTGCTGGCGGCGTTTCCGTAAGGACCTCGGCGCGGTACTCTAAGGCCCGAGCACAACCGGAGGGACCCCGATGGCGAGCAACGGAATTCGCGACCGCGTGGCGATCGTCGGCATGGGCTGCACGTCGTTCGGCGAGCGCTGGGACAAGAGTGTCAGCGACCTGCTCGTCGATGCGACGAAGGACGCGACGGCGTCGGCAGGCATCGACCTGAAGGACATCGACGCGTTCTGGCTGGGCACGCTCTTCTCGGGCCAGAGCGGGCTGACGCTGTCGCGCCCGCTCAAGATCGACTACAAGCCGGTGAGCCGGCTCGAGAACTACTGCGCGACGGGCTCGGAGGCGTTCCGCAACGCATGCTACGCGGTGGCCTCGGGCGCCTACGACATCGCCATGGCCATCGGCGTCGAGAAGCTGAAGGACTCCGGATTCTCCGGGCTGCCGAGCACGCGCTCGGTGGGCGACGGCACCGCGGCCGGCATGACGGCGCCCGCGATGTTCAGCCTGCTGGCCCCGGCCTATGCCAAGAAGTACGGCGTGAGCGACGAGCAGCTCAAGGACGTCATGACGCGCATCGCGTGGAAGAACCACAAGAACGGCGCCCTCAACCCGCGCGCGCAGTTCCGCAAGGAAGTGCCCAAGGACACGATCGCGTGCTCTCCGCTGGTGGCCGGCGCGCTCGGGATCTTCGACTGCTCGGGGGTGAGCGACGGCTCGGCGGCGGCCATCATCGTCCGCGCCGAGGAGGCGCACCGCTACACCGACAAGCCGCTCTACGTGAAGGCGCTGTCGTTCGTGGCCGGGCCCGCGGCCGGGCCGATCGATCCCGACTACGACTACACGACCTTTCAGGAAGTCGTCGCCTCGGCCGCCGACGCCTACGCGCAGGCCGGCATCAAGGACCCGCGCCAGGAGCTGGCCATGGCCGAGGTGCACGATTGCTTCACGCCGACGGAGCTGGTGCTGATGGAGGACCTGGGCTTCGCGGCGCGCGGCACCGGCTGGAAGGAAGTCCTCGCGGGCACCTTCGACCTGGAGGGCGAGCTGGCCGTCAATCCCGACGGCGGGCTGAAGTCGTTCGGCCACCCGATCGGCGCCTCCGGTCTGCGGATGCTGTTCGAGTGCTGGCTGCAGCTGCGCGGCGAGGCGGGCAAGCGCCAGATCGCCAGCATCGCGCGCGGGCGCAAGCTCGCGCTCACCCACAACCTCGGCGGCGCGCCCGGCGAATGCGTCTCGTTCGTGAGCGTGGTCGGCTCGGAGAGGAGCTGAAAGCATGCCCCGCATCGTCTTTGCCCCGAAGTTCCCCAAGGCACTCCACGACGTGCTGATGGAGATGAAGCCCGCCGGCTTCGATCTGGTCGCCGCCGAGCCGTCCGGTCCCGAGTTCTTCAGCGCCGTCAAGGGCGCCGACTACTTCATGGGCTTCGCGCGCAACCCGCTCGGGCCCGACTTCTACGCGGCCGCGCCGAACATGAAGCTGGTGCAGCTGATCAGCGCCGGCTACAACACCGTCGACCTCGAGGCGGCGCGCCGCGCGCGCGTGCCCGTGGCCAACAACGGCGGCGCCAACTCCGTGGCCGTGGCCGAGCACGCGGTGATGCTGATCCTGGCCACGATGAAGAAGCTCCACTGGCAGCACAACAACGTCACCGCCGGCAAGTGGCGCGTGGGCGACTTCGCCGAGACGCGGTTCTACGAGCTGGAGGGCAAGACGGTCGGCATCGTGGGGCTGGGCAACATCGGCAAGAAGGTCGCGCGCCGGCTGCGCGGCTTCGAGTGCAAGATCGTCTACTACGACATCATCCGGCTGCCCGAGCACGAGGAAGACGCGCTGGGCGTCCGGTACGTGCTCTTCGACGAGCTGCTGGCCATCTCCGACGTGGTGACGCTGCACACGCCGCTCACGTCGCTCACCCAGAACATGATGTCCGAGACGCAGCTCAACATGATGAAGCCCACGGCCGTGCTCGTGAACACCTGCCGCGGCCCCGTGGTGGACGAACGCGCGCTGCACAAGGCGCTCATCACCAAGCGCATCGCGGGGGCCGGGCTCGACGTGATGGTGGACGAGCCGCCGTCGAAGGACAACCCGCTGCTCAACGTCGACACCTGCACGATCACGCCGCACACGGCGGGGCCGACGTGGGACAACTGGCCGAAGACGTTCCGCAACGCCTTCGACAACATCCTGCGCGTGCACGCGGGGCGGCCGCCGCTCTGGGTGGTGCCCGAGCTGCGCGACTTGATGAGGTGAGGGGCCCCGAAACGGCCCCCCTGATTGGCCAAGCGAGGGGAGCTACGCCCCCCTCGGACGCCCCCGGCCAACGTTTCATCGCAGGCTCGCCTCGGCCGTCGAACGGCCTGCGGCTTCGCGCTCCCACGCGCCCCGGGAAACCCGGGGCGCTCCTCTATCCGCTCGCTCTCGTCGGCCTCGTGTGGCTCGCCGGCGCGTGCGCGCCGCTGCTGAGCGACAACGCGCGCCCCGAGCTGGCGGGAAGGGGACAGCTGCGCGCGGCGCTGATCCTCTCCAACCCGGTCCTGGTCGACAAGGACCCGGCGAGCGGCCAGCTGCGGGGGGTGACGGTGACCCTCGCCAAGCGGCTCGCGGCACGGCTCGACGTTCCGTTCACCGCCGTGGAGTACGCCACCCCGGCGGCGCTCGTCGACAGCTTCGACCGTGACGAGTGGGACGTCGCCTTCCTCGCGTACGATCCGGAGCGCGCCCTGCAGGTGGCCTTCTCGCCGGCCTACATGGAGGTGGACAACACCTACCTCGTGCCCGCCGGATCACCGGTGCAGTCCGTCGACGACGCGGATCGTCCCGGGGTCCGGATCGGCGTGCCCGCGCGCAGCGCGCCCGATCTCTTCCTGACGCGTGCGCTGCGGGCGGCGACCCTCGTGCGGGTGCCGGGCGGCGCCGCGCCCGCGCTCGAGCTCCTGAGCACGGGCGGCGCCGACGCCTACGCGGAGAACGCGCACCTGCTGACGCTCTACGCGGCGCGGCTGGCCGGCTCGCGCGTGCTCGACGGGCGCTACACCGTCATCCGCCATGCGATGGCCACGCCGCGCGCGCGACCGTTCGCCGCCAACTACGTGCGGCGCTTCGTCGAGGACGCCAAGCAGGACGGAACGGTCGACGCCGCGATCCGCGCCGCCGGCCTGCGCCGCGTGCGGGTCGCGCCACCTGATCACTGAACGCTAGGTCGAGGAGCGCCACGGGCGCCAGGAGCCTGTCGGAGTATCGAGGGGTGCCACGGCTTGGCCGGGGCGCCCCGAGCGTGTGGGGTTTAGAGGAAGCGACCCGGCTGTGCCGGAGCGCTCCGAACGTTTGGGGGTATGGGGGGCCATTTCGGGGCCCCCCATTATCTAGGCGCCCGGGGGCTTGGCACCGACGAGGGTGCGGGCCAGCTCGATCTCGCCGAAGTGCGTGAAGCCGTGAGTGATGCCGACCATGGCCAGCACGCGGGCCACCGGCATCTCGCCGACGAACTTGAGCGCGACCTTGCGATCGAGCTCCGCCGGCGACAGGGCCTTCACGT
>Ga0137418_10006953_pt1 | contig 10407 bp, 11 predicted proteins | sample CZODoug3_1_2_16f_FD_122242 | JGI IMG/M metagenome (GOLD analysis project Ga0137418, IMG submission 122242) | Vadose zone soil fungal communities from Angelo Coast Range Reserve, California, USA - CZODoug3_1_2_16fungal (Hybrid Assembly) | ecosystem: Environmental > Terrestrial > Soil > Vadose... | reverse complement strand
CGCGGTCAAGGTCCAGGAAATCGCAAAGGCGAAGAAAACCCTGGGCGCGGCCGCCGCGCGGCGCCGGGCGGAAGCGGTGGAAAAACCGCGGGATTTTATCGGCGCCCTGCGCGCGAAGATCGCCGCCGGGAAGCCGGCGGTGATCGCCGAGATCAAGAAGGCGAGTCCGAGCAAGGGCGTTCTTCGCGAGCGATTCGATCCGGCAGCGATCGCCCGCTCCTATGCGCAGCACGGCGCAGCCTGCCTCTCGGTGCTCACCGACGAACGCTTTTTTCAAGGTCGCGCCGAGGACCTCGCTGCGGCGCGCGCGGCTTGCGACCTCCCGGCCTTGCGCAAGGATTTCGTGATCGATCCCTATCAGGTCTACGAGTCGCGTGCCGTGGGTGCCGATTGCATTCTGCTCATCGTGGCGGCGCTCGAGGCGTCGCAAATGCGCGAGCTCGAAGCTGCGGCGGCTTCGCTCGGCATGGCAGTGCTCGCAGAAGTGCACGATCATGCCGAGCTCGAACTGGCCCTCGAGCTTGCGACTCCGCTCATCGGCATCAACAACCGCGACCTGCGCAGCTTTGAGACTTCGCTGGAGACAACTCTCGATTTATCGCCCCATGTTCCGGCGCCACGAATCGTGGTGACCGAAAGCGGGATTCTCGCCCCTGAACATGTAGCGCGCTTGCGACAGGCCGGGATTCACACGTTCTTGGTTGGAGAGGCCTTCATGCGCGCTGAAGATCCAGGGAAAGAGCTTGAGCGTATGTTTTTAACTATTTGATGTAACGCAGTATGTAGCGACTAGATGTCTGGTGTTGTAAAAACGCAACATCGATGGATCTTTAAGCGTAAAAATTCACGCTTCCTATTGAGCTTGGTAGCCTCGATGGGCAGAATTGCAACAACCTCGACCAGGGGTTAGGAGCGGGCGGCGCGGTGCGGCTGCTCTCGAGTCAAATATGAAGAGGAGACATTTTCGATGAACAAGAAGCTAATGGCACTGGCGGTTGCCGGCGCGTTTGTCGCCCCGGGCGTGGCGGTAGCGCAGGTCACCTCGGCAGCACCCACGGCGGGGGTGGCGTCGAATACCGGCATCACGCTCTACGGGCGACTCGACGAAACCATCATGAACTCCAAGTATTCGTCGGTGTCGGAACCCTCAGGTGTTCCGAGCGTACGGACGGCAGGCGAAATCAAGAAGGGCGACATCTATTCGCCGGGCAACGCGATCGGCGTGCGCGGCAGGGAAGATCTGGGCGGCGGCACGGCCGCGTGGTTCCAGCTCGAAGCCGGAGCGTGGCCGGACGGGCGTCTGGACTCCGCGGCGAGCACGGGTTCTCACTTCGGCGGCCGGAACTCGGGTATCGGCGTTTCGAGCGGACTGGGCGACATCATGCTGGGGATCTGGGACACGCCCTACAAACAGACCATGTTCATGTGGAACTCTCTCACCTCGGGTGGGTTCTCCTCCGGCGGCATCATCATGGGGAACGGCGACACGACAGGGGCGCTGAACAACGTTCTGTGCACGAACACCGTGAGCAATGCTACCGGCACTCCCGCCGCGGGCGCCAACAGCGTGTGCGTGACCGAATCGACGGCCAACAATACCGCGTTCTCGCGCCGGGTCAATAACTCGATCCAGTACTGGTCGCCGGTGTTCAGCGGCCTGCAGTTCAAGCTCATGACGGCGATGGCGAACTACAAAGGGTCCACCAACAACAACAACTTCCCCAACGGTGTGCCGAGTCCGAAAGAGTACTCGGGCAACATCACCTGGGCGCGCGGACCTTTATCGCTCGGGCTGGGTGCTGATATGCACCAGGGGCTTCGCGCGAACACGGCCGTAGGCGGAAAGCTCGATACCAAGGATACCGCCGTGATGCTCGGCGCCAAGTGGAATTTCGGCATAGGCGAAGTCGGTGTGGCAGGCGAGAAGATCAGCTACGGCGACAACTCCGCCACCGCAGTGAGCACCAAGATGGATGTAACCTCGTACGTTGTAAACGGCAGGTTCAACGTGGGCCCCGGCGCGCTGTGGGCGAGCTACTCCACCACTCCGGGCGGCAAGAGCTGCAATGAGGTCGGGTCGGCCGCGGCTGCCAACGGCAACACCATCGGTGGCTCGTCTTGCGGAATCGAGGCGAAGATGGCGACCATCGGCTACGACTACATCCTGTCCAAGCGCACCAAGATGTACGCCGCCTACAGCAAGATCGACAACGGGTTGAAATTCGGTACCCAGAACGTAGGCACAAGCTACTACTACATCGCCGGCCCGGCTGCAAACGTCGGCGTCGGTGGCAGCGGCGGATTGGTTCCCGGCACGGATGTGACGACCTTCGGCCTCGGGCTGCAGCACATTTTCTGATACGAGCGGCAAACAGCTACAAGATCAAAGGCGCCTTCGGGCGCCTTTTTTTTCGCACGCGGTTTGTTGTCATTGAAGGAGCCGGGGAATTCGGGGGTATCATTCCGGACTCCCAGAGACGGGCTTTCCATGGAAATCTCAAACGCCACGCGCTTCGATCTGGATCGCTGCATCCTCGAGTTCGACAAGGCCTTGCGCGTACTGTACGGCGAGCCCGTCGCGCGCCGACCCAGTCCGGCTGATGCAGTCGCCGAGGAAGATCTTCGCGACGAAGTACGCCGCGATGCTAGGTCCTTGATGCGCGTGAACCATTGCGGGGAAGTGTGTGCTCAGGCCCTTTACCAGGGGCAGGCGTTGGCCTCGGCGAACGATGACATCAAGGACGCGCTCGCAAAGGCGGCACGCGAGGAGGCCGATCATCTTGCCTGGAGCGCTCAGCGCGTACGCGAGCTCGGCGGCCGGGTGAGCCTGCTCAACCCCCTGTGGTACGCGGGTTCGCTGGCCTTGGGTTATGCCTCGGGGCGATTGGGCGAGCGCTGGAATCTCGGATTCCTCGCCGAGACCGAGCGGCAGGTCGAGCAGCATTTGCAAGGGCATGTCGAAAGACTCGGAGGCCGCGACGCCAAGACGCGGGCGTTAATCGAGGGCATGCAACGGGAAGAGGCCGGACACCGGCGCACGGCCGAAGCGCTCGGGGCGCGCGATCTGCCTGCACCGGCGAGACGCGGCATGCGCTTGGCTGCGCGCTTGATGACGACACTGTCGTACTGGATCTAGCGCACGCCTAGTCGCCAAGGATTTCGTAGTCGTGCGAGATCTGCGCGGTCTTTCCGAGCATGATCGAAGCCGAGCAGTATTTGCTGTGCGAGAGCTTGATCGCGCTTTCGACCATCGAGGGTTTCAAGTTTTTTCCTCGTACGACGAAGTGCATGTGGATCTTGGTGAACACCTTGGGATCGGTTTCCGCGCGCTCGGAGCTTAGCAGGACCTCGCACGCGGAAATGTTCTGGCCGCTTTTCCTGAGGATCAGCACCACGTCGTAGGCGGTGCAGCCACCGGTTCCGGCGAGCACCGTCTCCATCGGCCGGGGCCCCAGGTTGCGCCCTCCGCCCTCGGGCGCACCGTCCATCACGAAGGCATGACCGCTTTCGGTTTCGGCGATAAAGCTCATATCGTCCGGGCCGACCCATTTAACTTTGCATTGCATTTTTTCGCGCCTTGAACCTCAGCTCTAATAAATTGAATATATTTATTATTTTACAGATCTTGATCATCGAATTCAGTTTCGATCGCACCGCACCAATTTATTCTTGCGCTGCACCAATTCTCCGTTCATAATGTCTGCGTGGCGGGCGCTAGCAGTCATTCCGGGTGCTCGAAGAATTTGTCTCCTCCACCCTCCTCCTTTGGTGGATTTAGCGCAACCTTTCGAGGTTGCGCTTTTTTTTGGACCGACCGCCGGCTGAAACGCGTTTGACACTTCGCTACTTCTTCAATAAAATCACGCGCTTTCGTCGCTATACGAGATGCAGGAATCCAAAGCCATGACCACTTTCTCCGCCAAGTCCCACGAGGTCAGGCGCAACTGGTATTTGGTCGATGCCAGCGGCAAAGTGCTCGGGCGACTTGCCGCCGAAATCGCTCGCCGACTACGCGGCAAACATAAGCCGGAGTTTACTCCGCACGTCGACACCGGGGATTACGTAGTCGTCGTGAACGCCGGCAAACTGCGTGTCACAGGGAACAAGGGCGAAGCCAAGACGTACTATCGCCACAGCACCTACCCAGGCGGGGTCTACTCGACCACCTTTGCCAAGATGCAGGCGCGGTTCCCGACTCGGGCGCTCGAGATCGCGGTCAAAGGGATGCTGCCCAAAGGGCCGCTCGGCTACGCGATGCTCAAGAAACTGAAAGTCTACGCGGGCGGGGAGCACCCCCATGCGGCGCAGCAACCCCAAGCACTGGAGATCAACGCATGATCGGGCAATATTATTATGGAACTGGCCGACGCAAGAGTTCCGTAGCGCGTGTGTTCATCAGGGCCGGCAAGGGTGATTTCATCGTGAACGACCGTCCGGCGAACGAATACTTCGCGCGCGAGACCGGGCAAATGGTGGTGCGCCAGCCCCTTGTGCTGACCGACAAGCTGACCCAGTTCGACGTCATGGTGAACGTATCGGGAGGAGGAGAGTTCGGCCAGGCGGGGGCCGTGCGCCACGGCCTGACGCGTGCACTGATCGAGTACGATCCGGCGCTCAAGCCCCTTTTGAGCAAGGCGGGCCTGGTGACTCGCGATGCGCGCGAGGTCGAGCGAAAGAAAGTCGGCTTGCATAAGGCGCGGCGGCGCAAGCAATATTCCAAACGCTGATGTTCAGAGATTGTCACAAAAAAGCCGCCCTCCGGGCGGCTTTTTTGTTTGCGGTTCCCGCTTCTGCCAACGGGGCAGCCCGGCGTGACGTGATTCGATTGAGTGCGACAGGTAGACTGGCAGACTGGCTTTTCTGAGGCGGTGATGATTAGAGTCGGCATCGTGGGCGGGACCGGTTATACGGGGATCGAGTTGCTGCGCATCCTCGCGCGCCACCCGCAAACGGAGCTCGTTGCGATCACTTCGCGCAAGGAGGCCGGCATTCCGGTGGCCGAGGTCTTTCCGAGCTTGCGGGGGAGCGTCGCGATTGCGTTCTCGGATCCGTCGAAGTCCAACCTTGCCAAGTGCGATGTAGTGTTTTTCGCGACGCCCAACGCCGTCGCAATGGGTGAAGCCAAAGCGCTTGTTGAAGCCGGCGTGCGTGTCGTCGATCTCTCTGCCGATTTTCGCATCAAAAACGTAGCTGAGTGGGAGAAGTGGTACAAGGTGAAGCACGCCGCGCCCGAGCTTCTCGCCCAGGCGGTGTACGGTCTGCCAGAGGTGAATCGCGCAAAAATCAAGGGCGCACGCCTGGTAGCAAATCCAGGGTGCTATCCGACGGCCATACAGCTCGGTCTGCTGCCCCTTGTGGAAACCCGGGCCGTCGACCTCGATTACTTGATCGCGGACGCGAAGTCGGGGGTGAGCGGTGCCGGCAAGAAAGCCGAGGAACACCTACTCTTCTCCGAGGCTTCAGACAATTTCAAAACCTACAGTGTTTCCGGACATCGCCACTGGCCGGAGATTCGGCAGGAGCTTCACGCAGCCGCGGGAAGGAGCGTGGGCCTCACGTTCGTACCGCATCTGACACCCATGATTCGGGGTATACACGCGACTTTGTATGCACGCATCACTGCTGACAGGGAGTTTCAGAAGCTGTACGAAGATCGTTATCGCAGCGAGCCTTTCGTCGATGTGCTCCCTGGCGGAAGCGAACCGGATACGCGCTCGGTGCGGGCCAGCAACATTTGCCGCATCGCGATCCATCGCCCGAATGGGGGAGATATGCTTGTCGTCATCTCCGTGATAGACAACCTGGTTAAGGGTGCTTCGGGACAAGCGGTGCAGAATATGAATATCATGCTTGGATTCGAGGAGACGATGGGTCTCTCGCAACTGGCCATCGTGCCCTGACTCGACGGCAGCGAATCCAATGTCCAAGCTTCTCAAACAATTCCGCCAGCGCTTTGGAATTTCTGCGCCGAGGATGACGGTCCAGACGCACGTCGCTTGGTATTGGCGCTGGCTTGGAATGCTGGTGTTCCTCTCGCTCGCGCTTGCGCTGGCGGCGTGGATGTACGACGCCGGGCGTCGTTTCGCCGGTTTCGATCGTAGCGAGCTGCAAGACGAATTCGCCAGGCTTCGCGAATCGATGGGGCGGCTCGAAAGCGAAGCTGCGAGGTTGCGCTCGATCGCCAACGCCAGTGAGTCGCGACTGAAGATCGAGCAAACTGCGCAGGCTCAGCTTGCCTCACAGGTGAAGACGCTCGAAGACGAAAACAACAGACTCAAGGAGGATCTAGCCTTTTTCGAAAATCTCGTCCCGAGCGAACGACGCGGCGAGAAAGTCAGTATCCACCGCTTCAAAGTCGAGCGTGACGTGCTTCCCGGGGAGTTTCGCTACCGGCTGCTAGTCCTTCAGGGTGGCAGGCTTGACCGCGAGTTTCACGGGTCTTTGCAGCTCGTGGTGGAGATGCAGCAGGAGGGCAGGGATGCTACAATCATCATCCCCGAGTCAGCCGAGACAGGCAGCACTGCTTTCAAGCTCAACTTCAAGTACTTTCGTCGAGTTGAGGGAACGTTTCGGGTTCCGGCGGGAGCCAGGGTGCGGACCGTACAGGCGCGTATCCTGGAGAACGGGTCCAGCGAGGCTCGTGCCAGCCAAAACATCAACCTTTCTTAGCAAGTAGGAAGCGCTATGTTTCGCAAGCAGCCTAGCAAGCCGCAAAATCGGATCGACAGCCTGATTGGCGTCGGCACGAAGATCGAGGGCAACGTCAACTTCACCGGAGGCCTTCGTGTCGACGGCGAAGTCGTCGGAAATGTAACTGCTGTTTCCGACGAACCTTCGACCCTGGTGTTGAGCGAAAAGGCTCGTATCGAAGGGGAAATCAGTGTATCGCACTTAGTTGTGAACGGCGAAATCACGGGCCCCGTGTACGTGGCCGAATTCCTCGAACTCCAGTCGCGCTCCAGGGTCAAAGGAGATGTGCATTACAACAGCCTTGAGATGCATCTCGGCGCCATAGTCGAGGGACATCTGGTACACCGCTCGGGCGAAGCCAAGACCGTGGAGTTGAAGCTCGCGACGAGCAAGCCTGCGGTCTAGCCGTCGCCAATGACTTCATCCGGCTTGAATACGGTGCCTGCAGCCCCATCTAGATGGCTTGCACGGTTGACCGCTTCAGGTGCCGGTCCGATAGTGGGGTTTGCAACAGGAGTTGAGACATGAATGCTGTCGCAGAGATGCCCGCGCCGCTTGTCTTCACTGACAGTGCCGCCAACAAAGTCAAGCAGTTGATTGACGAGGAAGGCAACACGGAATTGAAGCTGCGCGTGTTTGTCACGGGTGGCGGCTGCTCCGGGTTTCAGTACGGTTTTACTTTCGACGAAGTAAAGAGCGACGACGACACGGTGATGGAGAAGAACGGGGTGATGTTGCTCATCGACCCGATGAGCTACCAGTATCTCGTCGGCGCCGAGATCGACTACACCGAAGGCCTCGAGGGTGCGCAGTTCGTCATCAAGAACCCCAATGCGACGAGCACCTGCGGTTGCGGTTCGTCGTTCTCCGCATAAGTCCAACGGGATCCTGAAGCGAGGGCGCTAGGCCCGTTTCGTTATTGCGTCTTTCTTCGCAGTAACTTCGCCGGTCAAGCCGCGTAAATCGCACCAAGCACCCGCAGCTTTTTCGCGCCGGTGACTTCTGGAAGATTTCCTGCCTGTCGCTTCAGCGACCGTTGCGCGAGCCAGGCAAAGGCTATCGCTTCCACCCAGTCCGGATGAATTCCGAGCCGCTCGGTCGAGGCGATTTTCACGCCGGGTAGTGCCCGGGTGATGCGCATCACCAGGTCTTGGTTACGTACTCCGCCGCCGCACAGGTAAACCTCCTCTGCGCCGGGACAGTGCCTTGTAATCGCCTTGGCGACACTGCACGCCGTAAGCTCCGCCAGCGTGGCTTGCACGTCCTCGGCGCGGTGCCTTCCGACGCCGAACCGACGTAACCAATCGAAACTGAATCGATCGCGGCCCGTGCTCTTGGGTGGTGAGCGGTGAAAATAAGGGTCGGCAAGAAGCCTCTTCAGCAGGGATGCGACCGGCCGGCCCCGGGCGGCAAGCGCCCCGCCGTGGTCGAAGTCGCGGCCGAATCGCTCACGCGTCCAAGCGTCGAGTAGAACGTTGCCGGGTCCTGTGTCGAAGCCTGTAACGGGACCTTTGCGGGGAAGATCGGTCAGGTTGGCTATACCGCCGAGATTGACGATGACGCGGTGGCGGCGTGGGTCCCGGAAAACAGCCGCATGAAACGCAGGTACGAGCGGTGCACCCTGCCCGCCCGCAGCGATGTCGCGGCTCCTGAAATCGGCGACCACCGTAATGCCCGTGCGCTCCGCAAGCCACGCAGGGTTACCAAGCTGCAAGCTGTACCCGGATCCCGGCCGATGACGCACTGTCTGCCCGTGACAACCGATGGCGGATACGGCTTGCGCGTTGACGCCGTGTTTCTCAAGGAGGCGTTCGGCCGCCTTAGCGTAAAGCCTCGAGAGTTCGATCCCTGCAAGGGCTGCACGATGCAGCTCGTCGCCGGACCTCTCGTGCAGGGCGAGCAAGGTGCCTTTCAAGGTCTTCGGATACGGCAGGAACCCGGCACCCAAAAGAAGGGGTCGGCTCTGCAGGTCGACGAGGACGGAATCGACGCCGTCGAGGCTCGTGCCCGACATCAAACCGATGTAGATCTCGGAAGATGCCGATCTCGTGGAACCGCTCACTCGAGCAGCGCTAGGTCGCCGTTTTTCAGAAGATCGAGTCGCGCGATGACCGGATCGGCGGTACGCCTGAACGCGGCCCGTTCGATCGCGGGGATCGGCTGCGCCGCCGGGAAAGCCATGGTCAGCGGATTGCGGTTCTGGTCGCGCAGGTGAAATTCGTAATGGAGGTGGGGGCCGCTCGCCCAGCCGGTTTGCCCAACGTAGCCGATGATTTCGCCCTGGACGACGCGGCTGCCCGTCCTCAACCGCGGCGCGAAATTCCTCAGGTGCGCGTAGTACGTGCTGTATCCCCCGTGGTGCCTGAGCACGATGAGGTTTCCGTACCCGTTGCGGCGTCCCGCGAACGACACGACACCGTCGCCGGTCGACTTCACCCTCGTTCCGACGGGGGCTCCATAGTCAACTCCCTGGTGCGCGCGCCATTGGTGGAAAATCGGATGCCGGCGCAGGCCGAACCCGGAGGTGATACGCGAGAATTCGAGAGGCGAGCGCAGGAATACCTTGCGCAGGTTCTCGCCGTCCGGGGTGTAATAGCCGCCCCTTCCCCAGGGATCCTGAAACCATACGGCGCGGTACGTTTTCTTCTGGCGGTAGAATTCGGCCGCGAGCACCCGCCCGAATCGGATCGTTTTGCCGCCGTGGTGAAAGGTTTCGAAAACGACCCCAAAACGGTCCCCGCGGCGCAGTTCGCGATGAAAATCCACCTCGCCGCCAAAGATGTCCGCAAGTTGGACCGCAATGCTGTCCGGAATCCCCGCGGCATCGGTCGCCGCGAAGAGGGAGGTCTCGATCTCGCCCGATTTCATCTCTATTCCGCGCGCCACCTCAGCTTGGTGCTCGAATCTGCCGAATCCGTCGCCGAGGCGATCCGCAGAGAGGAGCGTATCCTCGTCGGTGAGGAACGATATCGAGCGCAGCCTGCCGACCTCGTCGACTTTCGCCTGGACGGTCGTTCCGGGAAGCAGAAGGCGGAACGGCCGCGCCGCACGCGAAGACCGCAGAAGCATCGCCGCTTCTTCCCCATCGGCCCCTAGCCGTGCAATCAGAGTAGCCAGCGTGTCATTGCGTCTGAAGCGATCTTCCTGAAAGTAGATGATCGTTCCCGAGTCGCCGACCGGGGTCGCGGACAGGGCGAGCGTCGCGACGACGGTCCGGACGGGAACCGGCTCCGGGACGCGCGCAACGGTCGCGAACGCGGCCACGACGCCGAATAGCGGCACGGCAACGACGGCCGCGAGCCATCGGAGGCGCCTTCCGCCGGAGCGCGTTACAATTCCAGCCTCGTCGTTGTGCATGATCGGCAGCGGATTGAATCAAAAAGTCTAACAAATAACCGCCCGGTCAGCCATCTGAGCGCCCATGAGCGACATCGATCGCCAACTGAGAGTCATCAAGCGCGGCTGCGATGAACTGATCGTCGAGGCTGAGCTGCGCGAAAAGCTCAAATCCGGGCGGCCACTGCGCGTGAAGCTCGGCCTGGACCCGACTGCGCCCGACCTGCATCTCGGGCACACGGTGGTGATCAACAAGCTGCGCCAGTTTCAGGACCTGGGCCATCACATCCAGTTCCTCATCGGAGATTTCACGGGGATGATCGGTGACCCGAGCGGCAAGAACGCGACGCGACCGCCGCTTTCGCGGGAGCAGATCCTGCG
>Ga0137418_10006952_pt1 | contig 10408 bp, 10 predicted proteins | sample CZODoug3_1_2_16f_FD_122242 | JGI IMG/M metagenome (GOLD analysis project Ga0137418, IMG submission 122242) | Vadose zone soil fungal communities from Angelo Coast Range Reserve, California, USA - CZODoug3_1_2_16fungal (Hybrid Assembly) | ecosystem: Environmental > Terrestrial > Soil > Vadose... | reverse complement strand
CAGCGCGCCGACAAGGCCAGCGAGAACGGCCGCGCCGAATGGCTGAATGAAGTAGTTGCCGCTCAACTGCGCGAGCGCGCGGCGCAGAATGGCGCCCGCCCCGGCGCTCGCGAATATCAGTACCGCTGGAAGGAAATGGCCGACACCGAAAATCACCGATAGCGCCACGGCTCCTGCCGCCGCCGCAAGCGCAAACAGCCATGTCGGAGCCGGCGGCGCCTGCGAGATTGCGCCGATCGCCTTCATGGCTGCGTCCGGCGCCAGCCGCCCGGACTCGACATCCCCAATCACCCGCATCGTCGAAACGACGCGATCCATATCCACGCCGGCAGGATCAGCCGGTAGCAGAGTGGCATCCTTGCCTCCGGACTGCAGCTGTAGCTCGCCCCAGCGCGCCATGAGGTTCGCGCGCAGGCCCAGCGTGCGAGCCAGCCGCTCCGCCGCGGCCACGGTCTGATCCGTGGCCTGGCCGTTAATGAACAACGTCCGCGCGAAGGTGAGCACAAGATTGCAACGATCATCGGCCGTCATCGGAGTTGCTCCCGATCCATGGGTCTGGGACGGAGCCGGCCTAAACGCTTCGAGCCGGCTCCGGCATGGTGAGTGCCGCTGTCAGGCGGCGTGTGCCTTTGATGGATCGCCCGCCACATACGGCTTCACCATTTTCTTCGGATCAACGACGCGATCGAACTCGGCTTCGGTAACGAAGCCCAATTTCAGGGCCGCCGCCTTCAACGTCAGATCGTTGTCCATCGCATAGTGCGCAATCTTCGACGCTTTGTCATAGCCGATGACCGGCGAAAGCGCGGTCACCAGCATCAGCGAACGTTCGACGTATTCATTGATCTTCTTCAGGTTGGGCTCGGTGCCTTCGATCAGGAACTTGCGGAAGTTGGTACAGCCATCGGTCATGATCGTAGTGGAATGGGTAATGTTGAAGATGATCAGCGGCTTGTAGACGTTCATTTCGAGGTAGCCGCCGGCGCCGCCGAAACCAACCGCGACGTCATTGGCCATCACCTGCACGGCAATCATCGCCAGTGCCTCGGACTGGGTCGGATTGACCTTGCCGGGCATAATCGAGGAGCCTGGCTCGTTCTCCGGAATTATCAGTTCAGCAAATCCGGCGCGCGGGCCGCACGACATCAACCGGATGTCATTGGCGATCTTGTATAGCGACACCGCGAGCGTCCGCAGCGTTCCCGAGAGCTGAACCTGCGCATCGTGAGCGCCCTGTACGGTGAACTTGTTGGACGCGGTGACGAACGGCAAGCCGGTAAGCTTGGCAATCTGCGCCGCCGCTGCTTCGGCAAAGCCCGGCGCCGAGTTGATGCCGGTGCCGACGGCTGTGCCGCCGAGCGCCAATTGGTATACACCCGACAAAGCGGCTTCGATCCGCACCAGATTGTCTGACAGCATGCCGGCGTAGCCCGACCATTCCTGGCCCAATGTCAGCGGAGTGGCATCCTGCATGTGGGTGCGCCCGATCTTGATGATGTCGCCCCACTCTTGTGATTTCGCGGCAATCGCGTCGCGCAGCGCGGTCACCGCTGGAACAAGCCGCTCGTTCACGTTCACTGCAGCGGCGATGCACATGGCCGAAGGGAACGAGTCGTTCGACGATTGCGCCATGTTGACGTGGTCGTTGGGATGCACCGGCGCGTGGCTTCCAAGGGGAGTGCCGGCGAGCTGGCAACACCGGTTGGAGATCACTTCGTTCACGTTCATGTTGAACTGGGTGCCGCTGCCCGTCATCCAGACATGCAGGGGAAACATGTCGTGATGCTGGCCGGCCAGGATCTCGTCACAGGTCTGAACAATCAGGTTATAGCGTTGATCGTCAAGCCGCTTGCCATCGCGGTTGGCGATGGCGGCGGCTTTCTTCAGGGTGGCATAGGCCGTGATCATCTCGCGAGGAATCAGGTCCTTGCCGATGCTGAAATGTTCGAGGGAACGCTGGGTTTGAGCGCCCCAGAGCTTGTCGGCGGGTACTTCAACGACGCCGAGGCTGTCAGTTTCTTTCCTCATGCTGGTCATAGGTCTCTCTCCTTTGCTCTTCGAAAGGGCGTCGATAAAGCGAGGCAAACACTTGCTTCAAACCAGGTTGATCACGACGTCGATGTTGCTGCGCGTGGTTTTGGATTACGAAGATCACGACTAGGCCGCGCCCTTTCAGGTCGGCCTCTGGAAACAGGAAGAAGCATGTCGTATGCTGCGTTTAGCCGACTGGTTTTGCCGTCGATGAACCGGTCGAACTCCATCCGCTGGTTGTGAACATCCAAGCGTGCGGCACGAAGATTATCACCATCGGCAACCTGCGTTCGTGCACCGAGCCGCTAACGCAGATCAACTTTCAGCGATACGTCTATGACAGCTTTGGCGAAAGCTTGCGGGGCCTTCTGGCCAGAGAACAAAGAGAACAACTAGCATACGCACTAGGTTCTAGATGTGGTGCATCATTAGCGTCATATTCCATAGTAATGGTGGACGCCGCGATGAACGACTTTCGGTAGCCGCTCTTCCAGATGATCGTATTCGATTCACCTTCTTCGAGGCCCGCCGCCAACGGCAATTTAGATCACGATGGCGACGCAATCAGAGTTTTCGAAGGACGCTGTAGAGCGATCGGAAGGAAGGAACAATCTGATGAGCATCGCAGAGATACATCCGGAATCGCCATGAGCCAAGGCTTGCCGAGGTGTACGTTCCTTTCGGCAATTACCTGAGATTCCGCGCTGGGCTTCGTGAACCGGTTCGCGAGGCTTGCGTCCTGGCGATGGCCCGCGAATGCAACAGTGCGTTCGAGTGGGCGGCGCATGAGCCGGAGGCGCTACAGGTGGGCGTACCGGCTGACGTCATTGAATTGATCAAATTCAGGAAACCCACCAGCACGATGGAGGTGCCATTTGGTACCGTCGTCCAGTTGATTCGCGAGGCTTTTACCGAGCGCTCCGTGAGCGCGGAGAGGTATGACGCAGCTGTTTCGCTGCTCGGAGTGCGCTTCTTATCGACCTCATTACCCTCTTCGATATGCAGCTAGACGCTGGCGAGACGCATCTGTTGCCATCTCTTGAGTAATTGAAGAGCGGGGTCGCGGCGGCGCGGACCGATCTCGAGTCGCCGGGAGTCCGGTATTGGCACACATCGCTATTTACCGAACGTCCGCTTTGCGCGGTCATTCAACGACTGATAAGCTTTTCTGTCTTTGCTTATCAGTCAGCAACTGACTCCATTTCGGCTCGGCGGCGAGCTCAAGGAGAGCCAGGTCACTCTCCCGCGTCTTGCGATTGTACTACTGATGGCGAGTTATACGCCTTACCGCAATTCGTTCGCCATGGGTAAACCGCTCCCAATATTCCACGCACGACCTACATCTGTAGCCTTCATATTATGGCTAGCGTTCGGTCCGCATGTAGGCGCTGCGCTCGGAGACTCGTTTCAGATTGGGATCGGCATCGAGAACGGGCGCATGTGTCATCCGCATCTCGGCCAGTCTCTCTACCCCTGCGGTGATCTCACGTTCCTTCATGAATAGGATCAGGCCGATTAAAAAAACGGCACAAAGGACGAAAAATGTCCATTTCATTGCAATTCTCCCACAGAAAACCTTCTCGTTGCATAAACGGGGCCAGATTTCCAGCATGGTAGAATTAGAGGCAGTTGGGTCCCTCAAAAGGAGACTGCCATGTTTCTCGATCTTAGGGCCATCAGGGCAGCAGTATCGATTGAAGACGCGGCGCACTTGCTGAAGCTGCCGTTGAAAAAAAGCGGCAATCAATTGCGCAGCAACTGTCCGTCATGCGGCAATGAAGACGAACGCATCTTCGTTATCACGCGGTCTCGCGGACTCTTTTATTGCTTCGATGCGAAAGTCGGCGGTGATTATTTAGCGCTCGTCTAGCACATAACAGGGTTGGACGTACCAGACGCGGCTGCTTTCTTGTCCCCTAACGGGCTGCTCACAATTCCCCCTCCCCTGAGCAGAAGAGAGCGGCTGCGACCAAAAAGCAAACTGCCTTCGACCCGGCGGCCTTCGCTTCCAAGCTCCAATACACCGAACAGGTGGAGAGCAGCTGGGCTTTACGGAGGCGGCGGCGAAGGACTTCTCTATCGGCTTCTACCGCGGCCAGATTTACATCCCAATCCGCCACTCCGACGGCTCGATCAGCGGTTTTGTCGGCTACGCAGATGGGCAGATGAACCTCCCGCCGAAGTGGCTCCCCGCTATTTCCAACGTGGTCACATTTTCCAAGAAGAGTGCGTAAAAAAAAGCCCCGCGTACATGCGGGGCTTTCTTTTGTTAACCACCGTTGCGATTCATAGCTGGCCCATTTATTGTCGATCCGCTTGGATCGCGCGCGATTGGAGCAAGCGTGTTTCCAGTAGCATTTCTGGGCCTGTTTGCAATACGGCCTGTGCCGACAGCGCTTGCGAAGGGACGAGAGACGGAACTTCCAACATGCATTCCGCCTCGTGCAATCGCGAATGAGCTAGGCAGAGCGAATGCAATTGCTAATGCAATTGTCGTAACCTTCATGGGTGCATCCTTTAGATAGTTGGGTCGCTCCTGTCAGATAAGATAAGCGACAACCGCACCTACACCATTAAATTTTTCTTTAGCGCGATGGAAGCCGCCAAGCTGTTCACACCTCGCAGAGCCGCGATGCTGCAACAGTCTTCCATCGCGTGTCATTCGGCTTTTGCGTTATTGGATTTTGCTAGGTCACTTGAGCAATTCGGAATTCGTCCTTTGAATGGATAGACTGCCTGAGTTGCTTCCATTCCTCTGCTTCTGCCAGCCAGTACTCCATCAAGGAGTGTTCCATTTCCGTTTTGGCAACAGCAGCCTGCTCACGGGACATGGCTTCCAACGCTGCAAATTGTTTTCTTGAATACATAGATTTTCCATTCGTTACTCAGCCTACCCCTCTTCTTGTCAATGGCAACTGACGATGCTGTAACGGGACTTGACCCTCGCGCGGTTGGAAGCGATGCACCGGCGCGGCGTCGGCAGAAGCACACAAAGTGATCAAAAGGCCTACGGCCAGAACCGCTCGCATCGTATTTGCTCAGGTATCATCGATATCACGCCGATATGTGCGCACGCGCGGCCACCTCCCCAAGCTGAAACGACTTCACAATTAGTCAAATACCTTTGATGCCGGGCTCGTGTGCCCCTCAAAACGCACGGATTAAAATTCAGTTTAATGGTGTCGGCGGATTGCGAACCTACATCAGCTTCACGCACATCGAGCAACGAATTGCGCAGAACATGAACGTCCACGCTCAAACAAAAAGCCGACGCGGTGACTTAATACCCGTGATTGTGACTGTAATCGTCGCAGTCGTGGGTACGGCTGGTATCCTCAACAACTTGCGCCCAGGCAACGATTCGCAGGATAGCGGCAACGCGAGGATGATCACGTCCGCGGCGGTGTCGAGGGTCGGCGCAATCGAAATCCCTTCAGAGCCGCCCGCCGGCCGGCGCCAACGAAGAGTCTCGACATGAAAAAGCTTTCCGTTCTTTGCATCGCCCTTTGCGTTGGCCTTTCAACAACCGCGGCGTTTGCCCGCGGCGGCATGGGAGGAGCGCATGGCACGGGATCGTCTCATATGTCCATGATGGGCGGCGCCTTCGGCACCACCACTGCCGCGCCCGGCACCAACTCGTCGGGCACAGCGCTTTCCTCAGATGGCGTGGGCCGCCCCATGCTTGACACCAGGCCCGCTATCGACCCTGAAGACGCGAAGATCGACCAAATGATAAATTCGATCTGCCGGGGATGTTGATGCTTCTGGGCTGTGGCGTTGCCACTGACCTTAAGGAACGTCAAATTGATTGAAGCAGTCGCGGCATTTCTAGCCCTGTTTAGCGCTGGTATCTTTATAGCTCACGCGCGGTCGACGCTTACACCCAGGTGGCGAAGGTCAATGAAGCGGTGTGCAATCAAGAAAATCGCCAGTGCAGCTAAAGCCTCAGCGCCGTCACCCTTGACCGTATGCCGATTGACCGCGCAGTGCGCGACGCCGCGTCATGAGCGCCCGGGCTATGGTCGATCGTTTCCTTGCCACCGCGTGACGTACGCCGCTCCAGCGAAGCGAGTTGATTTACCAACCGCGTCCGGCAGCAAAATGGTTGTCGAATTGAGCGTGGGTAGCAGGTCTACATAGAGTCGAGAGGATTTATAGACGTGCTCTCATTTATGGCGCGGATTAATGATCAGCCGCGACCGGCGCAACCGGGGTCGAAAACCGGCGCGGTTTGAATGACGGCCGCGAGAATGGTGCGCGTTAGTGCACGTGCCTAGGCCCTTGGTGTTGGCGCGATCAATCCCAACGCAAAACATTGTGAGGCGACAGTACGCGCGGCGATCCTACCTAAGCAATGGCCCTACAGCGTCATTGCCCGGTCACCCACCTTGCCCCCGTGCTGGCTTGGCGTGACGTTGTAGCGGCCACCTAACGCCGTCTCTGCCCGAACCGAACCAAGCCGTCGATCATGGATGATCCCCAGGTTCACTATTTGCCGCTGACTCCGGGATTTTTTTCGATCCTGGTTTTTTTGGCATTGGCGCTGGTGATCCTGATCCAACTCCGTATCCTTAGATATGCCTATATGCGGCTCGGGGTAGGTCCGGGGGTCGCACTCCTTCTCCTATTCGGCTCATTGATCGGAAGCTACTTCAATCTTCCGATCACCGTGCTGCCCGGTCCGCCGGTCAGATCGGGGCAAATCGTCGACTTCTTCGGCATGCGCTATGTGGTGCCATTCGTGGTTTCGCCCAGCACCATTTTGGCTGTGAATGTCGGCGGTGCGGTGATTCCGACATTGATGTCTGCCTATCTCGTGCTTCGCTATCAGCTCTGGCCCAGGGCAGCGATCGCTGTCGCCGTAATCGCCTTCATTGTTCATTCCACGGCGACGCCAGTGGCTGGTATTGGCATTGCCGTGCCGGTCTTTGTGCCGGTCGTGGCCACGGCCATCCTTGCCCTCGTCCTCTCCCGCGAATATGCAGCGCCGCTGGCTTATATCGGCGGATCCATGGGAACGCTAATCGGCGCCGATATTCTCAATCTGGACAAGATCGGCAGCCTTGGCGCGCCGATCGCTTCCATCGGTGGCGCAGGGACATTTGACGGCATATTCCTGACCGGCATTTTGGCGGTGCTGCTCGCAGGCCTTGCCTCGCCATCGCGGCTACGGCCGGCGTCGTAGGCGAACGGGGCGTGAAAATGGCAGCTGAACGCGGACACAGGCGCGTTGCTCAATGCCCGCTGTATTGGCGAGCCTTGGCCGCGCCGCGCGCACCGGCGACGGCCGCTGCTCCAACAGTTACGAACTCTGACTACCCATGAACGGCCGCTTTGCGCCAGAAGCGGTCAGCCGAAATTTGCAAGAGGCGCCACGCAGCGAGACCATAAAATCAAATCGCGAAACGGGGGTATGCGCTTTCACATATCGAGTTTTCGCAAGCACGTCATGAGTCCTCAGCCATCGCTTCTATGCTGCGTGTCGATGCTCGCGAGCTTTGCGGCGTGCCATGATCGCTTCAACACCGCTCGAATTCCTGGTTCCCCACTCGCAAAGAGGAGCCAGCGCCTTTCCCAAGGTTCTCCCGAAAGCCGTGAGGGAATATTCGACCTTCGGGGGTATCTCTCCGAAATCGGCACGATCGACGATCCCGTCCGCCTGTAATTCCTTGAGCTGCTGAATCAGCACTTTGTCGCTGACCCTCCCGATGGCCCGTCTTAACTCGCCATAACGACGGGTCCCGTGGGCCAGATGGAACAGGATCAACGGCTTCCATTTGCCTCCGAGCACAAACAGGGCTGCGTCCAGGCCACAGGTAAAGGCGCCCTTCTTCATCTCAATCCGCTCCTTCAGTGGGTACTTACCAAAAGGTGCATACTGGAAGAGAGGAATGCAAGACCGTATGTAGCGTTCAATCATTCTCACGCATTGAGGACGCTATGAGCAGACTTAAAGAAAAGATCGCGGTCATCACCGGCGCAAACAGTGGCATCGGCCTGGCCAGCGCAAAACGGTTCGTCGCGGAGGGGGCTCATGTTTACATTACCGGGCGCCGACAAGAGGAACTAGACAAGGCGATCCAAGCGATCGGAGCTGGCATGACGGCGGTACAAGGCGATGTGTCCGATCTCGAAGATCTGGACCGGTTGTTCGCAAGGGTACGGTCGGATCATGGACGCATAGACGTACTATTCGCCAACGCCGGATTGGGCGCACGGGAACCCCTGGGCAAGATCACGGTATCGTCCTTTGATCTGGTCTTCGGTGTGAATGTCAAAGGTACGATATTTACGGTTCAGAAGGGACTCCCGCTAATGCGGGACGGAGGGTCCATCATCCTTACGGGATCGACCACGGGTTCGATGGGAACAGCGGCCTTCAGCATCTACAGCGCGAGCAAAGCGGCGATCCGCAATCTCGCCCGCAGTTGGACGCTGGACCTGAAGGGTACGGGAATTCGCGTGAACGTTCTGTCGCCAGGCGCCACTGCAACGCCCGGTCTGCTCAACGGCTTGGCGAGAACGGGCCAGAAGGACGCCATGATCGCTGGCCTGATCGAGCAGTCTCCGCTCGGACGGATCGCCGACCCGGACGATATCGCAGACGTGGCGCTCTTTCTGGCCTCAGACGACAGCAGGTCCATGACTGGAAGCGAGATCTTCGCGGATGGCGGGATGGCTCAGGTTTGAAGGCAGGCCCCTGCGGTGCCGCCGGTCCACGCAGCGCACCTCATTAGCTCGCCAACTGGCGTGCTCCACATACCGCTGCGGCACCAGACATCCAACGAGGAATGATGCGCAATTCTGAACTCGGCGAGGGTCACAGCAAGAGTGAACCTGTCGTGCCCGCAGGCGCGCAGCCCGTCGTAGGCCGCCGCGGCCTGGCTGTCATATTAGGCGGCCTGAGCTTGCTCGGGCCGCTGTCGATCGATGCCTACCTGCCTGCATTCGCCGATATCCAGCGCGATTTTCAAGCAAGCACCGCTGACCTACAGCTCACGCTGACCGGCTACTTGCTCGCCTTTGCCTGCATGAGCTTGATGCATGGCCCCTTGTCGGATGCTTTCGGACGCAGGCGGGTAATCCTCTCCGCGCTCTTGGCATTCGGCCTGGCGGCGCTCGGATGTGCGCTTTGGCCGAGCGTCGGCTGGCTTACCGCATTCCGCGTCATGCAAGGCATGTCGGCCGGAGTTGGCACCGTGGTGGGACGCGCCATTATTCGCGATTGCTTTGAGGGCGCCGCCGCGACCAGACTGCTGGCGCTGGTGAGCATGATCTTCTCACTGTCACCAGCCTTGGCGCCCGTCTTTGGTGGATGGGTGGTCACGCTGTTCACGTGGCGCGCGATCTTCCTGACGCTGTTCGCCTACGCCGTTGCGATGCTAGTGCTCTGTGTGCGCAGCCTGCCGGAAACCTTGCAGCGGCATACACGCCGACCGTTCGGGCTAGGTATCCTGGCGCAGCAATATGTCGTCGGCAATCGCCGCTTCCGTCTTGTTGGTCTTGCCATCGCACTTAGCTTCGTCGGTCTGTTCCTCTACGTCGCCTCGGTGCCAGCCTTCCTCGGTAACGAATTGGGTCTGCCGCCAACGCAATACGCCGTGATGTTCGTGTCCATCGTTGCCGGCATCGTGTTCGGCTCGCTCGCCGCCGATAGGCTCGCCGGCCGGGTCGCGTCAGCCCGGTTGATTCTGGCCGGATTTTCCATCCAGTTGGTAACCGGCATTGTCAACGTGACCTTCCATGCCGTGCATGCCGCGACCGTGCCCTGGTCGATACTTCCGCTAGGATTCTATGCGTTCGGCATGTCGCTCGCTACGCCCGGCCTTTTGCTGACGGGGCTGGACCAGTTCCCGCAGATGCGTGGTTTGGCCGCTTCGTGTCAGGCCTTCGCCAATGGTGCTGCTGGCCGGTCTGGTAGCGCAATTAGCTCCAACGTTTGGCGGCCGCGCGCTTGCGCTGGGGCTAGTGCAGGGAGTGCTGTGCATCGCCGCTTTCGCCTCGTGGCTCGTCACGATCCCACCTTACGAACGGAATGGATAGTGCCGCCTGCATTGTGGACGCGTTCTGGACCGACCTGGCGATCTCAACGCAACGCACAGCAGTAAGCGACACGGCAGCGATCGCCGGCAGCGCCCAATAGCCGTCGTTGAAAGCAATACGATTGTTCGCTGTTGACGTGGATTACGCGACGGCTCCCCGTTACTAGCCAAAATGGCTGCCGCTGCTGCCAGCTTTCATTTCCGGCGACCGCGGACGCGGGGGTGCCCGCAGGGGGCTCTTGGAATGAGAAGTTGCTTGCGCTTGTACGGGGCAAAAGGGGCCTCTATTTTTCGGCGCACAAGAGGATCAAGGACACGCCGCCCCGGCCTCAGCC
>Ga0137418_10006951_pt1 | contig 10408 bp, 7 predicted proteins | sample CZODoug3_1_2_16f_FD_122242 | JGI IMG/M metagenome (GOLD analysis project Ga0137418, IMG submission 122242) | Vadose zone soil fungal communities from Angelo Coast Range Reserve, California, USA - CZODoug3_1_2_16fungal (Hybrid Assembly) | ecosystem: Environmental > Terrestrial > Soil > Vadose... | reverse complement strand
TCTCGGCTCTGGATCTGTACCAGAGCCGCTCGGTACTTCGTATGCGTCGATCGTTCCCTATCGTGCATTTCCCACTAAGGACGGTGACATCGCGATCGCTGTGGGCAGCGAAAAGTTATGGCGTGCCTTTGGTCCCGCAATTGGGCACCCCGAACTGGTCGATCATCCGGCATACGCCACTAACAGTATGCGAGTGAAGAACCGGGTCCAGCTCGAATCGTTCCTGGCAGACGTTTTCTGCACCGACACCATGGAGAATTGGCGAGCTAGGCTTCGTACTGCCGGCGTCCCGGCTTCGCCGATACGCCGTCTCGACGAAGTTGTAAATGATCCGCAGTGCGCAGCGCGCGAAATGTTCCCGTATACGATCGATCCTGGCGATGGGCAAGTCAGGGTAGTGGGCTCTCCGATAAAGTTCCCCGAACAGCCAGCAGCTGCCCTGTCGAGTGCTCCGGAGCTCGGTCAACACACGAAACAAACTTTATCGGATTGGTTCGGGATGAATTCAACCGAACTGAGTCATCTGCAAGCCGCAGGGGTAATCCTGTAAGGGGAGGATGTATACACACAACCGTAGGCTTCTTAAGGGTTTTATGGGATCTGTTTCCGCGCACTCTTCGTCGCGACCCTGTCTCAAATAGGTCGAACCAGCGCGACCGTGGCGGCGCGGAAGCGTTCGGCGATGCAGCTCGAATGCAAGAATTTCTCCGCCAGCACGACGCCTGCAATCCCGGGTAGACGTGAAAGCCAGGCCACCCCCAGAAGCAGTTCCGGCTGCAGGGCAGAATCGGAACTTAGTCGGGTCCTCCCGCTCAACCGACTGTTGACCTACCTACCCAAGCGGCTTAAGATACCACGCGAGAAAGAATGCTCCCGCGATTAGCCGTCTACCTCCCCCATAGCGCGGGCAGTTGATAGCGCGAAATCTGCAACAATCAGGAAGGCTCGTGGCGACTCGAAGACCCAGGTTCGCCGTTCCCGTGGCCCCATTTGCCGCGTCCCTGTTAGCACAACAGGAGGTGGGCCCACGCGCGCAAGTCATCGCCGATCAGATCGCGCAGCTACTACCGGGCATCGCGGTCGTGGTGTATGTCATCGAGGACCAGCAGAACCCAGCCTGGACGCCGAAAGCGACTGCGGGCGAGATCGCCGTCGGCGACGTGACGGAGTTTGACTCCGGCGCGCTGGGCGCGGTCGCGGCCAGCAAGACGTTTATGCAGTTCGAAGGCAGCGACCTGCAGCGTGAAGAGTACGCTCATCTTGATATCCGGCGCACGGTGACCGGTTTGGCGTATGTTCCCCTTCTGCTTGACGAAACTCTTTTCGGCGCTGTCGAACTGGTGAACTGCGATCAGTCGTTTCCAGAAGAGATGTTGGAGACGCTCGGCGAGATTCCAGAACTCTCAACCCAGGCCATAGCCACTGCGCTTTCTTACGAGAGCGAGCGCAATACCAACCTGCAATCCATCAGCCGCGTCGCTCAAATGTATGACCTCGAAAAGGTCTTCAACTCGACGCTGGAGATGGATGAGTTGCTCGCAACAATAGCGAAGAAGTTCCAGGAGGTGATGAACGTCCAGGGGGTCAATCTATGGATGGTGAGCAATGACAACGACGCCCTTGAGTTGGTCAGCTGCGAGGGATACGACCCGACCGTGAAGCTGGGCATGGTGCAGAGGCCAGGAGAAGGCATTGCGGGAGACATCTCCGATAGCGGCGAAGCAGTGCTGGTGGACAATACCGAAGACGAACGCCTTCAGAAGCGCAACGCCGGGATCGAAGAAGGAATGGTGTTCTCGATTCTGGCAGCGCCGCTGCTGGAACACGAGAATCTGGTCGGAGTCGTTGAAGCGGTTAACCGTTTTGACGGACTCCCTTTCGACGAAGACGACCAGTTCTTGCTGACTCACATTTGTGAAACGGCGAGTAACGCCTTGCACAACACCAGTCTGCTGCAAGCCGAACGTAAGGTCGAGATTCTTGAAGCCTTGGTAAAAATCAGCGGCGAGATCACTTCCACACTCGATCTGGATCGTGTTTTGGATGCCATTGTGAATGGGCCCGCCACTGTAATCCCTTATGAGCGAGCAGCCATCGCGCTGGATCAGCGCGGCCGGGTGCAAATGAAGGCAGTGTCGGGCGTCGCCAAAATCAATCCCGAGGACCCCGACATCTCGCGTCTGCAGGACTTGCTGGAGTGGACTTCCCTGTCGAGTGAGCCCATCTTCGTGGCCCAGCACGGCGACGAAGTCGCGGAGGAACGCGAGGAGACGCGTGCGAAGTTCCAGTCGTATTTTGCCAACAGCGGCATGCGCGCATACCACGCGCTGCCTTTGGCGGATGACGACGGCCGCGTCGGCGTCCTCTCCTTCGAGAGCAGCGATCCAGATTTCCTCAACTCGGCACACCTGGAAATGATCAAGGTGCTGGCTGGACAGGCCACCGTGGCGCTGCGCAACGCTTCGCTCTACCGCGAGGTGCCGTTTATCGATGTGCTCAAACCGATCTTGGAGAAAAAGCGCAAGTTTCTGGCTCTGGAGAAACGGCGCCGCTGGGCCCTGGTGGCTGGTGTGGGCATCGCTCTGCTCTTTCTTGCAGCTTTCCCACTACCGCTGCGAGTCGATGGACCTGCCGTGGTCGCTCCGGCCCACAGTGCACGCGTGCAACCTGAAGTCGCAGGCGTGGTGCAGGTAGTGAGTGTGCGGGAAGGCGACGCCGTCAAACAAGGCACTGTCCTGGGTCGTCTCGCCGATTGGCAATATCGCGCCGAACTTGCTGCGGCGCAGGCCAAGTACGCAACTGCAGTTTCGCGAATGAGCCGGGCACTCGCAGCCAACGACGGTACCGAGGCCGGAATCGAACGCGTGCAAGTGGACTACTGGACCACTGAAGTTGCCCGCGCCGGCGAGCGTTTACAAAAGACGTTGTTGCGGTCGCCTATCGATGGTCTCGTTGCCACGCCCCATATCGAGGACTCGGTCGGGCGAGATCTGAAGCCCGGCGACACGTTTGCGGAAGTCGTCGATACCTCACGGGCAAGTGTGGATGTTGCCATCGATCAGCGGGATGTCTCTCTGCTCCGATCCGGCGAGCAAGCCTCGGTTAAACTCGAGGGATTTCCCACGCGCACGTTTCGCGGCGAGCTGACGGTGGTGAGTCCCAGGAGCCAGTTGCAAGGCGAGGAGCACGTCTTCTTTGCGCGGGTCAGCATAGCCAATAACGAAGGCCTGATCCGCACGGGAATGCAAGGCCGCAGCAAGATCTTCACCGCATGGAGACCCGCCGGAGAGGTCTTCTTCCGGCGGCCTGCCATGTGGCTGTGGTCGGAGATTTGGTCGTGGTTTGGATGGTGAAGCGCGGATGGTGAAGCGAGGGGAAGCCATGAGACATTGCAACGTGATCGTAGGGCTGGCAATTCTGCTACTCGGTTTGAGCGGATGCAGCGGATCGAGGCAGACTTCCGTCGTTGCTGCCGCCCCAGTGCAGAGGGAAGCCGAGGCGCAGCCAGCGAGCGTCCAGAAGGAAAGCGTTTTCGTCGCATCCGGCCCGGTTGTGGTGGAAAACCAGGTCGACGTTGCCGCATTGCGGGAGGGAGTGGTGGTGTCGATCCAGGCTCAACCCGGCACCCAGGTGCACAGGGGGCAGTTTCTGGCGAAACTAGACGACCGGCAGATTTCCGCCGACGTCGAGGCCGCTGCCGCCAAGGTCCGGTCCATTGAGGCAAACTTGAAAAACTGGCAAGCCGAGACGAAGGTTTTGCAGGTCGACCGGGCCCGCGCGGAAAAATTATATGAGGCGCAGGTGATCCCGAAGGAGCAACTGGATCATGTGCGATATAAAGAGGAGGCCGACGAATTTGAAGTGCAGCGCGAAGCCGAGAGCCTGAATAACGCCAAGGCGGTACAGAAATCACTCGAACTGGAGCGGGACAAGACCAGCATCATCGCTCCCTTCGACGGAATTATCGCGCGCCGTTACGTCCGCGCCGGCCAGAAGGTTTCGGCTGGCGATCGGCTCTTCTGGGTTACCGCGATGGCGCCACTGCAAGTGAAATTCACCTTGCCGGAGCGGCTACTGGGAGCTGTGAAGAGGGGACAAGTCGTTTCCGTAGCCTCGGCAGATGCCTCTCCCGCAGCGGAGCACTCCGCCAAAGTAATCGATGTGAGCCCGGTCGTGGACCCATCGAGCGGCACCATTGAAGTTTTGGCTCAGATTGAGGGAGCGGCCCCTGACTTACGGCCAGGGATGCTTGCCACCATTCGCATCGACCTGCCGCGATGAACATCGTTCAAGCACTGGACGCTGCACTTCCTGAACTGCCCGAGCGGTTGATCCGGCGGGACAAGCCCAAGCTTGACTCCCGAGTCATCACCAAAGAGCACATCGAGAACGACAGGCCGATTGTTATCGCCAAGGTGCCGGGAAGCGAGGTTGTTCTGCGCTTCGCGCCCGAGCAATGGAAGTTGATACAGCTCTTCGATGGAAACCGATCGTATCAGGAAATCTCGGACCTCTCGGTCCAGGAAACCGGCGTACTGTTCGACGAAGAGAGTGTCCGCGAAATTACCAGCTTCCTCGCCGACAAGACGGATTTTATCTATAAAACTCCACTGGAAAAGAACATCATCCTCAGGCAGGAGCTCCGCGGACAGCGCCGCAAGAAGCGCAAACGTTTCCAGGTTCCCGATTTCACCGATATCGTCGTAAAGGAATGGCCAAACGCCGATCGTTATATCTCCCAGCTCTACCCTAAGCTGAAGTTCATCTACACTCCGTGGTTCGTTCTGCTCACATTGTTCTCGTTTGCTGTCATGCTCTGGATGTGGGCCGACAAATTCGGCGAAATCTGGACGGATAGCTTCCAGTTCTATAACTTCACCGCAAAATCAGGGACCGACCTCCTGGAATTCTGGATCCTTTTTGCGTTCATGGCATTTTTCCACGAAACTGCGCACGGGCTCACTTGCAAACACTTCGGCGGCAACGTGGAGAAGATGGGCTTCACCCTCATGTACTTCGCGCCCAGCTTCTTCTGCGATGCTTCGCAAGTTTGGATCTATGGCGGCAAGTGGGAGCGGATTGCGACCGCGATCGCGGGTATCTGGATTGATTTGATTCTCTGCGTTATTGCCACCGTGATCTGGTGGGGCACAGCCACAGGTATGGTCATCCACGATATTGCTTACAAAGTCATGATGGTGACCGGTATTGGCGTTTCCCTGCTGAATCTCAACCCTCTGATCAAATTAGATGGATACCTGATCTTCAGCGAACTGATTCACGAGCCCGATCTGAAAGAAAAAACTACAGCCTATCTTTCCGGTATCGTCCGCAAGAACATCTTTCATTTGCCGGCTGAGGTGGAATATGTTCCGCGACGGCGCCGCCCGTTCTACGTCATCTATGCAATTCTTTCCGGCCTGTACGGCTATCTGCTTCTGTCATTCCTGATGGTGCTCTCATTTCATATTTTGCAGGCTTATACACCGGAGTGGGCCTTCGTGCCCGCTATCGCCATCGGGTATTGGGTTTTCAAGTCAAGGATCAGAATGTTGGTGAGATTCATGAAAATCGTCTATCTGGATAAAAAGGAACGCGTGCGAGCCTGGTTGAAGTGGCCACGGGTCGCGGCACTTTCGGGCGTCGCACTGCTAGTCGTTTTTCTCCCGGTCTGGCCCGACTTTGTCGCCGGACGCTTTGTGCTGGAGCCGGCTCACAAAGCATGGATCCGTGCCGAGGTTGCCGGACGAGTAACGCGAGTGCTCGCCCGGGAAGGGCAATCTGTAGCCGCCGGCCAGCCTTTGGTCGAACTCAGTAATCTGCAACTGGAATCTGCGGCGGCAGGCGCTGCCGCTGACTTGCACGCCGCCTCCGACCAGGTCAACCTTGCGCTCTTGCGCTATGGCGATTTCGGTCCGGCGGAGTACAAGCGCCAAGGGATGGCCGAGCAGAGCCAGACGCTTGCCGGTCAACTAGCTCTTCTCCGTGTGACCAGCCCAATTCCTGGTGTGGTCGTCACTCCGCGGCTGGATGATTTGCTGGGAGCTTATCTCGAATCTGGCGCCGAGATCGCGGAGGTAGCCGATCCCTCCACGATGACCGCTCGCATCTACATCGCCGAGTTCGGAATGAGGGACGTTCGCATCGGTTCCCAGGTGAGGCTCCGGCCGGAATCGCACGCCGTGCCTCTTACGGCCACTCTGTCGGCGGTGGCGCCTGCCTCTGCGCCGGTAGAGCCCGGACTGATACCCGAAGACCAGCTGAGGGGCATTACTCCGCCGCGTTTCTACATCGGCAGGGCACTACTGACAAACCCTGGCACACTCAAAGAAGGCATGACCGGTACCGCCAAGATCTTCGTGACTCGCCGCAGCATCGCCGGGTTCGCGTGGATCTTTGTCCACGACCTGGTCGATCGCAGGGTCTGGTAGCTTATGCAGCAAAAAGCAAAGGACCGCATTCGTACGCGCGGTCCTTCTGCGTTAATCTCATTTGCGCAGCTAAGCTTTTGTGCGGGTTGCCGCCACACGGGTCGCGGCAATTCTCGTTGCGGCCACTCTGGTCGCAGCTACACGGGTTGCGGCCACTCGAGTCGCGGCGACACGGGTCGCAGCCACTCTGGTTGCGGCCGTACGAGTCGCGGCGACTTTCATTGCTCGTAAGCGGGTGTGGGCTACCTTCGTCAGGCCGGGTTTCTCGACCACTTGTGGCATTGTCGAAGTTGCTTTCTGCGGTGTGCTTTTGCCGCTGATCAAGGATTTCTTCTGGATCGCCATTTCAATTTCCTCCGAGTCGTCGATTTTTTGATTTCTTTGCCGCCTTCACTGCTCGCTGATATATAAAGCACGGGTGATGCCAAAGTCGCTTGCGCCGGTTTAACATCCGGTCGTCATGCCGAATCAGTGAGTTGCAAATTGTCGCGACTGAAGCCCCGGAGGTGATCCTGCCCGCGTTCGGTTAATAATTAACCAACTGCAGGTTAATTTTTAATCTGTATTCACAGGTTTCGCTTTCGACAGAGGTATTTCATACGCTGAGGGTCAATACGCAGCAGAGATGCTGCAGCGGATTTTCTGCCCCCGGTGCGGTTTAGAGCAGCCGTCAGGTAAGCAAGCTCGATGCGTTCCATCTCGGTATCGAAATCGACCCCTTCTTCGGGAATCAGGATCGCCTCCTGGCTGGCATTACTGGCCACGAGCAGTTGCTGGGGCAGGTGCTTGAGGCCGATCAGCGGGCTATCGTTCATCAGCACGAGGCGCTGAATGACGTTCTCCAGCTCCCGCACATTGCCCGGCCAGCCGTAGTCCTCCATGACCGCCATGACTTCGGATTCGACCTGTTTCAGTGGCTTGTTGTTGGCGCTGCAATAGATGCGGAGGAAGTGATCCACCAGTAAGGGCAGGTCCCCGAGCCGTTCTCGCAGCGGCGGCACCACGATGGGAACAACATTGATGCGGTAGTAGAGATCTTCGCGAAAGCGGCCGGTATGGACCATGTTTTCCAAGTCTTCGTTCGTGGCGGTCACCAGCCGGAAATCAATCTTTTTGGCGACCTTCCCACCGATGCGGGTGACCACGCGGTCCTCCAGAACGCGCAGCAGCTTACTCTGGAGAGCCAGACCCAAACTGGCGATCTCATCCAGGAACAGGGTGCCAGTGTGGGCGAGCTCGATGTGTCCCGCTCTGGCTGTTTTGGCATCGGTGAATGCTCCTCTCTCGTGCCCAAACAGTTCCGTCTCAATGAGATTCTCAGGCAGAGCGGCGCAGTTAATGCTGACGGATGGTTTATCCGAACGGGGACCGAGGGACACAATCGCCCGCGCCACCAGCTCCTTGCCGGTTCCGCTTTCGCCCCGAATCAGCACGGTGCTGCTGCTATCGGCGACGCGACGGATGGCTTCGTAAACTCGCCGCATCGGCTCGCTCCGACCGATCAGTTCGCCGCATGCGTGTTGCTCAACTTCTTCGCTGTGGCGGTTTCGGTACTCAATCTCTACCGTCCGCTTCTCCAGCGCGCGGCCGAGAACGATCCTCACCTCGTCGAAATTGATGGGCGCGACAAAATATTCATCCACGGCGGAGTTCACGGCCTTGAGGCGAAGGTTCCGGCTGTTCGAGCGCGTCAACCCCACGAGTACGAAATCCGGACCCAGCGAGCGCAACTTAGCCAGGGCGCTGATTCCGTCCTCGCTGCGCTCTCCGACCGTATCGATATCCAGGAATATGGCATCCGGAAGCTCCCTCTTAATCAGGGCCATTAATTCATCCCAGGTCTGAAGCACGCGGAGGTCATAGTCGGCAGCCAGATAAGTCTCGGCCTCGGGACGCACCAGTTCGTCGGTAGTCACGATGACAACGCTGTAGCGGGAAGGTAAAGTCCGGACGGCGGCGCTGCGCATGACTCCTCCTGACGAGGGAATGCATTATGGCAGATTTTTCGCCCCTTTGGGGTGAAATTTTCACCTCCACCAGCGACGGTGGGCGCAGCGTCTTGCAAAACCTGGCGTATTCCCGTAACTTGAGCACGCGATCTAACAACACCCTCAATTTCTTTACGAACGCAGAGCCTCGACAAGGAGGATGGCTTGGACATCAACGTCCGTAAGCGTGCACAAGTACAGGTCGTTCAGCTCCGGGGAGCTCTCCGCACGGGTCCCGCTGTTGACAGCTTGCGCCAAACCATCGAGGAGGCGTTGGGCGGCGGCGACACTCGCATTGTGATCAACCTGGCCGAAGTGCCCATGATCGATTCCAGCGGAATTGGCTTGCTGGTGCGCTTTCTGGCTTCCACCAAGCAGCGTGGCGGGAACATCAAACTGGTGCAACCTTCCAAGTTCGCGGTGCAGACCCTGCGCCTGGTGGGCGTTCTCAACCTCTTCCAGATTTTCGAGAGTGACGATGCAGCGGTGGAATCCTTCGCATGAATTGCCTATCGAGATCTCGGCATCAGCGGCATAAAACATGAGTTGTGAATGCGGCTGGTAAACTAGCGTCAACCATGTTCCAGCGCACGCCGGTTACACGACGCGAGATGCTGACCTCCGCTGCTTTGGGGCTGTTGAGTTTGCCCAGTCTAGCGTCGCTGGCATGGGCGTCGAGGCGGAAGACGTTTGACGAGCCCAAGAGAAATCCTTATCGCGGTTCGGATGATCAGCTTCTGGATGAAATCGAGCGTGCCGCGTTCGACTTTTTCTGGAACGAAGCCAGCTCCACGACTGGCCAAGTCAGGGATCGCGCGCTGCTTAATGGCGGCGATCATCGTCGCGTTGCGAGTATTGCGGCGACTGGTTTTGGGCTCACTGGCCTGTGCATCGGGGAATCGCGCGGTTACGGTAAGGCGGAGGCGATCCGGGATCGGGTGCGGCAGACGCTTCGTTTTCTGAAAAATCGATTGCCCAACGAACACGGGTTCTTCTACCACTTCATTGATATCGAATCCGGAGAGCGGATGTGGAATTGCGAACTCTCCTCGATCGACACCTCGCTTCTGCTCTGTGGCGTGCTCACCGTTCGCCAACATTTCAATGATGCCGAGATCCAGGATCTCGCAACTGCAATCTACGAGCGCGTGGATTGGCCGTGGATGCTCAATGGCGGCAAAACGTTCTCCATGGGATGGAAGCCGGAAGGCGGTTTCTTGCGCGCGCGTTGGGAACATTATTGCGAGCTGATGATGATTTACCTGCTCGCCATTGGTTCGCCTACGCATTCTGTTCCGAGCGAAACGTGGAAGGCATGGACGCGTCCGACAGTGAAGTTTCAGGAATTCGAATATATTTCTGGCAACGATCCACTGTTTACTCATCAGTACTCACAAGCTTGGTTTGATTTTCGCCACAAGCGCGATGCGTATGCCGATTACTTCGCGAACTCGGTGACGGCAACTCAGGCGCATAAGCGGTTTTGTATTTCTCTGCGCGATGAATTTCCCGATTACAGTGCGCATCTTTGGGGAATCACTTCCTCCGATTCGGCGGCGGGCTATCAGGCTTGGGGTGGTCCTCCGCGGATCGGGCGACTGGACGGCAGCGTCGTCCCGTGCGCTGCTGGCGGTTCGTTGCCGTTCTTGCGGGACGATTGCATGCTGGTGCTGCGGACGATCCGCGAGTGTTATCCGAAAGCTTGGGGACGATATGGATTTGTCGATGCATTCAATCCTTTGACCGGCTGGTACAACCCTGATGTGCTCGGCATCGATCTGGGTATCACGATGCTGATGGCGGAAAATGCGCGCTCGGGATTCGTTTGGGACACCTTCATGAAGAATAAGGATGCGGGGCGTGCGATGGAGAAAGCTGGATTCAAAGCTGGTGGGTAGAGCAGTTCTCAGTTCTCAGTTCTCAGTTCTCAGTTCTCAGTCGGTGGGAAGAGATCGCGCTTTCTTTTTCATTTACTCTTGCGTTACTAAC
>Ga0137418_10006950_pt1 | contig 10409 bp, 9 predicted proteins | sample CZODoug3_1_2_16f_FD_122242 | JGI IMG/M metagenome (GOLD analysis project Ga0137418, IMG submission 122242) | Vadose zone soil fungal communities from Angelo Coast Range Reserve, California, USA - CZODoug3_1_2_16fungal (Hybrid Assembly) | ecosystem: Environmental > Terrestrial > Soil > Vadose... | reverse complement strand
CGGGGCGTAGCGCAGCCTGGTAGCGCGCCTGCCTTGGGCGCAGGAGGTCCCGAGTTCAAATCTCGGCGCCCCGACCACTTACTTCTTTTCTCTAGCCAACTTTTGCCGCGAATTCAGACCTGGAAGTTCGGGTGTATGCTGCCCACTTAAAAAACGAAGACCCCCACCGGAGGAGGGCGTCCATACACTGGATCGTCAACGTTGCAGTTTTGCCGTTAACCGAGCCCGTGAACACAATGCCGTCGCCTCTAGCACAATGAGCAGGGGAGCAGGGTGCAGCCGGGTGGCCACAAGCGCGACATCCAGCAAACTCACCTGGACTCGTTAACCAATGTGGTTTCAATGCCTTAAAAGCTACCCATAGAGCGTTCCTCGCTTCAAAATTCGACTGGTCCAGCGGCGAAAAATAATCTTGATAGTTTCTTACCACGTGGGGGACCAACGCCCGCGATAGCAGCACATCCACTAACAAAACCACCAGTCGCATTTCGCCCATCCAGGCTCTCCGCCGCCCGTAGGGTCTTAACCTTAGCCCTCTGAGGTGATTACCGGGTTTGGAAATGGAGGATTCTCCGAATTGTAGTTATTTGCCGAAAGGCTATCTTGCCATTACGAGAGCGGGCCGCCTCCGTGGACTGGGCTCCCACCTCATTCACCCCGAGAACAGAACTGCTCAGGACACGGAGGCGGACCAACTCAGCCCTTTAAAGTTGGTGGAAGAAAGGTTTGCCGCGCAGCACCGAACACAAGTAGACGGTTGAGCCGGCTGCCATCAACGACGCCCGAGGCAGGCGTGCAGATTGTGGGGAGCCCGTGAACGATTTGACCAATGAGGTACCAAAATTCGTGACCCAAGCCAGAGCCTCCTTCCTGCTCGGCATACCGGAAGCTGAATTGCGCCGCATTTCGGAAGAATCGGGATTGGGCCACCTGGAACGCGCGGGAAATGAAGAAGAGATGTATTACACCTATGAGGAATTACGGCAGATTTGCCAGGTCGCGGCTCATCCTGTGCACACGAGGCACTGACGTGCCACCGGAATTATTCTGGAATCGCGCGAACACTGGAAGAAAGCTGATGGGTTCGACGAGATATGGAGAGCGGTGAATGGAAGTTGCGATCAAGAACCAGGGACGGAACGAAATGACCATGGGACCAATCAAGGTTCGCACCTCCTCGCGCAAGCAGGCCGAACATTTCAGGTCAAAGAAGTATCCCTTTGACGCGGCCCTGCTGAACGTGACGGAGGACTCCGAACAGTTACGCCGCAATGTCTCGCGTCTGATTGAACAAGGCGAAGAAATCGCCAACGAGACCATTTTTCAGACGCTCCTTTCCGATGCTAACCGGGAACTTGCAAGTTTGCTTCAGGACGTGCGGAAGGTGGAAGAAGACCCGTTGCTCGACGACGGGCAGGTCGGGCGCATGAAAAAACTGGTCATGCGCGCCGTGCATTGCGCCGCGAAGCAATACATGTTGCAGGCGGAGCTGGGCAATCTGGCGCTAACCGACGAACTCACCGGCTTGTGCAACCGCCGCGGATTCATGGCCATTGCGGAACGCCAATTGAAGATCGGCCACCGTACGGGGCGTGGAATTGTTCTGTTCTTCATGGACATTGACGGCATGAAACAGATTAACGATTCGTTTGGGCATGGCGAAGGCGACCGTGCGCTGAAGCGTATGGCCAAGGCCCTGAAAATGACTTTTCGAGATTCGGACGTGATTGCCCGGCTGGGTGGAGACGAGTTTGCGGTGCTGGCAATCGAAGCCTCCGATAACAGCGAAACGGCGATTCGCGCCAGGCTTGCCGAGGATCTGAAATCCGTCAGCGCAGGGGAAACGCGCTACACGATCACTCTCAGCCTGGGCGCGGTTCGCATCAATATCTGCAGCAGCGCGTCCATTGGAGAGTGGATGGTCCGGGCCGATCAGGCCATGTACGAGCAGAAACGCCGCCGGTTGAGCCGTCTTCCTGAACCGGCAACCGTTCTCCAGTCGAACGAGGCGTCATGACGTGTAAAGAATCAATGCCGCTAAACTTTGTGCAGCCTGATTCGGTATTTCAGCTCCGCCCAGCCCGGTGCAACAAATCCGAAGGCAGTTTGGAAGGTGAGACACCAAATGCCGATGCGGTCTGGACGACTTGAGAAAAGGACCCGGCTGGCCATCCCCGTACGGATCTCCAGTCCAAAGGAGCCGTCAGCGGGCGAACGGTCAACCACGGAGAACGTCTGTTCTCTGGGAACACGTGTGCTTGTGCGGCACGCCAGAAAGCAGAATGAACGGCTGTTGATCAAGTCCACGGACGGAGAATTGCAAGCTGACGCGCGGGTCGTCTACTGCGAACAGCTGAAAGACGGTCGGTTCGCTCTGGGGCTTGAATTCTTTGGCGAAGTCACCAGCTGGCTTAAAAAATCCCTCGGCTACGGAGACTGATCGCTCCTCCGCCCACGGCAAGTCACTGATATTCCTGAAGTTACTCGTTGTGTTGCAACTTCCATTTATACCCCGTGTTTTATCCCCAAGCAGCATTGAGCAGCACTAATTTGGCCGCGCCACACCCAGCCAGCGCCATCGAATCGAATGCTGCGAGGATTTCAACATGCCACTCAGAAAGCTTGCCGGATTGCTTTTGCTCGCTCTGGTCTCCCTTGCGATTCCAACCGAAACTCCCGCCCAGGTTGCCGTCGGAATCTCCGTGCACATCGGCCCTCCGGCACTCCCGGTTTATGTTCAACCGGTTTGCCCCGGAGAGGGCTATATCTGGACCCCGGGCTATTGGGCCTACGGACCAGACGGCTACTACTGGGTACCCGGCACCTGGGTGGTCGCGCCAACGCCGGGCTTTCTCTGGACGCCGGGGTATTGGGGTTGGGGCGGAGGCGCTTATGCCTGGCATGCAGGTTACTGGGGCCCTCACGTCGGCTTCTACGGCGGAATTAATTATGGATTCGGCTACGGCGGCGTCGGGTTTGTTGGCGGCGAGTGGCGTGGCGGAGTCTTCCACTACAACACCGCTGTCACCCATGTGAACACCACCGTGATTCACAACACCTATGTCAACAACACCGTGATCAACCGCACCACCGTCAACAATGTCAGCTATAACGGCGGCGCCGGCGGAGCCACGGCGCGGCCCACGTCGGCCGAATTGGCAGCCGAGCACGACCACCACGTTGCGGCCACCTCGATGCAGGCCCAGCACGAACAAATGGCCCGCAACGATCGCACAATGCTGGCCTCCGAAAACCACGGGCGCCCCGCGGTTGCCGCTACGGCGAGGCCGGGACAATTCCACGGCCAGGGCGTGGTAGCAGCACGCTCCGCCGGCAACAACGGAAGCCGTCCCAATTCACTTGCCGGCAGCAACAACAATCGCAGCGCCGCAGCGCAATCGGATCGCCCGCCCAGCGCGCGTTCGAACGGCTCGTTCAACCAGAACAATTCCAGCCGGCCAAACACGGCAACTCAGAATCTTTCCCAGCACGCTCAGCAGCCGCAACATAATTCACCTAACGGCCAGCACCCTGCCGCGAACAATCAGAGCCCGAATCACCCCAACAATACAAACGGAAACGCCAACCACCCGAACACTTCGCGCCCGCCCCAGCAGAATCATCAACAGCCGCCGAAGGATCATGAGAACGGCGGACACCCGGGAGGACGCGCAGGCCACTGAAGAAGCGACTCCATTCCGTCATAACAACAAAGGCCGGAGCATCCGCTCCGGCCTTTGTTCTGCCCCGTAGGCTGCACCGCCTATCACCCGAGCTTCGAATCCACGATCGCCAGCGCCTGTTGTCCTCGAACAAAATTCACGTCCGTGATCCCCAGCAATCCGCGCAGTTGATCCGCCGGCACCTTCATCGGCCCCGGTGAATCCGCCTTCCCCGGCCCTGGCTGAGGAAATGCCGTGGATGTCGCCGTGTGGAAAGTCACGTTCCCCTCCACCTTCTGCATCGTCTGGTGGATGTGGCCGTTCAGCACCGTCACCGAACCGAATTTTTTCAGATAGGCCAACGCTTGCGCGCTGTCTTCCGTGCCCCATCCCCATTCCGGATACACAGACCACAGCGGAATGTGGGCAAACACCACGATTGGTGTGCTCTTCGATAAGTGTTTCACGTCGTCTTCCAGCCACTCCAATTGATCGTGGCCAAGCGTCCCCAGCCCGCCCGCCTTCAAATTCATCACGTTTACCAGTCCGATGAAGTGCACGCCCTTCTTCTCGAAGCTGTACCAGCCCGCTCCCTTGCTTCCCTTCCCGTAGCGCTCAAGGAATTGCTTCCCGTCGTCATTCAGCACGTCGTGTTCGCCGGGCACGTAAAAGACATCCTTCGGATTCGCGCCTTTCAGAATTTGGTCGACCGTATCGAACTCCTCCGGCTTCGAAAGGTGGCTGATGTCTCCCGTATGCAACAGAAATTCCGGCTGTATTTTCAGGCCATTGATCTTGTCCACCGCCGCCTTCAGTGTGCCCACCACGTCGGTATTCGCCGGCTTGTTGAAGCCCATGTGGCTGTCGCTGATCTGCGCGAAGCTCAACTCCCCTTTCATAGCCGCCGGATCAAGTTCCCCGATTCGGTTGAAAGCGTAGGAATTCAGCACTCCACCCTTGATCACGCAAAACGTTCCCGTGCCCGCCCACGCCATGCACTTCAGGAATCCACGCCGGTCGATCCCGTCCTGGTTGTGGTCGTATAAGATTTCATCCTTCTTTTTGTCTGTCATCGCTTCTCTCCTGTCGAATCTCTGTTGTTGGCCGCATCCCCTTCACGTTCTGCCCGCCAAAAGAAGGAAGGCGCGGGCTTACAGAGAAAGGGGGGCAAGCCCGCGCCATGTGTGAACGTGTTCATGGTGGTAGACACTGCCGGCCTGGGTTTTATTCCCCTGGGGGTGCCTTCTTCCCAATTTTCTTTTTTCACCCTTAATCACCCCGGCGGGAATAAAATCGAGACCGGTCAGGTTATCCATTAGAAGGGCAAGAGAAAGGTGAACGTGTTAGAGGGAGAGGACAGAGCCCGGTTTGAGGCGACCGTATTGCCGCATCTGGACGCCGCCTTCAACCTGGCGCGCTGGCTGCTTCGCAACCGGACCGACGCCGAAGACGTCACCCAGGATGCCGTATTCCGCGCCTTCCGCGCGTTTGGCACCTATCGCTCCGGCAATGCCCGGGCTTGGTTGCTGCAGATCGTGCGCAACACCTGCTTCACCTGGCTCCGCCAGAATCGCATGGCAGCAGAATTCATGGAGTTTGACGAGACCACGATGCCGCAAGAAAGCGAAAATCCCGAAACTCTGGCACTGGCCGGCAGCGACCGCGAACAGCTCACCCGCGCCCTGGAAACGCTTCCTGAGTCCTTCCGCGAAATCCTCGTCCTGCGCGAACTCGAGGGCTGCTCCTACAAGGAAATCGCCGAAATCACCTCGCGCCCGATTGGCACCGTCATGTCAGCACTGGCCCGTGGGCGCGCGCAGTTGCGCAATTCCCTTTCTCAGCCTGCGTCAAAGGAGGCCCGCCGTGCCGTGTGACCAAACTCAAACCCAATTGCACGGGTATCTCGACGGCGAACTCGACGCCCTCAGCGCCGCCAGCTTCGAAAAGCATCTCGAAACTTGCACCGACTGCAAACAATCTCTTGCCGCGGAAGAGTCCTTGCACCGTTCGATTCAGCAAGCAGGTCTCTATGAACGCGCTCCCGAATCTCTGCGTATCAGTCTCCTGGGCAATTCGAAACAACAAGCTGCTGTTCGCTCGTTTCCCGGCGCTCGTCTCTCCCCTTGGCGGTGGCTCGCGGTCGCGGCTGTCCTGCTCCTCGCCGTGTTCATCGGCTGGCGGCAACTCCAATCTGGCCGGGGCCCGGGCAATGCTCAGCTAATGGCTGCATCTTTTGTGGATGCCCATCTTCGCTCTTTGCAACCCGGCCATCTCACCGATGTCCAATCCACCGATCAGCACACGGTCAAACCCTGGTTCGACGGCCGCATTGATTTCGCCCCGCCTGTCCGCGACTTCGCCAACGAGGGGTTCCCACTGGTCGGCGGACGCCTCGACGTCGCCGGCGGGAAAACCGTCGCCGCCCTCGTCTACTCGCGCCGCGAACACATCATCAATGTCTTCGTGGAAAAGGCCCCGTCTGAAAGCTACTGGAATGGCTCCGGCGAATCCCAGGGCTACCACTGGCTGACCTGGCAACAAAACGGCTTTTCCTTCTGCGCAGTATCCGACGTCGCGCCAGTGGATCTAGACCAGTTGCAACAACTTTTCCTCGCCAAATAACCTTACCCGGGATCGTATGCCTGGCCAGGATTCCGAAGAGCAAAACCCTCACTTGACTTTGACCTTGGCTCCATATATGAACGGGGGGATTCCTGACCTGTTTGCTGGGACCCGGCCCGGTTTTCTCCCAAATTTCCGAAAATCGCGGCCTGCGGCAATTTCTTCCGAGGCGTTCTCCTCGGCGGATTCTGTCTGCCAGCATTCAGAACAGCCAGGGACGCCAACTTAAGTACGCAAACTTAGGGGGAGACAACATGGCCAGCGGCACCATAGCTCTCGACAGGGCACCGGCGGACTACAGCATTTGGAGAGTGATTCTTGCCTCCTCGGTCGGCACCATGATCGAGTGGTACGATTTTTATATTTTTGGCAGTCTGGCAGCTGTACTTTCTCCGAAGTTTTATCCTGCTGGCAACGATACCATTGCGCTCATCGCGTACTTGTCCACCTTCGCGGTGGGCTTTCTTGTGCGCCCCTTCGGCGCTTTGTTCTTCGGCCGCATTGGCGATCTTGTCGGCCGCAAATACGCCTTTCTTGTGACGCTGACCATCATGGGCGGCGCCACCGCTCTCATTGGTTTCCTCCCCACATTTGCTACCGCGGGCTGGTTCGCGCCGATCACCTTGCTGGCCATTCGGGTTTTGCAAGGCTTGGCGCTGGGCGGCGAATACGGCGGTGCGGCCGTATATGTCGCGGAACACGTCCCCGACGGTAAGCGCGGCTTCTACACCAGCTTTATCCAAATCACAGCCACATTGGGCTTGTTCGTTTCCCTGATCGTGATCCTGGTTACCCAGTCCTGGATGAGCAAGGAAGCCTTCTCCAATTGGGGTTGGCGCATACCGTTCTTGATCTCCATCATCCTGGTAAGCATCTCGCTTTACATCCGCTTGAAGATGAAGGAATCCCCAATCTTCGCCTCCATCAAGAGCGCCGGAATGACCTCAGCGCAGCCGCTAAAGGATGCCTTCGGAAAGTGGGAAAACCTCAAGCGCGTGCTGATCTCGCTCTTGGGAGCAACGGCGGGACAGGGAGTGGTCTGGTACACCGGCCAGTTTTACGCTTTGTTTTACATGCAGACTGTTCTGAAAGTGAATGCGCGCACGGCCAGCATCATCATCGCCATTGCCCTCGTGCTCGGGATGCCGCTTTTTACGTTCTTCGGGTGGCTTTCAGACAAGATTGGGAGGAAGCGGATCATGATGGCCGGTTGTCTGATCGCCGTGCTTACCTACATTCCGATCTACAAGGCCATGGAGCGCTACGCCGGCAATAACGTGGAAACAGTCAAGTCCGCGAAAAACAAGGTTACGGGCGCCATCGCTCTCACACCATTGACCCGCGATGCCTCTGGCGCGCTCGTTCCCGCGAAGGAAGCGCCGAATCCAAACGTACCGATGCTGGTGTTGCTGGTACTCATCCAGGTCGTTTACGTTTGTATGGTGTACGGTCCTATCGCTGCGTATCTTGTCGAGGCGTTCCCGGCAAAAATACGGTATACGTCGCTCTCCCTGCCCTATCACATAGGAAATGGCGTGTTCGGAGGCATGGTCCCGCTGATCGGACTTTCTTTATGTGCCGCCACGGGCAATATCTTAGCTGGACTGTACTATCCGATGGCCGTCGCCTCCATGACCTTCATCGTGGGCAGCTTGCTGCTCAAGGAAACTCACGGCCACAAGATTTGGGACGAAGTCGGCGGCATGAAATAGCGAAGCTGCGCGGATTGACTCCCGCCCCTGCGCGGGAGCATCATTTTTATCGTGGAAGCTTGTTCCAATCAAGCCATGAGCTAATACAAGTCATGTGGTTCCTCATTATTGCGCATCAATCGAACCCATTCTCCGAAGGGGAGTTACCGCCGTGGCCACAGCCCGACCAAAACTAAACGCGAAAGTACCGAAGGGCAAACAAAAGCTCACCGAAGCGCAAATCGCCGTCCACTGGAAGGAGGAAGAATACTACCATCCCTCCAAGGAATTCATCGCCCAGGCGAATCTGGCCGATCCGGCGTTCGTCAAAAAATTCAGCGAAAAGCATTTTCCAGAGTGTTTCGACCATTACGCTTCCCTTCTCGATTGGGACAAACCCTGGCGCAAGACGCTCGACTCCAGCAATCCGCCATTCTGGAAATGGTTCGTCGGCGGCAGAATCAACGCCTGCTACAACTGCGTCGACCGCCACCTTGCGAAGTACAAAAACAAAGCCGCCCTCATTTTCGTTCCGGAACCGGAGACGGAATCTCCCGTCGTCATTACCTACCAGGAACTCTACAAGCGCGTGAATGAAGTTGCCGCGATGTTGCGCGATTTCGCCAAATTGAAAAGCGGCGATCGCGTCACAATCCACATGCCCATGATTCCGGAGCTTCCCATTACCATGCTGGCCTGTGCCCGCCTCGGCGTAATCCACTCCGTCGTCTTCGGCGGTTTCTCCGGCGAGGCCTGCGGCCTCCGCGCCGCCGATTCCGGCAGTCGCGTCCTGATTTACGCCGACGGCTACCACCGTAACGGCAAGTGGGTGGACCACAAGGCTAGCGCCGATATCGCCGTGGAAACGGCAACCAAAGACGGCCAGGGGATCGACAAGGTCCTGGTGTGGAGACGCTATCCCGGAAAATATTCTTCCGACACACCGATGATCATGGGCCGCGACTTCTTCGTCGACGAGGTCCTGAAAGAATATCGCAACCATACCGTTGAGCCCGTCTCGCTGGACTCCGAGGCCCCGCTCTTTCTCATGTATACCAGCGGCACGACTGGAAAACCCAAGGGCTGCCAGCACCGCACCGGCGGGTATCTCGCTTACGTCACCGGCACCGCCAAGTACTATCAGGACATTCATCCCGAAGACGTCTATTGGTGCATGGCCGACATCGGCTGGATCACCGGGCACTCCTACATTGTTTACGGCCCCCTGGCGCTCGCCGCAACCAGCGTGCTCTACGAAGGCGTACCGCAATTCCCCGACGCCGGCCGTCCGTGGCGCATCGCCGAACGCCTGGACGTCAATATTTTCCACACTTCCCCCACCGCCATCCGCATGCTCCGCAAAGCGGGCTTCCACGAGCCGAAAATCTACAACTACAAGTTCAAGCACATGACCACGGTCGGTGAACCCATCGAACCGGAAGTCTGGAAGTGGTATTACAACAGCGTTGGCAAAGGCGAAGCCGTCATCGTGGACACCTGGTGGCAAACCGAAACCGGCGGTTTCCTCTGCAGCACCAAGCCTGCTCTCGATCCGATGAAGCCAGGCAGCGCTGGCCCCGGCGTGCTCGGAATTTATCCGGTCATTTGGGACGAAAATGGTAATGAACTGAAAGCCGGCTCGGGAAACGCCGGCAACATCTGCATTCGCAATCCCTGGCCCGGCATCATGCAGACCATCTGGGGTGATCCCCAGCGTTTCGTCAACCAGTACTACAAAAAGTACAACAAGAATCCCAAGAGCAAGGACTGGCGCGACTGGCCCTACTACGCCGCGGACGGGGCTGTGCTCCCTGCCGACGGTTACTACCGCATCCTCGGCCGGGTGGATGACGTCATAAACGTTGCCGGCCACCGCCTGGGCACCAAAGAAGTCGAATCCGCCTGCCTTACAATCGGTGAAGTTTCCGAAGCCGCCGTCGTTCCCGTGGTGGACGAAGTTAAAGGCCGCGTCCCCGTCGTCTATATCTCGCTGAAACCCGGCGTTCCGACCACCAAGGCGATTCAGGACAAAGTCAAATCCACCATCGAAACCATAATCGGCAAAATCGCTCGCCCCAAGACCATCCACATCGTCCCGGACATGCCCAAGACCCGCTCTGGCAAAATTATGCGCCGCGTTCTCGCCGCCATCTCCAATCACATGGACACCGGCGACATAACCACGCTGGCCAACCCTGACATCGTCGAGCAAATCCGCGAACTCGTCCAGGGCCGCGAGCGTGGTCCCATTGCCGAAGGCCCCGAAGACATCAAACTCTTCGGCGAAGAGCGCTAACGCAAGCCGGCCATGGCTTCGCAGGTTCGCGCGCTCGTATTCGACGCCTACGGAACGCTCTTCGACCCATTTGCCGTGCGAACCCGCGCGGAAGAACTATTCCCCGGCAATGGCACAGCCCTCAGCCAACTCTGGCGC
>Ga0137418_10006949_pt1 | contig 10410 bp, 10 predicted proteins | sample CZODoug3_1_2_16f_FD_122242 | JGI IMG/M metagenome (GOLD analysis project Ga0137418, IMG submission 122242) | Vadose zone soil fungal communities from Angelo Coast Range Reserve, California, USA - CZODoug3_1_2_16fungal (Hybrid Assembly) | ecosystem: Environmental > Terrestrial > Soil > Vadose... | reverse complement strand
GCCGAAGACGAAGGCAAGGACGCCAGGACACTGGCGAATCTGCTCACGCCGACAGTCTTTGATCCCAACGCTTACACGCCGGAATTCAAGGGCTTCCTGGTGAAGCTCGAGAAAGCGTAGAGGATGCCATGAGCCAGGAAACACTGCGCATCCAAAAAATTTCCGGTCACGCGGGAACCGTTCCCGGCGAGGACACCCAACGCGAATTTACCGTCTGCAAACTCATCGACACCACGACGTGCATTGGCTGCAAGGCTTGCGAGGTCGCCTGCATGGAGTGGAACGACCTGCCCTTCGGGGAAACCGTCTTCGATAATACCTATCAGACCATGCCGGAGACGCGATGGAACTACTGGAACCTGATCCTCTTCAACGAGCACGAACGCGAAGACGGCACCCTGATGTGGCTGATGCGCAAAAATCAGTGCATGCACTGCGCGGAGCCCGGATGCCTGGCGGCGTGTCCCGCGGACGGAGCCATCGTGCAGTACACCAATGGCATCGTCGATTTTCAGCAAGCCAACTGCATCGGGTGCGGCTATTGCATTACCGGATGCCCTTTCGACATTCCAAAGATGAATCCGAAGACCAACCGCGTGTTCAAGTGCACGCTGTGCGCGGATCGCGTCGGCGAAGGGCTAGAACCGGCCTGCATCAAGTCGTGTCCGACGGGGTGCCTGCACTTCGGCAGCAAGGACGACATGAAGTTCCTTGCAGAAGGACGCGCCAAGCAGCTTCGCGATCATTCCAACTTTCCGAAGGCCGGTGTGTATGACCCGCCGGGCGTTGGCGGCACCGGAGTGATTTACGTGCTGCATGACGCTACCCAGCCGGAACTTTACGGTGGTCTGCCCAAGGACCCATCTATTCCGTGGACCGTTAAACTCTGGAAGGGACCCCTTAAGTGGCTGGGCAACGTCGCGATGGTTGGCGGATTGATCGGCCTCGTCGTGCACTACCTGCGATTCGGCCCCAAGGATCACGAGGATGAGGGAGGAGAAAAAAAGTGAGTTCTACTGAACAGCTTCTTCCTCCCGGGCATGTCCTCCGCTACACGCTGAAAGAAAGACTGACGCACTGGGTGGCGGCAGGGGCGTACATCTATCTGCTCATAACCGGACTGGCGTTCTGGTCGCCCTGGTTGTTCTGGGCGGCGGTAATTCTGGGCGGAGCGCCGGTATCGCGAATGTTGCATCCGTGGGCCGGGCTGATTTTTTTCGCGGCGGTGTGCAATATGTACGTGATGTGGGCGCCGCAGATGCGGCACACCGACGTGGACAAGGCCTGGTGGAAAGCGGTTCGCTACTACAGCACGAATCAAGACGACAAAATGCCGCCGGCAGGGCGCTACAACGCGGGGCAGAAGTTCCTGTTTTGGGGGTTTTTCTGGAGCGCGGTGGCGTTGCTTGCGAGCGGCGTGGTGTTGTGGTTTCCGGAGAACATTCCGTGGAATCTCCGTTTCTTGCGATATATCTCTGTCATCATCCACCCCGCTGCGGCTTTGCTCACCGTGGGCCTCTTCCTGATCCACGTCTACATGGGTGTGTTTGCTGAACGCGGAGCGTTCGGCTCGGTGATTCGCGGCGATGTTTCGATCGCCTTTGCAAAGCGCTACCACCCCGGCTGGTACAAAGAGATCGTTAGACAATCATCCACGCCCCGGAAATGACGGCAACACAGACCGGTGGATCCGAATACGACGCGCGCATCCGGCGCGCGGAGCATTTGGCGTCGCAACATCCTTTTGCCGCCGAAGTGCTGCGCTTCTATTCGCGAATCGCGGAATTCCAGAAAAACCTCTACGCGGAATTCAAAAAGGACTTTGGCGCGCAATTGTCGGGACGCATGCCCGGCTCTCTGCGCATCGATTTGCCCTCTGTCGCGCCGGAGAGGTTGCTCTCTCACCTTACTTCCCTTCTTCGCGTGATTGAGCAGGCTGGCCCTCCCGCACTGGCCGCCGCCGCCCGCGAAATTTCCGGTCTCGACGCGGTTTCAAACCTTTCCTTGCTTGAATCTTATTGGGAAGTTGGCGGAACCAACGACCAACTGATAGGCGCGTTCGCGCAGTTCGTTCCCCGGGCGTTTGACCAGCCGCTTGCGGAACTGATCGCAGCCTTTACCCCTGTCGGCCCCGTGTTGAGCACGCCGCACAATTGCCCGCTTTGCGGAGGACAGCCGTTCCTGGGCGTTCTCCGGCAGGAAGGTGATGGCGGCAAGCGGCGCATGATGTGCTCGTTTTGTTTGCAGGAGTGGGATTTTCGCAGGATCTATTGCCCTGCATGCGGCGAAGAGGACGAAAAGAAATTGCCGGTGTATGTGGCCGAGCAGTTCCCGCACATTCGCGTGGAGGCATGTGAAAGCTGCAAGGTCTACGTGCGAACAATTGACTTGACCAAGGACGGGAACGCGGTGCCCGTGGTGGATGATTTGGCGGCCATCCCGCTTTCGCTCTGGGCCCACGAGCGTGGGTACACGCGCCTGCAGCCGAATCTCCTGGGAGCCTAACGCGCGCTAAGGCTTAGTTTTGCGGCTTCGCAGCATCTGACTGGGAAAGCGCCTGCGTAGCGGAGCGCGCCGCCGCAAAGCCTGCTGCCTTCAGGTGTAAATCGCTGTCGACATAAGCGATGATTTCCGTATCTTTCGCCAGGGTCACATCCTTGCCGCGCAGTAAGGGAATGGTCCTCCCGGATTTCTGCACCGCGCTCTGCTCTATTCCAAAGGAGCGCAAGATAATCTTTTCGCGGTTTGCCAGCAACACCGAATTGACCGCCACATCTAGCTTGCCAGTTTTGCCCATCCGTTTTTTCGGCTCCGCTTCCGTGACCGCGCCGAAACCCGGCGCGCCTTTCGCAATCACTGTTATGCCGCCAACAATCACGTCCTGGCTCACTTCGAAATTCACCTCGTCTCCGACGTGCGCGGTTGCGGAAGATAGTTCGCGCCCCAGCTTCAGGTGCACGGGCGTTTGCCGCGCCAGAATAATTTCCCGTGGTGGAGCTGGAGCCTGAGGCACGGCGCCGCGAGCCGAGGCGGTGCTTTGGGCGGCGGAGGCCGACTGCTTTTGCCTGCCGCGCGCGGCAGTTGACTTCGCGGCCGCCGCGGTTTTCACGAACAGCAGGGAATTTGCGGCGACGAATCCATCCTCGCCCTTATCCGTCACGACGTGGACGAAATTATCTGAGCGGTCCAGAACCTGCACCTGTTGACCGCACTTGAGTGTCGCGCGGATCTCCAGCGTGGCTATCGAGCTGTACAGATAGACGTAGCCGTCTTGTTTGCTGCAAGCGATTTGGCCAAGCTTCTGCGCATTACTGACCGCCGGCATCAGAAGGAAGGCAAAAACCGCGAGCATTTCGACGCTTTTCTTCATTTCATCACCTGCGCACCGAAACTACGGGCACTCTCTATCCCAGCGTAAAGAAACGTTGACGGCAATGGCCCGCTGGTACGCGGTGTATATAAAGAGGTACGTACCACGTACACGCCTTTCTTGGAGTGCGGCTCTATTTCGCGATTTCGTTCTTGAACACCGCGCCATCGCGCATCACGAAGCGCACGTGTTCCAGGATCCCGACATCCTTCAGCGGATCGCCGCTCACCGCCACAATGTCCGCGAACGCGCCCGGCGCCACCACGCCAATCTCGCCCTTCATGTCCAGCATCTCTGCGGCCCGCGAAGTTGCGGCCTGAATCGCATCCATCGGCGCCATGCCGAACCCGACCATGCGCTGGAATTCCTGCGCGATCGGTTCTGTCCATGGCATCCCGCCGATGTCCGTGCCAAATACGATTTTCAGGTGCGCATTCAGCGCCTTCTTGAAACTTGCTTCGTGCACGGCGGCGCGCGCCCGATCGCGCTTTCCGCCAGGGGTGTTCGCGGGAGCCCAATCTCCGTAATACGGCGAAATCGTCGGGCAATACCAAGTTCCTTGCCGGGCCATTTGCGCGATTTGCGCGTCGGTAATTTCCAGGCCATGCTCGATCGAATCGCATCCGCCATCCAGCGCGCGCTGCAATCCGATTCCGTTGTATGCGTGGCACGCAACTTTTTTACCCCACCCGTGCGTTTCATCTACGACGGCTTTCAGTTCTTCCAGCGTGAGCGTCGGCTGCGAAATCAAATTCCCCTGCTTGTCCACCCAGGAACGGTGCGTCATGTAAACCTTAATCCAGTCGGCCCCATGCTCGAGCTGCTGTCGCGCGGCTTTGCGCGCTTCCACTGGGCCGTCGACGAGTTGCGCGCCCTTGGGCATGTCGAGTTCGGGCGCGTAGCCTTCCAGGTTGTATCCGCCGGTGGTGGAAATCGCGCGCGTCGCGCCAAAAATGCGCGGGCCGGGAATGGCGCCTTCTTCGATGGCTTGTTTGATTTCAATATCACCGTAACCCGCGCCTTCCGTTTCCAAATCGCGGATGGTGGTGAAGCCTTGCTCCAGCGCGCGGCGGCACGCAAAGGTGGCGCGCGCGGCGCGCAGCGCGATGCCCGCTTTCAAAATATTTTCGTCGTAGCCGCCTTTAGCGGGATCCTCGCCCCAAAGAAAAATGTGGGTGTGCGAATCGATCAGGCCCGGCAGCACGGTCGCCGCCGAAAGATCGATTACCACAGCGTCGGCGGGAATTTGCGCAGAGCCCTCCGCGACTTTCTCGATGCGATTTCCGCGCACAAAAATGAGCTGATTCTTTCGAGCCGCTTCGCTGGTCCCATTCAGCAGAGCCCCGGCGCGGATAACGGTCAACTGCGTGGAAACTGGAGCTGTAGATTGCGACCGAATTGTGGACGCAAAAAGGAGAAGCGACAAAATCGGGAGAAGGATGTTCTTTTTCATGGAATTGTCCTTGACGACGCTCAGTAGCATGCCGGCAAGGCTCCGGCGTGACATGAAGTGCAGTTCAGTTCGCTCATGGCTCTACTTTGACGCCTTTCCAGAAAGCGATGCGGTCCTTGATTTCGGCGGCCGCGGGTTTGGGCTGCGGATAATACCAGGCGGCGTTTTCATTTTTCATGCCATCGACTTCCAGATGGTAGTAGTGCGCGGTGCCCTTCCACGGGCATTCGCTGGTGTGCGTGCTCGGCTTCAAGAATTCCTTCTTGACGGCGTCGGCCGGAAAATACTGATTCCCTTCGACTACGACGCTGCGGTTGCTGTCCGCGACGACTTTTCCTGCCCACGTTGCTTTCGGCATTTCCGGCTCCCGTGAAACTATGCGCGCAGATAATCCGGCTTCCAGGTTTTCACCATCTGCTTGATGGCCTTGCGCTCGTTTATTTTGTCATCAAGCACTTTGCGCGCCAGCACCGGAAGTTCCAGGTCGCTGGCAAAGCGCAGCGCAATAAGCTGGGTCACGGTGAATTCGCCGATGCGCACTTTGAGGTCCGCCGGCAGCACGCGCTCATAGCGCAGCCGTTCTTCGAGGCGGATCACGCGGTCTTGCACCGTCAGCGCCATCCTGCGCACGGTTCCAAATCCCACCAGCAGTGCGGCCGCCAGCAGCACGCGCTCGAATCCATCCAGCGAAAATCCCGCCACCGTCCAGCGATAGGTTGACCAGATAAAATTAATCGCCATCACCGGAATGACGAAGAAATGAAACGGCGGGAAAAATTTTCCGTGGTTCGCAAAATTCTGTTCAGCCATGACTTGCCTCCCTTCCGCGCCAGATTGTAGCAGACTCGTATGCCCAGAGCCTTCACGAAGCGCGCGCAGTGCTTGGTCAGAAGATGCTGCGGACGACGCCGCCTTCGGCGCGCACGGCGGCGCCGTTAATGGCGATGGATTGCATGCTGGCCACGAAGGCGACGACGGTGGCGATTTCCTCTGGCGTTTCAAAGCGCTTCAACAACGATGTGGGCCGCGCGGACGTGAAGAACTGCCGCTCGACTTCCGCTGTCGAAAGATTTTGCTCTTTGGCCATGTTTTCAACGAACTTGCTGGCGCCCTCGGAAGCGGTCGGACCGGCGAGAATGGAGTTGACGGTGACGCCGGTGCCCGCGACGGATTCGGCGATGCCGCGGGCAATCGCTACCTGCGCGGTCTTGGTCATGCCGTAGTGAATCATCTCGACGGGAATATGCTGCGCGGATTCGCTGGAGATGAAAATGACGCGGCCCCAATTTTTCTTGAGCATACCGGGAAGATAAGCGCGAGCCAGCCGCACACCGCTCAGGACGTTAACCTCGAAGAAGCGCAGCCATTCGGCGTCGGAAATTTTCAGGAATGGCTTTACATCGAAAATACCCAAATTATTGACGAGAACGTCTGCTGCGGGAGCCTGTTGGAGGAAGCTCTCAACGCCGGCGGCGGTACCGAGGTCGGCGGCTACACCGCGCAGCTCGGCGCTGGCTACATGCTTCTGAATGACTTTGAGAGCGGCGTCTACGCGGGCTTGCGTGCGGCCATTTACGACTACCGTTGCACCTTCCGCGGCGAGGGCGGTGGCAATCGCCAAGCCGATGCCAGCGGTCGAGCCGGACACGACGGCAGACTTTCCTTGCAGTCCGAGGTTCATTTTTTCTCTCTCTAACGCGCTGTTAGGACGGCGACGCCCTCGATTTCCGCGATGTCCTGCGGAGTCAGCTTGATTTCGCCGGCGCGCATGACGCCTTCGGCTTGCTTGGCGTTGCGTGCTCCGACGATAGCGCCGGTGACGGCGGGAAGGCGCAAGGTCCAGGCGATGGCGACGGCGCCAGGGGTGGTTCCGTAGCGCGCGGCGACGTTTCGCAAACGCTCGACCAACTGAAGATTTTGAGAGAGCCGCGGCTCGCGGAATTCCGGATTGTTCCTGCGCCAATCGTCTTCCGGAAAACTTGTGGCGCGTTCGCGAGTCATCGCGCCGGTGAGCAAGCCCGAGGCCATTGGGGAGTAGACGATTACGCCGATGCCGCGGCGTTCGCAGTAGGGCAGAATTTCGCTTTCGATGCGGCGACGAATCAGCGAGTAGGGCGGCTGGAGCGAAGTGACTGAAGCGATTTTTTCGGCGCGCTGAAGTTGCGGCACGTCAAAGTTGGAAACGCCGATCCAGCGGACCTTACCTTCTTTTCGGAGCGCGGCGAGGGTGCTCCAGGATTCTTCGAGGCCGGGACCGTTGTCTTCCGGCGGCCAATGGATTTGATAGAGGTCGATGACGTCAACCTGCAAGCGACGCAGGCTGTCTTCGCACTCCTGGCGGATGGAAGCGGCCGAGTGCACTTTGGTGACGCGGCCGTTCTTGTCCCAGCGCATGGCGCACTTGGTGAAGAGGTACGGGCGCCGCCCTTTCCATTCGCGGAGAGCGCGTGCCACTATTTCCTCGGAGTGGCCGATGCCGTAGACGGCCGCGGTGTCGATCCAGTTGACGCCGAGCTCGAGCGAGCGGTGAATTGCGCCGATCGAATCATCATCGTCTTGCGCGCCCCAAGCGAAGTCCCAGCCCGAGCCGCCGACGGCCCAGGCTCCGTAGCCTACGGGCGTGATTTGCATGTCTGAATTTCCCAGCTTGCGCGTCTGCATGACGCCTCCCGAAACGTTTTTGATTTGCTATCTCTACGTTCGATGGAAAAACGGACGAAAAGGTTAAACGAATTGTGGCCAGGCTGCGTACAACCGACAGCCTAAAGACTGTGCCACTGTGGTCGTGTACGCAACCACGCTGCATGGTTAGAGCGAGCGCAAGAAATTGATGACGTCCTGCTGCTCCTGAGGAGTCAGGCGATTGAAATGTTCGATGACCTTATTTGCCTCGCTGCCATGGCTGCGGTGATCTCGGATGGCTTCCACCAGATTGGTCGTGCGTCCATCATGGAGGAAGAAGACGCGTTGCCCGACGCCCCAAAGAGGAGCGGTTCGGAACTCGTCGGGGCCGGCGGCACCTTGCGTGATGCCGTCGGCGAGGCCTTTGCCCATGTGGTGGATGATGAGGTCAGAGTAAAGATTCGCGGTCTGATTAGAAAGCGCAGCGCTTGGGCTGGTCGAGGAGCCGCTGGCAATCTTTGCGCCCGTGGCCAACGAGGGTGTATGGCAATGGGCACAGCCTACCCTTGCAAACGTGGCGCGTCCGTTCTCGCTGGACGGTGTGGCGGGCGCGGGCGTGGGCGGGGCCAGCATGCGCATGAAGTTGGCAAAGGCTTCGATGTCTGAGATGACCGCCGTGTTCGAACTGCCGGTGGCCGCGGGAGCAGGCGTGAAGTTGAGTGTGTCCTCAGGAGTGGCGTTAAAGAGACAACCAGGGGTTTCGTCGCGCTCCTGCGGGAAAAGCTCGTTGGTGACTCCCATCTCGACGTTGTATGCCTCGCTGGCGAACAGGAGAAGCGATTTGTTCTGCGCCTTCCACCCGAAACGCGTAATGGTCCCATCGTTTGCATTGCGGTTCACATTTCCGCTTAGGTGAGCGTTGGCGTGTCCGAAAATACCCATAGCCGACTTCGCCGATGCGTTGGAGTGCATGTTGGCGAGGATGGCCGAGTCTGAAATCGCTTCGATGAGCCCCGCGCCAAAGACAGGAGTCGGGATTCGGAAAATAATGTTCGGATTCCCACCTCGGCCGGTAAGCGGATTTCCCGCGGGCAGGAAGTCGGGTTGCGCGATGTTGCAACCGGGGGCGTCCGTTCGCCCGGTGATCACGAAGAGGTTGTGCACTGAGCCATCACTGACTCCGTTGCTCTTCTTGAACCGTGCTTCGCGGACCGGACCATTCTGCGTGACGAACCATGGCACAGTGTTCTTCGCGCCATCCAAGGTGGCAACCACGATCAAGGGATTTTGCACCGGACTCGATCCGCCTTCGTCCGGCTGCGCGTGGCAAGAGAAACACTGGTTGGAGTTGAAGCGCGGACCGAGGCCATTGTTCGAGCCTTTGGTCACGACCTCAATATCAGCGAACCTCGCTTGCCCATCCTGGAAGAACGCAGTTTCGTCGGCAGTAAGACCCTTCAGCGGAGTGCCGGCACCCGCCGGGCCACCGCGCACGCCCGGGTCTACTGGAACTGATCTGGTTTGACCCAAAGTGTAGACGCCTATGGCCAAAGCCACGGCCACGACTGCGCCGAAACTCATCCGAGCAATTCCTCGGAGTGTCATCACGATTATCCTCCTGGGGCTGGGAGTGCTGGTATTGTACACTCGGTCTACCCGGTTTCGACTTGGGAAGGTGACTGATCGCAGACACGGCCCTGCTACACCCTGTCTGACCAAGTCGAGGACTTTCCGGCGGATCAACCGCGTCACGTTGTGCCCACCGAATTCTAGCTCCTATGAGGAGCACTACTCCAAACCGAGGTAACTGGGTAGGGCCGCATTAGTTGGCGGCGAAGGCGGCATCGAGAGTGTAAGAGTCGCCGTTGGGATTGGTGATGATGATTTGCTGACGGCCTGCGGTTAGCGATGGAGTTGTAACGGTTAGCGTGTTGATGTCGACGAAATTTGTGGCGGCGGATTTTCCGCCGATAGTTACGGTCGCTCCGGATTGGAATCCGCTTCCGCGGATGGTCAGCATTGCGCCTCCTGAAGCGGACGCGGACGCCGGAGAAATCGCCCCGATGGACAGCGGGACGCTGGCGAGCTGAATGATCGTGAGACCAGAGGTGGTGAGGGCGAAAATTCTTTCGCCGTTTTCGTCGACGGCGAGGAAGCTGCCGTGCAGCGCGTCGATGTCGGTCGATAACGTGGCGAGCGGCTCGGGCAAGAAGATGCGCTGGCGGAGACGGCCGGTGTGCGCGTCGAGGATGTCGACGCCTCCCTGAATGCCGGCGGCGGGAGGGGCGGCGGGCGCTGGACCGGTGAGGAACGGCTGATAGAGCAGCGCGCCGCTGGGATGCATTGCCAGACCGGGGACGAGAACGCGGGTGGGGATTTGCTCGAGCTCAGGTGTGGCCGGTGTTGCAGTCAGCGTGAGATCGGCGCCACGAATCTCAGCAGCGGTGCTGACGCGCGACGCGAAGACGGCGCCGTCGGAATCGGCGGCGAGATCGACGACGGATTCTTTGGCGGCGGAGATGGTGAATTGATTGGGCGCGGCGGCGGACCAGGTGCCGACGGGCCCGCCAGTGGCGGCATCGTAGGCGAGAAAGACGGTGTCGCCCGTGGCGTCGGCTTGCACGAGCGGGGCGCCGGTGAGGCTGGTGACTTCCGGTTGCGGAGCGGGCTGAACGGTGGGAGGACTGGCGGAGAGATTGAGTTGCGAGAGGCACGAACTGCAAACGCCGGAAGGGCTGCCTTCACCGCTCATGGCGACGAAAACGGTTTGCGTGCTGGTGGCGGCAACGCGCGCCGGACCGGAATTCAAGAAGCCGGCGACGCCGCCTACGGGGACCCTTGTGCCGGTGGCGGCATCGGGATTTATGAGATAAATGCTTTGCGCGCCGAAATCGGCGACGACGAGCTGCGAGGCATTGGGCGTGAGTGAAAGGCCGCGCAGCGCGGCGTTCGGCGGCGGACCGCC
>Ga0137418_10006947_pt1 | contig 10412 bp, 9 predicted proteins | sample CZODoug3_1_2_16f_FD_122242 | JGI IMG/M metagenome (GOLD analysis project Ga0137418, IMG submission 122242) | Vadose zone soil fungal communities from Angelo Coast Range Reserve, California, USA - CZODoug3_1_2_16fungal (Hybrid Assembly) | ecosystem: Environmental > Terrestrial > Soil > Vadose... | reverse complement strand
GAAATAATTAGTACGGAAAAGGAGATTATTTAGTACGGAAAAGGCAATTTCCCGTTCCAGACACCTCACCAGAGCCAAGGTTTGACCGATTGGGTGTAGACTCGCTACCAGTCTCGTTCGCAAGCTGCTGCCTTTTTGAGTGGTGGAGATTGAAAGGCGTGAGCTTGCGAACGGACTGGGTCGAACGGAACCCCTTTTGGCAGGGTGCCACAATCGTGATTTGGGACTTGGAAAATTTTTGCCTCAACTTGCCGCCGAAGCCTACTCTCGCTGTCTCCCATCTATTTCCACCATAGAGAAACACCATGCATGTAATTATTAAGCAATATAGTACTGAATGAAGATAATTGTCTACAAAACTCTATTTAGATGGATCACCAAAGGTATTTTTGAACTGAAAAGCTGTAGGATTTGGAGCAGAGGGAGCAAAGAAAGGGTTCAAAGTAGGTGTATAAGGATACCACAGGCGCGCGTTGTACGCCTCTGGAGGTACAGCATAATGCAGTCGATTTGGAATGTAAGGGGGATGCTGTGCCATTGAAGGCACATAATAGGCGCCTGCGTGTACGTGATAGTTGGTAGTTGATCGTCGTCTGTTCTTGACCGCTTTTGAGGCCGCAAAATTGACTCTCCCCTCGAAGAAGATGCTACACCAGTTGATGGTGTAAGAATAGGTCGAAAACTGAAGATCCCAGGCTCTCGAGTGCTCTCGTCCTCAGCTGATCGCTTCGTTCCGCGCGTCTTCTTGGGCACAGGCTTCATCAATGGTATGTCGTGTCCAGACAACAAGGAGTGCAGCTCGTTGTCATAGCGCTTCTCCCATTTCCATTGCCCTGCTAACACTTGTGACAGATGTTCCCGGGACGATATTCGTCCGATTGATGACAGAAATAGCACCGTCTCGTCTGTCATAATAGCTGAAGAAGCAAATAAGGCTCCAGGAAAATCGCGTTTCCATGCTGAGGTACGCCAATCCAACAATTTCTGTCGAGTATAGCCGGATGGCTGACCTCGCTTGACAGCTGTTTGACGCGTGACCACCCTGGGGATACCAGGCCGGGTTTTGTCTAGTAAGCTTGGAACGCACAAGTCACAGCAAGGTACTGTTGGAGCTGAGTGATAGAGGTAAGTCTCATTGTCTAATTATTGAGATATTCAAACTTACTCGCAGGTTTATTTCCATAGATTTCAGTCAAAACCTTGCGACGACATAATCCTGTCTGCACTAGTGCGTACAAACCCTCATCCATTGACTCCGTATCAATGATTGGCTGCTCCTTCACAAAGATGTTATCGTTTTTGCCATCCCGCATACCCCGCTTTGACCCTCTTGCCTCAGCCACCTGTTTATGTGCCTTGGCCTCTGCTTTGGCGTTTGTTTTCAGCTGCTTGGCTGCTCGGGGAGCCTTCCCCTTCCCCCTTTTCTTGTTCTGTGCCTTCCGCTGCCTAGGCAAGCCTTTGGCTCCTGCTTCCGCTTCCCTGACATCCTCACTAATGTCCACGCTATAGCTTGCCTGCTCAACTAACAATACGGCCAACCCTGTGCGATCTCGAGCACGGGCAGCTCGGCCAGCACGCTGCACAAATGCCGAGACTGAACCAGGGAGTTTCCACTGCACAACGACATCAATATCAGGAATATTGCAACCCTAGTGGCTCACTTGTTAGTACAGTTTGTAATCAGTACGGAAAAGACTAACCATTCCAGCAGCATCAGTGCAGACAAGGATTCGGACTTCGCCCTTCGCAAAGAGGGCCATGACCTTCTTCCGATATGCCTTTCCATAAGCTGCATTATAAGGTCGGATGATGCCAGAGTGCTGAAGTGATTCAGGCAGTAGCGAGTTTAGATGCTCGATGATCTTTTGCCCCACGGCAATGTTATCGGCATATATAAATGTCTTCGGAATCTGTGACGCATCATCAACTATCATCGTGACCACAAAATCTAGATCTGCGTAAGTGTTTAATGGATGGTGAATTCCGTGTATCACAATAGATATGTTAGGGCGATCGTTCCCAACATCAATATTGACGTAGTCTCCCCTTTTTCCGAACTGCAGTTTATCGAGGACATCGCGTCTGACCCTTGAGGCGAGCGTAGCTGATAAGGCCACAACTGGAGTCAACCGCGGCAGAAATGTGCGAACCATCCCTAATGATCCATATTTCTTGTGGAAGGCATGGCCCCAATGTGAGACTACGTGGGCTTCATCGACAACCACTGACATAACTCTTTTGTGAAATTCTTGATTTGACAGGACATCCTTTATGAACCTTCGCGATAGGAGCATTTCTGGGGATATAAGAACGATTTGCCATTCACCCTGGCATATTTTCTGGCATATATCCTCTCAATAACGGCAGATATAATGTTTGGCAAGGACTGACCTCGAGAATGTCAGGCCTACATCCACCATGGCTGCTGTTTACAGCAGTGGCTGTCAACCCGTACTCGTTCTGAAAGGTTTCCGTCTGAAATACCACAGTAAGGTATCCAGCCCTAGTTAGTTACAATCAAGACTGACCTGTTCATCGTGCAGTGCTATCAATGGCGATACCATCAATGTCACCTTGCCTTTGCTACTAGGATGCATATGAGGGCCTGCAACAATGGCGGTTTTCCCGAGGCCTGTTCCCGCATGGCACAACACATCTAGAAGCTTCAGTTGAGCTTCAATGGCTTCCATCTGGAAATCATCGGGTGTCCATTTCACTTTAGCCTTAATTGTTTCTCGTAGGCCTCGTAGTTCTTCTGGCGTGAGAGGTCTTCTTGTTGGGAGGCTCTCCTTCTCCTCTGTGGAACCTGGAGCCGACCGGCGGATTTTTTGACGTGAATTTCGTGCTTGTGCATTTCGTGCAAGCATGGTGGGCAAGGGCAAGAAACAAGATTAAAAATTTTGATCACCTATAATTGTTGCGCCACCAAACTTCTCTTTGCACCATGTCAGGTCTGTTGTCTGAAGGCCCTCATCAACGGCGATACACAACTCCATCCTCAGATAGTGAGGCTGACAAATATGACAGCGAACCAAGCTCGCCTACCCCTGTGGATAGGAGGGTGGCTGACCCCTCTCCGCTCCAGCATCGTCTGCCGTTACAAACACCTATTCCCTCTCTTTTCCCATCACCTGGCCAAACACGCGCCCTCTCCTTGCCCCCACTCTCCAGTGATGGTCTCATATGGAGTAGTCTGATTGCTGGGACCAAAGAACAGCGGAAAGCAGCTACTATCCGCAAGTCCCAGAAGAAAAGGAGTCAAACCCTAGCGAAGACAAAGGCTGAGCAAGCGGCTACTCGTGAGCGTGCTGCGCACGAAGCAGAAGTGTCGAGACTTGAATTCTTTAATGATATGCTAACAAGAATAACCGACCGTGGCTATGCGTTCGGCCAATTAATGCTGCATGTCTTTGACCCGCAATACCGGCAGGGCGTTGCATGCTACAACTTCTTTCGTGATCAAAGAGTGGTGCGCAATATTTTGGACCTTTGGGTCTCGCATGGTAACAGCCAGACTGGCTGGAGAGAAGTACATGACTGGTCTGTGGCATACGTCTCACAGACAATCCGGAGAGAAGCATCATCAATTACCAGAGATGGATGGCTTCAAACCCTGCAACGACCTATTAATGCAGGGTTTGTCCTTGGCTTTGACATAGCTAAGATTCACAACCATCTCCAGCAGATGGCTGGTGTTGCCATGCAGATGTTTGGAGCTTTTGCCGAAGGCCAACAGTATGCAAAGATATCGCTGCAACGACTTGCAAAGAAATGAACGGTATGTTTTTCTATGCCATAGGGTATCGGACCAATGGTCTAATATATTTTCAGGTCATAACCTCGGTCGCAGCACAGCTACTCGGCGAGCATAGTCACAGCAATAATTTTGTCAAGCGGATCATGACGCTGTACATGTATGCTAGTGGAGCTCAGCGACAAGTGATCACTGTCATCTCGCATTTGGGTCTCTCGGAATCCTACAACAATCTAATTGCAAAAGCTTCAAAGCCACGACCCCATAAAAACATCAATTTGACAAGTGCAAAGGAGCCTCAGAATTCATCGATTATCGCTCCTCTTCTGGGTTCCTCTACCAGCACTACAAAGACACCATTAGCTAATCCCGTTGATGGCTTGGTGGCTCCACCAGAGCTTGCCGAGTCAATTACAAAGTCAAAACCTCGTCAACCTGGCACACTGCGACAACTATCAGCGTCAATGAGGGATATGGCTCGTAACATTGCCTCTATGGGTCTCTTCGCAACTTCATATGACAATATCAACATGATGTTCCGTGCGGCAGAGCAGATTATTGGCCGTTCAGGTGACTATCTTAGTTATATTGCATGTTTCATTATTAACGATAAATCAGATTCGCAGGAGAACGGGACGTGTGCCACAATCTGGCCTCTTTGGAAAACTTCGAAAGTCGATCTGAATCTCCATGATTTCGAGTCCTGTGCAGAGCAAGCAGCGACATTAACCATTGACAATATTCTTCTCAATGCTGAGAAAACTCAATTCTTCAACAACTGCCTCATTCATTGCATTCTCCGGATCATTGTTGCTCATGGCGGTGAGAAATTCAACAAGTTCCGAGAGGCCTTAGACCTCAACCTGCCAGAGACAGACGAGAAGATAGAGCTTCACAGGACTCCACTCTATCCACTGCCAGCAATGAATATTGACGAATCCACTATCATTGGCAACGCTGAGGTCATTGAGGCCATTTTCGAAGAACTCCATATTATTAAAGAAGTTATTGAGAAAGAAGTTATGGTCTTTGCGGGTGATCATGCCACCTGCGTGAAAGTCTTTGCTGGAGACCAGTTGAGTCTTGCACAGCTACGTGCTCTTCTTAACATTCGGGCGGGTCAGGAGAAAGGATACTCAGGATTTGGTTGGGGGGTTTGGATGCCAGGCCTATTTCACGGAAAGATATGTGATGTTCATGGGATGTTCGTTACTCACTGGGGGAAGCCCAACTGCGGGAACCACAATCCAGGATGCCTCGCCTTTCACAACACTCGGCTCCACCGCGTGCCAATTGTCCTTTCTTCACTACCTGCCTTTCGAGTATGTCGTGACCTCATCTTTGTGTCACTTTATGCCCGGGTTCTCCACTGTCTCTTGCTTGTATCGGGGAAGTCTTCTCTTGATGACTATGCTGACTCAATTGACACTTGGACGACATTTCGCGAGCACAGGCAAGCAATATTCAAGCAATTTGCCAACACGCAAATTGTTTCTGATCTTCGTGCTAGCCATGCTACATCAAAGGAGACATCAGCTTCTGGGAATCAGCCTGCAGCTCCTGCTGGAGATATGGTCTTTGAAAATGCGCTGCTCTTCTTGCAAGATGCACTGATTACACGCGAGCAGCGCGGCAATATCTCCGTATTGACCATGGTTTACCGGCCCTACAATCTGCTTGGGCCGAAACTCATCAATGCCATCGTCGAACAGATCGAAGAGTCGCAGAAAGCCGGTAGCCGGGCGATCGTCCTTCGCAGCGGGCTTCGGCATTTTTCCGCCGGCGCCGATCTCGATATTTTCGATAAGCGCGTGGAGGAGGGCAGTGGCGATTCAGGCGGTGAAAACCGCCGTTTGAGCGGCGTCGAGTTCCTCCGCTTCATGGAATTGCTGCCGATCCCGTTGATCGCGAGTGTCCATGGCGTCTGCCTCGGCGGTGGCCTCGAGCTCGCACTGTCTTGCGACTACATCATCGCGGCGTCGTCGGCGAAGATCGGTTCAGTGGAGGCGACGCTTGGATTGCATCCATTGCTGGGCGGTATCCAGCGTCAGGTGCAGCGCATCGGGGCATTGCGCGCCAAGGAGATGTCGATGCTCGCGCGTCGCTATGATGCGCCGACGCTGGAAAAGTGGGGCCTGATCAATCTTACGGTTCCGGAAGAATCGTTGGAGAAGGCGACCATGGCGATCGCCGAGGAATTCGCGCAAGGTCCGACACTGGCCCACGCCGCGACCAAGGAACTCGCTCACATCGCCGTCAACGAAGGTGTGGCTGCGGCCGATAAGGCGATGGCAAGGGTGCAGGCGCCGATCTGGGCATCGGAAGATCTGAAAGCTGGCCTTGCCTCGTTCCGCAAGAACGGCCCCGGTCTCGCCAAATTCGCGGGGCGCTGATCATGACTGGTCCTCTCAGCGGAATTCGTGTCGTCGACTTTTCCCGCGTGCTCGCCGGTCCGCTGTGCGCGCGGACATTGCAGGATCTCGGTGCCGAGGTCATCAAAGTCGAACCGCCAAGCCCGGACGTATCGCGTTTTGCATTTCCATCCACCGACGGCATGTCGGGCTATTATGCCCAGCAGAATGCCGGCAAGCGCAATGTCAGTATCAATCTGAACATTCCCGGCGCGTATGATCTGGCGTTGAAGCTCTGCGATACCGCCGATATCGTGGTGGAGAATTTTCGTGCGGGGACGCTTGGCTTCTTCGGCCTTGACTACGAGACCCTGTCGAAGCGCAATCCGCGGTTGATCTACGCATCGATCACCGGTTACGGCCAGGGTGGGCCCTGGCGCAGCCGGATGGCATATGCACCAACGGTGCAGGCCGAAGCTGGTTTTACCGAGAACAGCGTTCGGCACTATGGTGAGGCCTTGAAGGAGCCGCGCACCGATAGCCTGTCGCATGCCGACGTCTATGCCGGATTGCAGGCGGTCATCGCCATCCTCGCGGCGCTCCATGGTCGCCAGACAACCGGGCAGGGCCAATATATCGACGTGGCGATGGCAGCGACCTTGCTTGCGGTCAACGAGCGTGCCCATGTCGATCTGTCGGATGAGGATATCGGGGCGGAGCCTGCCGTGCTCGGCGCCACCGATTGCTCGTTCTTCACGGGTCCGCAGGGTGAGCATTTCACCGTCGCCACCAGCATTATCGGAAGTCGGACGTTTCCGTCCTGGCTGCGCGCGATGCGGCGCGTCGATTTGATGGACGACCCGCGGTTTTCGAGCGCCGCGGCACGACGGCTGAATTTCGGCGCGTTGCACCAGATCATCCAGTCCTGGATCCTGACGTTCCCGGACATGGCGACGCTCGATGCACAGTTCGATGAGGCCAAGATCGCGATGGGCGAAATCCGCTCGATCAAGCAACTGACGAAGTCGGATTGGAGCGAGTATTGGGGTGCGGTCCAGCTCGTCCCCGATCGCAGCGGCGGTGAATACAAATTGCCGGGGCGCCCGTGGCATTTTTCCAGGGACGAACTAACGCCGATCGGTACGCCGGCTTTTCAAGGGGAGCACAACAGAGAGGTGTTCCGCGAACTGGGCGTGAGTGAGGCGGAGCTGCAGAAGCTTTCCGAGACCGGGGTGCTGGTCTCGCACCGTCGTGCGCTTGAGCCGGAAGCCGCGGTCAAACCAAGGGAGCCTGCGGGGCAGGCGGCCTGACCGCGGCGCCATCCTTGGCGAGGCGATTTCAAGATCGAAATGGGGCAGGCGGAAAGCACTGGTCCCCTGCTAGAAGTGATCCGGAATCACTAAGGGCAACAGACTGCGAGACACACCGTGAAGCGTTCCCGTTCCTTCAACAAGGAATGCTCGATCGCCCGCGCCATGGAGGTGGTCGGCGATCGCTGGTCGATCCTGCTGCTTCGGGAAGCCTATTATGGCACCAGGCGGTTCGACGAGTTTCAATACTATCTAGGCGTTGCGCCAAACATTCTCAGCGCGCGGCTGAAGAAGCTGGTTGATCTCGGCGTGATGACACGCGTGCCGTTGCCTGAGCATGGCGGGCGTTACGAATATGTACTGACCAAAAAGGGGTGCGATTTTTTTCCGACTTACCTGGCACTCAAGAAGTGGGGCGATGACTGGCTTGCGGAGCCGGCAGGACCGCAGGTGGTTTTCAAGGATCGCACAAGCGGGCGGCAAATCGAATATCCGATCCTGCTTTCAGCGCGCGGCAAGCCGTTGCAACTCGAAGATATCGAAATTGTTGCCGGCTCTGGCGCCGTGCCTTTCAACCAAAAACGATTCGGCGGCCAAGTCCCGCACGTGAAGGTCAAACCAAAGGATGCGGGTCGAGATCGGCGCAAATCCGCAGCCCACAAGGACAAATAATGCTGTGGCGGCTTGCGGCCTGTCTCAAATAATCCTCATTCCGACAAAGCAAAACCTATTGCGGGTTTGCTGCAGGTTGAACCGCAGCGCGCGGAGAGTCGGCGGTCTTCTTAGAGACGCTGCGTCTCATTCGGCGGATGGCAGCGTTCGATGCCACCGTGCTAATCGAGGGAGAAACCGGCACCGGCAATGAGCATCGCGGGAGAGGACAACCGTTCACCAACGCGAAAGAGGCCATGTGGGCCGGACACGACAGGTCTCCAAACGACGCAGCCTCATGCGCCAGGTGTCAGCCGCTTTTCTTTTGCCGCGTGCTGGCGATCAGCACCAGCAGGAACGAGGCCGCCGTCATCAGCGTGCTGATCGCGGCGATGGTCGGGTCAATCTCGTCGCGCAGCGCGGTGAACATCCGTTTGGTAAGCGGCTGGTACTGGCCGCCGGAAATGAACAGGCCTACGACCGTCTCATCCATCGCCGAGATGAAGGCGAAGATGCCTCCCGTCAGCACGCTTGCCTTGATCTGCGGCAGTGTGACGACAAAAAAACTGCGCAGCCGGCTCATGCCGAGACTGCGTGCCACCATCTCCTGCGCAGGATCGAAACTCTGCAAGCCCGCCACGACGGAGGTGATGACATAGGGCAGGCCGAGCATGACATTGGCCAGCACAAGTCCCGACATGGTCGCAACCAGTCCGACCTTGGCATAGACGAAGAAGATGCCCACCGCGGTGATGATGATCGGTACCACCAATGGCAGCATCAGCATCATATGGATTATTCGCATGATGCGCAGCTTCGAGTTGCTGATGGAGTAGGCCGCGGCGACGCCGAGCGGCGTCGCGATCAATACGGTGAGCGCCGCAACCGCGAAGGTCACGCGGGTCGCCTGCATCCAGGCCGCATTGCCGATATATTCCTGGTACCAGCGCAGCGATAGCGACGGCGGTGGGAACGTCAGGAAGCGGGTGCTCGAGAACGACATCGGCACAATGATCAGCACCGGCAGGATCAGGTAAAGCAGCACCAGCGAACAGAACACCACGAAGGCGATGCGGCCGGGCGAGAACGTCTTCATTTTTGCCCCAATATGCGATCGAGCGGAATGAACCGGCCGACGATGAGGAAAATTGCGAAAACGCTGATTAGCAGCAACACGCCGACGGCGCTTGCCGCGCCCCATTGGTTGTAGAGCTCGACATTGCGGCTCACCAGCATCGATACCATGACGGTGCGGCCGCCGCCGAGCAGTTCAGGCGTGATGTAGAAGCCCAGACACAGCACGAACACCAACGTCGTGCCGGCGAGCACGCCCGGCAATGACAGCGGCAGGAAGATCCGCCAGAAGGTATGTGAAGGACTGCCGCCAAGGCTCGCGCCGGCCTGCATCAGGTCGTTCGGGATCTTCTGCATGGTGGCGTAGAGCGGCAAAACCATGAAGGGTAGCAGGATATGCACCGTCGCAACCACGGTGCCGAATGTGTTGTGCACGAGTGCCAGTGGCTCCTCGATGACGCCGAAATATTGCAGGAACTGGTTGATCACCCCGGTTCGCTGCAGCAGCGCCAGCCAGGCGTAGGCTCGCACCAGCACGCTGGTCCAGAACGGCAGAATCACCAACGCGAGAATCAGAACGCTCCATCCCTTTGGGACTGCGCTTGCGGCATAGGCGATCGGATATCCGAGCAGCAGCGCCAGCAGCGTCACGAGCAGGCTGATCTCGAAGGTTAGCGAGAAGCTGCGCCAGTAGATGTCTTCGCTGAAGATGCGGCGGTAGTTCTCCAGCGTGAAACCATCATGATAGATCGATTGCCAGGCGAGCCAGCCCACCGGGAGTACGATGAGCAGCAGGATCACCAGCAGCGCCGGCGATGCCAATGCCAGCATCAGGCCCTGTTCGCGGCGATGATGACGCAAAGAGAGATCTGGGGTGGAACTGGTCAACGCCGATTTCCTGTCGTTGGTAGATGGTTGGAGCGGAGTTCGCGCTGGTCGAACCCCGAAACTGGTTCGTCTATTTCTGAACGAAGGCGACCCAGCGCTTCTCGGCGGCTTCTCCTTCCGGCGACGACCACCAGGCATAGGACATCAGCGCCTGCTTGCTGGCGTTCTGCGGTGCGCTTGGCAGTTGAGCGGCACGCTCCGGCTTGACCACGCCGGTATCGAAAGCCTTTGGGTTCGCCGGGCCGTAATCGATATGCAGCGGCAGGTTGGCCTGGTTGACGGGATCGACCGCCTCGTTGAGGAAACGGATCGCCGTCGCCAGATTCGGTGCGCCCTTGAGGATGCAGAGCGAAGTGCTCTGCAGGATACCCTGATTAAAGGTAA
>Ga0137418_10006945_pt1 | contig 10413 bp, 7 predicted proteins | sample CZODoug3_1_2_16f_FD_122242 | JGI IMG/M metagenome (GOLD analysis project Ga0137418, IMG submission 122242) | Vadose zone soil fungal communities from Angelo Coast Range Reserve, California, USA - CZODoug3_1_2_16fungal (Hybrid Assembly) | ecosystem: Environmental > Terrestrial > Soil > Vadose... | reverse complement strand
TCTTGCCCTTGCAACCATTGTCGCTCGCCTTGCAGCCGCCCTTCCCCTTGCACGAGTTTTGGCCTTTACAGGCGTGCTTTTCCTTCGTTGCCTTGTCAGCCTTCTTCTCTGTATCCTGAGCGGAAGCGGAAGCCTTCCCCCCGGGGAACAGATTCGAAGCCTGAATGCTGGCGCTGGTGCCCGCGAGCAAGCCCGCGACCGCCGCACCTGTTAGCAAAAAACGATTCGACTTTGTCATTTTCCCCAACGACCTCCTGGTGAATTTTACCGCTTTGCACTCCGGGCGGCCTACCGCCCAAAGACCGTTACACCACTGGGCGCAATGGTCGGGACGCAACCATTACAGAGCACGTGGGCTGGCCAGCACCTGGGCCTAGGAGCATAACGGAAGTCCACCATACCCCCAAGTCGCGCGAGCCGCCACAAAAACTTTTCTGCGACCAATGTAAAATTTTCGTCACTGGGCCGGCCCTTTCCCCTGGAAGCTTGCTCCTACTCTGCCCCTCCCATTGGACTTACGTGAGCGATGGGTTTTTGGATGTGCTGTTACCGCCGCCTTGGCAGGGGCGACCGCCACTATCTTTCTCTCAGGATTCGCCGTAGCTTCCGCTTCCCGTGTAGAACGGCGACGACTTCAAGGGGTCGTGAAGCAGGTCGGTAGACAATCTGATTGGAGCAGACAGGCAAACGCAACTCGATGGCTAGAGCGCATCTCCTCTGCCTGGAATTCTTGCTTTGCCCTTGGGGACAACGGGCAAGATTCACTTCGACCCGTGCTGCCGCGCTTTGAAATATTGAATATGCTCGTGTATTAAATCGGACGCACCTATCGACATTACGTCTCGAGATAAAGGTGAAGTTCTGTTCGACACAGCGAAGAGCTTACCGTGTTTGTCAACTTTGAAGACCCACTTTAGAGTTTCTCCGCCCAGTTCGGCCACTTGATTCGAGCCTGCGGCGCCCCTAAGGAACAGGAGATAGAGCTGATTCATCTCGAGGCGGGGTGCGGCCGCCCGAACGGTGATCGTGACGCCATCCACCCTGGCCGTGCCCCCTTCCAAAGGGACCGCAATCTCACTCGGCAAGAGAGGCAAGAGCCTGGGCGGGATATTGGGAGCGGGATCGCATGGCTCGCACTTCGACGCCTTCGAAAGTACACTAACGACCCTGAATTTGTGCCAAGTCAGGATGGTGCCTGTTTCCGGTTGCACGGCCGAAGCGATCGGAATCGCCGTGACAACCGTGTAACGTTCCACGGCCTCATCGAGATTGCTTTGATCCGAAAGTCCAGGGAATTCGACAATCTCTGCGCTAGCCTTGCCTTTGGACTTTGCTTGTTGGGCGTGCCACTGCAGGGTTCCTGGCCTCGGTATGCCAGGAGTGTTTTGAGCCGCGCCGCATGAGACGAGACTCATTTTCACCAGAGCCATCATCAAAACCATAAAAAGAGGCCGGATCTGCATACGCAAACCTCCTTCATCTAGCAAGGTTTTCTCGGCATTGGCCCTTGCAATAGTGCACTAAAGCGGTGCTGACGAGTGCGGAGGCATCCGGAAAGCGCCCGGCGATCCCCAAGCAATATGCCCTGTCGCTTTTCCGGGCGCCGAAACTGGCGTAAACTGAAAAGCACCGGCGGTGGGAGTAGCTCAGTTGGTAGAGCGTCGGACTGTGGCTCCGAAAGTCGCGGGTTCAAATCCCGTCTCCCACCCCAACCTCGTAATGAGTTTCGATCGACAACTTGACATTCTCATGGCTATCTTGGCCTCGGTAATCGCTTTGTCGGCTGTACTTTTATAGGTGCAATACCTGTCAAGATCAGCTTGCTTATCTCCGCATGCGTGTTGTTGGCTGGGCTTATCTTTGGCCGGCGCGTCGCGGAAATCGTCAGTAGTATTTTCTAGACTTCGCCATCTCCCCAAGCCCTGGACTCCCTCGTCAATTTGAGTCGTTGGCGCCGAGGGCGAACTCGCGATGCGCGGTGAGCAGCGCTTGCTTCATGGCGCTGTCTTCCACCACGAACGAGATGTTGGTCTCCGAGGAGCCTTGGGCAATGGCGATGATGTTCACGTTGTCGCGGCCCAGCGCGGCGAAGGTGCGGCCGGCAATGCCGCGCGTGCCGCGCATATTTTCTCCCACCACGGCGACGATGGCGATTTTCGGATCGATGGTGATGTGGTCCACCACCTCGTGCGAAAGGTCGCTCGCAAACTCGCGCCGCAGCGCTTCCACCGTGCGCTGCGCGTCGGCGGCGGCCACGATGAAGCAAATATCGTTCTGCGACGACGACTGCGAAATCAACAGCACGTTCGCGCGAAGCTCGGCGGTAGTGGAAAAGGTGCGCCCGACCACGTCCGGCACGCCCACAATCCCCGGACCGCCCACGCTGATCAGCGCGACGTCGCGAATCGCGGTCAGCGCCTTCACCCCGCCGCCGATGCTGCGGCCCTGCTGCGAAATTTTCGTGCCCGGCCGCTCCGGAGCGAAGCTGTTGCGAATCCAAACAGGAGTCCCCGCGGGCATCACCGCACGCAGCGTCTTCGGATGCAGCACCTTCGCCCCGAAGTAGGCCAGTTCCGCGGCCTCGCGGTAGGAAATTTCGGGAATGGTGCGCGCGTCGGGCACCAGGCGCGGGTCCGCGGTCAGCACGCCATCGACATCGGTCCAGATGATGACCTCGTCGACGCCCAGCGCCGCTCCTAGAATCGTCGCCGAGTAATCGGAGCCGCCGCGGCCGAGCGTGGTCAGCACGCCGTCGGGCGTTGCACCGATGAAGCCGGTGACCACGGGAACGCAGGTTTCGTTGAGCAGCGGCCGCAACGTGGCTTCGCAGCACGCGCGAGTGCGGTCCATGCGAGGCTCCGCGCCTCCATGAAACGTATCCGTCACGATCAATTCCGTCGCAGCGATGGCGCGAGTCTTCACGCCCAACTCGGCAAGGGCGCTGGCGAAAATCGGCGCGCACAAACGCTCGCCAAGGCTCGAAATGGCATCCAGCGCGCGAGGCGTAAGCTCGCGGAGCAGCGCGGTGCCGTCCAAGAGTCGCTGTCCCTCAGCGAAAATCTCATCCAGCGCGCTGGTGATAACGGCGCGCCGCGTTTCGTCCGAAACCAGCGCGCCCAGCGCAGCGGCGTGCTGCCGACGAAGCTCCGCAATCAGCGCCGAACCTGCTTCGCGATCGCCGCTTCCCGCGCGATTCGCCGCCTCCACCAGCCGGTTGGTCATGCCGCTCATCGCGGAAACCACCACCACGACCGCTTTCTCGCGCGCCGCTTGCGCCACGATCCGCGCCGCGCGCGCAATGCAAGACGCATCGCCCACCGACGTCCCGCCAAACTTCATCACTTGCACTTTCGATTTCATTTTTACTCTGAGCTTGCCTGCGCACGCAGGCTCCGAAGGTTACCCTGAGTTGCCCAGGGACGGCCATCGCCGCCCGCAGAATACCAAGTATTGTCGACCTTATGAGTGTCCTGTGAGATCCCGTTTCGCGCCGTTACTTTCCGCAGAACAGCGTCTCGACTTCGTACCTCATGAAAGCAGTATCGGCGGTCAGCAAAACCATCGTTTCGCTGCACGCCTGCGCAATGAGCATGCGATCGAAAGGATCCCGGTGGTGCGGTGGCAGGGCGCCGGCCGCGAGGGAATGAGAATGGGAAATCTCCAACGAACGGAGAGATAGTATCCGCATTGCATCAGGGATGAATCGCGAAGGCGGGCTCGGCAACTTGAGCGAGTGGAGCGCGAACCTGATCGCGATTTCCCAGGAACTTGCTGCCGACAGATAAACTTCCGATGATCCAGAGGACAAAACAGTTGTGGCTTGCCTGTTCAGTTTCTCGGGAGCGCCACTGCTCCAAAGAAATATATTGGTGTCCAGCAGGTACTTCACGATTTCTTTCTTTTTGTTTTTCCACGCCGGATCTTGCCCTCAAAAGCGTCCAGGATATCGGCGGGAAGGGGAGCGTCAAAATCATCCGGAATGGTCATCTGACCGCGAAAGAAACCGAGCTTGCGCGTGGTCTCTTCCGCCGGGACCGGCACCAGGCGCGCCACGGGTACTCCGCGATTGGCAATCGTGATTTCCTCCCCGGCAGCCACGCGGCGAAGGAGCCGGGAAAAACTTGTCTTTGCCTCATGAACGTTCACCTTGCTCATACACTCTATAGTGGACTAAGTCTGTGGACTAAGTCAATATGAAGCGCGGCGCTTTACTAACGCCTTCCGGCGCCCAGCGTCATCGCCGGTGTTTCGCGGAGTCACTACACAGAATCGACGCCTGAATCTGGGTATCATCGAATGATGAAAATTCAATGCCGCGGTGTGCTCTTCGATCTCGACGGCGTCCTGGTCGATTCTACCCCCGCCGTCGCCCGCGTTTGGACCCAATGGGCAACCCAGCACGGCTTCGTCCCCGAGGAAGTCGTACGCCAGGCCCACGGCCGCCCCAGCATCACCACCATACGCGAACTCCTTCCCCACGCCGATCACGACGCCGAAAATCGCGAAGTCGAACGCGCCGAAATTGAAGACGTCGAGGGCGTGATTCCCCTTCCCGGCGCTCTCGAACTCCTGCAAGCGCTCCCGCAAGATCGCTGGGCCATCGCCACCTCCTGCAGCCGCCCGCTCGCGGAAGTCCGCATCCGTGCAGCCGGCCTACCATTTCCAAAACACTTGATAACCTCCACCGACGTGCAGCGTGGCAAACCCGATCCCGAGCCCTACATCAAAGCCGCGAAAATTCTCGGCCTAACCCCCGCAGACTGCATCGTCATCGAAGACGCCCCCGCCGGCATCCGCGCCGGCAAAGCCGCAGGCGCCCGCGTCTTCGCCCTGCGCACCACCGCGCCCGACAGCGAGCTCATCGAGTCCGGCGCTGACTGGATCGCCAACAATCTCGCCTCACTCCGCCTCGCCTCGACAAATGGCGACGGCTCCATCAATCTCCTTTTCACCGAACGGTGATTCACCTGATGTGATAAAAGGGACGGCCTAGCCATGATAAGGAAACTTGGCGTTGGGCTGGTAGTGGCGGCGTATGCGGCGCTGCTGTATACATCGCTCGCGGCGCCGGCGTACGCCAAGGCGCATCCGCATCTGGGCGCGGCAACGCTCGCCGAATATGCTGGTCCGTGGCCGGTGGCGCTGGCCTGTTCGCTAAGCATGATGGGTATGATGCTGGCGCTCATTCCCATCCGCCGCGGAGAACGCTGGGCAATCTGGACGTCGCTCGCCACGCTGATGATCCTGCTGGGCACGCGGATGGTCTCCGATCCCCGCTGCCTGGTCGTGCTCGATCCGCACCAGCACGGCTGCCACACCTTCATGATCGCGGTGTTCCTCGGCGTGACAGGGCTGCTGCTCGCCCGCTTTAGCCGGCGAAAACCACTGACTTCCGAGCGCCCGCTTTGACTTGCCTCTCTGGCGACGTATAGAATCATGCGCCCGCATCCCAATCTCGTTTTTCTGGAGCACCAACGATGATGAATCGCCTTCACTTCAGTGCGTTCGCGCTATCTTCACTTCTCGCCCTGCCAATCTGCGCACAGGAACGCGCCCAGGAAAAAGAAACCAAGACTGTCGAGAAAGAAAAGCCCGCCGAGCCCACCCCGCCTGCTCCTAAAGAAGAGTCATCGGTCACCGAGCACTCCATCAAAATCGCCGGCCAGACGATTCCCTACAAATCCATCGCCGGTACCATCCTGCTGAAAAACGAAAAAGACGAGCCGCAGGCGCTGATCTATTCCACCTCCTACATTCGCAACGATACCAAAGACTCCTCGCAGCGCCCCATCTCCTTCATCTACAACGGCGGCCCCGGCTCCGCTTCTGTGTGGCTGCACATGGGCGCCTTCGGCCCGCGCCGCGTGCTCACCGCCAACGCTGAATCCACTCCGCCTCCCCCCTACAAGCTCGCAGACAATGCCGGCACGCTGCTCGATAAGACCGACATGGTCTTCCTCGATCCCGTGGGCACCGGCTTCAGCCACGCCGTTGGCAAAGCACAGGACAAGGATTTTTGGGGCGTCGATCAGGACGTAAAATCCCTCGCGCAGTTCATCACACTGTACGTCAGCCGCAACGGCCGCTGGAACTCTCCCAAGTTCCTGATCGGCGAAAGCTACGGCACCTTCCGCTCCGCCGCTCTCGGCAATTACCTCCAGGAACACGACGGCATGGACTTCAACGGCATCGTCCTAATCTCCTCCGTGCTGGACCTCGGCACGATTTCTTTCCATCCGGGTTCGGACATGCCCTACATCTTCTATCTTCCCAGCTACGCCGCAACCGCCTGGTATCATAAGGTGCTGAAAGACCGCCCTGAAAATCTGAACGCCTTCCTCGAGGAAGCGCGCAAGTTCGCCCAATCTGAATACGCTTCCGCTTTGATGAAGGGTTCGCAATTGACCGCAGCGGAAAAGGCGGACATGGCGAAGAAGGTGTCCCGCTACACCGGATTAGCGGAAGATTACCTAATCAAAGCCAACCTGCGCGTCACCCTCGGTCAATTCATGGAAGAATTGCAGCGCCATCGCGGCCTCACCACCGGCCGCTTGGATTCCCGCTACTCCGGCCTGACCTATGATCTCCTAAGCGAATTCGCCGAGTCCGACCCGCAAAGCGCTGCCGTCACCGGAGCGTTCACCGCCGCATTCAACAGCTACGTTCGCGATGACCTGAAATTCGGCCAGGACAAGACCTACCACGCCATCAGCGAAGGCGTCGGCAGTAACTGGGACTGGAAGCACCAGACCGGCCGCGGTCGCGGCTTCTTCCCCGGCTCTCCCAACGTTGAAGGCGATTTGGTGCAGGCGCTGCTCGCCAATCCGCACCTGCAGGTTGAAGTCGAAAACGGCTTCTACGACATGGCCACGCCGTTCTTCGCCACCGAATACACCATGGAGCATCTTGGCCTGCCGGAGCAGTTACAGAAGAACATTCGTCTTCAGTATTACGATGCCGGCCACATGATGTATCTCCGCGATGATGATCTGGCCAAACTTAAATCGAACATATCGGCCTTCATCGACTCAGCCTCGAAACATTAAGTCTGTCCGCGACGTGCCGCCGCACGCCGTTTACGGGTTCCGGCGGCTGCACTGTCGCCAGAACGCCACTTAATCTTCTCGCAACCAATCGCCTCGCCATTCCCCGAATCATCACCAGAATCCCGCATACTTAACCTGTCACCGGGTCAGTTCATCGACCTATCTTCGAGCGACCCTTTCGTCGCTTTTCGAACAAGGACTACACGGCCCATGGAAACCTCCACCCAAACGCCACCGGCGCAGCGCGTCATTCACACCGCGCAGCTCATCGCCGCGATGCTCAAGTCCAACGGGCACGTCAGCGACCTCATCTTCTCTCCTGGCCGCGCCCCGCAAATCGAAGTCAGCGGCCAGCTCGTCGAGCTGAAATACAAAGGCCTGGAATGCCTTTCCGCCGCCGACACCAAATCCATCGCCTACGACATCATGGGTGAAAACGAGCATCCCCTCCAAAAGCTCGATCAGGACGGCTCCGCCGACCTTTCCTACGGCCTCGCCGGCGTCGGCCGTTTTCGCGTCAACATCTTCCGCCAGCGCGGCAGTTGCGCCATCGTCATGCGCGTCATTCCAGACAAAATTCCCGGCTTCGAGGACCTCAAGCTCCCTTCGCGTCTCGAAGAAATCGTGCACCTGAAAAACGGCATTGTTCTCGTGACCGGACCCACCGGCTCCGGCAAATCCTCCACGCTCGCCGCCATCATCGACAAAATGAACGCCGAGAAGGCCTATCACATCCTCACCATCGAGGACCCCATCGAGTTTCTGCATCGCCACAAAAAAGCCACCATTCACCAGCGCGAGCTGCACAGCGACACACCCACGTTCGCTCTCGCTCTTCGCGCCGCGCTTCGCCAGGCCCCCAAAGTCGTTCTGGTCGGCGAAATGCGCGACCGCGAAACCATTGAGATCGCCATCGAAGCCGCCGAAACCGGCCACCTCGTCCTCTCCACCTTGCACACCATCGACGCCGCGAAAACCGTCGAGCGCATTGTCGGCGTCTTTCCGGTCAGCGACCAGCACTCCGTGCGCACCCGCTTTGGCAAAGCGTTTCGCTTCATCGTTTCCCAGCGCCTGCTTCCGAAAAAGGACGGCCAAGGGCGCATCGCCGCCATCGAAATCCTGAAGTCCACCCTGCGCACCCGCGACTACGTCGAAAAAGGCGAAAGCGAAGGCAAGACCCTGCTCGACGCCATGCGCGACGGCGATACCGACGGCATGCAGCACTTCGACGGCGAACTCGAAAAATTGCTGCGCGCCGGCACCATCGATTTCGATACCGCTCTCGGTTACTCCACCAATCCCGGCAATTTCCGCCTGGAAGTCGCCGACTTCCTCGAAGGCAACGGCAACGCCAAAACCGACAGCGCCCCCGCCGAAGTCGAACGGTAATCCTATGGTTTTCCTTGGCAAGTACCGGCGCCGCGAAGCCTCACAGGTGGGGCTGGAAACAGGGCTGACGCGGCCATACTTGATTCCTCAGGGAATTCCGGGACTGCCTTCGACTCTAAACCAATTCGATCCACATTGAGGCGCAGAATTGAACCATCGGCGGCGGCTCTGGGTAACAGTCGGCAGCGGTCTTATATTCATAGCCTTAAGTGCCTTTTGGTTATACTATCAGTATATAAGATACGAAAGAGCTTATGATCGTTTAGTGCCCGGGACAACCAAGAGTGAGGTTATAAAACAATTCGGCAAGCCCGAGGACATCGAAGGGTGTCGCCACGTTCCCTTGTGGGATGATACGCCGGTGGACAAGGAGTCGGCGAAATGCGTCGAGGAATTTCGGTATTTTTCACGAATGCGCATCGGAGCGTGGATCGTTGGCTTCGACGCGAACGGAAGGGCGATAACAAAATATTATGAATCTTCCCCGTAAACGCGCTGATCTGGACGGGTGGCCCGGGTGCTAATTCGGCGTGGGGCTCTTCTTCCTTCGCATTTTCCGGGAGACGCGCTGGCTTCAGCATTTGCAGTACGGTCGAGGGAGTACCGGTGACCGTTTTCCGCTAACTTGTCATTCCGAGCCAGCCCGCCGCAGGCTGGCGAAGCGAGGAACCCGCTTTTTTCTAGTGACTCGCCGGATTGTGCAGCTTACTCTTCTTCTTCGATGACCGGACTCGACGACGTCACAACCTTGCGCACGCTCACTTTCGTCGCGATTTCCGGCGTTCTCGCGCTCATCCTCGGCGTAATTGCGCTGCTCTTCCCGCACATCGCCAATAACTTCTTCCGCCGCGTCGAAGAATCCTTCTCGCGCCTCGCCAAACGGAAAACGCTCGCCATAGTCGCCCTATTCTTCTCCGTCATCGTTCTTCGCCTCGCGGCTCTTCCGCTGCTCCCTGTTCCAGTGCCGGGCATTCACGACGAATTCAGTTATCTTGTGATGGCCGATACGTTCGCGCACGGCCGCCTCGCCAATCCCCCCCATCCCAAGTGGGTTAGCTTCGAAACCTTTCACGTCAACTGGTTCCCGAAGTACGCCTCCATGTATCCCCCCGCACAGGGCTTCGCCTTGGCCCTGGGTCAAATCCTCGGTCATCCCTGGATTGGCGTTGTGCTTAGTGATGCCGCCATGTGCGCCGCAATTCTATGGATGCTGCAAGGCTGGTTTCCCGCGCGCTGGGCTTTTCTCGGCGGCGTGCTCGCCGCTCTGAAGTTTGGCATGGCCAGCTACTGGATGAACAGCTACTGGGGAGGCACAACCGCGGCAATCGGCGGTGCTCTCGTGCTGGGCGCGCTCGCCCGAATCGTGAAGCACTCGAGAATTCGCGGTGCCATTGTTCTCGGCCTTGGCGTCGCCATTCTCGCCAACAGCCGCCCCTACGAAGGTTTTCTCTTCTGCATTCCCGCGGCGGCGTTGTTTTTCTGGTGGCTCATCGGAAAAACCAAGTCGCGGCAGCCATTGCACGTCCGTTTGCAAAATGTCGTCGCGCCACTGGCGCTTGTACTCGTTCTCACCACCGCCTTCATGGGCTACTACAACTGGCGCCTCACCGGGAATGCGCTGCTGCTCCCGCACGTTCTGAATACGCGCACCTATCACACCACCGGTCTCTTCCTCTGGGATCACAAAAAACCCGAGATCCACTACCGCAATCAACAATTCGAGGATTTCTACAACGGCTGGGAACGCGACAACTACGACAACACCTGGGCCGACGTGGCGCGCGTCAGCGAAGAAAAATTAATCCGCTGCAGTCTCACCTATTTCTGGGTGGGCGAATTGCTCGCTCTGCCCGCGATCCCTTTTCTCTTCCGCGACCGCAAGATGCGACTGCTCATCGCTACTTTCTTGCTTGTCACCGTCGGAGCCTTCGCGGTGATCTGGTCCAACGCGCATTACGCCGCGCCCCTCACCTGCGCC
>Ga0137418_10006944_pt1 | contig 10413 bp, 9 predicted proteins | sample CZODoug3_1_2_16f_FD_122242 | JGI IMG/M metagenome (GOLD analysis project Ga0137418, IMG submission 122242) | Vadose zone soil fungal communities from Angelo Coast Range Reserve, California, USA - CZODoug3_1_2_16fungal (Hybrid Assembly) | ecosystem: Environmental > Terrestrial > Soil > Vadose... | reverse complement strand
CTGTTCGCTCTCGAGCATGCGATTGGTGAAATCCTGGGTCGCGGCGAGCTCCTCGGCCCGTTGGCGCGCCGTAATATCTCGCAGGAACCACCGCAGGTCGCCCCCCGCGTCCTCGTCGCCCGGGAACGCCGTCACCGTGAGCCCGGCGGTGAACGGATTGCCATTCCGCGGTCGGATCCGCATCGGCCATTCACCCTGGGTCCGGGAGCGCGCTTTGTTCACGCGCCAGCGGAAGATGCGGAGATCGCTCTCGTCGATGAACAGCGAGAGTGGCTTCTTGACGAGGAAGCGAAGCGGGACGCCGAGCATCTGAGCGGCTGCCCGGTTGGCGTGGGAGATGACGCCGCCGTCGTCGGTGACGATGTAGCCGTCCGGGCCGTCCTCCAGGACCTGCCGCGCTTCGGCCAGCTGGAATTCGCGGCGCGCGACTTCGGTTCGGGCGTCGTCGCGCTCGGCTCGCAGGGTCGTCGCCTCGGACGTGACGCGCTCGAGCGCCCGTTCGAGCGCGCGTTGCTCGTCAGGTACTTCCTCTAGTCGCAACGTGGCCACGAGCCGGCACAGCCGCTCGATGCTGACGCGGAGGGCCTCGGTTGAATCCGAGCGCGGCGACATCGTCACGACGGAATCGGTACCTCCTCCATTAGGAGGATAGCACCCAGCAGCCCACCCGTCGCGCCGGCCAGGGCCGTGCAGCGGATGGGACAGTGGATCGCCTTGCCGCGACGGTTGAGGCATTCGACGGTGAGCTCGGCCCGCGCGGTCTCGCCGGCGAGCACCGCGCGGAGTGGTTGATGCAGTCGCTCCACCGGCAGCCCGATGTCGAGGTTCATGAGGTGGCGCCCATGCACCTCGTTGGCCCGGAGGCCCCACATGTCTTCGGCGCGGTGGTTCCACGCGAGCACCTCGAGCTTCGGATCCACGACGACGACGCCCATCTCCAGGCCGGACAGGATGGACGCGAGGAAGGCGTTGGCGGTGTTGAGATCGTCGCTTCGCATCCGCAGCTCGGTGTTGGTGGTCTCGAGCTCCTGGTTGGTCGACTGGAGCTCCTCGTTCATGGTCTCGAGCTCCTCGTTGGTCGACTGGAGCTCCTCGTTGGTGGTCTCGAGCTCCTCGTTGGAGGACTGGAGCTCCTCATTGGTGGTCTCGAGCTCCTCGTTGGAGGACTGAAGCTCCTCGTAGGCGGTTTCCAGCTCGTTCTTGGAGCGCTCGAGCTCCTCCTGCAGGCGCCGGTAGTGGCTCACGTCCATGAAGGCGATCTGGGCGCCGAGGGTTTCCCCTGACGGCTCGGCCAGGGGTGCGACTTCGAGGTCGAGATAGCGGACCTCGCCGGAGTCGCTCGGCCACGGGATGTCCTTGCGGGACATGATGCGGCGCTGCGCGAGCGCATCCTGGACCAGCGAGCGCAGCTCGACCGGACGATACGAGATCTCGAGATCCTGGAACCGCTTGCCGAAGTCCTGGTGGGTGAGGCGGAAGAGCGAGCGGGCGCGACTGTTCGCGAAGGTCAATATGCCGTCGCCCCGGACCACGAGGCGTGCGACCGGGTCGGTCTCGAGCGAAAGCACGTGGAGGCGATCGTCGATCGGCATCGGAGCTCTGCTTTCCTGGGGCTCGGTCGGCGGTAGCGGATCGTGAAGGCTCTGGCTCACCGTCTTGCCGAAGACCCGCCACTTGAGCTCGATCGGCGTGAACAGCTCCGCATGCGTGAGCAGCAGCTCGGCCCGGCCCATGAACAGGAAGCCGCCGTTCCGCAACGCGAAGTGGAAGCGACGGAGCACCTTGCCCTGAGTCTCGCGGGTGAAGTACATGACGGTGTTCCGGCACACGAGGAGATCGACGCGCGAGATCGGCGCGTCCTGGACGAGATCGTGACGGCCGAAAATGATCGAGCGCCGGAGGTCCTTGTTGAAGAGATAGCGGTCGTCGACGCGCTCGAAATATCGCGAGAGAAGTTCCGGGGGAATCTCCTGGACCTGCTGCGCCGTGTAGGTGGCATGGCGCGCCTCCAGCAACGCATCCTCGTCGACGTCGGAGCCGTAGATCTTCACTCGCCGGCGAAATTGCTCGATGCCGAGCTGATCGGCCAGGATCATCGCGAGGGTGTAGGCCTCTTCCCCCGAAGCGCAGCCCGTGCTCCACACGCGGATGGCGCCATCGGCGTGGGCCCGGCTGAGGATCTGCGGGACGATCTCGGTCCTCACATACGTCCACGCCTCGGGATCGCGGAAGAAGCTCGTGACGTTGATGAGAATGGTGTTGAACAGGAGGCCGAACTCTTCGGGATGCTCCTCCAGGTAGGCCTGGTAGGCGTCGTACGTGGGGATGCTCACCGCTTGCAGCCGCTTCTGGATGCGACGGATGAGACCGGCCCGCTTGTACGCGGTGAAGTCGAATCCGCGGATCGTCTTCAGATAGTCGAGGAGCGGCTCGACCCGCTCGTCAACCGAGCTCATCGACCTCTCCTGTCCGAACCAGCGTGATCAGCGCCGGAGGAATCTCACCGAGCGAGAGAATGAAGTCCACGCAGCCGGTCTGGATGGCGGCGTTCGGCATCCCGAAGAACTCCGCGGAAGACTCGTCCTGGGCCAGCACGGTGCCGCCCATCTTCTTGATGGCCTTGACGCCCATCGCCCCATCGCTGCCCGTCCCGGTGAGGACGACGGCGATCGCTCGGTCCTTGTAGCTGCCGGCGACCGACTCGAACAGCAGGTCGCCGGAGGGTCGAACGAAGTGGACCAGCTCGGACTGGGTCAATGACAGCGAGCCATCGGGATTGACGAGCAAGTGCCGGTTGGGCGGGGCGATGAACACCGTGCCCGGCCGGAGCTTGTCCCCCTCTTCCGCCTGCTTGACCGGCAGCGCGCTGCGCCGGCTGAGGATGTCGGCCATCAGGCTCCGATGGCGCGGATCCAGGTGCTGGACGACCACGATCGCAGCCGCGAAGTCGGCCGGCAGCGCCGCGAGCACCTGGCTCAGCGCCTTGAGGCCGCCCGCGGACGTGGCGATGGCGATCACCTCGAACGTCGACACGCTGATCACTTCCCTTCAGCGGTCCTGGAGGCCGCACGATACCACGCGTTTCGGGCGCCGGGAACGGGGGCCGTCTCCAGAGAGGATACAGGATAAGCGCTTCGCCGCGTCGTCCGTGAAGTCGTTCGGAAATGCCCGTGCCCGCGGGATCCACGTCCGATCGGCGCCGATCGCCCCGTAACGCTGACGGGGCGATGAAGAGCTTGCCCGAAAAACTTACCGAGGGCAGAGTTCTGGGTGATGACGAGCCAGCCCTTCGCCGTTCCCGCGCTGCTCCTGTTCGTCGTCGCCGTTCCACTGGTCCTGGGCGTGGTCCCGCGCAATCGCTTCTACGGCGTGCGCACGGCCCGGACGCTCTCCGGCGACGGCGTCTGGTATCCAGCGAATCGAGTGGCCGGCGCGGCCATCATGATCGCCAGTAGTGTCTACGGCGCGCTCGCCGCCATCGTACCGTACGATCGAATGGCGCCCGACGGCTTCTCGACCTGGTGCATCCATCTGGTGGGCTTCGTCGCGCCCGTCGCCCTGGGCCTCGTCGCGGCCCTCTGGTACGCGAAGCGTTTCTGAGGGCTCATGGCCGACGTCAACCGCTTTCTCGACGAGCTCTACGCGGTGCCGCCGAAGGAGTTCACCCGCGCGAGGAACGCGAAGGTGGCCGAGCTGGCGGCGGCCGGTCACGTCGACGACGCCAAGGCCGTGCGGCGGCTCGGCAAGCCCTCCGCCGCCCTGTGGGCGACGAATCAGCTCGCGCGACAGGACCCCGAGCGTGTCACCGAGTTCGTCGCGCTCGTGCAGCAGGCGCGCCGTGCCCAGCTGCGCGACCCTCGAGCGGCCGCCGAGGCCATGCGCGCGCAGCGCGTCGAGCTGGAGACGCTGACGACCGCCGCCGCCGAGGCGATGACGAAGGCCGGTTATCCCGTGTCGCGCGTGACGCGCGGCCGCGTGGCGGACACGCTGCTCGGAGCCGCCGTCGACGCCCGCCTCGCGGACGAGCTCTGTCGTGGCTGCCTCGCCAGCGAATTGTCGGCGCCCGGATTCGAGGTCTTCGCCGACGCCACGGCGGGCGCCGAGCTTCGGCTGGTCCGCGGCGGCCGGCCCGCGGAGAGCCGGAGCGAGCGGGCGGCCACGCAACGCGCTCGCGAGCAGAGCAAGCAGGAACGCCAGGCTCGCGAGGCCGAAGCCGAGCGCCAGGCGGCCGCCCAGCGCGCCGAAGCGGCCGAGCGCGCCGCTCGCGAAGCCCGCGCCGCCGAGCAGGCGATGCGCGAGGCCGAGAGCACCGCGCGCGAGGCCGAGACGGCGGTGCGCGAGCTCGAGCGCCAGCTCGCCGACGCGCGCCGGCGATGGAAGTCGGCACAGCGGGAGGCGGCCGCCGCCACCCGCCGGGCCCGGCGCTAAGAGCCGGACGCCGCCACGCCGCGCCGATGAGTGAATTCATCGTCGGCATCGGCTCCTCCTGCGGAGAGAGTCTGCGGTACGGGCGGCAAGGGCGATGCCACGGCATGCCCTTCTCCCGAGCGCGAGAAACTCGCCGCGTGGTCGTCGCCTCGCTTGAAAAGCGTACCAGGTAGCGCGTAGGAGTTACACGCCCGGTCGTGGGCCCGCCGCCTGCACCGGCGACGACACGCCGCCGCGCCTGGGCTGTCGCTCGTTGTTCGGCTCGGCAGCGCGCCGTCGGCGCGCGCGCCTCGGCTCAGCCGCGGCCGAGGCGAGGATCGAGGGCGTCGCGGAGTCCGTCGCCGAGCAGGTTGAAGCCGAGGACCGAGAGCATGATGGCGACGCCCGGAAAGCAGAAGACCCACCACGCGCCGCTGGTGAAGTACTTGTACGAGTCGGCGAGCATCGCACCCCACTCGGGCGTCGGCGGCTGCGCGCCGAGCCCGAGGAAGCCGAGCGCGGCCGCCTCGAGGATGGCGAAGGCGATGGAGAGCGTCGTTTGCACGATCAGCGGCGGCAGGCTGTTCGGCACGATGTGGCTCAGGAGGACGCGCCGGCCGCTGCACCCGAGCCCCTCGGCGGCCAGCACGAACTCCTGCTCGCGCAGGGCGAGCACGGCGCCGCGGCTCAGCCGCGCGTAAGCGGGGATCGACACCAGGCTGATGGCGAACAGGGAGTTGCGCAGGCCGGGGCCGATCATCGCCACGATCGCGATGGCCAGCAGGGTCGCGGGAAAGGCCAGCACGATGTCCATGCAGAACATCACGACCAGGTCGACCTGGCGTCGGAAGTAGCCGGCCAGGAAGCCGAGCGCCGAGCCGACCACCGTCGCGACCGCGACGGCGCTCACCGCGAGGCCGAGCGACACCCGGGTCGCGTGCAGCACGCGCACCAGGATGTCGCGTCCGAGGCTGTCGGTGCCGAACGGATGCCCCGCCGTCGGCGGCTTGAGACGGAGCGTGAGGTTGGCGTCGGTCCTCGCGTCGTAGTCGTGCACGAGCGGGGCGACGAGCGCGATGAGCGCGAAGGCGACGGCGATGACGAGCCCGGCCCGCGCCGCGGGGCTCGCCACGAGCCGGCGCCACGCGGCGGCGGCCGGGCTCCGGCCTCGCCCGGTCTCCCGCGCCGATCCGCGCGCCGCCGCCGCCTCGAGCATCGCCGTCATTCGTACTTGATGCGCGGATCGACCGCGGCGTACAGCACGTCGGTCAGGAGGTTGACGCCGACCACGATGACGGCGATGAAGAGCGTCACGCCCTGCACGATCGCGTAGTCGCGCGATTCGATCGACTCGTAGACCCAGAGGCCGATGCCCGGCCACGAGAAGATCGTCTCGGTCAGGATGGCGCCGGCCAGCAGGTGCCCGACCTGCAGCCCGATCACCGTCAGCACCGGCAGCAGCGCGTTGCGGAGCGCGTGTCGCAGGATCACCGCGCGTCGCGACAAGCCCTTGGCCTCGGCGGTGCGCACGTACTCGCGCGACAGCACCTCCAGCATGCTGGCCCGCGTCATCCTGGCGATGATGGCCAGCGGGATGGTCGCCAGCGCCAGCGCCGGCAGGATCAGGTGGCGGAGCGCGTCGACGAAGGCCGGCCAGTCCCCCTGCAGGGCGGCGTCGAGCAGCGCGAAGTTCGTCCACGGGACGAGCGCGGTGCCGCTGCCTAGCCGGAAGCCGGTCGGCAGGATGCGGAGCTGCACGCCGAAGAACCACGCCAGCACGAGGCCGAGCCAGAAGATCGGCATCGACACGCCGGTGAGCGCGCCCAGACGCGCGAGGCTGTCGAGCAGCGAGTTGCGCCAGACGGCGGAGGCGACGCCGATCGGGATACCGAACGCGATCGCCACGACGATCGCCGCCGCCGCCAGCTCGACCGTCGCGGGAAAGCGCCGCAGCAGATCGCTCGCGACCGGATCGCCCCGGATGATCGAGACCCCGAGATCGCCCTGCAGCGCTTTGCCGATATAGAGCAGGTACTGCTGCCAGATCGGACGATCGAGCCCGAGTCGGACGCGAACCTCGGCGACCTTCTCGGGCGTCGCGCGCTCGCCGAGCATGGTCAGCGCCGGGTCGCCGGGAATGAGATGGATGAAGCTGAAGACCAGGACGGAGACGCCGAGCAGCACCGGGACGATGGTGAGGCCTCGCCGGATGGCGTAGCGCCTCACCGCTCAGTCCTCCTTCTCTATGAACGCGCCTCGGCGCTACGGCATCTCGACGGTGTTGAAGTACTCGGATCCCGTCGGGTGCGGCACGTAGCCCTTCACGCGCTTCGCGAACGCCAGCGGCGGCTGGTTGTTCGCGATGAACAGACGTCCCGCGTCGTCGCGCAGCACCTGCTCGGCCTGCCGGTAGAGCTTCGCGCGCTCCGACTGCTGCGTGAGCTTCTGGGCGCGCTGGAGCACGTCGGCCAGCGGCTTGTTGGCGTAGAAGCCCTCGCGTGCGGCGCCGGGCTGGCAGAAGAAATAACAGAGGAAGTTATCGGGATCGCCGTTGTCCCCGGTCCAGCCGAGCATGTAGAGCGGCATCTGCCCGTTCTTGCGCTTGTCCAGGTACACCGCCCACTCGGTCGTCTGTAGCTGCGTCTTGATGCCGACCTTGGCGAGATCCGCCGCCATCGCCTCGGCGATCTCCTTCGGGTTCGGGAAGTACGGGCGCGAGCGCGACATGTACCAGAAGACCAGCGGCTCCTTCTTGCCGTCCTCCCACGTGATGTCCGACAGGCCTTGGGCCTGCCCGGCCTCGCGCAGGAGCGCCTGCGCCTGGCTCGGGCTGTACTCGTAGTCCTTCAGCTCGCGGTTGTAGCCCCAGAGCGCGGGTGGCTGGAACTGGCTGGCGACGAGCCCGGTGCCGCCGTAGAGGGCGTCGACGATGCCGCGCTTGTTGATCGCGTGGGCGAACGCCTGACGCACGCGCTTGTCCTGGAACTCTTTCACCTTGTAGTTGAAGGCGATGTAGCCCGTCGTGTTCGTCGGGCGCAGGAGCAGCTGGAGGCCCGCGTCGCCCTTGACCACGCTGACGTCGTCAGGATTGAGTCCCTCCATCCCGTGGATCTCGCCGGCCTTGAGGGCGCCGAGTCGCTGCGAGTTGTCCTTGATGTTGCGCACGACGACACGCTTGATTTTGGGCTTCTGGCCCCAGAAATCGGGGTTGGCCTCGAGCACGACCTCCTGGTTCGGCTTCCACTCCACGAATCGGTAGGCCCCGGTGCCGACCGGGTGCTTGCCGAACTCGGTGCCCCAGCGCTCGACGGCCTTGGGACTCGCGATGTCGAAGACGAACATCGCCAGATTCGCCAGGAAGGGCGCCTGCGGCTCCTTGAGCGTGATGCGCACGGTCTGCGTGCCGACGGCCTCCACCGCGCTGACGACCGACTTGTCGTCGAAGCCGGCGAACTGGGCCTCCCAGTACTCGAAGGTCTGGCCGGCCTTCACCTGGTTGTCGTGCTGGGGATGGGCCGCCTTCCACCAGCGCTCGAAGTTCCAGACGACGGCGGCGGCGTCGAGCGGTGTGCCGTCGTGGAACTTCACCGACCGTCTGAGCTGGAACGTCCACACCTTGCCGTCGCGCGAGACGTCCCACTTCTCCGCGAGTGCCGGCTCGACCTCGGTGGTGGCGCCGCGGTACTTCACGAGGCCGTCGAAGATCTGTCGAGTGAGGCGCGAGGAGATCCCGTCGGTGATGACCGCCGGATCGAGCTGCACGGGCTCGCCCTGAGCTCCGAAGACGAATGTTTGAGCCGACGCGGGGACCGCGACGCCCAGCAGGGCCGCGGCGACCACGGACGTGAGGGTCAGGAGCCGCATACGATGACCTCCTTCGGAACGAACGGCGCTCGAGCGCCGTTCAGGCCGGGCCATTATCGCATCGGGCGCGCGAAAAGCGTTGTATGGTCGGCCTGGATATGAGCGACCGTTCCGACGCGCGACGCTATCTGGAAAACTGGCAAGACGAAGTCGACAGCGCGGCCGAATATCGGGCGATGGCGGCCAGCGAGCCCGATCCACGGCTGGCGAAGGTCTACGTCAACCTGGCGGCGATGGAGGAAGGCCACATCGCGTTCTGGGAGGAGCGCCTGCGGAGTGCCGGGGCGAGGGTACCGCCCCGGCGGGCTTCGTGGCGTAGCCGAGTGCTTGGGGCCATCGCGCGGAGGCTGGGCCCCGATCTGGTGCTGGCCACCATCGCGGCGAAGGAAGCGGTCGACCAGCATGGCTACCTGAAGCAGCCCGAGACCGTCGGGACCCGTATGCCGGCTCACGAGCGGTGGCACGCGAAGGTGTTGCAGCAGCTCGCGGCGACGCAGCCGCGTGGCCTGCAGGGAAGCTTCCTCGGGCGCCTGGAAGGCCGGCATCGATCGGTCGGCGGCAACGCGCTGCGCGCGGCGGTGCTCGGCGCCAACGATGGTCTCTGCTCCAATCTCGCCCTGGTCATGGGCGTGGCCGGCGCCTCGGTCGATAGCCACGGGATCCTCGTCACCGGTCTGGCCGGTCTCATGGCGGGCGCCGGCTCGATGGCGCTCGGCGAGTGGGTGTCGGTCACGAGCTCGCGCGAGCTCGCGGAGCGAGAGATCCGGATCGAAGCGAGCGAGCTGCGCGAGGATCCCGAGGGCGAAGGTGAGGAGCTGAAGCTGATCTACGAGGCGAAGGGGCTGAGCCCGACGGAGGCCGAGACGATGGCCCGGCGTCTCTTGTCCGATCGATCGACCGCGATCGACGCGCTCGCCCGCGAAGAGCTCGGCATCGATCCCAGAGCGCTCGGCGGCTCGGCATGGGAAGCGGCAGTGTCCTCGTTCGTGCTGTTCGCGCTCGGCGCCGTCGTGCCGATCCTGCCGTTCCTGGTCCTGCGCGGGACGCCCGCGGTGGCGTCGAGCGCGGTCCTGAGCGCGCTGGGGCTCTGGACACTGGGCGCCGCGATCACCATCTTCACCGGGACGCCCGTGTGGCGATCTGGCGGCCGTCAGCTCGTGCTGGGCCTCGCCGCGGCGGGGCTGACGTTCGGCATCGGCAAGCTGATCGGAATCGCGTTCGCCGGTTGACGAGCGGGGAGCAGGCCATGAGCGCATTCAAGGCCGTGATCTTCGACGCCTACGGCACCCTGCTCAGAAACGACGATCTGATCCTGGTGCCGCGACAGATCGTGGCCGACCACGGATTGTCCGCGCGCCTGGACGAAGTCTGGTGCGCGTGGTCGGAGCTCTACTTCGAGGCGACGCAGCTGGCGCCGTTCCGGACGCTCCGGGAGATCGAGGAGCTGATCCTGCCGCGCGTGCTACGGCAGTTCGACGTCGTCGCCGACGCCGCCCCGTACGTGGAGCTCTTCTTTCAGGTGACGACGAAGATCGAGCTCTACCCGGAAACGCTCGACGTGCTGAACGCGCTCGGCCATGTCCGCACGGCGATCCTGTCCAACGCCGACCACGAGCACCTGGCGGCGTGGCGCTTCACCCTGCCGGTCGAGTTCATCTTGATCTCCGAGACCGTGCGCGCCTACAAGCCGCACCGGCTCGTGTTCCAGCGCGCGCTGGAGCAGCTGGGGCTCGAGCCGCACGAAGTCCTGCACGTCGGCGACAGCGACGTGGACGACGTCAAGGGCGCGAAGGCGGCAGGTCTGCGAGTCGCGTGGGTCAACCGCGATGGTCGGTCACGCCGCCCCGATGTGCCACAGCCCGATTTTGAAATTCCTGACCTTACCAGGCTCCTAACGCTTCTTTAGAAGACAGCGCATGAGGCCGCCGCGGCGCGACTCGGCTGCGCCCGCGGAGAGGCTTTGAACGGTACGCTGTTCCTCGGCTATTTCGTCCGCTGCTGACCCACGTCTCGCCCGAGCTCTCATAGCAGCTGACCAGTTTCACGTCGACTTCATCCACGTCCGCTTCGACGCAGTAGAATGCGCTTGGAGCCCCTGCTATGACGGACGCGACGAGTAAGCGCGAGACGACTGCGGACGAT
>Ga0137418_10006943_pt1 | contig 10414 bp, 7 predicted proteins | sample CZODoug3_1_2_16f_FD_122242 | JGI IMG/M metagenome (GOLD analysis project Ga0137418, IMG submission 122242) | Vadose zone soil fungal communities from Angelo Coast Range Reserve, California, USA - CZODoug3_1_2_16fungal (Hybrid Assembly) | ecosystem: Environmental > Terrestrial > Soil > Vadose... | reverse complement strand
CGTGCATTTTTTATGTCGACTATCAAGCGCGGCCGGCTTCCCAACGGAATTCCGATGGTGACGCGCCCCGGTTGATACCGTTATACTTCGGGGCGACGCGGTGATTTAACGGTTGCGAAGGCTCGCTTTGCCTGCCAAGGAGGCAAGCTGCGCTTGCGTCGCGCGGAGATACTTGGGGGATACGATGAAGCCTGGCGGTGCAGACCTGTGACGACGCTGGATCGGATTCTCGACACGGCGGCGGATAATCTCAGAGTCGCAAAGATTCTGGTCCAAATGGGCCTCGACCCCAACAACATCACATACGACGCGTTGTTTAATCGCCTTCTGGAGATTTTGCTCGCCAATATCACGCTCGCCAACATGTTTGCCCTGGTCGGCGCCATCTTCTTTGTCGCCACCTTGCTGACGCAGACCATGGTGCCGCTGCGCGTCGCGAACATGATCGGTTGCGCACTCTTCGCCTGCTTCGGCGCGCTCACTGGAGCCGTCTCAACCTTCCTGTTGTATCTCCTGATGGTTCCCATCAATGCGTATCGCCTGCGTCAAATGCTCGTTCTCGTGAAGAAAGCCCGCAGCGCAACGCAGGGCGACACGTCGATGGAATGGCTCAAACCGTTCATGACCGAGCGCAAATATCGCAAAGGCGATATTCTGTTCAAAAAGGACGATGCCGCCCATGAAATGCTCCTGACCGTCACCGGAAAATTCCTGGTAAAGGAAATTAGCGTCGAACTTCCGCCGGGACGTCTGATGGGCGAACTGGGTTTCCTTACACCCGATAACCGCCGAACGGCGACCATCGAATGCATCGAGGATGGGCACGTGCTGACCATCACCTACGAGAAGCTGCTCGAGATCTACTTTCAGAACCCGCAGTTCGGCTATTACTTTCTGGTCCTGACCAGTCAGCGCCTGCTGGAAAACATCGCGCGGCTCGAAGCCGCTATCGCGCAAAGCAAGACCGCTCAGCAGGCCGCTGCTGCGGGCAGCACAAACTGAGCATCGACATTTTCGCGAGGCGCGTCCGCCTACTCCGCCGCGGTGCGCAGTTCCGCCTTTTCGGCGCGCACCGCGCAGAACTTGAATTCGGGAATCTTGCCGAACGGATCAAGTGCCGGATTGGTCAAAAGGTTCGCCGCCGCCTCCGCATAGCAGAACGGCATGAACACCATGTTTTCCGGCACGTCGCGATCGCTGCGCACCTTGATCTCGACCGCGCCGCGGCGCGTCTCCAGTCGCACCAGATCGCCGGGCCACACCTGCATCCGCCGCATGTCCTTTGGCGACATGAAGGCGACCGCCTCGGGCTCGATGCGGTCGAGCACCTGCGAGCGGCGCGTCATCGAGCCGGTGTGCCAGTGCTCGAGCACGCGGCCGGTCGACAGCACCATCGGATATTCGTCATCGGGCAATTCGTCCGGCGGCAGCACATGCGCCGGCACGATCTTGCCGCGGCCGCTCGCGGTCGGGAAACCGGTGGTGAAGATGATCTCGTTGCCGGGCTTGTGCGGATCGTCGACCGGATAGGTCACCGCACCCTCGCGCACCAGCCGCTCCCAGGTGATGTTCTTCAGCGACGGCATCACCTGCGTCATCTCGGTGAACACGTCTGCCGGCCCGTCATAGCGCCAGTCCAGCCCCATGCGCTTTCCGATTTCCTGGATGATCCACAGGTCCTGCCGCGCATCGCCGGGCGGTTTTATGACTTCGCGCGCCAGCTGAACGCGGCGGTCGGTGTTGGTGAAGCTGCCGGATTTTTCCGCGAAAGCCGAGGCCGGCAGGATCACGTCGGCATGAAACGCCGTCTCGGTGACGAACAGATCCTGCACCACCAGATGATCGAGCTTGGCCAGCGCCTCGCGCGCGTGCTGCAGATCCGGGTCCGACATCGCGGGATTCTCGCCCTCGATATACATGCCGGTGATCTCGCCGGCGTGGATTGCGTTCATGATCTCGACCACGGTGAGGCCGCGAACCGGATCGAGGTCCTGATGCCAAAGCTTCTCGAACGGCTCGCGCAGATCGGTGCGCCCGACCGGCTGATAGTCCGGCAGGAACATCGGGATCAGCCCGGCGTCGGAGGCGCCCTGCACGTTGTTCTGCCCACGCAGCGGATGCAGACCGGTGCCGGGACGGCCGACCTGACCGGTGATCAGCGCCAGTGCGATCAGGCAGCGCGCATTATCGGTGCCGTGCACATGCTGGCTGATGCCCATGCCCCAGAAGATGATCGAGGCGCGCGAGCGCGCATACAGCCGCGCCACTTCGCGTATGGTTTCGGCGGGAATGCCGCAGATCGGCTCCATTTTCTCCGGCGTGAATTCGCCGATGCGCGCCTTGAGATCGTCGAAGCCTTCGGTATAGCCGGCGATATATTGTTCGTCGGTGAGGCCCTCGGTGATGATGGTGTTGATCATCGCATTCAGCATCGCGACGTCGCTGCCGGCCTTGAACGCCAGATGCTTGGTGGCATGGCGCGACAGCGACTGCCCACGCGGATCCATCACGATCAGCTTGGCGCCGCGTTTGGCCGCGTTCTTGATGAAGGTCGCGGCGACCGGATGATTGACCGTCGGATTGGCGCCAATCACGATAATGACTTCGGCATCCATCGCAGCCGCGAACGGGGCCGATACCGCGCCGGAATTCAGGCCTTCCATCAACGCCGCAACCGACGAGGCGTGGCACAGCCGCGTGCAGTGATCGACATTGTTGGAGCCAAAACCGGTGCGTACCAGTTTCTGGAACAGATACGCCTCCTCGTTCGAGCCCTTGGCCGAGCCGAACCCGGCGAGCGCTTTCACGCCCTTCTCGTCGCGGATCTTGACGAGGCCCTTGGCGGCGATGTCGAGCGCTTCTTCCCAGGACGCTTCGCGGAAATGCGTGAACGGATTGGCCGGATCGACCTGGTCGTTGGAATCCTTCTTCGCATTCGGCAGCCGCACCAGCGGCTTGGTCAGCCGATGCGGATGATGGATATAGTCGAAGCCGAAGCGGCCCTTGACGCAGAGCCGGTTATGATTGGCGGGTCCGTCGCGGCCCTCGGCATAGATGACCTTCTCGTCCTTGACCTGATAGGTGACCTGACAGCCGACGCCGCAGAACGGGCACAGCGAGTCCACCTTCCTGTCCGCATAGGTGACGCGGGTCTGGTTTTCATCGAGCATCACGGACGGCATCAGCGCGCCGGTCGGACAGGCCTGCACGCATTCGCCGCAGGCCACACAGGTCGACTCGCCCATCGGATCGTCGAAATCGAACACGATCTTGGACTCGTGACTGCGATAGGCCATGCCGATCACGTCATTGACCTGGACCTCGCGGCAGGCGCGCACGCACAGGCCGCACTGGATGCAGGAATCCAGATTGACGCGCATCGCAGGATGGCTGGCATCGCCCTGCCAGCGCTCGGCGGCCGGGAAACGGCTTTCGGTCACCTCGACCTTCTCGGCCCAGTGCCAGAATTTCGAATCAGGATCGTGTGAGGTCTCGCGCGCCGGCTGATCGGCGACCAGAAGCTCCATCACCATCTTTTGTGCGGCAATCGCGCGCGGGCTCGCCGATTTCACCTTCATGCCGACGCTCGGCGTGCGCTTGCAGGACGCCGCCAGCACGCGCTCGCCCTCGACCTCGACCATGCAGGCGCGGCAATTGCCGTCGGGCCGATAGTCCGGCTCGGGCGAATAGCACAGATGCGGAATTTCACGGCCCTGGCGTTTGGCAACCTGCCAGATGGTCTCGCCATCGATGGCTTCGACCTGCCTGCCGTCGAGTTCAAACTGGATCTTGGTCATTCCGCAGCTTCCTTCGCGCGTATTCCGCAAAAGTGGGAACCGGTTTTGCGATAAGAATACGCGCAAAACTTTAGATGTGAGCATTTTCTAGCGGCAAACCGCTTCACGCTTTGCCGGAAAATGCTCATGGCAGGAACTCATCCGGGAAATATTTAATGACTGTCGTCAGCGGATTCGAGGCCGCCTGGCCGAGACCGCAGATCGATGCATCCCGCATTGCCTGGCTCAATTCGTCGAGCAGCTCGCGGTTCCAGACCGGTTTTTCCATCAACAGCGCCGCCTTCTGGGTGCCGACGCGGCACGGCGTGCACTGACCGCAGCTTTCGTCCTCGAAGAACCGCATCAGATTGAGCGCCGCACCCTTCACGCTGTCCTGCTCGGACAGGATGATGACCGCGGCCGAACCGATAAAGCAGCCGTATTTTTCCAGCGTGCCGAAATCGAGCGGAATATTGTCCATCGATGCCGGCAGGATGCCGCCGGACGCGCCGCCCGGCAGATAAGCGTGGAAGGTATGTCCTTTGGCCATGCCGCCGCAGAACTCGTCGATCAATTCGCGCACCGTGATGCCGGCCGGCGCCAGCTTCATGCCGGGATTCTTTACCCGCCCCGACACCGAATAGCTGCGCAGACCGTGGCGGTCGTTGCGGCCATGGCTCTTCCACCAGTCCGCGCCTTTTTCGACGATGTCGCGCACCCACCACAGCGTCTCGATGTTGTTGATCAGTGTCGGCAAGCCGAACAGCCCGACCTGGAACGGGTATGGCGGCTTGTGCCGCGGCAATCCGCGTTTGCCTTCGATGCTTTCCAGCAGCGAGGATTCCTCGCCGCAGATATAGGCGCCGGCGCCGCGCCGCATATGCAGCACCGGACCGCCGGTCGGCAGTTTTGCGATTTCGCGCTCGATAATTTGGCGCGAGGCCGGATATTCGTCACGGATGTAGACGTAGATTTCGGGCGCTTCCACCACATGCGCGCCGATCAGCATGCCCTCGATGAAGCGATGCGGATCGGTTTCGAGATAATAGCGGTCCTTGAACGTTCCAGGCTCGCCCTCGTCGCCGTTGATCGCCATCAGCCGCGGCCCGGGCTCGCCAAGCACCGCGCGCCACTTTCGCCCCGTCGGAAAACCCGCACCACCGAGGCCGCGCAGGCTGGCGTCGTCGAGCGCCTTCAAGAGATCTTCTTTCGCCAACTCGCCGGAGCGCAGGCGATTGAGCAGCGCATAGCCGCCGCCGGCGACGTAGGCGTCGTAACCGACATAATCAGGCAGATGCGCGTGGGTTTCGCCGCCCTTGGCCGCGGCGAGCACGCTTGCAACGCTGGCATGATCGACAAAGTGATGACCTACCTCGGCGGCGGGCGCGGTATCGCAGCGGCCGACGCAAGGCGCACGCACCACGCGAACCCCCGGGCCGGCGCTATTCTGTAACTCATGCAGCAATTTTTCCGCGCCCAGCATCGCGCACGTCAGGGAGTCGCAGACGCGAATGGTCAGCGGCGGGATGTTGGCCTCGCCTTCCTTCACCACGTCGAAATGCGCGTAGAAGGTGGCGGTCTCGAACACTTCCGCGAAGGCCAGCTTCATCTCGTCCGCGAGCGCCGCGAGGTGAGCTGCGGAAATCTGACGATAGGTGTCCTGGATCAGGTGCAGGTGTTCGATCAAGAGGTCGCGCCGCCGCGGCCGATCACCCAGCAAAAGTGAAATCTCTTCAGCGGCTTGGGGCTCGATCTGGCGGCCCTTGGGGGTCGATTTCGCTCGCCGGCGCCCCTCGCCGGGGTGTTCGAACGAGCGGACCTGGTGCGCATCGTGGCTCATTGAAATCTCTTCCGGTGGCACTCCTAGAGCAGGTTGACTTTTCTTCGAATCGTCATTCCGCTCTATCCTTTTGTTTGAGCATGATCTTTTCGGAAAACCGGTGCCCACTTTTCCGGATCATGCTCTAGGCAACTCTAGTCCGTGGTATGCCAGATGCCAAGAGAAAGAATACATCAATTAAATGGGGATCCGGGGCACGGCGGGTTCTCACCGCCATGCCCCGACCCATTCACCGTGGTTAAATCAGAGAATCTTGGCCGCGCTCTGCAGCGTGATCCAGACCCCCCATGCCAGCGGAATACCGACAAAGGCCCAGAACAGCGCGGCTCTCGCGTCCAGACCGCCGAACCCGATACCGAACGAACCCGATGGCGTCGAGGCCGAACTCTTCGCCGTCGCCGCTTGCAGCTTGGCGACTTCTTCTGCGCTCATGTGCCACTTCGAATCGACCGGCTTGATCAGATAGTTGCAGATCAAGCCGACGATCAACATCGCGCACAGGATGTACATGGTGGTGTTGTAGAGCTGGTCGCGCGGCACCCCGGCGGCGAGCTGCGCTTCGCGGATATAGTTCACCACCACCGGGCCGATGATACCCGCGGTCGACCACGCGGTCAGCAGCCGCCCGTGAATAGCGCCCACGAACTGCGTGCCGAACATGTCTGCGAGATAGGCCGGCACCGTCGCAAAGCCGCCGCCATACATCGACAGGATGATGCAGAAGGCGCCAACAAACAGCAGCTTCGATCCCATGTCGGCGAATGTCGGAGCCAACGCATATAGCGCGATCGCGAGCAGGAAGAAGCAGTAGTAGGTCGCCTTGCGGCCGATGTGATCGGACAGCGACGCCCAGAAAAAGCGGCCGCCGATGTTGAACAGCGAGAGCAGGCCCGTGAAGCCGGCAGCGATCGCGGCGATCGTAGCCTTCTGGTCGATGCTGAGTGCGTTGAACTTTACTCCGGGCAGACCGATTAGGTTGCCCGCAAAGATTTCCTGCAACATCGGAGAGGCCATGCCAATGACTCCGATGCCTGCCGACACGTTCATGCAAAGGACCCACCAGATCAACCAGAACTGCGGGGTCTTATGCGCATCGTTGAGGTGCACGTTGTACTGCGAGATCATCGCGTTGGCTTTTTCGGGCGGCGTCCAGCCCTCTGGGCGCCAGCCGGCGGGCGGAATGCGATAGCGGAATGCGCCTATCATCATGAAGCAGAAATAGATCGCACCCATGGCGAGAAACGTTTCCCAGGCACCGACCGAGGTCGACGTCTTGAAATAGTTCATCAGCAGGTTGGCGAGCGGCGCGCCGATCATGGCGCCGCCGCCAAAGCCCATGATGGCCATGCCGGTCGCCATGCCGCGGCGGTCAGGAAACCATTTCACCAGCGTCGATACCGGCGAGATGTAGCCAAGGCCGAGACCGACGCCGCCAATGACGCCGGAGCCCAGCCACAGCAACCAAAGCTGGTGGATGTAGATGCCGATCGCACCGAGAACGAGACCGCCGCACCAACACATCGCCGAAACAAAGCCGGCCTTGCGCGGTCCGACGCGCTCAAGCCATCCGCCCCAGACTGCGGCCGAGACACCCAGCAGCACGAAGAACAGCGTGTACATCCAGCCCATGCTGGCAACGCGCCAGTCGCACGTCGTGGTGAACAGCTCCTGCATCAGCGACATGTCCGGGCAGGCCTTCGCCGCGGTAATACCGAGCGCGCGCGACAGCGGCAGCCAGAACACGCTGAAACCGTAGGCCATGCCGATGCACAGATGGATGCAAAGTGCTGCCGGTGGCACCAGCCAGCGATTGAAGCCGGCGGTCGCGATGGTCCGTTCCTTATCGAGGATACCGCCGCCGCCGCCAGACATAGTTCCAGCGTCGCTAATAGTCGTCATTGATTTCTCCCCTGCAACCACCCGTTCCGGGCGTGTTGCCGCTTCGATCCTGTTGTCTCAGTGCTGCATGCACCCACTTCCCACATGCAGTCCCGCACAATTTTCGAATGCGCCAGGATCGCCGAGCGCATTCGAGAATTCCAACACCTGATGAGAGCGGATATGTCCACCGCCGGCGCTGAGAATATGCCTACTTTGAGTTGAGAATATGCCCGCTTGTACCGAGTGCCGTGTTACCGACACAACGCGACCTCCGCACCCCTGCGAAGCTATCAATTGGGACAGAAGCGGCGCGCGATGTCGATAGGCAAAAGGTAGCGATCTATAGCGTTATCAACCAGCGCAAGATGCAGCAAGATGCGTTTGACTGTTCCGATTTCGAATCGACCAGCTCTTTCATAGCAGAAGACTATTCATTCGCCTTTCCTATCAAGTCATTTGCTTTTTCAATCACAAACACGATTCCGTGCTCCGCGCGTTCCGTGATCTCGACCTTATCGCCGGTTTCGCGGATCAAATTGGGGATATCGATAACCGACAACGGATCGGTGCAGCGAACTTCCAGGAAATCGCCGGGCAAAAGCGTTTTCAGGGCTTTGCGCGTCTTCAATGCCGGCAACGGACATTTGAGACCAGTGAGGTCGAGCTTGGTGGTGGTCATGTTCCGAACATGGCGAAAGGGTGTCGTATCGTCAACATCGCGTGAAACAACCAGCTTCAGATCAGGCTTGCATAACCAAGAAAGCCAACCGTCTGGCCTGGTTCGACCAGCGTAATTTCTTCGCCGAGTTCGACCAGTCCATCGGTGTCAACCAGCGACGACAGCAGCCCAGCACCCTCGCGTGGAAATTTGACCGCTTCGAGCACACCATTTTCGCCCTTGCGCAGATTGACCCGAACATATTCGCGACGCGCGATTTTCTTTTTGTAAGCGAAGGCTGCGCGGACCGGCATTGGAATGAGATGTTGTTGTGTGGCGCCCGCCAGCGCCAGCACCGTGGGCCGCACCACATGGACGAAGGTGACAAAGCTCGCCACCGGATTTCCCGGCAATCCAATGAACGGTGTGCCGCCGATAATTCCCATCGCGACCGGGCGCCCGGGCTTGATGGCCATACGCCACAGAACGAGCGTCCCCACGCTCTCGACCGCAGCTTTGACGTGGTCCTCTTCGCCGGTCGAAACGCCGCCCGTGGTCAGGATCAGGTCGAGGGTACCAGCCACACTCTTCAAGGCGCTCGCGAGCGAAACGCGATCGTCTCTGAGAATACCGAGATCGCTGACTTCACAGCCAAGCCGCACCAACATGGCCATCAGCATGAAGCGGTTGGAATCGAATAGTTGGGCTGCCCCGCGCGATGCCCCCGGCGACACCAGTTCGTCGCCGGTCGAGAACACCGCGACGCGGATCCGCCTGCGTACCTCGACATGCGTCAGGCCGAACGCGGCCGCGAGTGCCACATCCTGCGGCCGCAGGCGTTGGCCCGCGGCCAGCGCGGAATGACCGGCAGGAATGTCCTCGCCTGCCATGCGCACATTGGCGCCGGGTTTCAGGCCCGCCGGCAGAACAACCCTGCCCTGATCGAGGCGCACATCTTCCTGCATGAACACGGTGTCGGCGCCTTGCGGCATCGGCGCCCCGGTGAAAATCCGCACGGCGTGGCCGGGCTCGACCGGCCCCTGCGCCGCCGCGCCGGCCTGAACGCGCCCCGCAACGGGAAAGGCCTGTTCCTCCAGCTGCGCAAGATCGCCGCCGCGCACCGCATAGCCATCGACGGCGGAGTTGGTGAAAGGCGGCAGCGGCAAGGGAGCGGAAATCTCCTTCGCGAGGATGCGCCCATCGGCCGCCGTAAGCGAAACGGTCTCGATATCCTGCACCGCCGTCACCCGCGCGGCGATGATGCTGACGGCTTCATCGACCGACATCATCGGGCCGCCAAAGGCAAAGCAATCGTCGGACAATTGCGCCATTTCACATCTCAGGTTTCGGGTGCGCTTCGCGCCAGCACGTCTTCGACAGATATCGCGGACCTCTGCATCATAGCGGCGATGGCGGGGATGTCATCGAGATGGGCGACGGGCAGCGAGGTTTCAACCGCCGCATCGCTCGCTATGCCGACGACACCGGGATCGTCAGGGAACAGCATCGCCTTGCCGTTGGCGAGACGATGCACCTCGATCTTGCGGTGCGGCTCGGACTTGAAACCTTCGACGATGACAAGATCAACCCGCGACATCTTCGCCAGCAATTCCGGCAGCCTCGGCTCGCGGGCGCCGCGCAATTCATGCATCAAGGCCCATCGCTTGCCGGAGGACACCAGCACCTCGACGGCGCCGGACTGCCGATGCACCCAGGAATCCTTGCCCGGCACGTCGACATCGAAGCTATGGTGGGCGTGCTTGATGACCGAAACGCGCAGGCGCTGGCTGAGGAGATGGGGGATGACGCGGGTCAGCAGCGTCGTCTTGCCGGCGCCGCTCCATCCCGCCAGGCCGATCACTTTCATCATATTCTCCGAGCCTCCGGCGGAACCGGGCTATGCTTTATCCAAAGGTGCTTTATATCGGCCAACAGGGAATGTCATGCTAGCCTGGGAACGATGATGAAGATCGACAAAGCCCCCGTCCCCCTGATCGTCCCAAATCCGCACGATCCGCGGCTGACCGAGCGCGTCGCCGGGACCGACCAGACCGGCGCGCCGGTCGAGATCAACGTCCCGGTGGAGCGGCCGCTGACGCTGTACCTGAACGCGCAGGAGATCGTCACCATGATGACGATCGGCGACTATCCGGAATATCTGGCACTCGGCTATCTGCTCAATCAGAACATGCTGAAATACGACGACGTCGTCACCGAGGTCGAATATGACGACGATCTGCAGGTGGTGGTGGTGCGCAC
>Ga0137418_10006942_pt1 | contig 10415 bp, 10 predicted proteins | sample CZODoug3_1_2_16f_FD_122242 | JGI IMG/M metagenome (GOLD analysis project Ga0137418, IMG submission 122242) | Vadose zone soil fungal communities from Angelo Coast Range Reserve, California, USA - CZODoug3_1_2_16fungal (Hybrid Assembly) | ecosystem: Environmental > Terrestrial > Soil > Vadose... | reverse complement strand
GGAAAAGATTCCTTACAAGTTTGGCAGGCTCAGCCAGCCATTGGAGGAACACAAAATCTAGGCTTTGAGGTTTTGCGCGGGATTTCTTCCCAAGCGGCGACCAGATCATAATCAGGCGTCGCGCAACAAAACAAGTGGAACTGCGTAGGCCGATTACTGATTTTGTCTGCGGTTGCGGCGCGCGTACAACGCTTAGGACTGAGGCGGTTCGCGCGACGCCACCTTTCCGTTGACGATGGTGTGTCCACTTTGATAAACGAAAACCGCGCAGGTAAACCAGAAACAACAACAAATCCGACGTGTTGATATCGTGAAGCACGTCAATTTTCCAGAGAACACACCATGAGCGACACTATTTTCGAAGGTCCGCTTGTTCTGATCGAGCCGGCTCGCAAGCCAGGGACGTGGGGGGAGATTGTAGTCGGTACAATCGTCGGCATCCTGAATTCTTCCGAGGCACTCATTGATCATTCCCGCAACACTTCGGGCGCACCGATCAAGGCCCGTACGCTTACCCTGCTCACTGAAAAAGAAATTGGCCAGCAAGCCGTCCTGGGATTCGAAGACGGCAATGCTTCGCTGCCTATCATTCTTGGCACGATCAAGACCGCGGAAACCGAAGCCAGGCACCTGACCGTCGAGGCAGACCAGGAAAAGTTTGTGCTGACTGCGGACCGCGAAATCGTTCTTCGCTGCGGTCAAGCCAGCATCACTCTCACCCGGTCGGGGAAGGTGTTGATCGTGGGTGAGTACGTGCTCAGCCGATCCTCGGGCGCTAACTGCATCAAGGGTGGGTCTGTACGCATCAACTGAACTGTAGCGGCGCTCTATGAGCGCCCGGTTTTTCCTGGGATCAACGAAATACCGGCGGTCATAGACCGCCGCTACAGTTCAGTCTTGCGCCCGAAACATTTATGCTTCAGTTGATCAACAACACCAGTTTTTCCGCCGACAGAGCGGCTCTGGTAGGTCCGGACGGCGACCAGTTCTGGGTCGTGATTGTCAAAGCCACGTACTTGCTGAACGAAGATGGCTCCATCGATCCGCATCCCAAGCCTGAGCCCGTCTGCCTCTCCCCGTTGTATTCGGGCGAACCCGGCAAATCCAGTTTGTTGCGCGAAGGGGAAATGGTTTTCGATCATCCCGGAACCGACGTCACTTTGTTCGCCACTGCCCATGCGCCGTATGAAATACCGGTACGCGAACTGGACGTGACCGTATCTGTTGGCCCTGTCACCCAAACACTCCGGATTTTTGGTGACCGGATATGGCAAGGTGATATGTTCGGCCTCAGAATGACCGACCCCGAACCATTCACAACTCAGCCGGTAACGTACGAGCGGGCCTACGGCGGAACCAACGTCCTTGGGCAGAAGGACGGCCGGCAGGAGAAAGAGCCCCGAAATCCCATCGGCCGTGGCTTCGCCACATCGGCGAACACTTTGAGCGGTAGACCGTTGCCTAACATTGAAGACCCAAGCCATTTGATCCGGTCCTGGAGCGACCGCCCGGTCCCGGTTGGATTGGGTCCTATTCCGGCAATGTGGAGCCCGCGATTGGAGTATGCAGGAACCTTCGACGACAGGTGGCGGAACGAGCGAATGCCACTCTGGCCGCAGGATTACGATCCGCGTCAAGCTCAGGCTGCGCATCCCCGGCTGGTGAGTGGTGAGCCTCTTCATGGCGGCGAACAAGTCAGGTTGACGAACCTCACTCCAACCTCCGATCTGAGGTTTCGTTTGCCGAATGCTTATCTGATCCTGACAACCTCTACCAGGGCCGGCCGTTTCCGCCAAAAGGTTCAGTTGGATCGAGTCATCATCGAACCGGACGCGAAGAAACTGGTTATGGTGTGGCGGTCGAGTTTGAATTGCAGGGCTCGCGTTCGAGATGTGTTGAGTACAGTCGTGGAAGTGAAACCTCATGTCCGCGTCGCAGCGGATGGAGGACGGTCCGGTTTGTAATCGAGGGCTGCGATGAAAAGATCACCGGTCATTGTCGGCCTGGGCGCACAGACGGCGGTTGGACTGAATCTACCTGCCAACGTCGCAGTCGTGCGCGCCGGTCTGAACTGTTTCCGGCTGAGTGACTATTTGCTGGGTTATAAAGAGGGCGAACCACTGAAGGTATCTCAGCTGGATTCGTTGCCAAAAGACGCGGCCCCGTTCGAGCGGATGAAATCCATGGCTGTGGCCGCCGCCAGGGAAGCGATCGACCCCTGGCTGCAATGTTTCGAAAAAGATCGCTCGCCGGAGTTGGCGGTCTTTCTTTCGGTTCCTGCCGCGAGACCGGGAATTCAGGATCTGAGCGGGAAAGAATTGATTCAGGCGGTGATCGCGGATTTGCCCATTCGGCCGGACAAACCACACTGTATGTTCACCGCCACGGGCAATGAAGGGGGCGTAGCCGCTCTTGTCTCTGCGGCGAACCTCATCCGCAACGGCGATCTGCAGGCTGCCCTGGTAGGTGGCGTGGAGTGCTATCACTCGATCGAAACACTGCATTGGCTGGAAGCCCAGGATCGCTTGAAGTTGGAAGAGCAGCCCAACGGATTCATTCCCGGGGAGGGAGCAGGCTTTGTCCTGCTCTGTTCGCGAGCGGAGGCCGAGCGTCTAAGACTGCCGGTTGCCGCAGAACTCCTCACAGCGGGCCGGGGCATCGAACCGCGCCCATGGTTTGCAGAGAAGCCGACCATCGGCGAAGGCTTGACGCAGGCGTTTAATACCATTTTCAGTGACGAACATTGCCCGGACGAACGAATACGCGTTACTTACTGCGATTTGAACGGCGAGTCGTGGCGAGCGGACGAATGGGGTTACGCCTATGTCCGCACCGGAACCCGGCATGGCTCACCTCTCGATCTGCGACACCCTGCCGCTAACTGGGGGGATGTGGGCGCTGCTTCCGGCACGCTTCTGGTCGCACTGGCATCATTTGAATTGGTCCGTTACTTTAAGGCCCGGACTCTGGCGTTGATCTGGGCAGCTTCCGATATCGAGCCATACCGGTCGGCCTGTCTTCTTCGCCGGCCATAGGAGGATGCGAAAAATGTTCCGAGAAGGCAAACTGCACTGTAGCGGCGGTCTATGACCGCCGGATGGAGATTGGCCATTTGTCGCGGGGCTTGGAGCAAGAACTCCCCTCCTGGATTAGGAGGGGTGCCGCGAGCGATTAATAGTTCCTTTGCTTATAACATCCGAAAAAATGGCCAATCTCCAGACCGGCGCTCATAGAGCGCCGCTACAGTTGCTCGATCCGAGCTTTTCCGCAACCTGATAGGAGGGAGTCATGGCTGCTACAGTAATCGTTAATAAACTGTCGGTGGTCCACAAGAAGAGTGACGGCAAGTCGATCGCGTCACCGGATCCCTGCCTGACGCCGTCGCCACCAGTGCCTGTTCCTTATGTCAACGTTGCCTTTTCCAAGGACCTCGCGGATCACGCCAGGACGGTATTCGCCGATGGCGAGGGGATCGCCTTGAGTGACTCCAACTTCAGTACCAGCGTCGGCGATGAGCCAGGCACAGCGGGAGGAGTTGTCTCGGGTGTCAACAAAGGCAAAGCGATCTTTCTCAACTACAGCATGGATGTGTTTGCGGAGGGCAAGAATGTCTGCCGGTTGAGTGATCCGATGATGAACAACGGAAACGCTCCGAACACTCCGCCGGCCCCGGAAGTGCAACCCAATCAGTTGCCGGGGGATCTCGAGCAGAAACTCTGCAAAATCTTTTGCTGGTGCAACAAGAAAGGCAACAAGGGCGGCGATTTCATCAAAAAGATATCCGGACCGATGTTGGCGTAATCGGCGCCACACAACGGTCTAAGGGGGCAAACATGCCAGGCAGAAGTGCCCGCGATAAATGTTTTGAAGAGGCGACAGACGCCTACAACGATGCGGTTCCTGACAACGAGAAGATCAAGATCGAGCATCAGAAGCCCTGGGCAATGGGAGATGATGGTAAATGGAAACCCTTGGGAATGCTCGAAAGTATCTGGGGCTACATTTAGAACCTGGGCGCCCCTCCTTACCGCGTTCCCGACTGGACTATCGAGATCGGTGGCAAACCCGTCGCGGGAGATAATAAATTCGAGGGCGACAGTTTTTCCAACCGCAGAAGTCCCCGCAGCGGCAATACCCAGCGCCAGGATCAAAACCAGATGAACGAAGATCAGAATCCGGGCAAGCGAGAATATCAGGATCTTAACCTCAACCCAGATAAGTGCAAATGCGACGCGGACCCGAAACCGCAGGAGGTTTACGTACCGGAATTCGCACCAGGTTTGAACCGTATCATGATTCCAGGTATAAACCCGGTCATGGTGCCGTTTGGTGCCCCTGCCCCTGTCACGGCACCTCTTGGTGGGTTGGTGCCGGCTTTCGGCATTCCTTGAGATTTTGCTTATGCTTCAAACAATCGACTGGTCCGGTTTCCACATCAAGGCTGGCGAAACAGTCTCCATTGTCGTGCCCTGTCTGGAATTCGTGCTGTTCCTTGACACAACCGACGACGCCGGCATTCTGGATTTTTATAACCGTGCCCGCTCGGCCCTTGGCAGCCGCATCACTTACTACCAGGCTGAAAGTATGACCGGGTTCAAAAAGCTCAACGAGCGTGGTGAATCGATGGTTCCAACGTGGTTCACCAAGCCGCGCGCAGGTAAGCTCACCTATTACATTACATTGTCCGAGAGCGATCCAAACGAAAGCGTCAGCGCCAGCACGATTGAGCTCAGTATCTTCCGTCGCCCTTCCGAGGATGTGACTCCCAAAACGAGGGCCCAATGGAAGATCACTTACGAAGAAAAAAAGAGCAAACTGCCACACCCCGGCTCGCAATTACGCGTGACCTTGCCGCTGGATCATCCCCTGGCCGAACCGGCAGCGATACGAGACTGGATTCTGGATTTCTCACTGGTGAAAGCCGGCTCCGATTTCACCGGCCATTGCGGTTATGCGCTCAACCACTACATGCAGCCCGCCCGGTCTTCTCTTTTCGATCCTGCGGAAAAAGCGTTGGCCTCACTGGTTCTGCGTTATCCAGGACTGGGATTCGCCGGCGCCGCGGTCCAGTCGCGAATTTTGCGCTATGAGCCCAAACTTTCGGAGTTCGTTCCATTGATCGAACGCGCCAACTGGCTCAACCTGGTTTGTGACAAGACCCTCGATCTCATTGGTGGCCGGTCCCGCGTTCGAACCCTGTTGGGGGATGATCTTCCTATGAGCATACACGAAGTCGCGCATGGCGTGGCGATTCAAGCCGGACTGTCTCCGCAACTGGGCGACCTCGGCCATCGCGATTTCGTAGAACCCTACCGGCGGGTGGCAAAGGTTCTTCGACCAATTCGAATTGCCGATATTCCTGGCATGGGTGGCTGGTTCATGCAAACCGAAACGAACGACTGGCTCAATGCGTTTGACAAAGAGTACCAATAACTGTAGCGGCGGTCTATGACCGCCGGCGGTCATAGACCGCCGCTACAGTGACAGAAAAGGGGTAGGACGATGCTGGCCGAACCTGCGCTCGATTTCCAAGTGATGGACCGGAACGAACAAGAAGTGCTGATCTCCATCGAGGGCGAAGATGTTCATAACTTCAAAGATAACCTCCAGGGTCCCCCTCCGGAAAACGAGTTGACGCTCCCCGATCCAGTGCAGGCTTTTGTGGACGCAGCCCGTCGAGGGATGTTCACGAACTCTACGACACCACCCTGGCAATCCGGTGCGGAGTTATTGAAAAAAGAAGTAGATTTGCCGGCGAGCAAGCAGACCTGGCGCGTACTTTTCCGGAACATCGACCCGGGTGCGTACCGCGTTTTAACCAACATTCTGCGCGCGCGACTTCTGAACAGCATCTCAATGAAAACCATTTCCCCCATCGCTGCTGGCCCGGACGACGCGCTAATCGATCTGAAGGGGCTCGCGTATCCCAGTCCCTACCAGCCAATCCCTTTTGATCTCAATTATGAAACGCCGACCCGGTCAAGCCGTGACCGTTATGTCCATCTCATTTTTGCCGCTGAGCCCGATGACGCCACCGCGGCAATCGTGTTTGCGGCACTCGAGACATGGACGTGGCTGATGTTGCTGGGGGGTTATCCGAGCGACGATATGCATCCCAAACAATCGGCGGCTGTACCCGAACCCGCATTTCTCCTCGATTCCCGCACGATCGAGCAGGCGTTCCCCGACGTGTTTCTGTGTGACGACGATTGTTATGCGGCAGTGATTAATTGGGCACAGGTTCTTCATCAATTTACGTACCCGCTCCAGGTCATGCACCTCCGGTGAAGAGCCGTCTCTCAGGGAAGGAGTCCTTTTGCCCGCCATTCCATCCATCGTTGAACAGCATGCCCAGGAAGCCGTTTTTCTGTCCAGTCTCCGGCAACAGGCCGTTTGCGCCCCGCATTATTCTTTGCGCGATCTGGTGAAGTTGGACTATCGCCTGGACGCCAACCTTGATGGACTCCGTTTAGCCGAGGACTTCGGATGGAAGCTTTGCGAAGGGTTGTTGGAAACAGAAGGAGCGGCGGGAGTCTTCACGAGCGCCGTCGTTGCGATCTCGAGTGGAAACGAAGCCCGAATACAACAAGTAGTGGGCCTGGCGACGACCACATCGAACCTGTCGCGCGGACTTGCGGCGAGCCTGGGCTGGCTGCCTCTCGCGCAAGCAAGACCTTACATCAACAAATTCCTCGCCGCCGGCGTGCCGGCGATCCGGCGGGTTGGCATCGCGGCGGCGGCGATTCACCGCGAGTATCCAGGACCTGCTCTACTGGAAGCCATGGATGCCACCGACCCCTTCTTGAAAGCCCGGGCACTCCGCGCCGCCGGGGAACTGGGGCGCGGTGATTTACTCGAAGCTGCAGAGCTTTATCTTGATTCCGAGGACGAGGCCGTTCGATTTGCCGGAGCCTGGTCCAGCGCATTGCGCAACGGCACTCCCAGGGCGATCAGAACACTGAAGGCCATTTCAGATTCGGGCGGCCGGTTTTCGGAAGATGCCCTGGAAGTCGCCATGCGACGCATGGAGTTCGGCCCTGCGAAGGCATGGCAGCAGCACCTGTCGCAAAACGCGAGCAAACTGCGGCTGGCAATCGCGGGCGCCGGCGCTCTGGGCGATCCGGAACTCATTACCTGGCTGATTCAGCAGATGAGCCAGCCCACCCTGGCTCGTGTGGCCGGCGAAGCGTTCATCCTTATTACTGGTGTAGACATCGTTAAAGAGCATCTTGACGCCGGGCCTCCCGAAGGATTCGACGCAGGCCCGGATGACAACCCCGCGAACGAAAATGTAGCAAGCGACCCGGATGAGAATCTTACCTGGCCTGCCCCGGTATTGATCCAAAGCTGGTGGAACGACCACGCAGACCAATTCCAGAGCGACACCAGATACTTGTTGGGGAAACCGATTACCGAGGAGTGGGCGGCTGAAGTGCTGCGAGCCAATCGCCAGCGCCAGCGCGCCGCCGCAGCGCTCGAATTGGCAATCCGGCAGCCGAGGACGCTTTTGTTTAATATCAAGGCACCCGGATTCCGCCAGCTCGAGATGTTCAACGAACCAGATCCCGCGATTGCTTAGCCTGTGCTATATTCGTGCCGATTTCGCCTGGGCAGTCCACAAACCCAGCCTGAGGCCACGAATGAAGGCAGGCACAGAGCAGGAAGTCTTTGATCGCTTTCTTCTGCGGCTGGATTCTGACCGCGAACGCGCGGGCGAGCGCTACGAAACCATACGCCGCAAGCTGGTGAAGTTTTTCGAGTGGCGAGACTGCCCGTTCCCCGAAGACCATGCCGATGAGGTGCTGCGACGAACCATCGATAAATTCGCGCAGGACGGCGAAATCCGGGATCCTGCCACCTACTGTTACGGCGTGGCTCGGCTGGTTTTGCTCGAGGTTCGTAAGAGCCGTGCGCAGGAACAGACAGCGCTCAACAATCTTGTCCCGCCGCCCCCACATGCGGAACCGGATCCGGAGCAGGAACAAGCCCTGAAGTGCCTCAACGAGTGTCTCAAACGCCTTCCGTTGGGAGACCTGCGGCTGATCCTGACGTATTACGAGCAGGAGCGGGGCGCGAAAGTCGAACGGCGCAAACAACTTGCAGAAGAGCTGGCGATCCCGTTGAATACCTTACGAATACGCGCTCATCGTTTGCGGGAACGGCTGGAGCTGTGCGTTCAGGGTTGTCTTCGGCGAGAATGAAATACTTTTCGGGGGATCGCCAGTAATGTTAAGTAGAAGCCGCGGATTTCACGGATTACGCGGCTTCTACTTAACCAAAGGGGCAGGAAATGGAGCAGAAGATTCTGGACCAAACAACCATGATTCAGTATCTGCTCGGGCTTCTTTCCGAGGATGACCGCAGCCGGCTGGAAGAGACCTTCTTCAAGCACGACGAATACTTCGATGATCTCATCGCGCTCGAGGACGATCTCATCGATGACTATGTGAATGACAGGCTTCCGGATAGTTTCCGGATCGCATTTGAAGAAAAACTGAAGTCCAATCCGCACTGGAAGCAGCGGCTTGGAGTTGCCGGCGCGTTGTCGCGGCACGCGGCCGGATTGCGAACAAAACCGTTCAGGCCCCGGCATCAGAATTTTCGCCTGACCCTGCTGGCGGGGGCCGCGGCGGCGCTCGTGCTCCTTTCGATCGCGGCGTGGCAGGTCATTGAGCAGCGCGGAAACGTCGAAACGTTACGAGCGGAACGACGGAACGCGGATGCGACAATCCGTAACGTCCAAACCGAGCTGGCGAAACTTCAGGCAAGAGATCAGGACTTGAGCCGCCAGCTGGAAGAGGAACGCCTCGGCCGTCAGCAGCTGGAACGAGACAAGAACCGCGCGCCCGCCGGCCTGATCGCATCTTTTGTGCTGCGCGCCGGATTGGTTCGCGGAAGGGACGACTCCGCGCGTCTCATCATTCCCAAATCCGCCCAGTCCGTTCGGCTGCAACTCGACCTCGAAGCGGTGGGCGATTACCGAAGCTACCGTGCCACGTTGCGTACCGCAGCAGGAGGCCTCGTCCGGTCCGCGGACATGTTGCGAGCAAGGACCACGGATTCCGGCAAGGCTGTCGTTATCGATCTGCCGCCCCAGTTTCTGGCCCCTGGAAACTACGAAGTGGAGTTGCTCGGCCTGGTCGATCCTGGAAAATTCGAGGAGGTGGCTTATTACAACTTCACGGTTCAGGAAAAATAGCCATCGTCTCCTGGCTCTGATCTGCTTCTTCATCCAGAGCCTCGCAGCAGCATCGCAGCCGCTGCAGGCACCGCGAATGCTCTCCGAAGGCACTGTCATCCAACAGGAACTGAAAGCCAACGAAAACCATCGTTATCGGATCACATTGAGTGCGAACGATTACGTTGCAATGCGGCTCAGTGAGCGGGGCACCGACGTGAAGCTGAGGGCCTACGGTCCGGACGGCGCGCAGATACTCGAAGAGAATACGACTCCAGGTAATTACAGCATTCTGAATTTCCGGATGATCGCTCCGGCTTCGGGTGAATTCCAATTCGAGATTGCCGGCCTTTCGGGGGGACCGGATGGATATGAACTCCGCCTCGAGGCACAGCACGCCGCGACCGAGCGCGACCGCAATGACGTGAAGGCATTTCAGGCTCGTCAAAGCGGCCAGGCACTGGAGCGTGAAGCGACGGCCGATAGCCGCCGGAAAGCGTTGGAGAAATACAGTGAGGCGCTTGCCTATAGTAAAGCGAGTGGCGATCAAAAAGGGGAAGGCCAGGCACGCCGGGACATGGGACGGATCCATTTCTACCTGGACGAGCGCTCCCAGGCTGCCGAAAGCTTCGAACAAGCGGCCGCGCTTTTTCGCTCAGTCAACGACACAACAGACGAAGCGGATGCGCTTCTTAATCTCGGGGCCGTGCATCTGGACATGGGCGACCCGTTGAGAGCCATCGAATATTTCAACCAGACTCTGCCTTTCTACCGCGAGTCCAACGTCAAATCCGGTGAAGCGACCGTCAGACACAACCTTGGATGGTCCTACCATACGCTGGGAGACTTTAGAAAAGCATCGGAAGCCTACCGCGAGGCCCTTTCGCTCTGGCAGGCTGCCGGAATCCCTGCAGGAGAGGCGCAAACCGTCAATAACCTGGGCCTCGTTTTGTACGAATTGGCAGACCTTCGGCGTTCGCTGGAGTACTTCGAAAGAGCCCTCGAATTGCGCCGCACTCTAAAGGACGCAAGAGGAGAAGCCCAGACGCTGGGCAATCTGGGATGGCTTCACGCTGAGCTTGATGATCGGCTGAAGGCGACGGACTCTTTTCAGCAATCACTCGCGGTGGCTCGGAAGGTGGAAGATAAGGTCAGTCAAGCCCTGGCGCTCATCGGCCTCGCCACCCTCGGAATATCCGGCGCCGGGCCGAATCCACCAATGGAATACCTCAATGAA
>Ga0137418_10006940_pt1 | contig 10416 bp, 12 predicted proteins | sample CZODoug3_1_2_16f_FD_122242 | JGI IMG/M metagenome (GOLD analysis project Ga0137418, IMG submission 122242) | Vadose zone soil fungal communities from Angelo Coast Range Reserve, California, USA - CZODoug3_1_2_16fungal (Hybrid Assembly) | ecosystem: Environmental > Terrestrial > Soil > Vadose... | reverse complement strand
GCGAGCGCGATCACCGGCATATCCCGGGTCGCCTGATCGGTGCGCACAATCAGGCGTGCGATTGCCCGCTACGAACGTCGCGACGAATCCCTAAGCGATAGAAGACAGCCTCTCTACTGTGCTGAGGGTCCGCTTGAAAGCTCATGGTCGGAAAGCGGCCGATGGAAGTAACCGGCCCGGAAGCCCTCCGAATAGTCGTCGATTCCGACCAGAGCATGTGCGGGCGGTTCTCTGCGCCGCCTGCGGAATGTTTCGCCATCGACGTAGCCTTTGGCGCTAGTGAGCGGCCAGCCATAATGTTCGGCCAGCATCTGCGATTTCTCCTTGAACGCAGCGATCGGCATGACACCTCCCTTGTGGAAAACCTTCTCAACGCTTGGTCTGATGGTCCAGATGAGATGATTCACCGGGAGTGTTACAGCTGTTGGTGTTCTGCGTAGTCGCAGAGGAGCACTCCGGGCGCGGCTAACCCATCACGAGATGGCGCTTATGGCGGAGTTGCACGCGCAGTGGCTCACTTAGACGCGGATCGCTGAGAAGTTCGAGGTGAGGCGGCGCTGACGGATCTCGGACAACTCGGCCGCCTTCGGGTGGCCCTTTTTATCTTTGGGATGGGTGCGGGCCGCGTCTCACATCGAGCGTCGGCGTGTGGCCGAAACCAACCGTTTGCCATTGTCGGCTTGCGACGCTAACCGGCTGGGGCTTGAAGCATCTCGCGTCTGTGCTTGTTCGCCCTCGATCATCTAAAGGCCGAAGGTCGAAGCGAGGAACGCTTTCACGGCCCTGACCGAGGCCGCATGGGCTTTCGCGTTGTATCCCAGGGTCGACCCCAGCTCGACACAGGCGTCCATATAAGAAAACATTTGTCCGCTCGCGTTGTTGATCACGCGCCCGTTCTGGTCCTCGTGCATCGCGCAGCTGCGGGTGGTCTGCCACCTTATGGCCTGCCTCGGCTGCGGAATTCCCGGGTTGTCGAAAAAGTGATAAGCGTTCGGATACGCGGTCAAGACGACATCCTTGTTTGCCGCGTGCAACCGCGCCACGTAAAGCCGGCAGGGCGCGATCGGGACAAAGTCGTCAGCAAGCCCATGATGGATGCGGATCGGCCGGTCGGAGACGTCGCCGTCCCCGCGGAACTTGATGTTGCACGCCGCGTAGAAAGGGATATAGGCGGCGAACTCCAGCCCCGGCGGTCCATGCATCCGCTGGAAGCGGCGCACGCTCGCGTAAAGGGCAGAGTGACCGCCGCGTGAGAACCCCATCAGCGCAATTCGCTGTGGATCGATGCGCGGATGATGGGCCAGCAGCTCGAGTGCCCGATAGGCATCCATGATCATCGCCAAGCTCCCGAGCTGCGCTTGGTCGCTGGAGGTTCTAACGATACCGCGGCCGGAAAAGCTGTCGACGATGAACGTCGCGATTCCCATGCCAAGAAATTCCTGCGACCAAAGTTCGTGGGAAGCGTTGATGCCGCCCGATCCATGGAGCAGCACGACTGCGGGGACACGTCCGGCAGCGGAAGTACCCGGAATACGCAGGTCGCCCGAAATTGTCACCGGTATGCCCCCGCGGACGCCATTCAGAAACTGCTCGTCGCTGAGGGTGGTCGTTTGAAGGGTGCGGATCTCGATTCGCGCCGTCTGCGCGGGCCAGCTAGCACTCGCGAGGACTACACCGGAAAGGACGGTCGATACAAAAGCCCGACTCTTGCGGACCATTTGATGTCTCCCTGTATCGCTGTTCCAGCGCAGGTTTCAGGCCGAGTAAGTTTATCGCATTCCTGCCGGGAGGAACGTCGGCTACCGGAACAGGCCGTCGCGCCGCACCTTGAACTGCGCGAGGGCGAACGCCGCGATATCCAAAAAGCGATCGGCCCGGGAGTTACCCGCATAACCGCGGGTCGTCAAGGCCGCCGGGATCACGATCGACTGAACCGGCCGAGGCGGACGCACGCGAGCGCGTACTCGGCGTGCCGCGTTCGTTCTGAGCCTGTAGTCAGACGGAAGGACAAGTCTCCTCCAGGGAAACCCCGATCAGGTCAGGAATTCCCTGATCTTATCCGAGGGAATCCTCCGATATCTATTCGTTTCCGGCGTCACTAACCTGCGCCTCCATGAGGAAATATTTCACACTCCTGGAGTCACTGCTGTCGGGTATTGCGGACAACCGGGAGCGAATCGCGATCGTCTGGAAGGACCGCCGGTATACCTACGAATGGCTGCTGCAGCGCATCGCGCTCTGGCACGACGACCTCGCTTCAAGAGGCGTCCAGCCTGGCGCCATCGTGGCGTTGGAGGGGGATTTCTCCCCGAACGCGGTGGCGCTGTTGCTTGCGCTGGCGAAGCGGGCGGCGATCACGGTCCCGGTGTCGCGCGCGCTTCCCGTTGCGAGAAAGGACGTCTACAGCGCGGTCGCGGGCCCGGAGTGGGTCTTTCGCGTCGACGCGGACGACGACGTCGCCGCGGCGTGGCAGCCGGCGGCTGCGCCGCATGCGCTTTGCGAGCAGCTCAAGGAGCGGCAGCACCCCGGCTTGATCATTTTCAGCTCGGGGACCACCGGCACGCCGAAGGCCGTCCTGCACGACCTGTCGCGCCTGCTCGCCGTGCCTAAAGCTGGGCGCGAGCCTGCGGCGATGCTCAGCTTCTACCTCTTCGACCATATTGGCGGCATCGACACGCTGCTGAAAACGCTCGCGAACGGCTGGACGGTGGTCACGGTCCAGGACAGGTCCCCGGACGCGGTGTGCGCGGCGATCGAGCGACACCGTGTCGAGGTGCTACCGGTCTCGCCGACGTTCCTCAACCTGATGCTACTTGGCCGGACGTACGAGGACCACGATCTGAGCAGCCTGAAGACCATCACCTACGGCACCGAGCCGATGCCCGAGAGCACCCTCGCGCGACTGCAAGCATTGTTTCCCGAGATAAAGCTGCGCCAGACCTACGGCCTGAGCGAGCTGGGAGCGCTGAAGGTCCGTTCGAAAAGCTCGGGCTCCCTGTGGGTCAGGCCCGAGGGAGCAGGCGTGGAATTCCGCGTGCTGGACGGAATCCTGCACACCCGCTCGGCCTCCTCCATGCTGGGCTACCTGAACGCGCCGAGCCCGTTCACCGAGGACGGCTGGTTCGACACCGGAGACGCGGTGGAGGTGGACGGCGAATACCTGAAGATCCTCGGACGCAAATCGGAGACGATCAACGTCGGCGGCCAGAAAGTCCACCCGATCGAGGTGGAAAGCGTCATCCAGGAGCTGGCGCACGTGGCGTCGGTGACGGTGTTCGCCGAAAAGAATCCGATCATGGGCCAGATCCTGTGCGCCCGGCTCTCCCTGTCTTCGCAGCAGAACGTCAAGGAATTCACGCAGCGCCTGAGGCAGTACTGCAGGGAAAGACTGCAGGCCTACAAAGTGCCCGTGAAGTTCGAGTTTCACGAAGGCGGGCTGCAGTACAGCGAGCGCTTCAAGAAGCTCCGGCCGGCGAGGGCTTGACACCATGCGCGCGACGATTCCCGAGCACGAGCGCTGGTTCCGTTCCTTCTCATCGCGCGCAGGGGCGCGAACGCGCCTGTTCTGCTTTCCGCATGCCGGCGGCGGCCCCGGGCTGTTTCGCAACTGGGGCAACGCCTTGCCCGGGAGTACCGAGGTGCTTGGCGCGACCCTGCCGGGGCACGACGAGCGCATGATGGAGAAGAGCTTCTGCGAGTGGCCGGCGCTGCTCGACGCGCTTTGCGACGCGATCGCTCCCTGTCTGAGCGAGCCATTCGCCTTCTTCGGCCACAGCTTCGGCGCGCGGCTCGCCTTCGAGCTGACGCGCCGCCTCGAGGCCCGGAACGGGCCTTTGCCCACGCTGCTGATGGTGTCGGCGTGCCGTTGCCCGCATATCGCCTGCCCCCAGCCGTTGATCCACGACCTGCCCGAGGCGCAGTTCTACGAACGCGTGCGCGAGTTCTGCGGCGCATCAGCCGGGGTTTTCGAGAACAGAAAGCTGCTGAGGCTGTTCGAGCCGGCATTGCGCGCCGACGTGAAGCTCTGCGAGTCATGGCCGGCCACTGGAGGGACGATCCGCACGCCGATCGCCGCCCTCAGCGGAGCGCAGGACGCCATCGATCCGCCCGAGTCGATGCACGAATGGGGACGCTATACCGAGTCACCGTTCGTGTTCCGGAGGTTTGCCGGGGACCATTTTTTCCTGCGCCGCAATGAAGCCGAGGTACTGCGCTTCGTCGCGGCGCTCATCGCACCGCCTGAGGGAGAAGCGCAATGAGCGTCCAAGAAAAGAACCGAGCTGCGGGCTACGACGACGATGTGAAGCGGGTGCTGGCGGCCTTCGGGGGCTGGGGAAGCTCCGGCTGGGCGCCGCCCGACAAGGAAAGCGTGCGCAGGATGTACGACGCTTTCAGCGAAAGCCTCGGCGCTTCGAAGTTCGACGGCGTGTCGACCTTCCTCAACCTCGGCTATCTCCCGGACGGCAGCCCGCAGGATTCAAGGGTCGAGCTGCCGGAGCTGTATCTCAAGAAGAACAATACCAATCTGGTCCTGGAGCTGATCGGCGATTGCCCGCTCGGGTCGCGGGAGCGCGTGCTGGACGTCGGCTGCGGGCGGGGCGGAACGATCCGCGTGCTGCGCCAGTTCTTCCAGGTCGGGCCGGTGGTCGGCCTCGACCTCGCGCCCAGGGCGATCGAGTTCTGCAGGCGCAAGCACCGCTTTCCCGAGACCTCGTTCGAGATCGGCGATGCGGAGCACCTGCCCTTCGCCGCGCGCTCCTTCGACGTCGTCACCAACGTCGAGTCCTCGCACAACTACGGCGACGTGTTTGCCTTCTTTCGCGAGACCCACCGCGTTCTCGCGCCCGGTGGCCGTTTTCTCTACACGGACATGATCCCCGGCGCGCGCATCGCCGAATACAAGGATTTCCTCGGTCGCGCCGGCTTCGCACTCGAGCGCGAGCGCGATGTCTCCGGCAACGTGCTCGCCTCCTGCGACGCCGCGGCCGAGACCCACCTGCGCTCGCTCGCCTCGAACGAGACCGACCGGCTGGCGATCGCCGAGTTCCTGCTGGTCGCGGGCTCGGAGACCTACGCCAAGCTGAAGAGCGGGAACGCGAAGTACGTGATGCTCAGGCTGCGCAAGACCAACTGACCTATAACAAAGAGGGGACTGCCGTGATCGAACGCAAGAGAATCCTGGAAGTGGTGTGCGAGGCGGTTGACGAGATGAACGAAACGTTGCCGCATGCGGAGCGGCTGGAGAAATCCGAGGCTGCCCCGCTCTTCGGCAGGGATGGCCGGCTCGACTCGCTCGGGCTGGTGAACCTGGTGGTCGCGGTCGAGGAGAAGGTCCGCGATGCGTTCTCCACCGAGGTCTCGCTGACCGACGAGCGCGCGATGTCGCATCGCAACAGCCCGTTCCGCTCGCTCGGCGCGATGACCGACTTCATCCTCTACGCCATGGGAAGCTCCTATGCTCAAGCCGCCTGACAAGCCGGTGATCGTGATCACCGGCACCCGCAAGGGGATCGGCAAGTACCTGGCGCAGTACTACCTGGAAAAGGGTTTCATCGTCGCCGGGTGCAGCCGCGAGCCGGCAGAGCAGGAGTCGGACCGCTATCGGCACTTCTGCCTCGACGTCTGCGACGAGCCCAAGGTCAAGCGCATGTTCGGCGAGCTGCGCAAGGCCTTCGGGCGCCTGGACGCCCTGATTAACAACGCAGGCATCGCCTCGATGAATCATTTTCTGCTGACCCCGCAGAAGACCGTGCAGCGCATCTTCAACACCAATGTCCTCGGCACCTTCCTGTTCTGCCAGGAAGCGGCGAAGCTCATGAAGAAGAACCGATACGGGCGCATCGTGAACTTCTCGACCGTGGCCACGCCTCTCAAGCTCGAGGGCGAGGCGATCTACGCCAGCTCCAAGGCGGCGGTGAATTCGCTGACGCAGGTGCTCGCCAAGGAAGTCGCCTCCTTCGGCATTACGGTCAACGCGGTAGGGCCGACGCCGATCCCGACCGATCTCATCCGCGGCGTGCCGGAAGGCAAGATGAAGAGCCTGCTCGCGCAGCAGGCCATCGGGCGCTTCGCCGAGATGCGCGACGTCGCGAACGTGACCGATTTCTTCATCTCGCCGGCGAGCAGCTTCATCACCGGACAGGTGGTCTATCTCGGCGGCGTCGCCGCTTGAGCGCCGTTACCGATAGGGAGGGATCCATGACTGACATGGCAATGAACATGCTGGCGCTGGGAAAGCAGATTCTCGCCTCGCAGCCGTTCAGCTTGCTGCTCGGGGCGCGGATCACGGAGCTGGCCGCGGGACGCGCGGTGCTCGAGATCCCGATCGACGAGCCCCTGAAGCAGCAGCACGGTTTCGTTCACGGCGGCGTCATCAGCTACGTGGCGGACAATGCGCTCGGCTTCGCCGGCGTGAGCGTGCTGGGAGAATCGATCGTCACGTCGGAGTTCAAGATCAACTACGTAAGGCCGGCGATCGGCGATTGCCTGGTCGCCCGCGCGACTGTCGTGCATTGCGGCAGGCGGCAGGCCGTATGCCGCTGCGACGTCTTCGTCGCCACCGAAGAAGGCGAGCGCTTGTGCGCCACCTCGCAAGGCACGATCACGCTTCAGGGCGGTGGTGCTAGCGCCTAGCCAACTTCAGATTCGCCTGCGTGGGCCGGTCGATGAGGACGCGCATGAAAGCCTTGTTGAAGGGCCACCTGGCAGCCGTCGGTCGCGGCGCGCAGCGCATCGGACTTGATCTCGAGCACGGTAATTTTCTCCACCGACACGATGGTGGTGGTGCGACGGCCGGCGGCGCCGGTGAAATAGAGCACTTCGCCGAAGCAGCCGCCCGGCTTCATGGTGTTGAGCGGCTTGCCGAGCAGCGTCACGCCCACCTCCCCGTCGAGCAGCAGGTAGAAACTCTCGCCGTGGTCGCCCTCGCGGATCACGACGGCGTCGCCCGGGATCGTCTTCCAGGTCGCGATGCGCATCACTTCCCACAGCGCGACGTCACCGAAATCCTGGAAGAACGCCATCTCGCGCAGCCAGTTGAACTTCTCGGATTCGGAGGCCGACTCGCCGGCGAGGCGCAGGTTGACGAAGGCCTGGGAGAGGTCCTTGAGGGATAGGTGAATCAATTCGCCGCTGAAGCTGGGGCGGCTCGCTGGCGCGCTGCAATCCGAGGCTTGAACTGTCCTGGGTGATCCACAATCGGTCTTATGTTAATTTCGCTCCACCTGCGTACCCCTCGGCGGGGGCGATCGGAGCAAGTCTAGTGGTAAATTAATGTTATGCTGATTCGATGATTGCAAGGACGGCGTTCTGCATCCTGGCGGCCGTGCTGGCCATGCCCGCGACTGCGCAGACGTTTCCTTCAAAGCCGGTTCGGATCATCGTCGTGTATCCGCCCGGCGGCACGAGCGACGCGGTGACGCGGCTGCTGGCGGACAAGCTCGCGCCGGCGCTCGGGCAGCAGGTGCTGGTGGAGAACCGCGGCGGCGCGGGCGGCGCGATCGGTATGGACGCGATGGCTAAATCCGCGCCCGACGGGCACACCATCGCCTTCGGCGCGATCAGCCCGCTCACGCTGCTGCCGCATGTCGGCAAGGTGCCTTACGACCCGCTGAAGGACATCGCGCCGCTTGCGAGCGTCATGTATTCGCCGGTGTACTTCCTCGCCACGCCCGCCTTCGCCGGCCAGAGCTTCGCCGACGTGGCGAAGGAGGCGAAGGCGAAGCCGGGCAGCCTGCGCGTCGGCACCTCGGGCATCGCCACGATCGGCCACCTCATGGTCGAGCAGCTGCGCATCGCGGGGCTCGACTTCACGCACGTGCCCTACCGCGGCGGCGGCCAGGTGATCACCGATGCGGCGGGCGGCCAATTCGAGCTTTTCACCACCAACCCGAGCCCCGGCGCCAATTCGCTCATCCAGCAGGGCAAGCTGCGCATCCTCGCGGTGGCGGCGCCCAAGCGCCTGCCCGCGCTGCCGAATGTGCCGACGCTGATCGAGGTGGGTTACCCGGACGCCAGCTACACCTCGCATTTCGGCTTCTACGCGCCGGCGAAGACGCCCGAGGCGGTGCGCAAGCGTCTGCACGCCGAGATCAACGCCGTGCTCGCGCTGCCCGAGGTCGCCGAGCGCCTCACAAGGCTGGACAACGTGGTCGCCCTCTTGAGCATCGAGCAGTTCGCCGAGGTCATTCGCCGTGAATACGAGGCGAACGCGAGAGTCGTGGCAAAGGCGGGGATAAGGATTGAATGATGAAGGGGATTGGGTTTCTCGTAGCGCTGGGAATTTTCACTTCTGTAAATGCACAACAATTGCCCACCCGCCCCGTCAGGCTCGTGGTGGGCTTCACGCCGGGCGGCGGCGTGGACATCGCCGCGCGCACGCTCGCGCCCAAGCTCTCCGAGCTGATCGGCCAGCCGGTGGTGGTCGAGAACAAGCCCGGCGCGGCCACCAACATCGCCAATGAGTTTGTCGCGAAAAGCGCGCCCGACGGCAGCGCGCTGCTCGTCAATACGGCCGCGGTGGCGATCAACATGGCGCTGTATCCGAACCTGCCCTACGACACGCTACGCGACTTCGCCGCGGTGTCGATCTTCTCCGTAAAATAGGCGAATCAATCCGACCGCGAACTCTGAAGGGCCTGCCGGCACGATTTTAGGACCCGAATTCGGGACGCAGGAGTCGCTGGTTCGAATCCAGTCACCCCGACCATTTTTACTTCAAGCACTTACCCTCAGAGCCGACCGGAAACGCCATCGTGCGCTTCCTTCAAGGAGGGCTCGGGGCTTTGGACCTAATGTTGTACCTCGCCAGCTTGCGGTACAACGTCATTCGCGACCAATGTAATGCTTCAGCCGCTTTGCTTTTGTTCCAGTGTGTGGCCAATAGCGCTGCCAAAAGTCTTTCTTTCTCTCGGCCGACCGAGTCGGCGGGTGCCCCGGCCATCTCACGAGGCAAGTCGTCCACGCCAATCTCGGTGGGGGGTAGGTCGACGAGCAACCGATCCACGAAGTTTCGAACTTCCCGAACATTCCCCGGCCAGTTGTACTGGAGCATGAGAGCCAGCGCCTCGCTGTTCAGTTTGGGAAGAGCCTCGTCTTTCGGCAGTCTCATTCGCATGAAGTGATCGTACAACGACACGATGTCTTCCTTGCGGTCCCGCAGGGGAGGTAGATGGATCTGAACAACGTTGAGGCGGTAATACAGATCTCGGCGTAACTTGCTGCCGTTTACGAGAGTTTCCGGGTCGACGTTGGTGGCGGCGATGATGCGCACGTCGAAGCGCTCGCTTCGTTGCCCGCCTACGGGCACGACTTCTTGATCTTCGATTGCGCGCAGGATTTTCGCCTGCGCGTACGGACTCATGTCCCCAATTTCGTCGAGGAACAGCGTACCCCCCGATGCTTGGCGCAGGCGGCCCACGAAAGTTCGATACGCTCCGGTAAATGCGCCGCGCTCGTGACCGAAAAGCTCGCTTTCGAGCAGGCCGTCCGGCAATGCCGAGCAATTGATGCAAGCCATCGGCTTGCTGGCGCGATGGCCTCGCTGGTGCAAATAGTGCGCGACGCGCTCCTTGCCGGTCCCCGTCTCGCCAGTAATGAGAACGCTGGCATCTGATGCCGCAACCTTTTCCAGGTAGAGCCGGAGCTTCTCGATTTGGAGACTTGCTCCGACGAGCAACGGAAGGCAGCCAGCCATGGTTAGACCCGATCCATAGTCTCGAAGGCGCTCCGCGACGGGCGACAAAGTAGGTCACTTCTCAGGATCGACCTGGACAAGAAGCGCGGCTATCTGGCAGAGAATTCACCCTCGGCCTGGAGCCCCTCCCGGAGTCTGACTGCCTATATCGTGTATTTCTTAAGCGGCGCGAATATTAGACGTTTCTTATGGAAGCTGATTTCAAGGAGCCAAATAATGTACCGTGAAATTTCCCCCTTGTGAACCCTGTCGGTTTTGACAGGGGGGTGTTTACGCGGTCTCCTAAACAATTCTTCCTTCCTTCAAGTACTCGCGCTGAATCGCCGCCTCCAGACACTTCAGGTCGAGGCGGAGCGACCGTTCGGCCAGGACTTGCAGCGCGCAGAAGTGAGTGACGTTCAAGATGCCGGCGCCGGTAAGCTCGTAGCGCAACGCCACCTGTTGCCAGTCGATGTCGTCGGCGATTGCGATCGGGGACGGAAAGGTCTTTTTCCAGATCTCGTACCGTTCTTCCGAGCGCGGAATGGGGAAGTGGATGACGGTCTGAAATCGCCGGATGAACGCTTCGTCGACGTCGTACGGATGAATCTCCGAATACACATGTGATTCGCGGATGCGTCGTGCGATCAACTGGGTGACTTGGGAGCCGAAATCGAGAATCAGGATCTTGTCGTGCATGGCAGCGGCCAGAAGGCGAGTGAACGGAAACGGTTGGCAAAAGC
>Ga0137418_10006939_pt1 | contig 10416 bp, 9 predicted proteins | sample CZODoug3_1_2_16f_FD_122242 | JGI IMG/M metagenome (GOLD analysis project Ga0137418, IMG submission 122242) | Vadose zone soil fungal communities from Angelo Coast Range Reserve, California, USA - CZODoug3_1_2_16fungal (Hybrid Assembly) | ecosystem: Environmental > Terrestrial > Soil > Vadose... | reverse complement strand
GCTCAAGGAAACCGGCGCGCCGAGCCTCGATGTTCTGCCGCGTGATGGCAATTGGGACCAGCTGCCCTTTGGCAAACGCGCGCCCGAGACGACTGAGTATGGTGAATGGCTTTCGGGCTTGCTAGATGCCTATCTCGCCGACCCTGACCCGCCGCGCGTCCGGCTGCTTGACGATCTGCTTCGCCTAGTGTTGGGCGGCTACGCGGTGAAGGAAGGCGTGGGACAAGCCGACTATGGCATCCTCGTGATCGAGCCAGACGGAAGCATTGATAAGAACGATACACTCAAAGCCGCTGGAGCGGGCGCCGACCGTTTTGCGCGCCGCTGGTCGGTGTTCGACCATAGCTTCAGGGAGATTCTCGGCAGCGACGAATTCATCGCGTATTACCGCCAGCAGCGTCCGGTTTCAGCGATCTGCGCCGCTTGCTCGGACTTAGCCGTGTGCGGCGGCGGCATGGTCGCGCAGGCGTTGGCTGCCCGGCTGCCCACGCCTTCAACCGGGCCACGCCGACGCCGGTCGTCGCCACAGGCCACGGTGTGGTCGATCCAGCCGCCCACCCGCACAACCTACGGCTCTCTGATCGAGCGATCCGGCGAATGCACTCTCATGCCGCGATGAGGTTGCACTGTCCAGCGATTCGGCACGCGCATAACGGCGTACAAATCCGGATCAAGATTGAGCAACTGCGCCGCGCGATCGAATCGGGACATCATCGATTCAAAAGGATTCTGTTCCTTAATCTCGCGAATGTCGTCTACGTAGACTGTGTTTTGCATGCTTACCATGGGCCATCTCCAAAACTTTTCGAAAATACAAATCTGAAGGACGCGGTTTTCTTCGGGTTCAGCAATCAAGTCTCAAGCAGGGTTTTCGGCACCCGGGTTTAGCGCTTCGTTCATAGCGCCACTGCGGTAACCGTTGAGATCGAACGTTACATACTTGAACCCGAGTTCGCGAAAGCGTCGCGCCAGCTCATCTACTACTGTTAGACTCAAGGCCCGTTCCATTTCAGCCCGTGCAATCTCGAGACGGACGAGATTGTCGTGGTGTCTTACACGAAATTCCCTGAAGCCCATGTCGCGAAGAATCTGTTCGCCCCGATCAACTTCCGTCAGGCGGGCAATGGTTACCGGTAGGCCATAAGCGATCCGCGACGACAAACATGGACTCGCGGGCTGATCCCAGGTAGGTAGGCCCGCCTTATTGCTCAACCTGCGCACGTCTTCTTTATTCATGCCTGCTTCAATAAGCGGACTACGAACACCATGCTCGGCCGCGGCAACTCGACCGGGACGATAATCATCGAGGTCGTCACGGGTCGAACCATCAACTATTAAGGCTACTCCTCGCGCGCGAGCCACTTCACTCAACTTAGTGTATAGCTCGTCCTTGCAGAAGTAACAGCGACTTCCGTTGTTGGCCGTGTAGTTGGAATTATCCAACTCGTCTGTTTCGATCACTTCGTGATGAAAGCCAAATTGTCTTGACAGATCTTCAATCGTTTGCCGCTGGGCGGAAGGCAAGCTTGCCGAATCGCCGGTAATGCACAGAGCGTTTTTGCCGAGCTCGCTGGTCGCAACCCACGCCACATAACTACTGTCGACGCCGCCAGAGAAGGCTACAATCGCTGAGCCCATTTCCTGAAAGAGCTGGCGCAGTCGCTGTTCCTTAACCAAGATCGAATCGCCCTCATGGATTTGAAGCGTGGCTTTTTCCTGGTTGCTATCCGTCAGAGGAGTGCTCACTACAGTGCGTTCTCCGTGAAGAGACACGTGCACCAGCAGCATGTCCTTCTTTCTATTTGGTCAATGGGATTACAAAAAATAATGTTATCGCATGCATCAAATCACCGCAACCAGCATCTTAGAGGACGAGCCTGCGTAATTTGGACGCGAACAGTTTTGAAATGTTAAGATGCGGCTCTCCTCAGTTTGTTTTCTTGCCTGGTTGCGAAGTGTTTCATGATCGTTCTGCCAACTACCATAAAGCCTTTAGGGTTCTGCTCAGTGACGCTAACGATGGCTGCGATTTGGGTAGCTTGTGCCCTGGTTCATCCACTCGCAGCTCAGACCGCGGACGCGTTCGGCGATTCGGGCGCCGATCCGGTGAAGTTGTTTGAGCAGGGCCAAAATGCGCACGCTCGCGGCGATCTGGTTAAAGCACTCGAGTACTATGACGAAGCAATCAAAGTGCGACCCGAATTTCCGGAAGCGGAATTTCAACGTGCGAACGCCTTGACCTCATTAGGTCGCTTGAACGAGGCCGAGACAGCTTTGCGGCGTGTCCTTGACCTGCGGAAAAATTGGTCTCTTCCCTATTCTTCACTCGGCGCGCTTTTGGTGCGTCTTAATCGCGAAAAGGAAGCCGAGCCGCTTTTGCGTGAGGCGATCAGATTGGATTCGCAAGACCTATTAGCGATTCAAGCGTTGGCTGGTATCCGTCTCAAAGGCGGCGATGCGAAGGAAGCGTTACAACTCGCCAAGCGCGCGACTGCCGACGCTAACGCCGGCGCCGCGATATGGTTTGTTCGTGCACTCGCTGAACGTGGCAGCGGTGACAACAAGGCGGCGCTCATAAGCTTGAACCACGTGCTCGAACTTGAGCCACAAGATTTTGACGCACTCATAGAACGCGCGGAGATTCGCGTCAGCGAACATGAGTCGGCAGTAGAGGATCTTAAGACCGCCGAGCATGTGGCCAATGGCGACAAGCAGAAGATAGGCCGGCTGGCCGCGGCCTATGAAAATGCGGGCAGACACGACGATGCTGAACGCGTTGCAAAAACTGGAGGCTTGATCGAACCCGTAGGCGCGAAATCCGGAAACCTCATCGGCACCGTCGAGGAGATCAATCTCGCGAACAGCGACGATCCGCTTCAAGCACGCGAGGCGCTGGAAAAACTGCTCAAGAAAAATCCTGAGAACGCGGTGTTGCTCGCTCGTCTCGGCGCATCGTACCGGACAGTTGATCCAGCGCGATCCGTAACTTTCTACCGGCGCGCACTTGAGCTCGATCCCGCCAATGCCGATTTCGCGGCCGGATACAGCTCAGCCCTGGTACAGGCTCGACGCTTCGCAGATGCAGTGGTAGTGCTGAGAAAAGTCGTTCTGACCGCCCCCGACAATTATGCCGCCCACGCCAATCTGGCAACGGCACTCTACGAGCTAAAACAGTTTCCTGAGGCGCTCGTCCAGTATGAATGGCTGCTGAAAGCCAAACCGGATTTGACGGTTGCTCATTATTTCATTGCCACGGCGCACGATTATCTTGGAGAATACGAACAAGCATTAGCGTCATACGAAACGTTCCTGGCTCATGCCGATCAGAGGACGAGCCAGTTGGAGATCGAGAAAGTAAAACTACGCCTGCCCACTTTGCGGCGCCAGATTCAAAGAGGCGAAGGGGTGAAACAAAAGTCCGGACGAAACGGCAAACACTGACTTTTTCGGCCAGGCCGAAACGATCGCAAATGAGAATTATTGGAATTTCGCAATTTGGAATTTCGATCCTGGTGGTTGTTTGCACAACCGCGTCTTTAATGGCCGGGCAGGAAGTGCGTACGCAGGAGCAAACGGCGCCGCCACCGTTGAAGATAGTTACGCGACACGATCGCATCCAGCTCGATGAAGAAAAAGATTCCAAGGCGCGCGTGCGTTTGACGCTCGATCTCGCCGAAGCTCATCTTGTAAACGCCGAGTTGGACACTTCCCATCTCAATTACGACGGCGCCGCCGCCGAAGCGGGAAAATATTCCGCGCTGATAGAAGACGTTTTCGTTTTTCTGGGTACTCTCAAACAAGACAGCAACAAGACTCGGGATCTCTACAAACGCGTCGAGCTGACGTTGCGCGCACAGGGGCCAAGGCTGAGCATCATGCGCCGCACCACCCCAGCGGCCTATGCCGTATGGATTAAAGAAACGGAAGATTTTGCGCGGCGGGGACGGACCGAGGCCCTGAACTCTTTTTATGGTCACACTGTTGTCCGCGATCGACCTTCACTAGAACAAAAGCCCGGCAGTAGCTCCGTTCAAAACAATGTTGCCCCGCCTGAGAAAAAACCATGAGCCGAGGCATTCTTCTTTTCCTGGCGCAGTTGAGTTTCCTCTTGTGGTGTTGTTCGACCGACACCGCCAAGCCATTTCAAGCGCGCGATCATTTGACGCCAAAAGAAATCGATTTGGTTAAGGACGCTCAGGAACTTGATAAACGCATCGACGTCTTCATCAAAGCTGCGGATCGCCGTCTGCTGGTTATCAAAAGCCTGAACTCAGCCAGTGCAAAGGACCTAAAGAAGGATGCAGAGCTGTGGGGCGACTTGCCGTCGGGCACTCGCAGCGAATTGGTAGGCGACATTGCGAAAATTCTCGACGAAGCAATAACCAACATCGACGATGTAAGCTTGCGCGATGAAAAAAATCCGGCGTTGGCCCGGGCGCTGCGCAAACTCGCCGCAGCCGCTTCCCGCATTATCGAGCAGCTCAAGCCGCTTCAGAGCAACGCGGTGGACGCCGCCGAAGTCAGCAACTTTGATCAGTTGCTGGATAATGCTGAAACAATTGTTCAGGCCGCCGGTAAACTCTCTCCCGAGGTGGTCCAGCCGCGCAAAGGTAAAGGCGAGAAGACGAAAGCCAATTGAGTGTCTTGCACTCCCAGTTTTCGCCGGCTCGCCTTCCAGCTTATTAGTTTGCTTTTGTGGTTTTAGCCGCGGCCCTTTGGTCGCACTGCCGCAGCCACCGCTCTGGCCTCTTCTGAGACGGCTGTTCCAGCGCTTACATCGTCGCCTTCTTCTTTAGCGGAGACCGAAGATTGTAATCGCGGCGACGCATCGCCGACGGCAAAAAGCTTGTACTCGATCTTTGCTTCCGTTTTGTCGACGCCGTTAACGCCAGCAACTCGCCCAAACATTCCGCCGATCTTTTTTGCCGCCGAAGTTTTCAACGCTGCGACATCGGTATAAAGAATAAAGTCACATTGCTTCGCCTTCGCTTCCGCCTCGGCCTCAGTCGCACTGGCAGCGTTCAATGTTATTGCGTCAACTCCGGCGCCTTCGATCTCGCCAATCAGTCGCTCGCGCAAAGACTCAGTCGATATCTGGCGATCGGTCCGGTTGTTTATGGAAACAACTCCGACACGCAACGCGCCTGGTTGCTTTGCCTGCTGTGTGGACGGCAGTGCATCGTCGTCCGCTGACTGCTTTGCTGCCTGGCCCATCAGTTGGTCCATAGACGGCATGCCAAACAACTCTTGCGAGTTTTTCGTTTCGGTGTAACCCGCCGGCACGTCAAACAACGCCGCGTCCAGCGGTTCCTGCGAAAGCTCGATCACTTCTTTGGTTGAGGTGGACATTGCATTGCCATCTGGTCCGTACGTCGTGGTTGTTTCCACCAGTGGATAGCCCATGCGCCCGGTGCCCTCATGACGAAAATGCATTCGATCCTGGCAGCCGCCGCGCGCCGGTCGCCCGGCGGCCATGGGATTGCGACCAAGTTCACAGTTGAGACCAAAAGATAAATCTATGTACCAGCCATCGGTTTCAGTGCGCTGCTTCATTTGACTGCAAGCATCTGGCGAAGAATCGATTGAAGTCGTTGTCTTAACGTGCCGCGCTTTGAAACCAAACATGTCTTTGCGCTCTCCGGCGTCGACGGAGGTCATGACATAGGTGATAACTCCGCCTCGAGTTGCCGGCGCGGAAACCGATCCACCACTTGTGCCCGTGGCGCCCGCGGGTTCATCGCTGTCCATGGAGGTGACCATGTATTTCCGGGTCTTGTCGCTAATCTGAACGGTGCGCTTCAAGTCACACTGCGTCAGATTAATAATGTCCATGCCATAACCCATGCGCATCTCCGAGCGCTCGCGGCTGCCCTTGATCATCGTAGTGCTTTCGGAAGATTGTCCGGCGGCAGTTGTTTTGTAGCGAATTTTTAAACTGGCGGGCTCCGCTGCCGGCGTTGCGGTCACTCGGTTCCGCGGGCGCTGCGCCAGCAAAACTGAGGCACAGATTGCCAACAAAGCGATCGCAGTTATCAAGCTTGTTCGGAAAAACCTTATTGTCATAAATCGTTGTCTCCTCTCCTTGTTCACATGATTTCAGAACCAAATACCAACAACTGTTAATCGCGTGCCTTGCTCAGCGTTTCGGTGGCCCGTTTCAAAGCCTCAACGATTCTTGCCAGTGCTTCGCCGGCGTTTGCCGTATTGCGATCGTCGAGAGCCTGGCGAAAGTCCGGCAGCGGCTGCGCTGCATATCCGGTGTATGTTCCGGGCGCGTAAATCTGATGGGTGTACCACATGCGATTGCGTAGACCACGCGCATCGGTCAAATCTCGTTCGACGGCGATCAACGCATCATTGATGCGCTGGAGTCGCGCCGCATTGCGGGGCTGACTGATTGCCTCTTGCCGTGCGCGTTCCGTTTTCTCAGCTTCGCCGGCGAAAGCATCAATCGCATCATTCATTTGTTTTTCATCGACGCCGCTCGTCAACTTTCGTTGTCTGGCAACCTTCATGCTTTCGTTAAAGAAGTCGTGCACCTGAGTGGCGTAATCGCGGTAGTCCAACGGTAACCCGGCAGAGTCTGTCAACCGCATCGCGATCGTTCCCCACAATCGCGCCGCCGTCACGTGATACATGAAAGTAGGATCGCCAAAATGCGACATCCAGTAAAAATCATCGTAGGCCGAATGATAGACGCCGTAATCACCACCAAAGCCCATATCGCTGGAAGGTATGCCCAGATGCTGCAAAAACGGAGTGAAGTCTGAGCCTGAACCGAGCGCGCCAATTCGCGCTTCAGCGATATGCGTATCAGAACCCGTGCCGGCATTCGCCAGTTCTGCATCGGGAGTATCATCGCGCGTCCGATCCTGCCACTGTTGATAGATAGTCTTGCCACTTTTTGGATCCGGTACGTCGCGCGTGGCAGCCCGAATCAGTTTCCACATCGAGGGCACTGACGAAGCGCCAAAGTTTGCACCAGAAACCGCCGCATCTACGTTCAGGTAAGCCACCGCTTTCTGTTTCAACTCGTCTGCGTTTTCCTCGACCCATTCAGTTGAGCCCAGCAGTCCATACTCCTCGCCATCCCAACTGCAAAGCACAATGGTGCGCCGCGGTTTCCAACTTTTTTTCAACAGCCCGCCAAATGCGCGCGCCGCTTCCAGCATTGCCGTGGTGCCGCTGTTTGGATCCACCGCGCCAAATGTCCAGGCGTCACGATGATTACCCATCACCACCCAGCGATCTTTTTCCTGCTCGCCATCGATGCGCGAAATCACATCCCAAATCTTGCGCATTTGATAATCCATATCAGTTTTTAAGTGCACGCGAACGTCATTCGTTCCGCCAACGTGATAAGCAAACGGCAACCCGCCCTGAAAACCTTTGGGTCGTACCGGCCCTTTAAGTGGTTCCAACAGGCGTCGCGCATCCCCATAAGAAATTGGCTGGACTGGAATGCGCGTCAAAGTAGTCACGTCTTCCATTTTCAATCGCGGCGTACCCGGAATCGCCGGCCTGCCCGGCGTCAACGGATCACCCGGTGCGGTGGAAAGATATTGAACCGAACCGCGCTGTGCCGAGGTCGCAGGCCGCCAGGGTCCCTTCGGGAAAACATCGCCCTGCATGTAACCGTCCTCCGCTGGATCGGAGTAGATGATTAAACCCACCGCGCCATTGTCCTGTGCAACCTTTGCTTTCACGCCTCTAAAAGAATTGCCATACCGCGCGATAGCGATCTTGCCTGTTACATCCACACCGGCTTTCTTCAGCGCCTCGTAATCGGGTGGCAAGCCGTAGTTGACATAGACCAACGGCGCAGTGACATCGCCACTGGCGCTGTAACCATTGAAGAGCGGAATGATCTTTGGATTGGAACTGGACGGGTCTTCGGGGACGACCGCCTCTTTCAATGCCAATCGTTCATGACGTGGCGCCACCAGTTCAACAACACTCGGTTGCTTTGGATACGGCAGCAACACTTCATACTCTTTTAGCTCAGAAGAAATCCCATAACTGCGAATCTGATCGCGAACATAGATGGCAGTATCATAGTCTTCCTTTGTTCCCGCGACGTGCGGCTGCGCGGTTAAACGGCGCAGGTGTTCTCGTGCCGAACCTGGTTCAGGAATAGCTTGAAACTCAGATTCCCAGCGACGTTCGGTAGCAGAGCCTTCAGGTGTGAAGCCGTCGAGCTGACTGGAATTATTTTGTGACCAGACCGAACGAACAGTCGCGTTGAAGCCCAGAAGAGCAAAAGTAAGTGCCAGAATCAGAAAACGGCGAGCAGTTTTCACTTTGAATCATCTCCTTATGACGCGTTCTTGCGTGAGCCGGCAACAGCCGCTGAACAATATTCGCTGTGCTGTCGTAAACGTAACCACTTAAGTTGAAAGGACGCTATGCCGATGGACAGTCGTTACTACCCCGGAGTTGAGGTCGATGTTTCCCGACTCACCTCCGAGCTTCGCAACCTTTTCGACAGTGACTATGAAGTGCAAACAATGAATGTATCTTCTACGACCGTACTGCAAGCGCGCAAGTCTAGCACGTTGCGCGATCTTACCGGATTGTCAGCCGCGCTAACGATTAAGGTCACACCGGAAGCGGGCGGCACGCGCGTAGAGATCGGGATGCAGAAGTGGTTCGACAAGGCAGCCATCGCGGCCCTTGCCTTAATGCTTTCCGCCGGCCTGCTCGTTGCGCTGCCTGCGCTCGGAGCTTATTGGCAATACAAGATCACGGAAGATGCGTGGAAAATCATTGAAGCTCACATTGCACGCCAGGCGGGTGGATACGTACCGCCGCTACCGGGGCGTTGCGGCAATTGCGGCGCCGTCAATTCAACTGGCGCAGGCTTTTGCTCATCGTGCGGCGCCAATCTCACAGTTGCGAATTGCCCCTCGTGTGGAGCGCAACAGAAGGATGCCTCGGCTCGATACTGTAATCGCTGCGGCAAGCCCTTGAGCGGCAAAGGTTGAGAACAGTTAAAAACTGCGGCCAAAAAAGTTTGACTTGCCGTCTCGATTGGTCGTATGGTTTCGCCGCCCGGACATTTCAAAATAGACGCAGCGGCAGGTCCCTGAGGAAGCTTAGTTCCCTCAACCTGTCATCGCTGCAAGCTCAACAAATTCAGGCAGCTTTAGTTAATGACCCCAGACGCACTTTCGCGTCGATCGAGCGGATTGCACGTTCCATCAAATTTTCTCAGAAAACTCCGGAGGTATGTATGAAGAAGTGTCTCCTAATGCTCATAGTTTTAGTTTCAGCGTGCTCAGCAGTTATTGCTCAGACGCCACCAACCATGCATGGTCCACCGAAAGTCCTTTACATCGTGCGCGAAGACATCAAACCAGGCATGATGCCGGCCCACAATAAACACTCTGCAAACTTCGCGACCATTTTCGCAAAATTGCAAACCCCTAACCATCGCCTCGCGCTTGTTCCCGTAGCCGGCAGCGAGAACGAAGTCGTTTACCTGACCGGCGCGGATACTTTTGCGGAACTCGAAGGTATTCTTCAGGCCACCGATAAAAAAATGGGCGCGGCAACTGGAACTACCAAAGCCGAGCTGGCGCGCCTGCAGGGTGAAGCTCCGCTGTTGCATGCTGCCATGCGCGATATGCTGGCGATCTATCGTCCGGATCTCAGCTTCAATCCGGGCGTGGTCCTGCCGCAGATGCGCTATTTCAGCATCACGACTATTCGTCTGCGACCCGGAAAGGATTCAGAGTATTCCGATTACATAAAGCAGCTGATGAATGTCGCGCGCGATAAGGCGAAAGTCGATAACGTCCATCTGGCCATATTTCAAGTCATCTCGGGAACGGCGGGTGGCACCTATCTCGTCTTCCGTCCCATGAAGTCGCTTGGCGAATTGGATGATCCGGCGGCCATGCGTGTGCGCGCCGCCATGAGCGACAACATGCGTAAGGATGCCGACAAAACGGTGAGCGATACCGTAATGTCGAGCGACACCAGTACCTACTGGTTAACGCCGGAGATGAGTTATGTGGAGAAGGAATTCGCCGCGCTTGATCCGGCGTTCTGGAATCCGAAACCGGAACCGGTAGCTGCTAAGCCAAAGCCGCGGAAGCGAACTCCCAAGCCGGCGGCGGCGGCGGCGCCCCCGGCAAACTAACGTGAGGTAGTAGGTAGTAGGCAGTAGGCAGAAAGCAGAAACTAACAACGCCGCGGGATCGATCAGATCTCGCGGCGTCTTTCTTGAGTTAGTGGCATAGACTTTAGTCTGTGCACCGACTAAGCAACATAGACTTCAGGAAGCTCTGAACAAGTTGGTGAAAAGTTTGCACTAAGCCCGCGCAGCGCGGCGATAGCATAAAGCCTGGGGTGGAGCGGAGCGAAACCCCAGGATTGTTCACGTAAAAAAGGAAGAGCCCACGAAGTGGGCGA
>Ga0137418_10006937_pt1 | contig 10417 bp, 8 predicted proteins | sample CZODoug3_1_2_16f_FD_122242 | JGI IMG/M metagenome (GOLD analysis project Ga0137418, IMG submission 122242) | Vadose zone soil fungal communities from Angelo Coast Range Reserve, California, USA - CZODoug3_1_2_16fungal (Hybrid Assembly) | ecosystem: Environmental > Terrestrial > Soil > Vadose... | reverse complement strand
GAGGGGCTCATCGGGTACGCGCAGTAGAACTTCACGCCGGCGGCAACGCCGCCCATGGCGAGGCTCTCGTTGCCGGTGGCCACCGCGAGGCGCCTGCCGGTGTCGGGGAGCGAGAACGGGTACGGCCGGAAGCGGGCTCCCGCATAATCATAGCCGGCCCGCGCCGCAGTGACGTTCTCCGCCACCACGGCGTCGCCCTTCCGCTTGAACTGCTGCGCGAGCATGTCCTCGAAGGGCCTCAGCTCGACGCTGACCAGGCGAAGGACTGCGGCCACCGCGGCGGTGTTGTAGTAGAGAACGTTCTTGGCCAGCTCGTTCAGGGGCAGCGGGCAGAGCTGGACTCCTTCTGCCGAGCGACCCGGCTTGACGCGCTCGCCGTCGTAGAGGACCGCCGATCCGGAGCGCATGCGCTCGAGGTGCCGGTCCATCGTGTCCTGGTTCAGCGGGATGAGCATGTCCAGCCCGTCGCCCATGCAGCGCACCGGTTCCTCGCTCGTCCGGATGGTCAGGAAGGTGTGACCGCCACGGATGATGGACTGGTACGCGTTGTACGCGTTGATGTGCAGGCCGCGCCGGGCGAACAGCTTGGCCAGGATGTTACCGGGCGTCGCCACGCCTTGGCCGGCGGCTCCGCCGATCCCGACTGCGAAGTCGATGTGGGGCATCGCTCTTGGACTGCGGGCTGGAGTTGACCTCCGGGACCGCCGAAAGAGTACGGTGCCGGATCCGAAGCGTCCGGACACTACTGGGCGGCCCCGGTGGCGTCAACCCTCGGGGACCGCCTGGAGCAATGGCGGGATCAGAGCGCCGCGATGCAGTCGATCTCGACGCGCGCCCCTCTCGGGAGCGCTCCGACCTGAACCGTCGCGCGAGCCGGTGGCGCCTTGCGGAAATACCGTCCGTACGCTTCGTTGACCTTGGCGAAGTCGGCCATGTCGGCGACGAAGATCGTCGTCTTCACTACCTTGTCGAAGCTCGCGCCGCCGGCCTCCAGGACCGCTTTCAGGTTCTCCATCACGCGCTCGGTCTGCGCGCCGATGTCGCCCTGGACGGGCTTGCCGGTCGCCGGATCGATCGGGAGTTGGCCCGACACGAACAGGAAGGATCCGGGGCTGACGCCGATCCCTTGGCTGGAGGAGTCCATGGCCTTGGGTGCCTGAGCGCTCTGCACCACCCCCGAGCGGGTGCGGCTGCCGGGTGCGGCCACGCACTCGATCTCGATGCGCGCTCCTTGCGGCAGCGCGGCCATCTGGACGGTCGCGCGCGCCGGTGGCGTCCTCTGGAAGTAGCGCCCGTAGGTCTCGTTCACCTTGGTGCCGTCATTGAGGTCGGCGAGGTAGATGTTCGTCTTCACCACGTCGTCGAAGCTGGCGTTGGAGGCAGCGAGGACCGCTTTCAGGTTCTCCATCACGCGCTCGGTCTGCGCCACGATGTCGCCCTGCACCATCTGGCCGGTGGCGGGGTCGATCGGGATCTGGCCCGACACGAAGATGAAGGACCCTCCGCTGACGTCGGTCGCCTGGACGTAAGGCCCGATGGCCCTTGGAGCCTGCGCGGTCTGCACCGCCACCGGGCCGGAACCTCTCGAACCGTCGCTCCGCTTGACGGCCACGCCCTCGATCGCGACCAGCGCTTGGCGGGACAGCGCGGCGACCTGCACCGTCGCGCGCGCCGGCGGCGCATTCTGGAAGTAGCGGCTGTAGGTCTCGTTCACCTTGGCGGAGTCGTTCAGGTCGGTGAGGAAGATGGTCACCTTCACCACGTCATCGAACGTGGCGCCGCCGGCCTCCAGGATCGCCTTGAAGTTCTCCATGGCGCGCACCGTCTGCTTGACGACGTCGCCCTTGATGAGCCGGTCCTTCACCGGATCGACCGCGATCTGGCCAGAGACGAAGAGCACGCGGCCCGCCGGCGCCTGGATCGCATGGCTGTAGGCTCCGCCCGTCTTGGGGGCATTCCCGCTTTGCACTGCCCTGCGCTCGACAGCGCTTGCAATCGCGGCAGGAACAACGGGCTCGGCGACCGCGGGAGCGGCGGAAGCAGGGGTGGTGGAAGCAGCGGGCTCGGCCTTCGCGGGAGCAGCGGGCTCGGCCTTCGCGGGAGCCGCCGGATCGGTGGTGGCGACTGCAGCGAGCTCGGCAGTCGCGGCGGCTGCCGGTTCCGGCGGGTTTGCACTCTGGTGTGCGCAGGCAACGATCGCGATTGCTGCCAGGGAAAAGATCCGCATGTACGGGTCTCCGTTTCTCGTCAGAAGCGCTCGGAAAGGGGCCGACGGCGCGACAGCCAGACCATCTCACGGAAGCTTCGGTCGATCTCGTTTTTGTCCTCGCCAACGCGTGCGTCGAGATGCGCCCGGCGGCGTGGTTGTAGGGCATCGTCCGCATCGAGCAGCTCGATGATCCGACCTGGGTCAGAGTGTGCGCGCCAGCACTGGGACGCGCCGCCTGGCACGACCCCGAACAGATGATCGTGGACGAGCACAAATAAACGCGTCCGGGGCCTGACGGCGTCAGGCCGTCATGCGGCGTTGCGGGCCGGCGATCTCCGTCGCGCCCGCATCCTTGATCCGGTTCTGCTCGTCCACGAGCACGACCGTCGGCTGGTGTACACGCGCCTCGGCCTCCTCCATCTCCGCGAAGGTCGCGACGATGACCAGGTCGCCTGGCCGGTTGTGATGCGCCGCCGCACCGTTGACGCACACGACGCCGCTTCCAGCCGGCCCTTCGAGCGCGTAGGTCTCCAGGCGGCTCCCGCGCGTCACGTTCCAGATGGCCACCTGCTCATACGGCAGGATGTCCGCTGCGCGCATCAAGTCGGCATCGAGCGTGACGGAACCCTCGTAGTCGAGGTCGGCATGGGTGACGGTGGCGCGATGGATCTTTGACTTGAAAATCGTCCTGCGCATCGATTCCTCCAGTCTCGGCCTGCTGCAAAGCGGGTCCAAGCCAGACGGTCGAATCGGTAATGACGCTATGCCCGGAAGTCAACCGGCCCGCTGCGCGCGGCGACTGAAGCTCCAGAAACCGAGCAAAGAGAGCAGCGCGCCGAAGCCCCCGATGAGGATCGGCACCGCCTTGTTCCAATGGCCACGGTCGATCCGGGCATCGCGCGGTTGGTCCGGGTCGTAGAGAACGCCGACGGCCTGGCCCCTCCGGTAGGAGGGCGGATTCGAGCTGATCGAGTCCTTGAACTTGTATTTCCGACCCTCGTGCTCGAACTCCACCACCGGTGCGTAGGTGGAACCGCCGTCGCTCGAGTCATTCGTCGCCATTTCCACGACGACGCCTGGAGCGCGAACGGCCCTGGCCAGGAACGCCGCGGTTTTCTGGTGGAGGTGGACTCCAAGGAAGAGAAGCCCGACGCCTGCCAGAACGAGGACGGGAGGGACGAACCGGTTCACCTTCTGCTGCTTGGCGAGCGCGATCCGCACGGCCGCCGGATCGGCCCACGGGATCTCTGTCTTGGTGGCATCGGTGAAGACCTTCGGGTGAAAGGCTTGGTCCTTGAATTTCCGCCAGGCTTCCCAGCTCATCGGCTTCGCGCCCGCCGAGCGGCGGAACTGGTACGCGGCCCAGGTCACCACGCCCGCCGCGCTCACGAGGGAAAAGGGAGTGGCTCGAAAGACCGCGAAAAAAACGATGCACGAGGCGAGCCCCATGATTGCGAGCGCGGCTCCGACACCATACGTCAAGGAAGACTTGAGCACCGCCTTCTCCGGATCCCCCGGCTGGACCAGGACGGTGACTGCATCTCCGAGCGCGGCGAAAGGCGAGGAAGAGCCGACCAGACTCTCGAGGTAGCGTTTGCGCCCGTCCGGTCCGACGTACTCGACGACGGGGTGGTACGAAGGCGCGTCGGAACCGTCACCCTTGCCGGTCGAAAACCCGATCACCTCGCCCTGCTCCGCCCAGGCGCCACGCCGCGCGCGCGCCTCGGCGAGCACCACGGCGACGCCGAAGGCGACGAAGACCAGCCCGACTAGAAGAAAAAGGATCTCCACCGGCGATCCGTCCTGTTTCGCCGATGGTACGCGCTCGAGCGGGGCTCGCCAGTTTCTATTCGAGGTTCATCCGCCGGAGCAGCTTCTGGAAGCGAGGGTCGGAGCGGACCGGATCCCAGGTCTGGTTCGACTTCACCGTCAAAGGAAGGATGGGGTCTTGTTCCTCGACGCCCTTCTCCAGCCAGGCGAAGGCCCCTTCCTTGTCGCCGACGGCGAGACGTGCCGCCGCCAGCGGGCCTCGAGGGAAAGCAACCACGACGTAGGAGAGCACCGCGTCGGGCCAATGCAGACCGTGCATGACGGGCTCGACGATCTGGAGCACGGCGAAGGCGGCGATGCCGTATCCGACCATCGCGCGAAATACGCGCCTGCGCTTCAATTCGACCAGCAGGGGCAGCGCCACGGTCTCTCCCCGTCCAAAGGAACGGTATCACGAGGACCGCTACGCTCGGTCGCCTGGGGCCTCGGCCATCCAAAGAGTGGCCCCTTGAGGAAGCTCGGGGAGCGCGAGCTTGCCGTCCCTGGTGACGGCGGTCTTCCCCGAGAAACGCTCCACGAGCTCCAGGCCGTCGGGAATGCCGCCCTGTGCCACGTCGATGGGCCCGGCCGGACGCGGCCGCTCCGCACGGTGGGCCACCACCAGCAGGCGGCCTTCGGTTCCTTCGCGCTGATAGGCGAAGGTGTCGGGCTCGACGGCGAGCATCTGGAAGCCGCTTTCCTGTAGCAGCGGCGACGCGCGCCGCAGCGCGATCAGCTCGCGATAGAGCGCGAGCAACGATGCGTCCCAACGGCCTTCGTCCCAGATCATGCACCCGCGCGATCCGAGCCGCGGCACGTCCTTCATGCCGATCTCATCGCCATAATAGAGGCCCGGAATGCCCGGATAGGTGAGCTGCACCACGGCGGCCAGGCGGTGCAACGCGTCGCTGCCGCCGACGACGGTGCGGATCCGCGGGACGTCGTGGCTGCCGAGCTGGTTGTACTGCTGCAGCGCGATGGCCCAGGGCAATGCGGCCATCCGGCTGCGCCAGGCGGACTCCAACGCGGCGGTCGGCCACGGGACCGGCGACGCGATCACGTCCTTCATCCCGTGCGCGTCCTGCTTGTACCCTCGCAGCCAGTGCCACAAGGGGAAGGTGAAGCCGGCGTAGTTCATGGCCCCGTCCCATTGGTCCCCTTGCAGCTGGGCAGCGGCGTCGAAGAAGTGCTCGCCGAGCAGGTACGCGTCGGCGCGGGTCTCCTTGACGGCCTGACGGATCGCTCGCGCGATCTCGGTGCCCAGTTGCACCTCGCCCTGGCGGGCCAGCATGTTCGCCACGTCCACGCGCCAGCCGTCGGCTGAAAATGGAGGCCGGAGCCAGCGGCGCAGCACGGAGTCGGGGCCCGTCACCATGCGGCGGCGAAGCTCCTCGCTCCGATAATCCAGCTTGGGGAGGGACTGGACGCCCAGCCAGGTGGCGTACTGGTCCGGATGCCGCGCGAAGGTGAAGAACCCAGCCTCCAGCGCGCTGGCGTCGGCTTGCGCGGCCTGGAACCAAGGATGCGAGGAGCCGACGTGATTGGGCACGACGTCCAGCAGGTAGCGCATGCCCCGGTCGGCCAGGGCTTGCCGCAAACGCGCCAGCTCCTCGTCGCCTCCGAGATGCGCGTCGACGTGCTCGTAGTCGGCCACGTCGTACTTGTGATTCGAGAACGACGTGAACACCGGGTTGAGGTAGAGGGCGCTCACGCCCAGGTTCGTTAGATGATCCAGCCGCTCGCGAATTCCCCGCAGGTCCCCGCCGTAGAACACCAGCGGGAACGTCTGGTCCTCCGGCGGAACCGTTTCCCAGGCGAACGTGCGAGGCCGATGTCCCCGGCAAGTGTACTCGTCCGGGCGAGGATCGCGCGAGGGATCGCCGTTGGCGAAGCGGTCGGGGAAGATCTGGTAGAACACCGCCGAACGCAGCCAGGCCGGAGGCGCGGCGTCGGCCAGGAGCCGGAAGTCGCTGGCGTCGAGCGGGTCATGAGCGGCCGGGCCCGCGGCGCTGTAGAACCAGACGCCGTCATCCGCTTCGAGCACGAATCGGTAGTGGATGCCCGGCTCACGCACCGACAGGTCGGCCTTCCACCATCTCGAAGGCGGCTGTGCCGGACCCGGCATCGCGGGCGTGAAGGCCTGCTCTCCGTCCGGACAGGTCCGCAGGAAGACCCGGCGCACGGGTGCCCCAGCGCCCAGGCGCAACCGGACGCGCACGGTCTCGCCCAGCCGCGGGTACAGGTTGGAGACGTACCTGGGGGACCCGTCGTGGTGGACGGTGCTCAGCCAGGCCGGAAAGGAGTGGCTGCCGGAGATCATGGGCGCGCATCAAAGCATCGTTGCGGGCCCAGCGCGAAAGCCCGGCTACCGGCTCTTGCCGTCGAAGTGCTGGACGTTGAGCGTGGTTGCGTCGACCTCGTCGAGGCAGCGCGTATTGATCGCCACCATCGGCCCGTTCGGTCCCTGGCCGCGCGCGAACGAGCGCACGCCGCAGACTTTGCAGAACAGGTGATGGATGTTCTTCCTGTTGAACTGGTAGTCGGTGAGCGAGCCTTCGCCCTTCTCGAGCGTGAACGAGTTTGCCGGCGCGAACGAGAGCAGCGTGCCGGTGCGCGAGCAGATGGAGCAGTTGCACTGCATGACCGGCTCGGAAAGATCGATCTCGACGCGATAGCGGACCGCCCCGCAGTGACAGCCGCCATTGTGGGTCTTGGGCACGCGTGCTCCCGAGTTTCGTACTGAAGGCTCAGTACCGCCAGCATACCCCGATCCCGCCCCTCCACTCGTCCCGAGTGGAACGCGTCGCGCACCTGGGCCCGCCAGTTTCGGGCTATTCTCGTCTGCGAAGCTCGGAAAGAACCGCGGGCGGGGCTGGCATGGGACGGCGGTCGCTGGTGTTTTGCAGGGCTGCTGCTTGCCTCGTCGTCGCGGCGCCGCTCGCTACCGCCCGCGCGCAAGAGGACGGCGGAGCCGTGCCCGCGCCCGAGCAGCCGGATCCGTCCGCTCCTCAAGGCAGCGGGCAGCACCCGCATAGGAAGCGCGAGGCATCGGAGGAGATCGTGGTGATCGGGCGCCTGCCGCGATTGCCCCTTCCGCCCTCCAGCGTGCCGGCCAGCGTGTATGTGATCGAGGAGAAGGAACCGCAACAGTCCGGCCATCCGAATCTGCCCGATTCACTCGCCGGCCAGGTCCCGGGGATGACGCTCTCGGACGAGCAAGGAAACTCGTACCAGCCGGATCTCTCGCTGCGCGGGTTCCAGGCCACCTCGGTCACTGGCGTGCCGCAAGGAGTGAGCGTCTTCCTCGACGGCGTCCGCGTCAACGAACCGACTGCCGAGGAGATCAACTTCGACCTTCTCCCCACTGAGGACGTCGAGCGGATCGAGGTGGTTCCCGGACCCTCGGTGCTCTTCGGGAGAAACACGCTGGCCGGCGCGCTCATCCTCGTCACCCGGCGCGGCAAGGAGGGCCTCGCGGGGTTCGCGGACGTTGCGGCGGGGAGCGCCGGCTTCCGGAAGGTCCGGGGCCGGCTCTCCGGCGGAGCCGGCCCGATCGACTTCTACGCGTCAGGAGCCCAGACAGTGGAGGATGGCTGGAGGGTAGCATCGCGCGCGAGGCTCTCGAAGGCCTTCGGCAAGCTCGGCTTCCAGCAGGGCGGGACCGACCTGACGCTCTCCTATCAGTACGCGAACAACCGGATTTCCCAGGCAGGTCCGCTGCCGGCGTCGGAGCTGGCCCAGGATCGCACTGCGAATTACACGGCTGGCGACTTCTTCGCGCCGCGGCTCCACCAGGTGGTGCTGAACGTCCGGCAGGAGCTCGGGGACACGGTCATCCTCTCCGCGAACGCGTTCGGGCGCCTGCTCCACGTCGAGCAGTTCAACGTCAACTTGCTCACCCAGAACAGCAGGCTCTTTTCGCGCACCGGCTCGGCCGGCGGGACCGTCCAGGTCGACAACACCGCCTCGCTGTTCGGCCGGTGGAACCTGTTCACTGCCGGCTTCGAGTATGGCCACAGCGACGTCGAGGTGCGGGTATTCAACGAGCCGGAGCTCGATACCGACGTGCACGACCGCCAGGATACGGGCGCCGCCTATCTTCAGGACGCTTTCCAACTCGCCCGCGGCGCCCTCCGCTCCGGCGACCAGTTGATCCTCACCGCGGCGGTGCGCTGGGACTGGATCCGCCACCGCATCGCCGACGAGAGCCCCAGCAGGCCCGGGCGGGAAAGCGCAAGCGGCGTGGACGTCTTCCGCCGCCTCGATCCGCTGATCGGCCTCAACTACAACCTCTCGCGCGAGCACGGCGTCTATCTGTCCTTCTCGCAGGGATTCCGGGCGCCGGCGTTCCTGGAGCTGACCTGCGCCGGCCCGGCGGCCATCTGCCCGGGGTTGCAGGCGGGAACGGCCCCAGACCCTCCTCTGAAGCCGGTGCGCGTTACCAACTACGAGCTCGGGGTCCGCACCCGCCCCGTGTCCTGGTTTTCCGGACAGGTCAGCGCCTACCGCACCGACGTCCTCGACGACATCTTCGCGGTGACGCCGGCCGGCACCACCGGCGTCTACTTCCAGAACATCGGCAAGACCCGGCGCCAGGGACTGGAGGCGAGCCTGCGCGCCCGGCCGGTGGGCTGGCTCGAGGCCAGCTTGATATACGCGTTCACCGATGCGCGATTCGAGGAGGAAGTGCTGCTGGCGACGCCGCGGCCCACCTCCGACTGCAGCGGTCAGTCCTGCACCGAGCGGGTGCGCGCCGGGAGCCAGTTCCCGCTCGTCCCCCGCAATCGCGGCTCGGCGGAGCTCGACTTCCATCCCTACGGCTGGCTGTCCCTCTCGCTCTCCGGCACCCTGGTCGGATCCCAGTACCTTCGCGGGGACGAGGAGAATGCCGGTCCGCGTCTCGACGGCTACTTCTCCCTGGACGGCGGTGTTCGGGTATCCCTGGGTGGATTCGTCGCGTGGGCCCGGTTCGGCAATCTGCTCGGCGCGCGTTACAGCACGTTCGGCACCTTCGCGCCCAACCCGAAGCAGTCCGGCACGCCGGTGGAGCCGTTCCTGACGCCGGGCCGTCCGTTCCAATTCTTCGCTGGTCTGGGCTACGCCTTCGGTTCCAGGACCGAGAGCACCCAGTAGGGAGCGCCAGCGGCGCCGAAGCTCATCTGGCGGGAGCGGGCCGCGGAGCGCGATATCTCAAGGTCGCAAGATCCGGCCCCGCCCGTGCGCCCTCGGAGCGAGCGGCCTCGATCAGCACGTGATCGCTGGAGAGCGAGCAGGCCGGGTCCGTCGCGGCTGCGTTCCCGGTCAGGTGGAAGGCCTGGCAGCGGCATCCGCCAAAATCGATCCCTCGGCGCGCGCAGCTCCGGCACGGGTCCGGCATCCACCCCTCGCCGCGAAAGGATTCCATGCCTGGCGAAGACGTCCACAGCTCTCCCACCGACTGCTCGCGGACGCTGCCAAAGGAAAGTCCCGGCAACGTATGCGCGAGCAGACAGGGGAGCAGCAATCCGTCGGGCGAGACCACCATGAATCGCCGGCCCCACCCATCCATGCACGCCGGCGGGACCTCGACGAAGTAATCGGGGATCACGAACACCACTTCCATCCGGCCCTCGAGCCGTGCCTTCGCGGCCCCCGCGATGGACCGCGCCCGCTCGAGCTGCGGCGCGGTGGGCAGGAGGGCCGTCCGGTTCAACAACGCCCAACCGAGGTACTGGGCGTTGGCCAGCTCCAGGCGATCGGCGTGCAGCTCCTCGGCCAGCGCGATCACCTCGCCGATGTGGTCGAGGTTCTCCCGGTGCAGGACCGTGTTCATGGTCAGCGGGAATCCGAGCTCTTTGACCCAGCGGGCCACCTCGAGCTTGCGATGGAACACCTCGCGCCCGGCGATGCGATCCGACCCCGCAGGGCGCGCGTCCTGGATCGAGACCTGGACGTTGTCCAGGCCCAGCCGGCGGAGGCGCTCGAGGCGTTCGCGCTCGAGCGGAATCCCGCTCGTGATCAGGTTGCTGTAGAGATCGAGCGCGCGAGCCTCCGCGACGATCTTCTCAAGATCGGGCCTCAGCAGCGGCTCTCCGCCGGTCAAGTTCACCTGCACCACGCCCAGCTCTTCGGCCTCGCGCAGCACCCGGCACCAGGCGGCCGTATCGAGCGCGTCCTTGTGGCGGGTGAAATCGACCGGGTTGGAGCAGTAGACGCAATGCAGAGGACACGCGTAGGTCAGCTCGGCGACCAGCGTGTAGGGGCGCGGCGCGGGATTCACGCCGGCACCTGCAGCAGCCCGCGCCTCGCCATCTCTTCGATGAACTCGATCACGTCCTGCCGCAGCTCCGGCCCGGGACGATCCGCGTACTCACCCTGCAGCCGCTCGACGATGCCGTCGACCGTGAGCTCGCCGTTGCA
>Ga0137418_10006935_pt1 | contig 10419 bp, 7 predicted proteins | sample CZODoug3_1_2_16f_FD_122242 | JGI IMG/M metagenome (GOLD analysis project Ga0137418, IMG submission 122242) | Vadose zone soil fungal communities from Angelo Coast Range Reserve, California, USA - CZODoug3_1_2_16fungal (Hybrid Assembly) | ecosystem: Environmental > Terrestrial > Soil > Vadose... | reverse complement strand
CTTAAAAGGACGACTCACCATTAAGGTGCTTTCGGCCACGGCCTACAACTTCAAGTTCGAAATGTCGCCCGATGGCGCCACCTGGAACACCGTAATAGAAGGCAAAGACACGAAGAAATAGATAGCCGCACCCGAATCTCCAGGACGGGGCGTTCCGTCCCGTCCTTATCTTCTACTCATCCAAAAGCCACCGAATCGATCCAGAAACCCTTTGCCCCCCGGCAGGTGGTGGATGCATTCGTGGACGTCAAGATGCAGCGCGCAGATATTTCCATAGCCCTATACAAAGTAGCGCCGGATGTAGGTGGTCCCGCACTGGTGAAGCAGACCGGACAACGGTTGCGGACGGCGATTGAGGCGATGCTTCTGACTGCTTCGGATCTGAAGCTGTCGCCCGACAGATTCGCCATCGACATGATGCTCTCAGCAATGTCGGGCGCGATGCGGTCGGCCCTAGAGGCGGGAGCCTCGCCGGCAATATTTCGCAAAGTGCGCGAACACCTAGTCCTGCTGTGCCAATCCTACATGGCGGCGACGACAACGGGGGATGACTAGAACTCATCTCATAAATGCCTCAGTAGAATCAAAGACGAGGCGAGCTGGAGCATCCCGAGGAAATTTTCGATGTGACGTTCATATCTAACGACCAGACGCCGGAAGTTCTGCAACCAGGCAAACAGCCTCTCGATTTTCCACCTTCGTCGATATCGCTTCAGCCGACGCCTATCCTGAGTAGAATTCCTTCGGTTCCGACGATGTGGAGCAATGACTTCAATGCCGTAGAACCTCAGTTCTGCGTCGAGGCGGTCGGAGTCGTAGGCGTTATCACCAATCAAGTTCTGCGGGGCATCGGGAACAACCATCTGTAGCAAGGTGGACATGGCTAGCTTCACTTCATGGGGAGTGGCACTCTCGGCGCAAACAGAAACCGGCAGCCCGTTACGATCAGCGACAGCCATGATCTTTGTACCCTTGCCGCGTTTCGTTTTACCGACCTTGCAACCCCCTTTTTAGCGGGTGCGAAACTCGCGTCGATAAATGCTTCACGGACATCGATTGCGCCTCTTGTACGGAGTTCGTGCGCAAGAGCAGTCATAATCCTCGTCACCACGCCCGAGCGGACCCATTGCTGAAAACGCCTATGGCAGGTTTGGAACGAGGGGTATCGGTCGGGGAGCTCGGCCCAGGGTGCACCAGTCCGTAACACCCACAGAACCCCGTTCAGGACGGCTCGGCGGCTTTTCCAAGGTCGCCCTCGACCATCTTCTCGTCTCGTTGGTTTCGGGATCAGCGGGTCGAGGATCGTCCACTGTTCGTCTGTTAGATCACGTGTATAGCGCATTCCTTTGTTGATGCCGCGCGGGCACTCCGGCGTAGCACCCGGTCTGTGAAAATTGGCAAATTTATTTCCGAGCTGCCAACTATATGTCCTCTGCCCGGTTGACACTCGTCGCGGACATTTGTTCAGAATACGGTCAGAGCGCCCTGGGGGCCTTCCCCCTGTCGGCGCTGCAAGGGAGATGACTCCACCCAGCCGGTTGGCACCAAGATTCTGAAGTGGTGGTGGCACACACCGGCATCTCGGGAGCTTCACAATTGGTGTCGCGCAGGGGCTCTAGCCGACGACTTTCGGACCTTTTGAGCGGGTTGCCAAGTTTTGGGGCACCGCTTGCTGAATGTCGAGTGGAAGGTGCGGAAGCATAAGTGAAGCACCTCCATCTACCTCGATTAATTGGCCCGTTATCCAGCTTGCATCTTCAGAACAGAGCAAAGAGACGGTGTTGCCCACATCCGCGGGGGTTCCAAGCCGACGCATCGGCGTCCAGCCAGTTTGCTGCCAATCCCGGATACCCTCCTGGACCGCGGCGGGCAAGCTGTTCAGGACACTATCTTCAACCCAACCCGGACTGATGCTATTCACGGTGATTCCCCGCTCGGCCAAAGCGACCGCAAAATAGCGAGTCAGAACTTCCATAGCGGCTTTCGCGGCGCCCATTGCAACCCAGGGCTGCCAACTCCCAAACCGCCCACCTGAAGTGAATGTGATCGCGATGATCCTGTCCGCCCGCGCTCAACAGCGGTGCTGCTTCCCGAACACCGAGGAGAAAAGCCTTGGACCTGGGAATCCATTGCGACGTCCCATTTGTCAATCGTGATCTCCATCGGAGGCTGATAAAACGTCGGCGCTTCGGTTCGAGCGTTGGCGACAAAGATGTCGAGATGCCCGAATTCGGACGCAACCTGCCGGAATATATGTTGGACTTCTTCCGGTCGACAGATGTCAGCCTGAACCAGGAATCCTTCAGACCCGCCCTCCCGAATTTTCGCCAACGTGGAGATAGCAGCCTCCTTATTTTTGTAATAATGGACAGCTACGCGGGCTCCCTTTGCGGCCAGCTTGAGTGCAATTCCCCTGCCGATTCCGCGTGAACTGCCCGTAACCAGAGCGTACTTTCCCGTCAGCGACATAAGAAACCTCCGCCCTCGCGATCAATTTTTTCATTCTGGGTCGCAGTTATCTACTACTTGCTCTTCCGCAGCGCCCTCGGAGCGGCGGTTCCGAGTTGCGCCGCGGCTGTACTGGGGGTCGTTCTGGCGGCGATCATAGCCTCGACCAGCCGGTTATCAATGTCCCAGCTCTTGGGCATATTGAAGCCTACGCGCGGCATCTGCCCGGCCTTGTAGACTGCGAGCGCGGTAGCGATTTGGTACGCGATTGGTTCTGGAGCACCATAGCCGAGAATTATTTCTTCCTCAATACCTCCGAATGAAGCTCCGGGTCCTAAGTCTTTGTCAATCTCTTCCTTCAGTTTTGCCGTGAAATTTGAGGAGAGCGTCATCTGTGCACCGTTCTGCTCCGACGGCAGGTCGGTTCCCAGCAAAGCAGCGGCGGCCTCGTCACTGTACGCACGATCGAAGTGCTGATAACCTGCCGCAATGAATTGAGCTGCTATGGCAGCTGGATTTCCCATTTTCCATTTCAGAAATTCGTACACCTCTCGCTGTGCATGATCGATGTCAAGGTAAAAGTTTTCCAAGTGAAACCGCTGGATGGCATAGAGGGTTGCGTGCCCGGCAGCACTCATCGCCATGTGGGCGTCGCCCGCTTTTGCCACCGCTTCGATACGATGTTCCCTTCCGGGGTGATGCTGCGTGCACGGAGGCATCGATGCCTGCTGGGTGCTGGTTCCGCCTCCACTTTCGCTGTCGGGCGCTTTTCCCTCGCGGAGCTGCGGCGCATCGCCTTTCACGCCGATTTTACCCGGCGTTCCTCTTTGATTGTCCGACTGCAGTGCCATCGGCACTGAAGTTGTGCCGGTTGGCTCGGTCGTTCCGCCAGTTCCAGTTCCGCCGGTCCCTCCGGTACCGCCTCCCGCAACTTGGCTATACATTCCCACCCAAGCCTGCGCCAGATCGGTTACGTCTTTGGCCTTGGCGATGAAGTCGTCCCAGCGGCCCGTGGGCTTTTCGAGTTGCACAATCTTGATGTGCCTGGTTTTCGCTAATATGTCCTGCGCGACCGGTTCCATCCAAAGATCGGTTCTCTGGCTGCCGCCCATGGACGCTCCATTCACGCCGTACTTATGCATGGGCGTGCCGTACAAAATGTTGTTCTGATCATCCAGCAGAAAGACTGAGACACCGCCAGTAAAGCCTCGCAGGGCTTCTGTCGACCAAGTCTTAGTGGTGCCATCAATTCTGCCGGTGTTCGACACGACGACGGTCGTGGCCATGTGGTGGCCGCCACCCACTTTTTCCGCGTATTGCAGCGTCATGGGGAAGGACAACACAAGGATGTTGTTGCTGGCTGGGTTGACCCATACCTTTTGACCAAGCAGCAGGTGCGGAGCAAGGCTTGAAGGTGGAATGAACTGGATCTGGCTGGAAGAGTTGTCGACCTGTGCGTGAACACTGGTGCCGGAGATGTTGGTAATGGCCCCGGAGGCGTTCTGTTTGGGGAACCCAGACCCCGACACGGAAGGACGAACAACGTCCATCCTGTCGCCATCTACTGGCGCTATTTGATTTCCTGCTCTGACACCATCTACCGGAGCGATCTTGGTAGCGGAGCGGTAGCCGTCGACCGGAGCAATTTGAGTTCCCGCCTTGAGTCCATCTACTGGCGCTATTTGATTTCCTGCTCTGACACCGTCTACCGGAGCGATCTTGGTACCGGGGCTGTAGCCGTCCACAGGTGCAATCTGCACCGGCCCTCGGGAGTTGCCGAGCGAGGGAGGAAGCGTGTTACTGGCCGCCCCGATGCTCACTATATTGCAACACGCCGACCTGCCATCAATTGATACCTGCCGTGACCGCAGGTTGGCGTAGACACCCTGGCCAAGTTTCAAGGTTCGGAGCACCGCAGGACTGGCCGCAAACTGAAACGTCTGACCCGACGCGTCCTGTCTCGCAGTGACTACTCCCGTATGCGGGTCGATTGCAGTGATCTTGCAACAAGCTGCGGCTGCACTGGCCTGCGGAGTTAACCAAATTGCGAGGGTGAGTGCTAGTGTGAGTCCGAGCAGTACACCCTGAAAGCTGCGGCGAGTCTTTGCGGGTTTCATAAGATTTCTCCTTGTGTGTTCCTCAGTGAGGAAACTTGATTTTGGGAAGCTTGGATTTCACTTTGTTGGCGAGTTCCTGTGCGGCCCCGCCTGGATCGGACACCATCGACGAATTCGAATCTTGGCTGAAACTCTGATCTGTTGTGGGCGCAGGTGCGGAAGAGGATGGATCGCCTGAGAATGGTGATGCTGCCTGTCCCACTCCCATCGGCATCCCGTCAGAAAAGCCCGCAAGCCCTGGTCCCGAAGAAAATCCGGTGTTAACAGTTTGAGCGGTGTTCTCGAGTGTGCCCGCCAACTGTTGCAGGGCAAGGCTTGCGACGGAAAGACTGGGAGCTCTCTTGAGGGCTACGAATGAGTCTCGCATCCCATGTGCGCGATTCATCAAGTCAGAAAGCATGTTCAGACCAACGACGACCAGGTTGAGGTTGCGGAACTTTCCGCTGAACGAAGGCACCTGTTGCGCGAATGAGCCAAAATCGTTTTGGAACGTCTGAATCTCACTGGCGCAGCAAGTCTGTACTGCGGGACTCATGGGCACGTCGGACATGTCCTGAACGAACCCTCCAGGATCCCCTTGCAGCGGAGACGACTGCGCCATGTCGTAGCCAGGAAGAGAACTTCGCTGAGAAGCTGAAGGAACTGCTCCGGTTGGCGAAGCAGTCTGCTGAGCATTGGGACCGGGCACCCCCAACTTGGTGCGAAGCACAGCAACTTCTGCTCTCATCCTGTCGAGGTCGTCACGTAGGGGGCCGCCGTACGCCGGCATCAGTGGCGCGTCAATTGCGCCCTGTGCGGTGTAGTTCGCGGGAACAACGCGATAGCGAAAGATCATGCCGTGGTCCCCCACCACGTAACCGCGATCCCGGGTGGGCAGGCTGAAGGCGTTCACATTGGCGGGGAATCCAAGGTCACGGGAGGTCCAGCGGTGACCATCAGTGGTAAAGGCCATGGTCCGATAAACGATGGACCAGCCGACCTCGGGATCGGCAAACTTCATTTCCGGCCTGCCCCCGATGTACACCCCAGGAAGTTGGTGCCAGCTCTGCGCGCCGTCGCTGGTGGCGTAAACATTGCCGTTGCCAATGCGCAAGAAGCCGGTGTTCTCATCCTGAAAGAAGAGTTCGCCTTCTTTGCCACCTTCCGTGGGCAAAGCCAGTGACACTCGCCAGCTTTTACCTCCGTCCATCGTCTTGCCGAGGATGGTTGAACTGCCGGAATAGGCCACGAAATAACCGACTTGAGGAGAGGGGAAGTGGAGGCTTTGAGGGGTACACTCGACGTCTTGCGTGAGCCCGTTGGTCTGTAAGCTGATGCGGCAGGTAAAAACTGGTTTCCAGGTTCTGCCACCATCCACGGTGCGTTGAATCCTGCCCGAGGAGCTCATTACGCCAGTCGTCGGAGAGGTGAACAAGTAATCGAAATAGTAGTCGGGGATCTTGCTGACAACTTCCCAATTCTGCCCGTCCACCGTTCGCAGGAGCTGATCATTCCCCTGAACCATCCAACCGTGGCGTTCATCGACGAAGCGCAAGTGGCTGAACGGGGCAGCATTGGACTGGGGATCGCCAACCTGGATCGCCCAGTGGTCCCCGCCGTCGCTGGTATAGAGAGCGACACCCCCGGCCCGATTCTTGCCACCCACCGCCCATCCGATATTGCGATTGACAAAGAAAACATCGAACAGCTGAAGATCGTCGGGATAGCTGATCGGCTCGAAGATACCTTTGAGCGGCACCTGCGAAGGAGTTGTGCTTCCCCCGATTTGTCGCAACGGTGTCCCCGGTCGCGAGACACTTGATGGTCGCCTCGCAGGAACAGGTGGTTGCTGAGCGGCAATCTGGATCGTTGGGGCCACAAGGGCCAATGCGATCGACGCAAAAAGCAAGCGTCGTCTGCGAAGCTGATGTTTCATAAGACCTCCCTGACGTGGAACAGTGCGAATGGTGTCCGGAAAGGACGAGGCAACTGAGGCTGAGAACTGTGTTCGGGCCGAGAAATTCTTGCTGTCTACCCTATAACGCGCAAAGCGCGTGAAAATCGGCTCAAGATAACTCAGGAAAAGACAAACAGCGCTCCTCTCCCTAAACCGAGGGAAAGGCAATGTGTCGTGCCACCGACTTCCCGGGATTGCAACAGGCAGCATCCAATGGATTGACTTGGGGCTTGTTCAGGGCTATCTTTCGTTGGGTTTAGTTGTCTTCGGCCTATGTGTAGGGGGCGGTGTGAGTACACTTGCGTCCGAGCAGGTAACGCAACTGCTGATCAAGTGGAGCAGCGGAGATGAGGAATCCCTCAAAGCGTTAATTCCTCTGGTCTATGAGGAACTGCGGCGAGTTGCAAGACGCTATCTGAAACGCGAACGTCCCGACCACACCTTGCAGAGTGCGGCCCTGGTGCACGAAGCTTATGTCCGGCTGGTAGATCAAAGGGGCGCAAATTGGCAGAACCGCAGCCAGTTTTTCGGAGTGGCGGCCCAATTGATGCGGCGTATCTTGGTCGATTACGCTCGGCGTCGGTCGGCAGCGAGGCGCGGCGCAGGTGACACTAAGCTTCCACTCAACGAGGAACTAGCGTCACCGGGGCAACCCGACCTGGATGTACTCGCGGTCGATGATGCCTTGAATACCCTCGCCAAGCTGGATCCTAAGCAAAGCCGGATCGTAGAGCTGAGATTCTTCTCCGGCCTGTCGATCGAAGAGACAGCTGAAGTGCTGGGCGTGTCTCCCGCCACTGTTAAACGCGAATGGACCATTGCGAAAGCATGGTTGTATCTTCAGATCGCCAGAGGTGCGCGCCGTGAAGGCTGAACGCTGGTTGGAACTCAAAGAGATCGTTGGCGGAGCGCTAGACCTGCCTGACGAGAAGCGCGCAGCCTATCTCGATCAAGCGTGTGGGCGGAATGCGGAACTGCGCAGCGACGTTGAAGATATGCTGCGCTCGCACGGGTTGAATGGGAACTTCCTTGAGACTCCTGCGATCGGAGTGCTTCACGGCCTGTCTGATTCCGGCGATGGCCAATCCTGGATAGGCCGTACCGTCGGGTCCTACCGCGTGGTGGAAGAGATCGGCCACGGAGGCATGGGCGTCATCTATCGCGCCAGGGATCTCAGGTTAGGCCGCGATGTCGCACTCAAGTTTCTTCCTCCGGAGATTGCCGAAACTGCTGAAGCGCGCGCACGGTTCCAACGGGAAGCGCACGCTGCGTCAGCCCTAAATCATCCGAATATATGCACGATCTACGCTGTCGACGAATGTAGCGGCTATCCCTTCATTGCCATGGAGTTGCTGAAGGGGCGGACTCTTAAAGAAATCACTGCACAAGGGCCACTTCCTATCGATCGATTGCTGGAGTTTACCATCCAGATCGCCGACGCGCTGGACGCCGCCCACGCAGAAGGAATTGTCCACCGCGACATCAAGCCGTCGAACATCTTCATCACGGACCGAGGCCAGGCGAAGGTCCTTGACTTCGGTCTGGCCAAGAGAGCGCTATCTGAGCACAGAGCCCCGGGCACTATCGAGGCGGACGAATCCGTTCCCGGACAGTTGACCAGAACCGGTGCAGCCATGGGCACGCTCTCGTATATGTCGCCGGAACAATCGCGGGGAGAAGAGCTCGACGCACGAACTGACATCTTCTCCTTCGGTTCCGTGATCTACGAGATGGCAACAGGTGAGAAAGCCTTCCCCGGGAAAACTGCGGCGATCATCCTTGAGGCGATTCTGAACCGGGCGCCTGTTCCTCCTTCCGGATTGGATTGTGGGCTGCCGACAAAACTCGAAGAAATCATCAGCAAAGCTCTCGCGAAGGACCGGGACCTGCGATACCAGCATGCGGCGGATATGCGCGGCGAGCTGCAACGCCTGAAGCGCGATATCGAGTCAGGTGGAGTGAGCATTGCGAAGGAGAGGAGTGGGCGTCGAGCTACGCGCTGGGTGGCTACGGGCTTCGCAATTCTCGCGCTCGCGCTGGCAGGCTCTGGCATTTATTTCTATTCGCATCGCCCCGCGAAACTGGGCGAAAAAGACACCGTGGTGCTTGCCGATTTTTTGAACTCGACTGGTGAACCGGTTTTCGACGACACCCTAAAGCAGGCACTCGGGGTTGAATTATCGCAGTCGCCCTACCTGAACGTACTTTCTGATCAGAGAGTGCGAGAGACGCTAGGGTTGATGGGACGTTCGCCCAGCGAACGCTTGACCTCGGATGTGGCGCGAGAAGTGTGCCAACGGGCACAGAGCCGGGCCGTTCTGGCAGGGTCGATCGCAAATCTAGGGAGCGACTACGTAATAGGACTTACCGCCACAGATTGCTTGACGGGAGATGTTCTGGGGCAGGAGCAAGTGCCGGCCACCAGCAAAGAGGGAGCACTTGCGGCGACTGACAGGGCCGCGATCAGCCTGCGGGCAAAGCTGGGTGAATCGCGCAACACTATTAACAAATATAGCTTGCCGGTTCAGCAGGTAACCACGCCATCCCTGGAAGCCTTGAAGGCATTCTCGATGGGGGCGAGGATGGTACAAGAAAGCGGCGATGCGACCGCAATTCCGTTCTTCAAGCGCGCCATTGAGCTCGATCCAAAGTTCGCTGCCGCCTTCACCTGGCTGGCAGCTGCTTACTCAAATATCGGAGAGTCAGGGCTCGCGTCCGAGTCCATGCGCAAGGCGTATGATTTGCGGGACCGGGTCAGCGACCGCGAGCGATTTTATATTTCTGCGCACTACTACGACATGGTCACCGGCGAGGTGGAGAAGGCCCACCAGGTCTATGCGCTTTGGAGCCAGGCATACCCCAAGGACTGGGCTCCGTGGGGCAACCTCGCATTTAATGAGGCCGCGCTAGGAAGGTATGACCACGCGCTTTCCGATGTCCTGCAAAGTCTTCGCCTGAATCCCGACAGTGCAGCCTGTTATGCCAACGTTATTCAGCTCTATACAGTTCTTGGCCGATCGGATGACGCAAAGTCCGCCTACCAGCAGGCGTTGGCACGTAAGATCGAGCCGCCGGGCGTTCACGCGTACTTGTACGAGGTTGCGTTTCTACAAGACGACACTGAAGAAATGAAGCGACAGGTTGCTTGGGCCGCTGGACGAGTGGGGGCGGAAGACTTCCTTTTTTCTGTGGAGTCCGACACTGCGGCATACTCTGGAAATCTTAACAAGGCGAGGGAGTTATCACGGCGCGCAGTGGAATCAAGTCTGCGCAATGATCAGCGGGAAACCGCCGCGCTTTGGCAGATGAATGCAGCGCTGCGGGAAGCCGAGTTCGGCGAAGCCACCGCCGCGCGAAAGACGATGGCCGCTGCCCTTGCTCTTGCCTCCAATCACGATACTCAGATTCTTTCGGCGCTTGTTCTCGCCCGGACAGGCGACTTAACCCGAGCCAAAAGCATAGCGGACGATCTTAATAGGCGCTTTCCTCTGGATACATTGCTCAACGGCTATTGGCTCCCCACGATCCGGGCTGCCATCGAGATTCAGCAAAGAAATCCGGCGAGGGCGATCGAACTCCTGCACGCTGCCCTTCCCTATGAACTTGGTCTCCCCAATCCGCAGTTTGAGGTCGGTGGACTTTTATATCCCGTCTACATCCGGGGGCAAGCGTATCTGGAACTTCACCGGGGCTACGAAGCCGCAGCCGAATTTCAGAAACTTCTTGCGCATCGGAACATTACCCAAAACGGTCCCATCGGGGTGTTGGCGAGACTCGGGTTAGCCCGAGCTTATGCGATCTCTAACGACAGAACCAAGGCGCGCGCGGGCTATCAAGACTTTTTCGTGCTATGGAAAAATGCAGACCCAGAAATTCCTATCCTGCGCGAAGCCCAGCTGCAGTACGCGAAGTTGCAGG
>Ga0137418_10006934_pt1 | contig 10419 bp, 9 predicted proteins | sample CZODoug3_1_2_16f_FD_122242 | JGI IMG/M metagenome (GOLD analysis project Ga0137418, IMG submission 122242) | Vadose zone soil fungal communities from Angelo Coast Range Reserve, California, USA - CZODoug3_1_2_16fungal (Hybrid Assembly) | ecosystem: Environmental > Terrestrial > Soil > Vadose... | reverse complement strand
GACTCTGGGAGTTTGTAACAATGTCGCGAGCACGATCGCCCGCGAGAGCGACGGAGGAGTCTACATGCACGCGGGTCCGGAAATCGGAGTCGCCGCTACCAAATCGTTTACGTCGCAACTTGTCATCCTTACGCTTCTCGGACTGCTCTTTGGCCGGATGCGAAATCTTTCCGCTCCTGATGGGAGTCGCGTCATTGAAGCGCTTGAAGCGTTGCCCGGCCAGATCGAAACGGTTCTGGATCTCAGCGACCAAATTAAGGCAGTTGCCAAAAAATATGCCGATGCAAACGGCATGCTTTTCTTTGGCCGGCAATTCAACTTCCCGGTCGCGCTCGAAGGTGCACTTAAGATGAAGGAGATCACCTACCTGTTTGCGGATGGACATCCCAGCGCTGAGCTAAAGCATGGCATCATTGCACTGGTTCGTCCTGATCTTCCCTCGGTATTTATCGCGCCCGATGATTCAGTTTTCTCTAAAAACCTGAACAACATCGAACAGGTTAAGGCCCGCAAGGGGCCCGTCATTGCGGTGACCAGCGGAAACGGTCCGAAGCGCCTCAAAGAAGTTGCCAACGAAATAATCGTGCTGCCGGAAGCGCCCGAGTACGTAATGCCCATCCTAACTGTCGTCCCGCTTCAGCTTCTCGCTTATCACCTGGCGGTTCAGCTGGGCCGCGATGTAGATAAACCACGCAATCTCGCAAAGAGCGTGACCGTGGAATAATCTCCACGTTGGTAGGGACGGCGCGCTGCGCCGCCCGGACATCGCATCTTGATGCCCCAACAACTGCTGCCGCTGGAAATTTAGTGGTTTTGCAGTAAACTGCGCGCGCTCCAGCATTCTTCCCAGGTGCAACACAACGAAGAGTACGTGCTCAAAGTCCTCGAAGAAGGTGGACTCATCACGCGTCACCAGATCGACGCCGCGCGGTCGCTTCTAAACGGCGAACCCGGCGTAGTGGATATTTTAATGGACGACGGAGTTGTCTCCGACATAGACGTCTCGCGCACGCTCGCAGCGCAAGCGCACATGGATTGGATCGACATCTCTTCCATGGTGATTCCGCCACAAATCATCAACCAGATCCGGGGCGAAGACGCGCGCCGTTTCAAAGTAATCCCGGTCGCTTTTGGCGAGACCGGTTTGGTGGTGGCGGTCGGCAACCCGCTCGACATCGATACGATCGACAGCCTAAGTTTTCTCCTGCAACGCGAGCTGGAACTGGTATGCACCAGCCCCCAGAAAATTCGTGATGCACTGATCAAATACTACGGGACGGCAGACGAAGCAGCCGACGTCCTGCAGAAAAAAATCGGAGAAGACATCGATCTCGGATTGGAAATTGGCGATGGCTCGGAAGCGACCGCAGTCGATGAAGCCGACGCGCCAATTATCCGGCTTGTCTCCATGTTGCTGATCGAGGCACACCGCGCCGGCGCAAGCGATATTCATCTGGAACCGCTGGACAAGAAGTTTCGCGTTCGCTTCAGAATCGATGGCGTTTTGCAGGAGATGCAAGCGCCACCGAAACGTTTGCAATCCGCAATCATCAGCCGGCTCAAAATTATGACCGGTTCAATGAGCATTGCAGAGAAACGCCTTCCACAGGACGGTCGTATCCAGGTTAAAATCAAAAAGAAGCCAATCGATCTTCGCGTCTCAACGATTCCTACCAATCACGGTGAGGGCGTAGTGATGCGCCTGCTGGATAAATCCAGTCTAAAGCTTGGCTTGCCGGAGCTTGGATTTTTCTCAGACGACCAGGAAATGTTCGAACGCCTGATCAAACTGCCGGACGGGATTTTACTCGTCAGCGGCCCGACAGGCTCCGGAAAGACGACCAGTCTCTACGCCTGCCTCAATTACATTAACAAACCCGACCGCAAAATCATCACGGTAGAAGAGCCGGTCGAGTATCAAATGACGGGCATCAATCAGGTGCAGGTGAATAGTGAGATCGGGATGACTTTTCCGGCGGCTTTGCGCTCCATTCTGCGCCAGGCACCCAACATCATCATGATCGGTGAAATTCGAGACCTCGAAACAGCGAGCATTGCTACGAACGCGAGTCTCACTGGTCACCTCGTTTTCAGTACGTTGCACACCAATGATGCCCCTTCTGCCGTGGCGCGTTTGGCCGATCTTGGTGTTCAGCCGTTTCTGGTGGCTTCCTCCGTGAGAGCGATCATGGCGCAAAGGCTTGTCCGCCGATTATGTGCACACTGCAAACAACCAGGGGAACTCAGCGAGACCGAATTGCGCGCATTGCGAATCGAACCCGGTCAGCTCTCGGAGGCTCAAGTAATGAAGCCAGTAGGGTGCGAGCGATGCCGCCAAATCGGTTACAAGGGTCGAATCGCTATCTTCGAGATTTTTGTGATCAACGACGATGTGCGCCACATGATCAACAAACGCAGCCCGACTTTGTTGCTGCGGCAACGAGCGCGTGAACTTGGCATGCGCACGCTTCGCGAAGACGGGGTCCGCAAGGTGCTCGCCGGCCTCACCTCTGCGGAAGAAGTGATCTCCATCACAGTCGGGGACGTGAGCTAGCGAACATGAAGGAAAAGCAGTTAGCGGAATTTTTTATCGAGCAGCGCGTGCTCGAGCCTTTGCAAGCGGAAGACGTCCTGAGCGAAGTAGAACTGAACGGAAAGACCGTTGCTCAAGCGATGATCGATGGCGGCTTCATCGACGAGCACGGCTTTTATCAGACAATTGCCAACGGGCTCGGCACCGACTTGATCGATCTAACCGAGCGCGATATCCCGCCGGAGATTTTGCGTCTCATTCCCGCCGGTCTGGCTCGGTTACATGGTGCTCTTCCCGTTGAGATGAGTGGAACGACTTTGCGAGTCGCTCTCGTTGATCCATTCGATCTTCACGCCGCCGAGGATCTTCGCTTTGCGCTGGGTAAAGACATTCACGTCGTCGTTTCACCCTCGGATCAAATCGAAGATCTGATCAAACAGCATTACGGCACCGACACGACGAGCATGGACGAAGTTCTCAAGCAACTCGGCCAAGCTGGCGAGCTTCTGTCCGTCTCAGGCGGACGCGAGGGAGACGGCGAAGCGGCAGTTGAAGCCGAAGCAAACGCAACTCCGATCATTCGCTTTGTCGATCTCATTCTTTACCAAGCGATACAGGACCGCGCGAGCGACATTCATTTCGAGCCGTTCGAAAATGAGTTCAAAATCCGCTATCGCGTTGATGGCGCGCTCTACGAAATGTCGCCACCGCCGCGTCATCTTGCTCTGCCGGTCATCTCCCGGCTGAAAGTGATGGCAAATATGAATATTGCAGAAAGACGGTTGCCCCAGGATGGTCGCATTCAGAAGCATATCGCCGGGCGCAACGTCGATCTTCGCGTTTCAACATTGCCAACTCAATTCGGCGAGAGCCTCGTGCTGCGTGTTCTTGATCGCAGTATCGTAAATCTGGACCTCGAAGCACTCGGAATGCCCGATTACATCTACAATTTTCTGCTGGAGGTGATCGAGCGTCCGAATGGCATCTTCATTGCGACCGGACCGACCGGCTCTGGAAAGACAACGACGCTTTACTCCTGCCTGCGTAAGGTCAATACGATTGATTCGAAGCTCCTGACTGCAGAAGAGCCGGTCGAATACGATCTGGAAGGAATCGTACAAGTGCCGGTGAACGATGCCATCGGCCTGACGTTTGCGCGTGTCTTGCGGTCGTTTCTGCGCCAGGACCCGGATCGCATCATGGTCGGCGAGACACGCGATCTTGAGACCGCGCAAATTGCAATCCAAGCGTCTCTGACCGGGCACCTTGTTTTCACTACGCTCCACACAAACGACGCGCCCGGAGCAATCACACGCTTGATCGACATGGGTGTAGAGCCGTTTCTAATCTCATCCACGCTCGAGGCAGTCCTCGCTCAGCGTTTACTGCGCAGCATCTGTCGACAGTGTCGCACGACTTACACACCGAGCGAGACGTTACTTGCTGAGCTGGGAATCTCGCCGCAGGACATCGGCGACAAACAATTCTTTTATGGCAAAGGTTGTGACGCTTGTAACAACACCGGCTACAAAGGACGAAAGGGAATCTACGAGCTGCTGAGACTCACCGACCCGATTCGTGAGCTGATCAATGAACGCGCGCCAACGATTACCTTAAAGCAAAAGGCTGTAGAGCTTGGAATGGTAACACTGCGCCAGGACGGCTTGCGCAGCATCTTCGCTGGCGACACCACCGTCGAGGAAGTGGTGAGATATACGTGAGGAAATGACGAAGCACTAATGACAAAGGCCACAGGAAGCCAAAATCACCGAATGATGAAAGAAGAGACGTCGCTTTTCCCTTCTTGGGGGCTCTTGTCATTCGTCATTAATTTGTCATTGGACATTCGGATTTCGTAATTTGTGGGTTCGTGGAATACCAGTGCTCGACATAGCATCCCGAGTTAACTAAAATCGCTCGCCATGGCGCGTTATAACTACGTAGCTCTCGATTCCCGGGGACAAGAAGCGACTGGGTTGGTTGAAGCCGCTTCGACCAATGACGCAATCGGCCGATTGCGTCAGGCTGGGTATTTCCCAACAAGTGTCTATGAGGACGCTGTAGCCCGCCCCGACGACAAAGCAGCCCGGCGCCGCGCTGCGAAGATGGTGCGCGCGACGAAACCGCGCGCGAAGACCGGAATTGTTCTTTTCAAGCGCACGAAGGTTAAGCCAAAAATCCTGATGATTTTCACGCGTCAATTGGCAACGCTGATTGATTCCGGATTGCCATTGGTGCGAAGTTTGACCGTCTTGGCAAAGCAGGAACGCGACAAGGTATTGAAGAATACAATTAACAAGCTCTCCGATTCCGTTCAGAGCGGTAACACTTTTTCTGACGCGCTGGCCCTGCATCCGCGAATCTTTAACAATTTATACGTCAACATGGTCAGAGCCGGCGAGGTGGGCGGTGTGCTCGAGATGGCGCTCAACCGGCTTTCGGAATTTCAGGAGAAAGCTGCGAAGATTAAGAACAAGGTCATCGCGGCAATGGTCTATCCGATGATTGTGATGACGATGGCAGTGGGCATCATGGGGTTTCTCCTTGTCTTCATTGTGCCGAAATTTGAAGCGATCTTTCACGACATGCTTGGCGATAAACCACTACCAGCCGTCACCACGTTTGTTATCGGAACGAGTAACCTCGTAAAGGATCATGGTCTTGTTCTGGTCGGGGCGGTAATCGTCGCCGTGACAGCTTACAAATTCATTGCCCGCACGCGAGGCGGGCGATTTGTGGTTGACACTTTCAAACTGCGCATGCCGCTCTTCGGCGATTTGAATCGCAAAACGGCAATCTCGCGGTTTTCGCGTACGCTTGGAACGCTGGTCACGAGCGGTGTGCCGATTTTGCAGGCATTGAATATCACTCGCGAAACCGCCGGCAACGCCGTAATTGCCGCTGCGATCTCACACGTGCACGATAGTGTAAAGGAAGGCGAATCGATCGTTCAACCGCTGGAAGCCAGTCGCGCTTTTCCGCCGATGGTGACCAGCATGGTCGATGTGGGCGAAGAAACCGGTAAACTTCCAGAAATGCTCCTGAAGATTGCCGAGGTGTACGATGATGAGGTCGATAACGCGGTTGCAGCCCTCACATCGATGCTCGAGCCCATCATGATCGTGTTTCTGGCGCTGATTGTCGGCACGATCGTGCTCGCTCTCTTTACGCCGCTTATTAGCATCATCACCGGCTTGCAGCAGCAAACGTGATGCGCCTGCGGCGCGAATGACGAATCCGAATGACGAATGTTGTAGAGGCGTTCGCCGCGGCGGACGCCCGACCAATTGTAGCGGCGCTCGCCGCGGCGAGCGCCGCTACAATGCGGCTTTTACTCTCATTGAACTGATCGTAGTCACCGCCGTTATCATCATTCTGACTGGATTGGTTCTAAGCACGGTTGGTTACGTTCGGAAGAAAGGTGCCCGGTCTCGTGCCGAAACCGAAATCGCCGCCTTCTCTGCAGCTTGCGAGAGTTATAAGGCGGACAATGGAGTTTATCCGCAGGACGCGAGCTCGACTGACTTGCTCGATGCTCGACTTTCTGGAGATCCAACTAATTCTCGGTATAAGAATGCCAGCCTGGCCCTCTACAATTTGCTGTTTGGCGCGACGAATGGAAGTCGCACTCCTAACAGCGGAGCCAGGTCGTATTTTGTCTTCAAGCCCAATATGCTTTTTCCTGCCGACCAGAACCAAAACGTACAGTACATTCAAGATCCCTTCGGCAACAGCTACGGTTACTCTACGATTCAGGCAGCGACAGGAAACACGACGACGGGCTACAATCCCACCTTCGATCTCTGGAGTACCGCAGGGCTAACTACCGACCCTCCCACTGCCACGATCACTCAACAGTGGATCAAAAACTGGTAGGGGGCGACCTCCGGGCGCGCCACTCATCCCTCGCTCGTGTGCACCACAACTTCCACACGGCGATTGGGACTCTGCTCTCCAATTGATCCGTTTGGCGACGCTCGGAATTTCGCTGCGCCGTAACCGCGCGTTTCGATTTGCGCAGGATTTATCCGCATTACTTCTACTAAATAACGTTTCACGCTGTCAGCGCGGCGCTGGCTCAGATCGAGGTTGTATTCGAATGAGCCGAATGAATCCGTGTAACCTTCCACGGAAAATGTCGCTTTCGGATTGCGCTGGATGAGAGTGCCCAGCTTTTGCAATTGGCTGATGGCGCTTGATTGCAGCACGTCGCTGTCATATTCAAAGAGTTGATCGTCCGGCAGTCGTAATTTTGTGCCTGACCCGAGCGGACCTTTTTGCGCGAGTAGTTGATCCAAGTCGCTGAAGCCGGCAGTGTGCCCTTTAATTGGTCCGGCGCTGTCACCGGGCATCTTGCTGGTAAAGGTGTTGGGGCGCTTGATCGTCGTACTTGTAGCCAGCTCCGTTCCGCTAAGCGCGGGCTGTGGACGGCCTGATTGTGAACTACTGTTGAGCAGCGATTGTTCGTGCGCCGCGTTTGAATCGTTGACGAGACTCTGCGCAGTCGATCGCTCGATTTCAGTAAGAACGGAATTTACCTCAGGCTGTTCCACCTTCGGTTGATCAGGCAAAACGTCCCGCATGTCGTCCGGAATCGCCGCGCTTGCTTGAATGTCCTGCAACAGCTTGTCGAACGATTTCTTTTCGTCCGGTAACTGCACATCAGTATTGTCCGGGTTCGGTTTTGCGGCGGGATTTGTCTGATCGACGCTGCTCTTGCCCAGATCCGACGCGTTGATGCTCTTGACCTTGAACGTTGGTGTCCGCTCATTTGCAGCGCTCAAGGCTTCCACAGTTTGGAAACGCGTCCGGTAAAAATAAGCGCAGAGCGCGAGGTGTATTCCCAGCGAAACGATTAATCCAAACCAGAGCCAACTGCGCTCTTTGCTACCCGTGAGCAGTCCTTCGGTCTCGAACCGGTCGAAGTCGTCGAAATCGGAAACTCTCATGTGGGGGTCAACATATCACATTCGGACAGGCGAGCTATGGCCCGACGAAAGTTCACCATGGCGTTATCTTCCTAACCGCCAGTACGCGTTTGCTCGATGAAGGCTCTGGCAGCGCGGCGGATTTCATCTGCTACGCGCGCCTCGGGTGACACAAACTTCGGTGTGAACCAAGGAAAGAGTCCGATCAAGTCGTGTGTGACCAGGATTTGCCCATCGCAATGCTTTCCGGATCCGATACCGATGGTTGGAATGTCGATTGCGTTTGTGATCTGCTTTGCGATATCTGCGACCACAATCTCCAGCACGACAGAAAATGCACCGGCCGCTTCCACAGCGCGGGCGTCGGCCAGCAGTGCTTCCGCCTCGGATTGAGTGCGGCCCTTAATCCTGTAGCCCCCTTCCTCCCGCACACTTTGGGGTAGCATGCCTATGTGCGCCATGAATAGGATGCCTGCCTTTGTGATCGCTTGAATTTGCGCCACATGACTCACACCGCCTTCAAGCTTCACCGCCTGTGCGCCAACGTCGACAAATTTCCTGGCGGTCTCCACCGCCTGTTTGGGTGTGTCGTACGTGTGGATCGGCAGATCCGCCACGAGTAACGCATGTTTAACACCGCGCGCGGCTGCGCGGGTGTGATGCAACATTTCTTCCAGCGTTACACCAGTCGTATCCTGGCAACCAAGTACCACCATGCCTAACGAGTCGCCTACCAGGATGATGTCGATGCCGCTTTCGTCCAGCAGCCGCGCCGTTGGATAATCGTAAGCCGTCAACGCGGTGATCTTTTCGCCGCGTTGTTTCATTTGGCAAAAATCTTTCATCGGATCTGCCGGAAGATCAGCCGCTAACTTGAGAACGCAAGCTGTAGCGGAAAGCGGCGGAGCCCCGCTGCGCTCCAAAATGCAAACGACAATCGGACACGACCAATGACGGCCACGTTTTGGAGTGCACCGGGACTCCGGCGCCTTGGATTCTCTCGAAGGCCTCTCTCACCAGTTGTTCGCCACGCGAACCACTTCGCCAGGTTCCTTGAGCTCCGCGAGCATCTCGCGCACTGTTCTTGTTTGGCCAGGCAAAACCAATTCAGACCGGATATCGGCCAGCGGTTGAAGTACGAATTTTCTCAAGTGCATCTGCGGGTGCGGCAATTGCAAGCGTTCGTTGTCGATCTGGCGGTCGCCGCAGTAGAGCAGGTCGATGTCAACAGTACGCGAGACGTTTTTCGGATGATCGCGCTTGCGGCCTAACGACTCTTCGACTCGACTCAGTTGTTCAAGCAAACGAACGGGATCGCCTTCGTAATCAAATTCAATGACTGCGTTCAAGAATTTCGCCGCGCCACGTTCGCAGCCGATTGGTTCGGTTTCGTAGATCGACGAAAACACGACTGGTGGTTGCACCTGAGCAAGCTCCACGATTTGTCTGCGCGCTGCCCGCAAATTGTCGAGCCGATCACCGAGATTAGATCCGAGGGCGACCGCAGTTCTCATTGCTGCAGTCGGGATCGCTGATCCCGGCGGCTGGGATGGGCGCCCCCAGCTACAGATCTACAGTCCGAGCACATCCTGCATGTTGTAGAGCCCTGCCGGCTGGTTGATAAGCCACATTGCTGCGCGCAAGGCGCCCCGGGCAAAAATTTCGCGGCTCGACGCACGATGCGTCAGCTCAAGCCGTTCAGCGGGGCCGTTGAAAATTATCGTGTGCTCACCAACCACGTCGCCTTCGCGAATCGATCGAATCGGAATCTCGGTCCGCGTTTTTTTTGCTGTTTTCAAAACCTCAGCAAGTGTTTTGGCCGTTCCGCTTGGCGCATCTTTCTTCATCTTGTGATGCGTTTCGACAATCTGAGCGGTAAAATCAGGACCAAGTTGCTCAGCAGCTTTACGTGTCAGCCAGAAGAGCACGTTGACCCCCACGCTGAAATTAGATGCAACGACGATCGGCACCGACTGCGCGGTGTCTTCAATTATTCTGTGTTGCTCTTTAGAATGACCGGTGGTCCCAATGACCAGCGGCTTGCGATGCTGCAAGGCAGCGCGGCATATTTCGGTGATGGCGTCGGCGTGACTGAAATCGATAGCCACATCGCAATTTTTCATCGGCGGCTCGATTGGATCGGCAACCTCGCACTGCGCGATGATGTCGATTTTCGGGTCGCTACTCGCAAGGTGAGTAATGGTTTTTCCCATCCGCCCAGCCGCGCCAATGAGCAATACGCGCACGGAAGACGATTTCATCTTAACAGAACCCTCACCTACCTCTGGCCTGGGAAGACAGAGGCGATTGGCGGTTACCCGTTGAAACGGTCCTGTCCGCCTGTCCCCTGACCGAAGCGGAGAGAACTGAGGTGAGGGGTTCGCGCTCAAAAATCATACCGCTCAAATTCTTCAAGCGTTCTGCGCAAGCGCACTTGATTTGCTTCACTCATCTCGCACAAAGGGAGACGCACTTCGCCGGACATCGCCGCGCGCCAGCCGAGCGCTGTCTTTACCGGCACAGGATTCGGTTCGATGAACAAATCCTTGAAAAGCGGAAACATCTTACGATGCAGGTTCAAAGCCAACTTCGCATCGCCGCATTCATGAGCTCGGACGAGTGCGCAAACTTCGGCGGGAAACAAATTTGAAGCGACACTGACAACGCCGACTGCTCCAACCGACATGAACGGCAGCGTCAATGAATCGTCGCCGCTTAAAACCGTAAATGATTCAGGTAAACGGGCGCGCAGCTCACTGATACGCTCGACACTCCCACTGGCTTCCTTGATTGTAACAATATTCCTGCATTCGTTCGCCAGGCGCGTCACCGTATCGCACCCAATATCCACCCCACATCGGCCTGGAATGTTGTAGAGTATGATGGGTAACGGCGTAGCGTCGGCAATGGTCTTGAAATGGCGAAACAAACCTTCCTGGCTCGGTTTGTTGTAATATG
>Ga0137418_10006933_pt1 | contig 10420 bp, 7 predicted proteins | sample CZODoug3_1_2_16f_FD_122242 | JGI IMG/M metagenome (GOLD analysis project Ga0137418, IMG submission 122242) | Vadose zone soil fungal communities from Angelo Coast Range Reserve, California, USA - CZODoug3_1_2_16fungal (Hybrid Assembly) | ecosystem: Environmental > Terrestrial > Soil > Vadose... | reverse complement strand
CGACCGGGCTGCACGGCGGGCGCGGCCGCCTCGAGCGGCTCCGGCAGTGGTGGGAGCAGGAGCACGTCTTCGGCTACGGCCTCATCGTGCCCGCGCTCGTGCTGCTCACCTGTCTCGTCGCCTACCCCTTCGGGATGGCGATCTACTTCAGCCTCTCCGACTACTGGGTCGGCTCGCCGGGCCAGTTCGTCGGGCTCACCAACTACCGCGAGATCCTGGGCAACGACGTCTTCCGCCAGACCATCCAGAACTCGTTCGTCTTCACGGGCTGCGCCCTCACGCTCAAGACCGTGCTCGGCGTCTGGCTGGCCGTGTTGCTCGCGCGCGACGTGACTGGCGAACTCCAGGGCAGTGCACCACTTTACCTGGAGCGTTCAGGGCGTACGCGGCTCCTGAAGTTTCTCGGTGACGGCACTTATGACTCCGATTACCTCGACTTCGTCGTCGCTCGTGACCAAGGAGCTCCCGTTCTGGAGGCATTTTTCGAGCACCTCAGGCAATTGCACAAAGACTGGGAGGCACTGCAGCTCAACGAAATTCCCGAAACATCACCTACTCTTGAGTTCCTTCGAGGTTTAAGAGAACGCACTGGATGGCTTTTCCGTCAAGAAGAGGTGCCCTGCGGGGTTAGAAGCTTGCCGGCCACGTGGGAAGAGTTTCTTCAGACCCTCAAGCCAAGGTTCCGCACCTCGGTTCGCGGCTGCCTGCGGAATCTGGAGCAGTGGAACGGCGCGTTCGAGATTTTGACGAAGGGCGAAGAAGCTTTCTCTTGGCTCTCGGAGCTCTATGAACTCCACTCGGATCGCTGGGCTCTACGGAAACAAAGTGGTGTCTTCGCGAAGCAGGACAAGCGAAAGTTTTACGAACATATGGCCCGGTCCTTCTTCAACCGTGGCTGGCTGCACATGACGCGTTGGCGTGTGAACGGCGCCGCGCTCGCGTGCCAATTCGGATTCGTTTACGGTGGAACCTACCACCTTTTGCAGGAAGGCTTTGATACGCGTTGCATTCACGTCAGTCCGGGCATAACACTGCGCGCGGCGACGATCCGTGATCTGATTTCCCGAGGCGTGCACACCTATGACTTCCTGGGTGGAATCGGCCGCCACAAGACTGATTGGGGTGCTGCGGAGAAAAAGAGCGTGCGGCTCGCCTTGGCGCCACCCAGTGTGGCGGGCTACGCGTATGTTGCATTGCCCCGGACCATCCAGCTTGTGAAGGATCGCACGAAGCAAATCCTGCCCCAACGCATGATTCAATGGTTCAAAAAACCACGAGGCGTAGGTGAAAATCCAGCTCCGGAGGTGACCTCTCGCCCGCCTGCTGAGGCGGCCGTGGGGCCGAAATCTTGGAAGAAAGGGCTGGCTTCAGCGTTCTATCAGTCTGGGTTATTGCGCGTAGTTCAGTCTGTTTCCTGCCGGTACGAACTCAAGCAAAGTTATTCTCCACTTCCTATTCGTTGGCGGAGGACATCAAGTCCCAAATTTGTGATTCTTACGTACCACCGCGTTGGGAGCGGAGGCGTCCCGCTATACTCGGCGCTGGAGCCAAATGCATTTAAAGCTCAGATGCATTTCCTGCGACAGCGCTACCGGATCGTTTCTCTCGATACGCTTGCGCAAGAATTGTCCAATCCCGGACCTGCGAAACAATCGGTGGCCGTCACGTTCGATGACGGCTATCGAGATGTTTACACACATGCTTTTCCAGTTCTTAAGAAATACCAGATTCCGGCTACAATCTACCTTACGGCCGACGCAATCGATAACAATACCGTTGCATGGTATGACCGGGTGTTTCTGGCGCTAAGCATTGCGCCCGGCAACAAACTGGACTTGGTATTGGGACGGCCCCGGCGGTTTTTGCTTCCCACTCCCGCCGCTCGTTTGCAGGCTGCCGAAGAGATCATTTCATATCTGCGAATCCTGCCGAACGAGGAGCGCAAGCAGTTTTGCATCGACATGGAGAGACTCGTGCCCATTCCCGTCGAAGGCTTGGCCAACCGCATGTTGACTTGGGAACAAATTCACAAGATGCAACGCGGAGGCGTATCGTTCGGTTCCCACACGCTTACGCACCCCGCGATTAGCAGGTTGGAACCAGCAGCGCTCGAAGAAGAGCTTCGCGATTCAAAATCACGATTGGAAGAGCGCCTGGGCGCACCGGTGAAGGACTTTGCCTATCCTTTTGGAAAGCCCGCCGACTACGGGCATACGTCCAGCGCTCTGGCCCGCTATGGTTATCGCACGGCCTCGACTACCAATTGGGGTGTCAACATTCCAGGTACAAATCCTTACGAACTACGGCGCGTTTCCATCGGAGAAGAGCGTCAACTCTCGGTTTTTGGCATGAGACTCGCGCGATTGTTTCTCTCCACTCAAGACAATGCCGAGGTCGCCCCGGCGGTCTCATCGGCCAAAGAAGATGCAGTTTGCAGCTCGAGCTGAGTTGCATTTAGGAGCGGTGTCTTGCGAGATTACTTGATTGTAGCCATTTTTGTGGGCGCCGCGCCCCTCTGTTTTTTCTCCCCCTATTTCGGCGTGTTGATGTCCTCGTGGATCGCCTATTTCAATCCTCATCGTTTCGCATGGGGTTTTGGTGCTACGTTCCCGGTAGCCCAGGTGATCGTGATTCCTACTATTATCGGAACGTTATTTACCAAAAATATTAACCGTAAGGTGATTACGCGGGAAAGTTTTCTTCTCCTTTTTTTCTGGATTTGGGTGGGCCTGACAATGCTCAATGCTCATTTTGAGCCGATCTTTTTCGACCACCTCGAGGAAGGTACGGCCCGATTGATCGAGTTCAGCAAGATCATGGTATTAACATCACTGACGATTATCCTGATTACTTCCAAGAAGAAGCTCAAATACCTGCTGATGGTTACGGCCTTTAGTTTGGGTTTGCTGGCGCTGAAGGGAACTATTTTTGGCATTCTAACTGGCGGGGAATTTCGAGTCTGGGGCCCTCCACAGTCATTCATCGCTGATAACAACGATTTTGGTCTCGCTCTGAACATGACATTACCAATGCTGTTTTTCCTCGGTCGCGACGAAGAAAATCGTAAGTTGAAACTTCTCTTCAAGATTGCGTTGGTCTGCACAGCGGTTGCCGTGCTTCTCACATACTCGCGAGGTGCCTTGCTTGGCATCGCCGTCGTGATGGCCGCCTTTGCGCTGAAATCGAGATACAAGTTGCTGAGCGTTTTTATGCTCGTTATCGTCGTTTTCCTCATTATCTCTTTTGCTCCTGCTGCGTGGATGGCCCGCATGGGGGCATTTGTTGGCGGAAGCTTAGATATGTCAGCGCAGCAAAGGCTGACCAGTTGGGCATTCGCATGGAACCTGGCAAAGCAATACCCCATTACCGGAGCGGGGTTCGAGTGCTTCACACCTGGCCTGTTCGCGATATTCTCGCCACCGAATGCGCAGACTTGGTTGGCCGGCCACACTTCATCTGGACCGCACAGTATCTATTTTCAAGTCTTGGCAGAACAGGGGTTTGTTGGTCTAGGCGTGTTTCTTGGACTCCTCGCGAGTTGTGTTTTAAGCGCGCGCCGCCTGCAAAAACAAGCCGCCGGCAATCCCGCAGTTTCTTGGATCGCCAGTTACGCGCAGATGGTCGAGCTAGGTGTTCTTGCTTATATGGTCAGTGGAGCCTTTCTGGGGCGCGCGTACTTCGATCTTTATTTTCAACTCGTCGCGATTCTGATCGTCCTAAAGTGTCTGTACAAAAAAGAGGTTCGAGCAGCTCTGGCGGCTCAAAGGCCGGCGATCGTCCTGGAGCCCGAGTTGGAAGAGGCGATTCCATGAGGTTGCCGTTGCGCAGCGAAACAGCGGGAACAACCGGCACGCGGCGCGTTGCGATGTCCCGCGCAATCTGCTGCAGGGGTTGTGAAAATCATATTTGAGTCGAGCGAGCAAAAATTCTCTATGACGCGGAAGATTCTTGTCCTGAATTTCGCAATACTGATGGCCTTGCTGTTCCCCAAATTGTCTTGGGCCGACGGCGCCGCTTGGACATTCACAACCGAGATAGTTGATACGTCGACACGTTTTACTTCCTTGGCGGTGGATGCTCAAGGAAACGTTCATCTTGCTTATACGAATGGCGGCGACCGCGTCAATTATGCGTTCCGCGACGCGCGGACATCAAAGTGGTTCAACACTGAGCTCGACTCGCGCGCCAGCTTCACATCACTCACCTTGGATTCCCAAGGCAATCCCCGCATCTGTTACACACAGCAGACCATGCGTTACGCATATTGGGACGGCTCAGAATGGCACAAGGAGCAGATCTCACCAGGCGCGGGAACGATTGCCTTCTACTGCTCTGTCGCGGTATCTGTCGAGGGCATTCCACACGTCACCTGGTATCAGGAACGCACGGCAGAAGACACAAACTTCCTTCACTTGAGACATGCCGTCCTTGAAGACGGTCAGTGGCTAGCCAAAACAATCGATTGGGATGCCCAAACCGGCAAGTGGCACAGCATGGTCTTGGACAAGCAAGGTACTCCTCATATCAGCTTTGATGCATTTGTCAGCGGCCAACTCAAATACGGAACCTGGGTCGGTGGGTCATGGAAGATCAAGCCTATTGACTCGCGCACTAGCAGCCAGCAACCGGGGCGCGGCATGGGAAATTGCCTGATCCTCGATTCTGAGGGGCGACCGACAATCAGCTACTACGAAGAAGGCGCCCTGAAATACGCCCGGCAAAAAGAGAACGGGACTTGGTCCATTGAAATTTTGGCTGATACCAATCCCTCATCCAACTGGGCTGGGTATCGCACTAGCCAGGCTTTGGATAACAAAGGACTGCCCCATCTTGTCTACGAGGATTCTGGAACTTTGCGACACATGTACTGGGACGGGAAGGCTTGGCACAAGCAAACAATTGTGCGCTCCGGAGTTCAGCGTTTGCGTTATGCGTCCATCGCCATCGGCAATGACAACACCATTTACATCAGCTACTGTGATCCTGACGATGGCTCGCTGAAAGTGGCGGTTGGCCATCCGGCGGCGTCAACGGGACGTGACGAATCTGATACCAAGCCGGCTCACTGACATCTTTCGCTTCGGGGAAGGGGAAATCATTGGTCGGTTCGGGCGATGTTTCGGTTCGGCGCCCTTGTGCATCCCACTTGGCGAGCCAACAGTCGTGCTCCACCTCCTTCAAACTTTGTTGTTGCCGATGACCAGCGGACGTGGCGATGAATCACGAACGGACCGAGAAAAATCTCTTCTCACAAAGCTCCATATGAAAATCCTATATCACCATCGTATTCGGTCTAAGGACGGCCAATACGTACACCTAGAAGAGCTGACTCAAGCCTTGATAGATCTGGGGCACGAAATAATCCTTGTAGGACCGGCTGCGATTGAGAGAGAAGAATTTGGAGCTGATGCTGGAATGGTTGCCTTTTTGAAGCGAAGCTTGCCGCAAAAACTCTACGAATTCTTGGAGTTGGGCTATTCCCTGTGGGCCTATAGGCGACTGCGGGCAGCGATTCGGCGCCACAAACCGGACTGCATTTACGAACGCTGTAATTTGTTTCAGGTAGCGGGGGTCTGGGCTAAACGTCTCTATGGTCTTCCGATGCTACTTGAAGTGAACGCCCCGCTGCTTGAAGAACGCCAAAAGTATAGCGGGCTCTCATCTGTTTCGCTGGCTCGCTGGTCACAGAATTATGTGTGGAAGGCTCCAGACTATTTATTGCCTGTCACGGATGTGTTAGCCGGGTATCTCCGCCGTGCAGGTGTGTCGGATTCCAGAATTGTTGTGATTCCAAACGGTGTAAACCTGGCGCGCTTCGAAAAGGCAATCGACCGCCATGAAGCGAAGCGCCGGTTAAGTTTGGAAGGGTGCCTAGTCCTCGGATTCACTGGTTTCGTACGGGAATGGCATTCCCTTGAACGCCTGATTGATTTCATCGCTCGCTCTAGCGACGCAGCTCGGGTTCATCTTCTTCTTGTCGGCGACGGGCCTGCCCGGAAAACACTTGAAGACTACGCACTAGCTCTCGGCGTTGAAGCCTCGATGACCGTTACGGGTGTGGTGCCCCGCGACGAAGTCGCGCGATATATAAGCGCTTTTGACGTCGCGCTGCAGCCGGCGGTTGTCCCGTATGCGTCACCCCTGAAGTTATTTGAATATATGGCTCTCGGCTGTGCAATCGTTGCCCCCGCCACAGCTAACCTCTGCGAAATCTTGGTCGACAACCACAATGCCTTGCTTTTCGAGTCAGAGAATCCGGACTCTTTTTCTCAGGTGTTGGAGCGTGTTTGTTTTGACCCGGCATTGCGGGAGCGAATCGGCCAGAACGCGGCCAAAACCATAATCGAGAGAGGACTGACATGGGACAACAATGCGAAAAGGGTGGTTAGCCTTTTTGAGAGCCTCGGAGTTGGAAACAATGATGTTAAAAAAACAGGGACTTCTTGAGGCTTACAGCGAGATGATCCACTACGACGTGAGCATCCCGGATCTTGCTAACCCGCGCCGCGCAACGAAATATCTTTCCACTTCTTCGGCGACTACGTCCCAGGTCCTTGCGTGTGCGTGGCAAGCGATGAAATTGCGGTCCCACTGCCTCTGCAGAGCTCGCTCCAGTCCAGCAGTGATCCCCTCGACACTCGGTTCGACTAAAATACCCAAGGTTTCTGAAAAGAGCACTTCGCCTACACCCCCCACGTGCGTAGCCACCACTGGCGCACCGCATGCCAATGATTCTAGGACGACATTTGGCATGCCCTCGCGCAAGCTGGCCAAACAACTGACGTCAGCCGCGCTGTACCACAGTTTCAGAGTTTCGTTTGGCTGGCCGCCGACTAAAAAAACACATTCCTGCAAGTTTTGTTCTTTGACACCAGCTGCCAAGTTCGCCCGCAATTGCCCCTCACCCACGATATACAACCGTAGTTTTGGATTTCGTTTTGCAAGCTTCGCCATTGCCAAGACTAGGAGCCTGTGGGATTTGACGGGCACGAGTGAGCCAACGGATACGATCATTTGCGCATCATCGGGGATTCCGAGTTCGCGTCGAGCTGTTGCCCGGTCTACGGGATGAAATCGTTGGGCATCCACGCCATTTGCAATCACTCGGATTTTATCGGCGGGCACTCCCATACTGCGCACGAGTTCCTTCAGCGCTGCAGACACGGCTACAACACCAGCAGCCTGGTTCAACGCCCAGCGAATCATGGGCCGGATAAGGCGAAAACCGGGAAACACGTTAATGTCCGTGCCACGCGCCGAGAGGAAAACGGGGATACCTAGGACTTTCCCGAGCAGAACGGCGGCAAAGCCGTCTGGATAAACGTAATGCGCGTCTATGCAATCGAAGTGGTACCGGCGATGCAGGCGGCTCGCTTCGCGCAGGCACCCTAGAAATATCAGAAACCCGTGCAGTGGCATGATTCCGGGCGATAGCAAATAGCGCGGATAGACAACCGGAAGCGTACCGACAGTTCCGGCGTTCGGAATCTCCCTGAACATGCGCCAACGTCGAATCGGCAGCCAGGAAGGGAAATAGGGAACTGGAGCCATCACTTGTATCTGATGCCCTGTGCGGCGTGCCAAGCCCGCTACACGCTGGTACACGAATACACCCAACTCACGTCGCACTGCATTGGGGAACAAACTTGTGAAGGTGAGAATCCTCATCGTGGGCGCGAAGGTAGCCGTTCCTGCGAATCGAACGAGTCTACCCTGCCAGTTGAGATTGTTCTACGGAAAAGAAGCGCTTCGAAGGCAGGCGTGTATCGTGATGAATGTTATTCCATCGAGTTTATTTCTCATTTCTAGCGCGGGGATTACCGCGGGATCGGCTACCTCCTGTAAGGGATGAGCTAGTGTGCTGTCCCGTAGTGGGATTGGTTCGGCTCCGGCTCCGAACGTGTCTGTTTCCCCTGCGAGCCTGAATTTTCCGGGCCAACTGTTGGGATCTACGGGCGCCGCACAGCACATCAAACTGAGGAATACTGGCGATGCCGCTCTCAGCATCTCCGGCATCGGCAGCAGCGGCGATTTCATTCAATCCAACAACTGCGGCTCAAATCTTGCCGGGTTCGGCGGTATGCTGCCATGTGCCCCTTGGTTTGCTCGTAGAGAACTAGATTGCCTTCGGGAAATTTATTTCCATAAACTTGGTACCAATCTGAACGTCATGGGTGGAATCTGGAGGGCAGTGGCTATGTAAGTCTATAAAAACAAAGCCTTTAGATTATTAGTCATTAGACCTATGGCAGAGCGCTTTGGAATGCTGCATGCTCTAGATTGTCAATGGCAACCTTTGCACAAAGAAGAGCTCCGTTCGCTGATGTGTCCATCGGAATGACAATCTCTCTCATCGGAGTCCCCAGTCGACATGTACACTGCCTTTTATAAGCTTCGCGAAGAGCCCTTCCGGCTTACGTCGGATCCCCGATTCTTTCACCTTGCGGAACCTCATGCGGCCGCGCTGGCCACCCTCGTTGAGGCTGTCATGCGCCGCAAGGGATTCGTGCTGCTGACCGGGCCGATAGGGACAGGCAAAACGACCGTGGTACACACGGCCCTGCAAATCCTTACGGAACGAGCCACGACTAGTCATCCCATCTCCTCGGCGTTCATTCTTAACCCGACCCTCAGCCGTGAAGAGTTTCTGGAGATGGTCCTCACGGAATTTGAAATCCCGTGTACGGCTACCAGCAAGCCGGCGCGTTTGGCGGCCCTTCAGCGGATGCTCCTTGAGACACAAAGAAACGGCGGCACCTCGCTCCTCCTGGTTGACGAAGCGCACCTGCTTACCCCCGAACTCCTCGAAGAGATCCGTCTTCTGAGCAATGCGGATATCTATCAGGAGAAGTTGCTGCAGATTGTTTTGTGCGGCCAGCCCGAACTTCTGGGTATATTACGCCGGCCTGAGTTGCGTGCGCTCAGGCAACGAGTTGCCAGTAGTTGCTCGTTACGGCCACTCAGTTTTTCTGAGGTACGCTCCTATATTTCCGAGAGGCTGCGTTCCGCAGGTTTTCGCGGGACGATTTTTCCCTTTCCCACGCAGGTTATTGAAGAGATTCAGCACCTGACCGAAGGCGTCCCGCGATTAATCAACTTGCTCTGTGATGCCTGTCTGACAATCGGCGGCAAGGCGCACCGGCCTCTCATCGATCTGGCTACCGTGGACGAGGCTTCGAACGAACTCGGAATGAAGGAAACTTACGCTGAGCCCGAGGCTGAAGATAAGATCGCTATACGCGGGAACGGAACCGGCGGGAAGGAAGTCGGAGGAGATGCGGTCATCGGATCGGCGCTTGATCTGCTTGTTCAAGCTATGAAGAAACGGCGTGACCTTGTGCCCGAATTAAATGAGATGAGCCCAGAGATGCCCATAAAGGACCAAGTGGCCGTTGCGGCCAATGCGATACACAAAAAAGACCCAGCGGGCGACAGAGTCATTGAATCTGCCGTCGATGTATTGATTCAGGCCATGAAAACGCGTCACACTTCCGTCATGGAGTTATAAATGAGCAAGTTTTTCAACGACACGCAGACGGCAAATAAGTGGTCGCCGCAGAAGCTTGCAGGCCAGGAACTAGACGTAAGGCAGATGCTTGAGAACTTGAAGCAGGGCGCAAAGTCGACGGCGACTGAAGTGGCCGACGTGCCCCTGAAAGACTGCCGCAAAGTGCACCTGGGAAACAGCAAAGGAGCGCCCCTTATCCTCCGGCAGGAAGATTTCACGCGAACTGCCTTGGAGGCGTACCGCGGGTTTCGCACTCGGCTCATGCGTGTTCAGGAAAAGTCTGGCTTACACTCGATTGCCATCACCAGCTCTCAGCCATGCGAAGGCAAGACGCTTACCGTGATGAACCTTGGGTTGTGCTACTCCCAACTCCCCGGTCAGCGCACTCTGATCATCGACGCAGATTTGCGCACGCGAGGTCTCACCCAGTTACTCGACAACCCTCCTGATTGGGGTCTCTCCGAAGTGCTGACCGGTGAAATGACGCCGGATGAAGCGATCCTAGCGACCGATCAAGAAAACCTATTCGTTCTTCCCGCAGGATCGGTTTCAGCGCCGCCGCCGGAGCTTTTCACTGGCCCGCGCTGGCAGGAATTCCTTCGTTGGTGTAGCGAAGCCTTTAAAGTCGTGCTTGTGGATACCCCGCCTATTCTTCCGCTGACAGATTTCGACCTGATCAATTCGGCCTGCGACGGAGTCATTATGGTTGTTCGCGCCCACCACGCCCGGCGCGAAACACTCCAGAAAATTGCCGGTGCGCTTGATTCTAAGAAGTTTCTTGGTATCGTGTTTAACGGCGTCAACGGCGGCGTGAAGGACTACTATGGCTACGGCTATGGTTCCCGCTGAACCCATTTCCACTCGAGCGTTACGGCGAGCTGCGCTTTGCTTTTCCAGTCGGCAGGAAATCGT
>Ga0137418_10006931_pt1 | contig 10422 bp, 10 predicted proteins | sample CZODoug3_1_2_16f_FD_122242 | JGI IMG/M metagenome (GOLD analysis project Ga0137418, IMG submission 122242) | Vadose zone soil fungal communities from Angelo Coast Range Reserve, California, USA - CZODoug3_1_2_16fungal (Hybrid Assembly) | ecosystem: Environmental > Terrestrial > Soil > Vadose... | reverse complement strand
GCCGGAGCCTCTCGCTCATACCCACCAGTCCAATCCCAGCATCCGAGTTGTGAAGGCCCCGGTCAAATCCCCTCCCCGTATCCGAGATGCGAAGGCGGATGCCATCCGCATTTGCTCCGAGTTCAACCTGCGCGTCTTTGCTGTTGCTATGTTTCACCACATTACTGAGCGCTTCCTGGGAGACTCGAAATAGACACAAGGCAACATCTTTCGGGATGCTACTAGGGACTTCGCACTCTGCGAATTGAACTTCAATTTTGTACTTCTCGTTGACTTCTTTACAAAGGCCCCTGAGGGCTGGCCCCAAACGTACATGTTCCAGTTTGCTGGAGTGCAGTTGATGAGAAAGAGAATGAATGTCCGAGGACATCTCCTTCGTCTCTTTTAGTATTTCCAGGACCGTCGCTCGTTCCTCTACTTCTGACTCCGGCAGCTTTTTCCAAAGCTGCCCCAGGACAATACCTAGGAGAGCCAATCGCTGACTGAAATCATCGTGGAGTTCCCTGGCGAGGCGGGCACGTTCTTCCTCCTGGGCATGGATTAGGCGGCCGCTTAACGCATGGAGGGATTCCTCTACTAAACGAAAGTGTTCTTCGCTCTCGCGCAGGACACGCTCTGCTCGCTTACGAGCGATGATGTCACTTAAAGCATGAGTTGGCCACCAGTGCGACATTGTCTCGCAGGAGCGACCTTAAATGCGTTGCAGGGGCCCGCGTTCATGCAAGGTGGATATGGACGCTACGCTAAGCTCCCTATCATCCGCAGCATTTTTTGAATTTCTTTCCGCTCCCACAAGGACAGGGCTCATTCCGTCCCACCTTAGGGGCTTTCCGAATTGGGGTGTCCCAGCCAAGCTTGACCTTGCGGTGTTTGTTCTCTTCAAAGCACGCCCACCAACTCATCTCTTTTTCCGCATCATCGATCAATCGATACCGCTCCTTTAGCACTTTCATGGCGGCTTCTTTGCCGACGCCGAGCGCGCCTTCGATGCCCTCCCACCGGATGTAGAATGGATCAATTAGCCCCTGCTCGTGGACCCGGTGAAGATCTTCTCTCACTTCTTCTGCACACAGATCCGCGCAACGACTGGCCAAGCTATCCCAAATAAGGCTATAAGTCCGTTCGAGCGTGCAGAACAAACCTTTGAAGTAGGCCACCACTTCGTCCCGGCTTCGCTTGCCGCAGGCCACCAGTGTCACGAGACCCTTGAGGGCCGCTGAGCGGACATATTCGTTTGCCCGCTCGTTTTCCACGAGAGAGGCCATGCCGGTCATGTCCCCGTCCGAAACCGAAGCAAGAATGCTGTCCAAGCCTTCGGTCACGGTGTCGCCTGCCAAGTCGAAAGGCAACTCGCCAGGAGCGGAGAACATTTGAACCAGGAGGGGGTAAGCCCGTGTTTCGCGAAACTGGGCCAGCAGATACATGGCATAGAGGTGAATCATGCCGTTCGGATCGCGTGCGAATGATTGCGGGTCGCGGGCCGCAGATTCAAGAACCTCTAGAAGCGGAGGGATGATCTGGTCGCGATGAGCGACCGCTTCCCGAACGGCGGACCTGGCAAAGTGGCCCTCGTTCCGCTCGAGGTGCGAGAGGATTTCTTGAACTTCCATAGGATTCCCCATAAACCTACCACGGACTCAACGGCATAAGTAGAGTTGGCGCCCGTCGCGAGGCTCTGCCGTAAGATCGCGCGGCACTACGCGGAATACCGGGTGAGGCGCGCCATGGCAAGGAAGCAAAAAGCCGCTGAAGAGGTGAGACGAATTGCCTGGGAACTGCATGCCAAAGGTATAAGACTCACGCGCCAGCACTTGCGTCCGTTATTGACCAGCTCTGATTATCTCAATATGGAAGAGGGGCGCTCAGCGCTGCAGGAGGTCCGGCGGCAGATAACCGCGCGGATTAGCACCGGATAGATGCCGCCCAAATTACGCTCCACACCTTCCCAAAGCTACATTCCCCCAGGTCAACAGCAACGCGACCGATATTCGCGGCCAACTTATGCTTTATTTCCGGCCAACTCATGCTTTAAGTGACATACGTTTCGGCCAACCGATGCTTCCGAACTGGCCAAACGATGGTTCAAGTCACAGAACGACACAGGTTCCTCCCACAAAGCACCCGCTCGCCTTGGGAGCAGAGGCCTCTCGCTTCTTGATTGGATGAAGGCGTCGGCTCCTTCGACCGAGTAGACTTGGCAGCTGTTCAACGACCAGGGCTCGGAAGAAAGGAGCCGAGCGATGATCATTATAGGTTGCGATTTTCATACACGCTATCAGCAGATTGCCATGGCCGACGACGAAACCGGAGAACTGCTTCTGGAGCGGCGGTTGGACCACCAGAGCGGCGAAGCCCGCACGTTCTACCGAAATCTGCAAGGACCGGTGCGCGTGGGTATCGAAGCCACCGGTCCAATTCACTGGTTCGAGCGTTTGCTTGCAGAACTCGGTCACGAACTCTGGATCGGGGACTCTGCAAAGATCCGCGCCAGTGAAGTACGCAAGCAGAAGACCGATGAGCGCGATGCCCGGCTCATCCTCGATCTAATGCTCGCGAAACGCTTTCCGAAAATCTGGGTTCCTACGCCCGGGGAACGCGACTTCCGCCAACTTCTTTGGCACCGTCACAAGCTGGTGTGTCTGCGCACCACGCTGGGCAACCAGCTGCATGCGCTGGCCATGAGCCAGGGGCTTTGCCGCAAGAAAAAGCTTTTCACCAAGAAAGGCCGCGGGGAACTCACCAGCCTGTCCATGGCGAATTGATACGGTGGCGAGTTTCGTTTGCAATGTAACATTGCGTTACATTTGCAACGGCCTGACTCGCGAGGTCTCAGTTTCCTGTTCTTGAATGGCGTTGATTTCAAAGGCGTTCTCGCCGTATAAGGTTTTCGGTAGGGACACCTGAAGGCAGGATTCGCTCCGTAGCTTCGGGTCGTGTCCATTCGCAGGAGCGACTCGGCGGGCTGCACCATCGTTACAATCGAGCGGCCTAGCCCGGATCGACTTTCCGCCGCTCCTTTATATATGTGCGCTCCACGCGCACTCGGGTTCGTGTCCTCCTGTCCTCCAGAGTCTTCATACGGTATCGACGCGATAATTGTATTCACGTCTCCACCAAGAACGGCCCCGTTTTGGGCCTCGGCTGAAGTTTTGGCGAACTACAGGGGGCACTCTATCGGACAACGGGTCGATCGGGGTAGAAACCAGGGCAGATACCAACGTCGGCACCAAGGTAGGCGCTGCGCTGTTATGGCGCCGAGATCGATAGCGTCGGTGCGCGGCCTTCGTATACCCTCCAAGCTACACAGGGGCCGTCGGTGTCCAGTCCTGCTGCCATGTCCTGTGCCTGCCTGAGCACGGTTACGCCATACCGCTGTAGTCAGCACAGATGGTCAGGGCTAGGCTCAAGAGTCTTCCGCAATTGTTCCGAAGCGTGACATCCGTAACCCATAGCAGATCCGAACCGGACCGCCAGTCCATCCTCAAATCGGCCAAACTGCAATTACCTTGTACTGCAGATCAGCGCATCAGTGGGTAGTGATCCGCCCCGTTTTATTACCAACGGACTCCATGAACCACATGTTGCCGCCGAAGCCAGCCGTGATGCCTGAGGGAAAGCTACTCGCGGCGGGGATGGGAAACAGCGATCCGCCCGATCTTATTGCCATACTGTTCCGTGAACCAGAGGTTGTGGTCGAAGCCAGCCGCGATGCCGTAGGGACCGCTGCCCGCAGTCGGGACAGGAAACTCGGCGAAGACACCTTGCGGTGTCATCCGCCCGATCTTATTACCGGCCTGTTCCGTGAACCAGAGGTTGCCGTCGAAACCAAACGTGATGAATGCGGGAAAGCTATCCGCGGTCGGGACAGGAAACTCTGTGAAGGCACCCTGCGGTGTCATCCGCCCGATCTTATTACCATAGTACTCCGTGAACCAGAGGTTGCCGTCGAAATCAGACATGATGCCTGCGGGTACGCTACCCGCGGTCGGGATGGAAAACTCAGTGATGACACCTTGCAGTGTCATCTGCCCGATCTTATTACCGATCTCTTCCGTGAACCAGAGGTTGCCGTCGAAATCAGACGTGATGCCTCCGGGTGCGCTAAAAAACGTGGTGATGGGAAACTCGGTGAAGACACCTTGCGGTGTCATCCGCCCGATCTTATTACCATTGTACTCCGTGAACCAGAGGTTGCCGTCGAAACCAAATGTGATGCCTACGGGTTGGCTATCAGGGGTCGGGATGGAAAACTCAGTGATGACACCTTGCCGTGTGATCCGCCCGATCTTATTACCGATCTGTTCCGTGAACCAGACGTTGCCGTCGAAACCGAACGTGATGCCTAGGGGTCGGCTATCAGGGGTCGGGATGGAAAACTCGGTGATGACACCTTGCAGTGTGATCCGCCCGATCTTATTACCATTGTACTCCGTGAACCAGAGGTTGCCGTCGAAACTAAACGTGATGCCTGCGGGTTGGCTACCAGGGGTCGGGCTGGGAAACTCGGTGATGGTGACGACAGCACCGGCGCCGGTGGTGACCACGAGCAGGACCGCCACAAAGGCCAATCCGAACAGAACTCTGAGTTTCATTTTGTTCACCTCCAGTGTGAACTGGCGGCGCTCACCCGTCCCACGGGCGGCACTCCGCACTAGGTTAGACTTTTAAGACCGAAAATTCAGTTGCAACATTTAGCATTAAGAAGTCCCTATCTGTTGCCGCGAAGCAGGCTTGCCCGCGATGCCTGAATACTGTTCTGTTACTTAGATCGACTTCGCCAGTCTTGCGAAGGCACTCGGGTCCTGAGCGGGTCTGGCCCCATCCGGCGCCGACGTTTCGAGGCCGTCTGAACCTCCTGAAACTGCTCTCACCTATATAAAGTGAAATTTCGGCGTGAATTGGCTCACACACGTGAAAGATTTCTTTCGACCGGAAACATGTCGGCGGGAAGATACGGCACCCTCGAGGGCAAGTCCTTTTGTTTCAAGACAATTGACTTTGCTGGGAAGTGAAGATATGTTGTCCAGCAAGTGTCCCGTCTGGGAGGTGCTCATGGTGTCGGGGCGTTCGTCCCACCCCGTCAGCGAACTCCTGGCAAAGTGGAAAGCAGGCGATCAGGAAGCACTCCAGGATTTGGTGCCGCTGATCTACAACGAGTTGCGTCGGTTAGCACGCCGCTATTTGCAGAAGGAGCGTCCCGATCACACGCTCCAGAGCACTGATCTGGTGCACGAGGCATATCTCCGCCTGACAAAACAGCGGCCGATGCATTTTGAGAACCGCGCTCACTTCTTTGCCGTCTCGGCGCAATTAATGCGGCAGATTCTGGTGGAGTACGCCCGCCGCCGTCGCACCGTCAAGCGCGATGGAGGGTACAAGCTCACTTTGGATGATGCGGTGTCGTTGGTCAAAGGCCGAAGCACGGACCTGGTAGCGTTGGACGATGCTCTGAACGGCTTGTCCCAGTTCGATGCTCAGCAAAGCCGAATTGTCGAATTGCGCTTTTTCGGGGGCTTGTCCATCGAAGAGACTTCGCAGGTATTAGGTATTTCACCGGCCACCGTGAAGCGAGACTGGGCCACAGCGCGGGTTTGGCTGCACCACGAGATGAGCAAGGCCGCACAAACATGAATCCCGAGCGCTGGCCGGAAATCAAGCAGATGCTCCAAGCCGCAATGCAATTGGAGCCAGCGCAACGCCCCGCCTACCTGGATCACGCCTGTTCAGGCGACCCGACCCTCCGCCAGCAAGTCGAGTCGCTCCTGGTTGCCAACGGAGACGTTAGAAGCAGTTTTCTGGCATCCTCGCCGCTAGAGCGCGTGTCACTCGGCAGAGGAACCAAGCTTGGACCCTACGAAATCATTACGTCAATAGGCGCTGGTGGAATGGGAGACGTCTATCGGGCGCACGATCCGCGGCTTGGTCGCGACGTCGCGATCAAGGTTCTCCCCCAAGTCTTCTCCACCAACGCTAATCGACTGCGCCGCTTCGAGCAGGAGGCACGCGCGGCAGCCGCTCTGAATCACCCCAACATCCTCGCCGTGCACGACATCGGCACGACAGAGCAGGCAATACCGTACGTCGTATCGGAACTGCTCGAAGGCGAAACGCTGCGAGAAGTTCTGGAGAGGGGACCACTGCCTCCGCGCAAGGCAACTGATTGCGCGTTGCAGATCGCCCACGGTCTGGCGGTCGCGCACGATAAGGGCATTGTTCACCGCGACCTCAAGCCGGAGAACCTCTTCGCGACAAGAGAGGGGCAAATCAAAATCCTCGACTTCGGCCTGGCCAAGCTGGTCCATGCGGAGGACCTGTCACCTGATTCCCCGACGCTTCGAAGCGAAACCGGTCCCGGAGTAGTGATCGGCACAGTGGGATATATGTCACCTGAGCAGGTACGCGGACAGAAGGTGGATCACCGGTCCGACATTTTTGCTTTGGGCGCGATCCTTTACGAGATGCTCTCGGGCAAGCGGGCACTTCAGGGCGATACCCCAGCCGACACCATGAGTGCGATTCTGAGTCGCGATCCTCCGGACTTGTTAGAAACCAATCGAAACATTTCGCCGGCACTCAACCGCGTTGTACGGCGCTGCCTTGAGAAGAATCCCGACGAGCGGTTCCACGCCGTTCGCGACGTTGCGTTCGCTTTGGAAGCTATCTCTGATACACCGGCGCCGACGATCGCAATCCCAGAGATACAGGAAGCAAGTTCCTCCGTCCATGAATTGAGGATTCCGTCCAAGCGCCTCCACATCTACTGGAGCCTGACCGCTGTACTCGCCTTATCCGTTGCAGCTGGGCTAGTGTATCAAGCCCTGAAGAGGCGTGCGCCCGCGAAGTCTGAGTGGGAGCAGGTGACCAACTTCGCCGACTCAGTGACCTCCCCGGCTCTCTCTCCGGATGGACGCATATTGGCCTTTCTCCGCGGCCCGAGCACTTGGGCCTCCAGCGAAAGTATTTATCTCAAGCTGCTTCCTCAAGGCGAGCCCGTGCAAGTAACGCGCGACAACCAGGTGAAAATGAGCCTTGCATTTTCTCCTGACGGTTCGCGGATCGCATACAGCGTTGCGCCAACGTGGGCTACCTGGGTCGCGCCCGTACTAGGTGGCCAGCCTCAATTGATGCTGGCGAACGTTTCTGGGCTTACTTGGGTAGACGACCGACACATCCTGTTCTCGGAGATAAAAGGCGGCGTTCACATGGCCATCGTGACCGCCACCGAGAGCCGAACCGAAGAGCGAGACGTTTACGTCCCTGCTCAAGAAACGGGAATGGCGCACCGCTCTTATATTTCGCCAGACCACAAGTGGGTTCTGGTCGTCGAAATGAATGCGACCCGCTGGATGCCCTGTCGCTTGGTTCCGTTCAATGGCAGTTCGCCTGGTAAGCCTGTAGGCCCTCCCGGCGCCGGGTGCACCTACGCCGCCTGGTCACCGGATGGAAAATGGATGTTCCTCAATTCCGGGGCGGACGTTGCCCCCCACATCTGGCGGCAACGGTTCCCTGACGGACAACCGGAACAACTGACCTTCGGACCCACGGAGCAGGAAGGCATCGCCTTGGCTCCCGACGGCCGATCATTGTTGACTTCGGTCGGCATCACTGCCGGTACGGTCTGGGTGCACGACGGGGCAGGCGAGAGACAGATTTCATGGACGGGTTCCGCAACATTCCCAATCGGACAAATCAGCTCACGTGCAGTTTTCTCGCTGGATGGCTCAAAGTTGTATTTCCTAGGGCAACAGGGCCCCCAGGAGCCCGAGTTGTGGGTAGCGGACGTTAAGTCCGGATCCCGCGAACGTGTTCTACCGGGGATCAACCTGAGAAGCCAATCCTATGATGTATCACGCGACGGGAAGCTGATCGCATTCGATTTGCCCGACGCACAAGGTGAAGCCAACATCTGGATAGCATCTCTAGACCACCGTTCACCCCCACGCCGTCTCGATTCCAGCTCGCCCGAGAACCATCCGCTGTTCGGTCCCTCCGATGAATTGTTTTTTCAGGGCCGCGAAGGTACGGATTCCTATATTTATCGTCGTGCGCTCGACGGCAGCGCACGACAGAAGGTGGTACCCAACCCCATCGTGCGTGCTCAGACGCTTTCACCTGATGGCGAGTGGGTAGTCACGGAGGCGCCGATAGTCGGCGAGAATGTCACGCGCGGGGTCAAGGCCTACCACTGGCGCGATGGCATTGAAAAACGTGTTTGTTACAACCTTTGCATAGTCAGATGGACGCTCGACGGCAAGTCTATCTTCCTTACAGTTGGCGATGGTAGGAATTTCAAGACCTTCGCCATCCCGTTGCGCCAGGGCGAGAGCTTCCCGGATTTGCCTCCGTCCGGCGTCAAGTCCGAAGCTGATTTGGCTCACCTGCGCGGGGTCCACGTAATCAATGACTTTGCCCGCCCCGGCCCTGACATTTCTCATTACGCATTCGACCGGATCACGGTCCACCGAAATATTTACCGCGTTCCGATCCCCTAGTCTTCTACTTGCCAAGAGATGAAGTTCCGCTCCAACGCTATGTCTGCGACACAGGGTACACACTGGAGAAGTACCACAAAGACGCGGCCGTTTTGCAAAGGACGCTCGCGAAATCCCAAAAGCGTTGGGGGTACTTCGCGGCCCCATCGGCAAGGTTCTCTTCTGGAGCATAAATTAGCAACTTCCCGCCATCACCGTCATCTTCGCCACACACTAACTCAGATTTTAGGTAAGCCACTGGTTCGACCAGTGAGACCAGAAAAGGTTTGACCGTTGCGTTACGGCATAACATCCCCCGTGGCTTGGTGAGAGCCAGAAAAAGGAGGATGTTATGTCGGAAACGTATCAAAGGTTAGCGCATTCCAGTTGGGACTGTAAGTATCATGTGGTGTTTGTGCCCAAGCGGCGGCGCAAGGTGCAGTTTGGCCAGGCACGGCGCAAGTTGGGAGAAGTATTTCACGCGTTGGCGCGGCGGAAGGAGTGCCAGATCATTGAGGGACTGCTGCCGGACCATGTGCACATGTGCATGGCGATTCCTCCGAAGTATCCGGTGGCCTCCGTGATCGGATTTCTAAAAGGGAAGAGCGCCATAGCGATGGCCCGCTTGCGTGGCAAGGAGCGGAATTTCACGGACGAGCACTTCTGGGCCCGTGGATACGCGGTGTCCACGGTGGGTTTCGAGTTGGGGCAAGTCCGCAAATACATCCGCGAACAAAGAGGCCGCGGATGGTAACAGCGGCAGTTTCTAAACTCATCCACGAAGGCGCGCCTTAGCGCGACGCCTCAACCAACGGGACAACCGCCTTTGAGGCGGCCCCACTCACCAAGCCACCCGCTCCGCGGGGGGTGTCTGACTTGCTCCGGCGACATGTAGGCGACCGTGCCCAGCGTAGAACCGGGGCTGGTCAGATGGTCCGGGTCTACTTCCTGAGTGGCGAGCGTTGGCTCGTTGCCTGTAGTACTCTTCAATGAACTGACCTTGGCAAGGCCGAAGTCCAGAATCTTCGCATGGCCCCGTTCGGTGATGAAGATATTTGCGGGCTTGATGTCTCTGTGGATGATGCCTTTGGAATGCGCGGCGTCCAAAGCATCGGCAACTTCGATCGCCACTCCGAGCAAATATTCAAGCTCCATGGGCCGACCCGTGATGGCGTGTTTCAGCGTTTTGCCCTCCAAACATTCCATCGCGATGAAGGGCCGGCCATCATGCTCGCCGATTTCGTAGATGGTGCAAATGCTCGGATGATTCAGCGCAGAAGCGGCACGAGCCTCTCGGCGGAACCGTTCAAGGGCTAGCGAGTCTTTCGCCAGGTCATCAGGCAGGAATTTGAGCGCGACAAATCGGTCGAGGCTGATGTCTTCCGCTTTATAAACCACCCCCATACCGCCGCCACCAAGCTTTTCAAGGATGCGGTAATGCGAGATGCTTTGACCAATGAGCGCGTCGGAGCCCGTCATGGTGCGGTCATCTTAGGTTGCACCGGAAGGCGAGTCAACGATAGGGATAGGGATTTGTCAAGCCTCGTTAGAAATGTCCCCCTCTTTACCTCATTAGAAGTGTCCCCTTTTTTTGCTTTGTTGTTGTCATTGGGGCCTCCGCCGGAGCGCAGCCCTGCGCCGCGGTTTGAGCGGCGCGTTTAGGGCGAAGCGGAGGCGGAGGCCCCAATGAGTGCTGACATTTGCGTTCGATCCAGCAACAGCTGCTTTCTTCTTTCCGCATGGCCTTCCCGCCACGGATGGTTCGGGGCAGGCTTGGTTCTTCCGTGCTTGGCAGGCTCGCGGTGCGGCCTTGCCTTTGGGGCCGTGACCACGCTCGGCCGCAACACCAGATCTTCGTACTCGATGCGTTCATCCCTGTAGCGCACCTCGACTGCTCCATCCTCCCACTCACAGATCAATGCCTTGCTCCGTGTCGGCCCGTACCGCCGAT
>Ga0137418_10006930_pt1 | contig 10422 bp, 4 predicted proteins | sample CZODoug3_1_2_16f_FD_122242 | JGI IMG/M metagenome (GOLD analysis project Ga0137418, IMG submission 122242) | Vadose zone soil fungal communities from Angelo Coast Range Reserve, California, USA - CZODoug3_1_2_16fungal (Hybrid Assembly) | ecosystem: Environmental > Terrestrial > Soil > Vadose... | reverse complement strand
AATTGTTGCTCAAATGAAATCAAGTTGGGTTTAGCACGTAACCGACCGCCGATGGTTTCCTTTTGGGGAAAATACAGACGCGTCTTTCGGCGCGTTCTCTTGACGAGCCTTTCCTTTCGTGATTTACTTCGCACGCAAAATCTCAGGACACACAACCGCACTCTGCTTCCTCGTAACGAGTATTACAACGCTCGGCCGGAGGACTTTTCGGCAAGGAGGAGGGACATGGTACGTCTAGTCGTCTCAGCTGCTGTCGCCGCCATTGCTTCCACAATCCTGGGAACAGTGACGGACGGGACCGGACTTACACGTACTGTTACGTCATCCCGGCAGATCCAATTCGGTTTGAAGTACGTCTTTTACGCGCATTCAGCCGCGGAGCGGCGGCAGAGTGTAGCCCCGGGCGCAAGCCCGGGGTAGGTGTCATTTTGGAATGCAGCCCCGGAGGGGGCGAAAGATTCCGAGGACTCTTTCGCCCCTACGGGGCTCATATCGTATCGAAAGAAAACCCCGGGCTCGCGCCCGGGGCTACACTCTGTCGCCGCTCCGCGGCTAGCAATCGCGGCGTATTTAAGGAGTCTTTCAATGCAAAGACTGAAGCTTTGGGCAAAGACATTTGTGTTGGGTTTCTTTTTTGGTGCGATTGCTGTAGCTCAGGTAACCACTGGGACGATTTCCGGAAAGGTTAGCGATTTCACCGGGGCTGTTCTACCCGGGGTCACCGTGAGCCTGAAAAGCGTCGAGAAAGGAATCAGCCGAACCGTGAGTACCGATGAGGGCGGGCGCTACCGGGTTCCAGAACTGGGACTGGGCAGCTACGAGGTCACGGCAGAGGCCGCCGGTTTCCAGACAGTGATCCGGAGCGGCATCACCTTGACCGTGGGTCGGGAGGCCGTGGTGGATTTCACTCTTCAGGTCGGCGCTATCGCGGAGAGAATCACCGTGACGGGCGAAGCGCCGCTGGTCCAGACGGCCAATGCGACGGTTGCCGCCCTCGTGGATCAGCGCGCAATGCGGGAACTGCCGCTGAATGGCCGCAGTTACGCTGATTTGACGGGCATCCAGCCAGGTGTCCTTTCGGATCTGGAAGTGGCGGCGGCTCCCACCCAGGCGGTTTACACCGGCGGTGGAAGCGCCGCGCGGCGTTCCATCGGTGGGACGAAACCGCAGCAATCTACATATTTATTGGACGGCATGGAGATTTCGACGCCCTCCGAAGGGATGCCCGCAAGCAGCGTCCTGGGGCAGCAGTTAGGTGTGGAGGCGATCCGGGAGTTCGTGCTCTTGCAGAACAACTATGGAGCGCAATATGGCCGGGCATCGGGCGGTGTGGTCAATGCGGTAACACAGTCAGGCAGCAACAGCTTTCACGGAAGTGTTTTTGAGTTTCTGCGGAACGAGAAGCTGGACGCTCGGGATTATTTTCTGGACCCGCGGCTTCCCAAGGCCCCGTTGAAGCGCAACCAGTTCGGAGCCTCGTTAGGAGGCCCGATTCGAAAGGAGCACACTTTTTTCTTCGCGAATTACGAAGCGGTCCGCCAGAGTGCCGGAACGAGTTTCCTCGGTTCGGTGCTCACCGCGGAGACCCGGGAAGGTAAGATCACGGGATGCCCGGCGGGTCGGGCAGCATGCTCCCGAGGAGAAGCCATTGTCACTCAGACCCTGCCGGTGGATCCGAACATCGTGGCGGTCATGAATCTGCTGCCCTTGCCCAATGGCTCCTATCGGAACGCGGGAGTGGCCGACTACACCGCCGTCCCCCGCTGGCACGCCGATGAGGACTACGGCATCGCAAGGATTGACCAGCAACTTTCGCAAAAGGACAGCCTGTTTGGCCGCTTCACCAAAGATCAGAGTACTCGCACCGATCAGTACCTTGCGCTGACACCGCAACCCTTTACTGGTTTCCAGGTGGGGGGCTATGTGCTGGCGACTGTCTCGGAAACACATGTTTTCAGCCCTTCGGTGGTGAATGCCTTCCGGGTTGGCTTCACCCGGCGCAACGATCACCTCTTTTATAACTACACTCAGGGCGGGGACCAGTTCCCGAACGCGCCCGGTCTGGACCCCAGGCTTGCGCCGGTCAAAGGAGTCCCGATGGGACTCTATTCCATCCCAGGCATTAACTTTTACGGTGGCAGCGGGGGTGGGAACACCATCGGGCCCAACCTGAGCGGTCCGGCCGTCTTTGTGGACAACACCTTTGATTACGATGATTCGCTGATGATCAATAAAGGACGGCATTCGATTGCGCTGGGCGCCAATTTCAAGCGGTATCAGATGAACCATTTGAACGAACCCTGGGTCTATGGCGGAACGTTTACGTGGGACACCATTGAAAACTTTCTAACCAACAATCCTCGCAACACGACTCAGCTTTTAGGTTTCACGACTCCGGGCAGTCAGAAGGCGGACGTGTATCGTGGCTGGAGACAGAGCTACGGGGCTGTCTATGTCCAGGATGACTTCAAGGCGCGATCGAATCTGACGCTCAACCTGGGTCTGCGCTGGGAGGGAGTTCGTTCCCCCAGGGAGGTCAATGGAAAGTTGGCCGTCCTGAAAGACATCTATCGGGATAAAGACTTCGTCTTGTTGACCAAAAAAGATCCTTTCTTTGAGATCACCGACGCCCTCAAAGGTTTTTCTCCCCGAGTAGGGTTTGCCTGGACTCCGTTTTCCGATCAAAAGACCGTCATGCGCAGCGGGTTTGGGATCTTTAAGGAGATGCCCCTGGCCTACATCTGGCAACTGGCCCTGGAGGCTCCTCCTTTTTCGAAGCGATTTACAGTTAACCGGCCGGCGCTGAAGTTCCCGTTTCCCTTTGAGGATCCCAACCTGGTGGGATCCGCCGGGGAACCCTTAATGATGCCATTAGGGGCCAAGATTCCTTACACCTTGCAGTGGACGTTTTCGCTGGAGAGGCAAATAGGGCAATCACTGGTGGTCAAAGCGAATTACGTGGGGACACGAGGCGTGAACCTGTTTGCGATTTACAACCCCAACCAGAAGCCGACAGTCATTCGCGACGGCCGGCAGTTCACTCCGCCGGATGCGCAAGTGCCCAACCCGAATTTCACCTCGTATCGCTACGTCGCTCCCATTTGCGATCAGATTTACAACGCTCTCCAACTGGTTGTGGAGAGACGATCGCGCGCGGGTCTGGCGTTCAATGCCTCCTACACCTGGGCGCGCAACATCGACAATGGAGGAGGAGCCGGAATAAAGGGGGCCGAACAGATCGCCGGAGCCGCCAGCTTCGCCGTCTACAACGGGCGTGATCTTTCTTCCGAGAGAGGCCTCTCCTCGCTCCATGTTCAGCACAACTTCATTCTTGCCTACAGCTACGAGTTGCCGTTCGGGTCCGGCCGTCATTGGGGGAACCAGTGGAGTGGCCCGCTCAATTCCGTGTTAGGGGGCTGGTCCGTGAACGGGACCAATACCATCCGCAGCGGCCTGCCCGTCAACATCCAAATGACTCCGCGCCAATCCGGCTGTGCGGCGCAAAGCTGTAACGAGAGACCAGACCTTCGCCCCGGCGGAAACAATAATCCGGTGCTCGATCACTGGACTCCCGAGCGTTATTTCGACCCTTCGAACTTTGTCGTCCAACCCGTGGGGTTCTTTGGCAATGTAGGGCGAAATACAATGCTCCGGCCGGGACAGTTCAATCTGAATCTTTCTTTGACCAAGGACAATCGGCTGGCGGAGGGGAAGAACCTCGAGTTTCGGGCCGAGTTTTTCAACTTCCTGAACCATCCTAACTTTGGAGCACCCGGCAATACCGTCTTTCGGGATGCGGCGGGGAACCTGGATCCCAATGCAGGGAGAATTACAACCACGTCCACAAAGATGCGCCAGATTCAGTTCGGCTTGAAATTCATTTTCTGAAACCGCCGTTCCAGTTACCCTGCTGCAGTTTGCGGGAAGCGGTAATCAGCAAGACATCGCTCGCGTCCTACGCATCAATTCGCTTGCTCCTTTGCAAGGCAGACCGGTCAAAAGATAGGTCGCCATGAACAGCCGCGGAGCGGCTGAATACAGGCGCGGGTTTCAGCGCGACCTAACTCCGGAAGTTTCCTTGACCGCAATCACAACTTGGACTTGATCTGCCGTGGCAAGACCTTGTGCCAGTTTCATTCCAACGGCTGGATGCGGACGATGTAGCCGTTGTGGTCGACATACCAGACTGTCACTGGATCTGTGGAACTGTCGATCCAGGTTCGCCGATCGTGTGAATAGGGTTCGGGCATCACGTACTCGATCCATCGCTCGGTGCGCGGGTTGAATCGCAGAAAGCGTCCGCCGTGAAGCGCACCCGCCCAGACCTCACCGTTTTTGTCCGGCATCGCCTCATAGAAGGTGACGTACGGTATCGGCGGATAGTACTCGGTGATATGCCGCGTTCGGGGATCAAGCTTGAGCAGCATACCGCCCCGGCCCCCGAACCACGCGTTTCCATCCAGGTCGAAACCTCCGCGAGCTGGAGCGGAGATCGGCGTGCGCGTATCCATTTCCCACATTTGGCCGGTTTTCGTGTCGAGCAGGGCAAGGATGCCGGTTCCGGTCTGGCCGCCCGACCAGTAGCGTCCGTCGGCACTCATGATGTTGTCGTAGGTGCTGTTGAGCCGCTTAAACGGGAAGTGCTTCACGATCTCCCCGTTCCTGCTGTCGATCTTCACCACGCCGTTGTTGATCGTTTCCCACACGTATCCCTCGGGGTCGATATGAAAGTTGCTGAACCCTGGTGAATTTACCGGGCTGTCGGTGTCGATATGGTTTTGCTTGAACTGCTCGGTCTTTGAATCGAACCGCGTGAGATTGTGCGACCAGTTTTCCGAAAGCCACACGACATCATCCTTATCAACCCAGACGCGGTGGGTTCCAGGCAGAGCGCCCGGCGTATCAGGCACTCGATATTCCTTCACTACGCCTGTGCGCGGATCCAACTTGCCGATGTATGGACTTCGATGCGCCGTGTACCAGATGTTGCCCCTGGAATCGCCGTGCACGTCGTGCGGCGCGAGGAGCTGGCGCGGCAATTCGTACTCGGTCACCACAACACGCGTGGAGACACCGTGCGGTGGCGGCAGGTAATGGAGCAGCGCGTCGGTGGATTGCGGCCCTCGGACGCGCGCCAGCCACTGTGCGACGATCTCTAATTCTTCGGACAGGGGCCGGCCCGCGCGGCCCGTGGTCTGTGGGCCGGGTTGCCTGACGTTGATGAGCGGCGATCCGGCGCCGGTCATCATGCGTCGGACGATGTTGCGCCAGCCCGCTTCGTCGTAACGCGTGCGGAAGATTTGCTGATAAGAGTGGCAGCCGAAGCCGCAAGTCAGCGAGAACGTCCGCTTCTCCTCGCCGGTGCCGGGCAGATTCAGCATCCATTCAGCGCCCGTGAGCTGAGCGAGAATTTCTGGAGTGGGAGGCAGCACCTCTTTATCGGTGACTCGCTGAAGAACGATGTCGTCGAGTGGAGTTGCGCCGTCGATCCGCACGGCTGCCTTGACATATGGTTTGAATTCCAGCGGACGCGCGATTCGCAGCGTGTAGGTGCCCGCTTCCAGGACCGGGAACTCGTAGCGGCCCTCCACGTCCGTATAAACCGTAGTCCTGATCGCCGTCTTCGTGGAGATCATCTGAACCATGATCCCCTCCAGAAGTTCGCCCTTCGCCCCGCGCACGGTTCCGCGGGCGCCCCCGCGCAACGTCCGGCGCGCCGGAGCATTCGTCGCCGCGGCTGTGACACCGCGATACCGCGGATTGGGCGGCGGCTCGTCTCCTTCGAAACAGCACTTTGCGTTTTTGAAGTAGCTCAAAAGATCGGCGAGATCGGCGTCAGTGAGAGTATGGCGATAGGCCGGCATCACCGTGCCCCCCTGCCGAATCTTGTCCATCACGGCCTCGTCACTGACCGGCTTTCCGGATCGCAGCGTGGCGCGCTTGAAGATGTCGTTCAGAGCAGGCCCGGTCTTCGCGTACTTGTTATGACAGTACCAGCATTTGTAGTAGTAGATCTCTTCGCCACGCTGTGGACCTCGCGCGGCGCTGGTTCTCATCTCGTAAATTTCCGCGGAGCGCTGGTACTCATCCTTCGCGGCGCCCGTCTGGCCTGTGAGATCGATTCCAAACAGAGCCACGGCAAGTACGACGGTCCACACGATCGCAAATGCCTTGATTCGCGTCATTGGGTCTTCCTCGTCAGAAGGCGAACCGGAACCCCAGCTGCACAATGCGCGGCTGGTAGGCCACGTTCGAGTTGAAGGACGGTTGGCCGTAACTCGAGTTGCTTTCCGACGTCGTATACGACCCGTAGTTCGCGTGGTTGAATACATTGAATACCTCCACCAGGCCATCAAGCGTTCTATTCTCGCCGAGCGATAGCCGTTTCCGCAGCCGCATATCCACTCGGTGGATCGGCATTCCCACTAATTACCACTCACCGTCGAATCTTGCGCGTGCGCAACCAGCGGCAGCGCCAATAGGAACCCGACGGCGGCCAACCATACCAATCGCCGCAGTTTCATTTGAAGCCTCCTTAAGGCAAGAGTGCGTCCGGACGTTGGTGGCCACGAGTTTTTATGAGATGCGCCGACATTACCCACGGCGAAGACCCCTGTCAAGGAGGACGTGGCATGTTCGTTGACATTCTTGTTGGGAGCGTGATACATGAGCCACAAATAGCGAGTGTCGGTGGAGGGGGGACTCCATATGAAATGGGGATTTTCATTCCGAGACCGGTTTCTTGCTCTCAGCTGCGCAGCGGCTCTGACGCTGGTTGCGCCCGACGGGGTCCGAGCCCAGTTGCTTCAGGGCACCATCGATGGCAACGTGACGGATTCGAGCCAGGCTACCATCCCCGACGCCATCGTCACCGCCAGGGATCAGCAAACCAATTTCAGCCGGGAAACGAAGACGAGCTCCGTGGGCGGCTACAGCCTGTCCGGGCTGCCGCCTGGAACCTACATAATCACGGTCAGCTCGGCGGGATTCCAGAGCTACACCCAGACCGGCATCGCTGTAACACCCAACACGATCCGCCGTGTGAACGTGACCCTGACTGTCGGACAGGTTACCGAGAGCGTGACCATCGTGGCTTCGGCGGCAGCCTTGCAAACCGACCGCGCCGAGATCCGCTCTGATGTCACCGGGAACACGCTGACTAACGTGCCGGTGCCGATCGGCCGCAACTACCAGCTGCTCATGCCGACGATCCCCGGCGTGTCGGAAGCGCAGAACGGGAACTCCTTCGCCGCGAACCCTACCCGCTCGGTGAACTTCTCCGTCAATGGGACGCCGACCAATATCAATAACTTTTCCATCGACGGGACCAACAGCCGCGGAGTCATTGATAGCACCTTTACTTATATTCCGGCTCTCGAGGCCGTCCAGGAGGTCAGCGTCATCACCAACTCCTTCGACGCCGAACAAGGCCTGGCGGGCGGCGCCGCCATCGCCTTGCAGATCAAGAGCGGTTCCAACGCCGTCCATGGTTCCTTGTTCGGGTTCCATACCGACCAACACCTGAAGGCGTACCAGTGGGCCGCGGACCGAACCCAGCCCAAACCGAAATACATCTACAACCAGTACGGCGCCACCATCGGTGGGCCGATCAAAAAGGACAGGCTGTTTTACTTTCTGAGCTACGAGGGTACGCACTACTCCGAGAGCGTCACCCAGAACGTGCAAGTGCCTACTCTGGCAATGAAAGCGGGCGACCTGTCCGCGTCTCCGACGCCGATTTACGATCCGCGGACCGGCAATCCGGATGGTACCGGGCGGACGCCGTTCCCGGGCAATATCATTCCAAGGGACCGCATCGATCCCGGCATTCAAGCTATTCTCAATCTCGGCGGCTGGGCCCCCAACACGCAAGGTAGCGGGGCGTTCGGCCTGGCCCGGAACTATCTAACCTCGGCGCCCAACTACCAGTGGCGCCGTCAGTACGACGCGAAGCTCACCTACAACCCCACTGCCAAGCTGACTGCGTTCGTGCGCTTCGGTTTCGTGGATCACAACGCTAACACCGACGGCATCTTCGGTCCCCTCGGCGGTCTGCCCATCAGCCGCGCGAATACCGGGTCCGGTTTCGTACAGGGCCACCTCTTCCAGGGGACCATTTCGGCCACTTACGTGGCCACTCCCAACCTCGTCATCGACGCCAACTACGGTTACTTCCGGGAGGACTTCAACGATGTACCGCCCCGGGGAAACGAGAACCTCGGCTGGACACTCATGAAGGTCCCGGGCCTTCAGACCGACCGGAAGACGGAACTGGGCTGGCCGCTCATTTTGATCGACGGCTTTTCGCGCCTCGGCGCGGCGAATAACTTCGAGCCACATGGCTACCGCGATCCCACGTACGATTACTCGGCCAACTTGAGCTGGACCCGGGGCACTCACAATGTTCGCTTCGGCTTCAACCTCAACCGCCAGCACATCAATGAGAGCCAGCCGCAGGGAAATCTCGACTACATTGCGTCGCAGGGCGGATTCCAGTTCTCTCCGGGAGCGACACAGCTCAACGGCGGACCGCCAGGCAACGACTTCAACACCTTCGCAGCCTTTCTGCTGGGCCTGCCGAGCAACGCGGGTAAGCTCCGCCTGTTCCCCGACGACATCCAGACGCGCATGAAGGCCTACAGCTTCTATGCCCGCGATCGCTGGCAGATCACGTCCAAACTGACGTTTAGCTACGGCGTGCGTGTGGAGCTCTTCCCCTTCCCAACGCGGGTGGGACGCGGCCTGGAGGTCTACGACTTCGACAAAAATGTCATGCTGTTGTGCGGCCTGGGACCGAATCCGATCGATTGTGGCGTCAACAAAGGCAAGGGCGGCCCAGCTCCGCGAGCAGGTCTGGTCTATCGCATCGGCGATTCGATGGTGCTCCGGGCGGGCTATGGCATCACCTGGGACCCTATCAACCTGTCCAATTTCCAGCGCCTCAACTATCCGGATTTGATTCAAGTGTCCCTGAACCGGCCCAACGGCTTCTCATGGGCGACCACCCTCCGCCAGGGGTTTCCAGAGATCGTGCAGCCTGACCTGAAGCCCGGCATCCTGCCGGTGGCCAGCAATCTAAGCATCATCACGATCGACAACAACAACCTCGTCCGGGGTTACATTCAGTCCTGGAACCTGACCGCGGAAAAGAGGTTTGGGGACTGGATCGGATCGGCCGGTTACGTGGCCACACGGACAACGGATCAACTGAACCAGCTCGATGCGAACTGGTCTCCGATCGGCACGGGCACCGCGGGCCAGGTTCTGAATCGCAAGTTCGGACGCACCGCCGCCACGCGCTTCCTCGGCACCCTCGGGACTTCCAAGTACGATTCCTTGCAGGCGCGCCTGGAGCACCGCTTCTCTGCAGGTTATCAGGTCAGCCTCGGCTACACGTGGGCGCACGGCCGCGGCTATAGCGCTGAGACATCCGGAGCCATACCGGGCGCGGGCACGATTGCGGGCAACACCATTACAGTGGGCCTTCCCGCCTATTACCAGTTGAATTACGGCGACCTGAACCGCGACATTCGACATAATTTCCAGGCCACTGGCATCGTCGAGCTTCCCTTCGGAAAGGGTAAGCCGTGGGCCCAAAGCGGGCCGCTGGCTCAGATCGTCGGCGGCTGGCAGATCAATGCCCTGTTGAGCGCTTACACCGGATCGCCGTTTACCGTCATTGCCGACAGCACCACACTGAACTCCTCGGCCTCCACACAACGCGCCGACTGCGTTTCCGCGACGCAGCACAAGCGCGGCGATATTTATCAGTGGTACGACCGGTCGGACTTCCGCGTGCCGGCAGCGGGACGCTTCGGCACTTGCGGCGCCAACACGCTGCGTGGACCGGGGCTGGTGAATCTGGATATGGGTGTAGACCGCAAGTGGCGATTCGGTGAACAGTCAGAGCTGAAGTTCCGTGTCGAATCATTCAACGTAGCGAATACCCCACACCACTCGAACCCGAACAACAACATCAATAGCGGCGGCTTCATGGAAGCGCTGGGTATCCGCAATACCGGACGCGACGGCCTCGACGAGCGAACTTTCCGCGTGGGCCTCAAAGTCAGTTGGTGAACTTCGGACTTTCGCTGCCTCTCGCTCACCGCTCTTCGTCAAGCCGGCCGAGTACTGCAATGGACAATGTCTTGAAGGCGTTTATTCTTCCCTTACCGAGTTTGTGTTTCAAGGAAGGGTGGTTGAGTTCCTCAATCGAGTCGGAACCGCGTTCGATTTGGGCGCGGCCCAATTTACCGTCGCTGCCGGCTTCCTTCAGCAATGCGTAGACGCCACTAACGAAGGGCGCGGAGAAAGAAGTGCCGCTGGCCATCGCGAACGTACCAGGATAGGTCGTGATGACGCCGGTCCCTGGGGCACTGAAAGAAATATAGTTGCCGTAGTTTGAAAATGAAGCCTTGACAT
>Ga0137418_10006929_pt1 | contig 10422 bp, 8 predicted proteins | sample CZODoug3_1_2_16f_FD_122242 | JGI IMG/M metagenome (GOLD analysis project Ga0137418, IMG submission 122242) | Vadose zone soil fungal communities from Angelo Coast Range Reserve, California, USA - CZODoug3_1_2_16fungal (Hybrid Assembly) | ecosystem: Environmental > Terrestrial > Soil > Vadose... | reverse complement strand
GAGCCTGGCCGCTGCCAGACGAGGACCCAGCCTAACCCAACCGAAGGATAGTCCCTCCACCATGCGGCAAATTACTTGCTGTCACGAGCATGGTGTTTGTCCACGGTAGGCGCTGGCTGCTTGGCCTGAGCCGCTGGACTAATGGTCACTTTGTCTTGCGGCACGGCCGGAGACTGACGCTGGGGATTGGGGTTGCGCAGCGCGTTCTCGACTGCCTCAATACTCTGTACGACTGGGCTGGAATGGACTGCCTGCACTGCATCGACGGCCATAAGGCACCTCTACTTATGATCATCGACCAAATGGGGCAGAACTTTAGGCCCTAGGAAACCCTTGCAAACCAGTCCACCGGCGAGATCACCTAGGCCGACAAACTCACCGCACCGGAGCCTCCCACAACTGGGCCAACCAAACCGGTCCCTCCGTCTGCCTGCTGGAATTCTTGCAGCAGCGTGGTATAACTCTGCTGCGCCGCCGAGATGTTGCTCGACTGCAGCGCCTGCCCCAACTGGCTAAACACCTGCGCGATGCCATTCGTACTTGCAGCCGATTCCTCAGCATAGCGAGGATGCCGGTGGGGATGGATTGCCGGCGCGGCTCCGGGCTGCAAGTCCTGCCGCAGGGTCGCAAAATCCGCCTGCGCTGCCGCTAGCTTCCCCGCCTTCAGATCCTGCGACAACTGCTGGAATCGCGACGGGACAGCGCTGCTCTCATTCTGCGCCACGCCTTGCTGAGCCACGCCTTGGACTGCCGACGCCTGCTCGGGAAAAGCCTTTTGCAACGCCGTCAAATCCGTCCGCGCCTGCGCCAGATTCCCGGCCTGAAGATCCTGGCCCAATTGCTGGAAATCCTGCTGTGCCTGTTTGACCTTGGTGTGAGCGCTCTGCGCAATCGCACCCGAGAAGAAACTGCTGGCTGCTATACCCGCGATCGACATTTCCGGCTCCTTAATCCGCAACTGCATTCTCTGCGGCTCAAGAACCTTTGCACGCCGGATGCCACGAAATGATTCCGCTCACAGATCTCAAGACCATGATTCGTTGCTGTTTATCCGCGCGAGGTCAGGCCAACTCCCGCCGCCGAGAGCATAAACTGGGTAAGAGCTCCGCACCCCGTCCCCCGCCCCACACGGCAATTCTTGCCCTTAGCGCTGTCGGAAGTGGAACGTAATCCGTCCCGTAAATTCGCGCGGCCTGCCGACGTGCGTCCCCGAGAAAATGCTGCGAAAGTTGTAGAGATAGAGCCGGTCAGTGAGATTGTTTATGCCGAATTGCAGGGATATCGGGTGCGAGGACTCCTTCAACAGCTCGTAACCGGCCGCCATATTGAACAAGGCACGAGGTTTGATGCGCCCACGGTTGAAGTCCAGCTCTGCGGCAATGCGCGGATCAATTTCGCCGCTGGCCGCATCGCTCGGATCGACCTCCGAAGGTACGCCGCTGTCGAACCGACCGGTGAATGTGCCCCAGAGCCCGGACTTTCTCGCATAGGTCACACCAAACTGCCCTTCGTTTCGCTCGTCCTGATCGCCAGGAAACTTCAGATTCGGGGTGAGTTGATTTCCCGAGCCAATGGGCAGCCCGCCCGTGATCGGCGTCGTCCCGACGGCTTTGGAATTGGCATAGCTCAAGTACCCGCCCAGCCCGTGATACGCCCGCACATCCAGCCGCGCCTCAAGGCCGCGCACATCGCCCCGGGCAATCGACAGGGGAAAAACTACTCCTGTTTCCAGAAACTGTTCGTCGTCAGAAAAATTGCGCGCGTTTTTGATATACCGCGTCAGATCCAGCCGAATATGTTTCGTAATCTGTTGCTGCAAGCCTATTTCGTAAACATTCTGCCACTCCGGCGGCACGGGCCCGTACTGCAGGCCCGGAACAAATACAGCAGCCTGAGGAGACGATGCCAGCAGCAGATTCTCAATCGGTGGAGTCTGGAACATCCGGTTGTAGGAAGCGCGCATCACCGTACCGGTCTTTTCTACGTAGTAAGCCACCCCGACTCGCGGGCTCGCGGCCGCGTTCTTCGCCAGCAGGCTGTACTTGTCGAGCCGCAATCCCAGGTCCAGCGTGAGATGCCGGATACGGATGCGATCCTGCCCAAACCCTCCGACCTCCCAACCATTGCGTTTGTCCTGAAAGCGGAATGGATTGTCCAGGGGAAACTGCGACGCCGGGTTTGTAGGATCGCTTAGACCTTCGTCGCCGGTTGCCGCTAAGGCAAAGCTCTCCCCCAACCCCAGCCGATGCCCCTGCACTCCAAACTTGAATGAATGTCGTCCCCATTCGTGGCTTAGACTGACGTGCAATCCTTCCGTCTCAGTGCGATCATGCAACCCTACAAAATACGGTGTGCCCGTTAAGCTCGGATCGAGCAGCCGCCCGATGCTGGCCCGGCGGTAGGCCAGAACTTCGCCCACGGTACTGTTATTGAAAAGATGAGTCCAGCCCAGCGACTGGGAATCGTCACGGCGCTCCTGCCTCTGCTTTTGCCCAGCATCCTGCTGGTCTTGCGTGTTCGCCACCTGAAAGTCGGTGCCATTCGTGGAAAGATTCAGGTGCAATGCATCGTGCTCGGTTGGTGCAAAGTCGAAACGAGTGAAAAGCTGAGCCGCGCCGCCCGCATTGTGCAGGCTCTCGATCTCCGGCGGATCCAGGTACCGGCGCGTGCGATTCATTTGCGAGCTGAGAAACACTCCAACCTTCTTGTGCAGATTCCCGCTGACTTCGAGATTCGCACCCCCACTGTCAAACGACCCCCCAAAAAGCGAAAGCGACCCATTCCAAGGCGCGTTCAAACCAGACTTCGTATCGACAGTAACCACCGCCGAGGTACGCCCAGCAAACTCCGCCGGAAGGTTCCCCGTCACGATGTCCGAGGAATGCAGATCGTCCTCATCCAGCGCGGTGGAGAAAACTCCCGACATGTTCTCGAAAATGGGCACACCGTCGACCACGTATTGCACCTGCCCCTCGGAACCGCGCACATGCAATCGCCCGTTCTCCTCGGGGATCACGCCTGGCACCGATTCGAGCAGGCTCGACAACGCCACTTGCGGCTGCGTGCTTGGACTGCGCTCGATTTCATCCTCTTCAATGTCGTGATGCGTCGTCGTCGAAGCAGTTTCCAGCAATGGAGCACGCTCGGTGACGACCAGCGACTCCTTAGTCTGCGAGAGCGTCAATTGCAGGTTCAGTGTTAGCGGCACGCTGGACTTCAGGTGGTCCGTCCGCACGGCCGCTTGAAAGCCCTGCGCTTCCGCGGTCAGCGTGAACTGCGCAAACGGCACGCTGTTGAAGGCGTAGCGGCCCTGCTCATCCGCCACCGCGGTCACGGAGTATCCCGAGAGCTGACTGCCCAGCCGCACAATGGCATGGGAAACGACCGCACCGGCAGGGTCAGTCACAATGCCCCGCACCGTCCCGACCGCCGCGAAAGCCCCGCTAGACAGACCAAGAAAAAGTGCCAACGCAAGAGTTAACAAATGAATCGAAGCCCAAGATGCTCGCATGCAGTCCTCTCTGGCACAGACCCGATGTTCGAGATTTTAAGGCCGGCTGAAATCCAAACCGGAAGATTGCACAGCCTAGCCGAGCCGCGTAGACAAAATATTGCAGCGAGTTGAAATTTCTGTGAATTCCACGACGGCGGCTATCTTGCACCGTTTCCGCGGCAGCTTTCGCTGCCCTACGAACCCTTCCCGCTGTACTTAGGTGGCAAGTCATTGCATTCTAAAGATGGCGATGATTCAACTTACGGACGCAGGCAAGCGGTTCGGCCACAAGCTCTTGTTCGAGGGCGCGGATTGGCAAATCAATCCCCGCGACCGCGTCGGTCTGGTCGGCGCCAACGGCACCGGTAAGACGACCCTGCTCCGCATTCTGGCCGGTCTGGAAGGTCTCGACTACGGCAGTTGTCAGGGAATGAAAAGCATTTCCGCGGGCTATCTGCCGCAGGACGGCCTCGCGCTTAGTGGAGACACGGTTTTCGCCGAGTGCATGAAGGTTTTCAATGACTTACGGGAGATGGAGCAGGAGATGGAAACCCTGTCTCACAGCCTCGCCGAACTCGACCCAGCGAGCGCCGATTATGCCCAGGCATCCGAACGACTGCACCGCCTGCAAGGGGAATTCCGGCTGCGCGACGGCTATGCCCTCGAAGCCAAAGCCGGAGCCGTTCTCGGCGGACTGGGCTTCGGCAAGGAAGACTGGGGTCGTCGCACGGAAGAATTTTCCGGTGGCTGGCAAATGCGCATCGCGCTCGCCAAGCTCCTGCTCCAGCAGCCCAATCTGCTGCTCCTCGACGAACCTACTAACCACCTGGACCTCGAAGCCCGGAATTGGCTCGAAGACTATCTCCACAATTACCCGTTTGCATTTGTACTCATCTCCCACGACCGCTTCTTCCTCGACGCCACGGTCGATCAGATCGCGGAAATCTGGAACCAACGCGTCTATTTCTACAGCGGTAACTACGCCAAGTATCTCGACCAAAAAACACAGCGCTTCGAACAGCTCTCGGCTGCGGCTAAGAATCAGCGCGAACGCATCGAACAACTGGAAATCTTCATCAATCGTTTCCGCTACCAGGCCACCAAAGCCAAGCAAGTCCAGAGCCGCATTAAAGAGCTGGAAAAAATTGAACGCATCGAACTCCCATCAGAAGAAAAAACCATTCACTTCACATTTCCACAACCCAAACCCAGCGGGCGCACTGTCGTAGAGTTGGTCGGAGCAGGCAAAAGTTACGGCCCCAAAGAAGTCCTCAAGGATGTGGACCTGGTCATCGAACGCGGCGACCGGGTGGCGCTAGTTGGCGTGAATGGTGCAGGCAAGTCCACGCTGATTCGGCTTCTCTCAGGAAACGATGCGTTGACCGAGGGCGAATACAAGCTCGGACACAACGCCGAACCAGGCTATTTCGCCCAGGACCAATACAAAGAGCTCGACACCGAAGCCCGCGTCCTCGAAGACCTCGGCGAATTCTCCCCAGTCTCGACGCAAACCGAATTGCGCAATCTATTGGGCTGTTTTCTCTTCCGCGACGACGATGTCTTCAAGCCCATCGGCGTCCTCTCCGGCGGCGAGCGCAACCGCTACGCGCTCCTCCGAATGCTCTTGCGCCCCACGAATTTTCTGTTGCTCGACGAGCCCACCAATCACCTCGATATGCGCGCCAAAGACGTCCTCCTCGACGCCCTGCTCAAGTACACCGGCACAGTGGTATTCGTTTCTCACGACCGCTACTTCATCGACAAGCTGGCTACGAGAGTGTTCGAAGTAGCAGATGGCAACGTCCACATCTATCCAGGAAACTACGAGGACTACTTGTGGCGTAAGCAACAGACCGTTTTGACGGCGCCGGCTACGAACTCTGCGCCCGCAACCTCCATCTCAACAAATGGCCATGGAAGCGGGGCTGGCGTTCCAAGCGCGGATACGAAGACCAAGCGCCTGAACCCCATCAAACGCAAACAAATGGAAGAACGCTCGCACGAAATTGAAGAGGACATTGCCCGCGTCGAGACCGCAGTCGCCATCTGCGAGAGCGGCTTGCTGAACTACGTCAGCACCGAGGAAACCAAACGCCAGAATCTCGATCTCGAAAAACATCGCGAGGAACTGACCCGACTGATGGAGGAATGGGAGGAACTGGGCCAAGCGTTAGAGGCTGGATGAGGAAGGCCAATGGAGGCACGGGCGTCTCGCCCGTGCGGCGGCCCGTTGCAATTACGCTTCCTGAAGCCGGCTTGAGCAGTTCGGGACCAATCACACAGCCAGCAGACGCTCCGGCCTTAGAGCAGTGCTACCGACGTTCTCCTTTTGATTCTTCCGCAGCAGCTTTCTTTCCGCCGGGACACCTTCAGCAGCGATTCTCCACAGATACATGGCAGCATAAGCCCGCCAAGGCCGCCAAGCTTGAGCGCGCTGCTCCAGTTCGCGCGGAGTCTCCAGCGCCAAACCACGCAAAAGCCCAAGGTCGCTCGAGGGAAAGGCATCGGGCTCACCGAGGGCTCGCATCGCGACATACTGCGCAGTCCACTGTCCAATACCGGGAATTTCATGGAGCCGGCTGAGCAGTACCTCAGAATCGGCGCCTCCCTCTAAACTGATCTTGCCTCTGATGACCGCACGAGCCAGAGCCCGTATGGTTTCGACTCGCGCCCCGGTGAGCCCAATTTCGCCGAGCCTCGCATTCGCGAGAACTTCCGGGGCAGGAAAAAGACAGGTCAGGCCCGTCGGCCCGCCAAAGGGTTTGCCGAAACGGTTTGCCATGCGGCCAGCCAGGGTCGTCGCGCCCTTCACGGTGACCTGCTGTCCAAGAATTGCGCGTACCGCGAGCTCGAAACCATTCCAGCAGCCCGGCACCCGAATCCCCGGGTCCGCCTTGAGCCGCGCAGCCAGGACGGGATCGCCGCGAAGACTCTGCGCGATTGCCGCCCAGTCCGCGTTCAGATCGAACATCGCGCGGACACGTTCCACAATGAAAAATAGCGACTGGGGATCGCCGAAGGCAATGCGCAAGTGCAGTGCATCCTCTCCTTTGGCAAGGGAAACTTCGAAATACCCCTCCCGGCCATGCAAAGAAATGGTTCGCCGATAGGTGCCCCCTTCTACAATTTCGACACCTGGTGTGGCCCGCGCTGCCAGAAAGTCCAGCATGGCCTGCCAATGGTACGGTGGCCGGAAATGAAGGCGGAAGAGGTATTGGTTCTCCGGCTGGATCTGTGTTTGCCGGACTAGGCGGCGAATTTGCGTGGGCGTTCGATGGTAAACCTTTCGGATGGTCGCATTGAATCGCCGAACGCAGCCGAATCCCGACGCCAGAGCGACTTGATTCATCGGCAAAGCGGTCTCGTCGATCAGCTTTTTTGCAAATTGCAGTCGGCGCGTATGTGCTACCGCTGCCGGAGTAGCGCCTAGGTGTTTCAAGAACAAGCGCCGCAGGTGCCGTGATCCGATTCCTAACCGCTCTGCCAAAACTTCCACTCCGCCGTCCTCCAGCCCACTCTCGCCGATCAGCCGCAAAGCCCTCGAAACCGTGTTCGAGGTCCCAAGCCATGCCGGCGTACCCGGCGAGCTCTCCGGACGACACCGCAGACAAGGGCGATAACCCGCCTCCTCCGCCGCCGCGGCGCTAGCGTAGTAAACGACACTGTTCTCCGGCAGCGTCCGCACCGGACAGATGGGGCGGCAGTAAATTCTTGTGCTCAGCACGGCGATGAAAAACTTGCCGTCGAATCGCGCGTCGCGGGTCAACCGGGCGCGCGAGCATGCCTGCGAATCCAGGTTCATATCGTCTTCCGCCAGCCTATGGTAACTGCCGCTGCAGAGGATTCTAGACGTTTTCGGACCATGTTCGTCCGATCACGAAGCTCTGGCGCAATCGGATTTCGGCACAACGAGGTCCGCAGACGTCCATCCTGCGCCATCGAGGTCCGCGAATGTCCATTCCGCGGCGCTTGATTTGCGTAAGCTCCCCACTAGCTGTTGTGGGCGTTAAAAGCCGAACTGCAAAGCGTCAGGCGGTTTCGAATTCCTGAAAGAGTGTCACGAAATAGCGAACCCTGCCCTCTTACCTGCGCCATGCCTCCCTGTGTTCGACATTGCGTGGAGTGCCCGAGATGCAGCACTCGATATCTTGTTGGCTTCAGTCCCTATGGGAATGGGTCGTCGCTGCAGCCCTTTGCCGCCACTTTCTCTCAGGAGTGGACGCTCAACTGCATCTGCGGCGCCCCAAGTCGATGGAGTTGGAACGAGTTGAAGATCTATGTGGTTTCCGTTCACGCCCATGACCGTGGCTACGGTTCGCCGGAGGAGGTTGTCGCCGCTGGCGGAAGGCTGAGGATTTGGCGTTAAGAAAATTTGACCGAATCTCGTCTTCCGCCGGACACCATCTTCCGTAATCTGCCCGCCTCTAAGGTTTTCTGGGATATTCAAGTCAATCGTTTCGCGCGGTTCGCGTCGCGCGCACCGGCCAATTCCGAACTCAGTTAAGAGGGCCACCATCATGCTGCAACCCAACGACAAGTTTGCTACACCCGCGGGCTCCGCCCCGACACCGGCGTTCGGCCCCACGAGCGCGACCAAATCTTTCACAACCTCACCGGAACAGGCGACCATCGGCCGCTCCATCGTCATTAAGGGCGAAGTGTCCGGAGCGGAAACGCTGTATGTCGACGGCCGCATCGAAGGCACCATCAACATGCCCGAAAGCCGCGTCACCGTCGGCCGTAACGGCGTCATCATTGCTGCGGTTTCCGCCCGCGAAGTCGTGGTCATGGGCAAAATCGAAGGCGATCTTATCGTCGGCGACCGCGTCGACATCCGCAGCGACGGCTCTGTCACCGGCGACATTCACGCCCAGCGTCTGACTATCGAAGAGGGAGCGTTCCTCAAGGGCGGCATCGACTTGGGCAAGAGCGACAAAAAAGACTCCGGGAAGCCGGGAGCCATGGCGGCTCACGCGTAAACCAAGTTCCCGCAACAAAATGCATGGCCTGCGTCCCCTGTTCGAAGGGCGCAGGCCATTTATTTTTTCTCGGGATCGCCTATCCCTTGGTGAAGTCCAGCGACGCCGAGTTGATGCAATACCGCATCCCGGTCGGCTTCGGACCATCCGGAAAAACATGTCCCAGGTGGGCGTCGCAAGCGCCGCACCGTACCTCCGTCCGCGTCATGCCATATTCGCGGTCCGTGTGCTCCACAATGCTGCCGGCATTCACCGGAGTCCAAAAACTCGGCCAGCCCGTACCAGATTCAAACTTGGCGTCGGACTTGAACAGGGGTGCGCCACAGCCGATGCAGTGGTACATCCCGGTCTCTTTGTTATTCCAATACTTGCCTGTGAACGCGGGCTCGGTCCCGCACTGGCGCGTTACGCGGAACTGCTCGGGCGTCAATTGCTCGCGCCATTCTTCTTCGGTCTTGACAACTTTTTCGGAAGTTGTGTTTTCAGCCATATTGCGAACTCCTTCGAGAGGTTATAAACCAGTTTAGCCCTGTAAGCTGAGATTAGGGGGCAACCCAGAAGTTTCGTTCGCTGGCCCATGTGGTCGCGGGCGCCCTCCCCCGCGAGGTCTCGATAGAAGCCTAACCAGCACCGATTTGCTAAGATTCAGCCTGCACTCATGAAGCCCGCACTGACCACCCCCGCGATGAAAAGCGTCGGCGAAAATGTGGTTCGCATCGAAGCCGAGGCCCTGAAGACCCTGGCGGACCGAATCTCGAACCCCATGGCGGGGAGTTTTGCCCGAGCCATCGACCTCCTGTTCCATTGCGAAGGCCGAGTCGTTGTCACCGGCATGGGCAAGAGCGGCATCGTAGCCCGCAAGATTGCAGCAACACTCAGCTCCACCGGCACCCCGGCTCTTTTCCTGCATCCCGTGGAGGCGGTGCATGGTGACCTCGGAATGGTTGTGCCGGGCGATGTAGTCATTGCGCTTTCCTACAGTGGCGAAACCGAAGAGATTCTGCGGCTGCTGGCCACCATCAAACGCCTGCGGGTGCCGCTGATCTCCATGACGGGCGATGCCCTCTGTAAAAACGGTGCAACAAAACCGTCGACCCTCGCCTCGGCGGCCGAAGTGGCTCTAGATTGCTCGATCGCGAAAGAAGCCTGCTCGCTGGGCTTAGCCCCGACGGCATCCACCACAACCATGCTCGCCTTGGGCGACGCGCTCGCCCTAACCATTTCAGAGCAGCGCGGCTTCAAAGAGGAAGATTTCGCAGACCTGCATCCAGGCGGCAGACTCGGCAAACAACTCGCTCGAGTCGACACGCTAATGCACTCCGGCGAGGCACTTCCTCAGGTCACGCCGCAGACGAAGATGCCGGACGTGATCTACGAAATGTCGCGCAAAAAGCTAGGCGTTGCTGCCGTCGTGGACGGCGGCAAGCTCCTCGGCATCGTAAGTGATGGTGACCTACGCCGCTTGCTCGAGCGCCACGGAAAAGACGCGCTCGATCTCACCGCCGACAAGCTCGAGGTGGATCTTCCCGCGGGTGCGGCGGTGCTGACCGGGCACGTGACGCTCGTGCGGGGCGCGCTTCGCGTCGACTGCCACGGGCGTGACCGGCCCTCCTTCCTCGGGCACGCTTACCTGCTGGTCGGCGTCCAACTGTACGAACGGCAGTGCGCGGCCCTGGTTCGAGTCCGCGCTGCGCTTTTCCAACGTCGGAGAGGGTCCGACGGCGACCCGCCCCTCGATCACGGTTACCGTGGTTGAGGCGTGCCCTAAGCGAACATCGAACTTCGTTCCAATCGCAACGACCTTAGCCGGTCCAGCCAGCACCAGGAATGAGCGATCAGGGTCATGCGCGACCTCGAAGACTGCTTCGCCGGATGTGAGCGTGACGAGCCGTTCCGTTTCGAGGTACCGGATGGTGACCGCGCTGTCCGTGTTCAAATGCACAACAGAAC
>Ga0137418_10006928_pt1 | contig 10422 bp, 9 predicted proteins | sample CZODoug3_1_2_16f_FD_122242 | JGI IMG/M metagenome (GOLD analysis project Ga0137418, IMG submission 122242) | Vadose zone soil fungal communities from Angelo Coast Range Reserve, California, USA - CZODoug3_1_2_16fungal (Hybrid Assembly) | ecosystem: Environmental > Terrestrial > Soil > Vadose... | reverse complement strand
CCGTTGATGCCGAGGCCCGGGAAGCCAAGCTCGTCGAGCGTCGGAACATCGGGCAGGGCCTCGGCCCGCTGCGGGCCGGTGACGGCGAGGGCGCGCACCGCGCCCTGCTGGATCATCGGGTGCACCTCGGCGACCGGCCCGACGTTGATGTCGACGTGACGGCCGAGCAAGGCGTTGAGCGCCGGAGCGCCGCTCTGGAACGGCACGCCCGTCGCGTTCGCCTTCGCCAGCACATGGAAAACGTATTCGGCCGCGATGCGCGCGGATGACCCACCGAAGCCGAAATTGAACGGCTTGGACTGCGCGGCCGCGAAAAATTCCGGCAGGGTGCGCGCCTGATTGTTCGCATGGACCGCGAGCGCCTGGCTGTCGAGCGCCACGAAGGCGACCGGGGCCAGGTCCTCGGTGGCATAACCGGGATTCCTGTAGAGCGTCTGGTTGATGGCATAGCTGTTGCCGGTGAACAGCAGCGTGTAGCCGTCGGGGGCGGCAGCGGCGACCAGCTTGGCGGCGATGTTGGAAGCCGCGCCGGCGCGGTTCTCGATCACGATCTGCCAGCCGAATTGCTCCGTGAGCTCCTGCGCCATCACGCGCGCGAAGGTGTCGATGCCGCCGCCCGGCGCGAATCCGACCACGAAGGTGATCTTGCGGCCGGGATAGTCCGGCGGCTGCGCCCGCGCGGGCGTCGCAACGGCCTGCGCCAGCAGCAAAAGACCGATCGCGCACCCATATCGAGCACCGCAGGATCGCGGCATGGTCGTCTCCACGCGAAGCGCAACGCCTCAGTCAGCCGCCAGCGCTTCCCGGAATGCGGCGCGCACCTGCGGCCCGTGAATGCGGCTGTAGTCGCGCTCCTGCGGGCCGCTGGCCACGATCTTGAGGCAGACGAAGACCGGCCCCGGCCCGGCGAGCAGCGCGCCGATCTGCTGCTCGAAGATCTTCAGGTCGGAAAATTCGTGCACCGTGCGAATGCCGGCCGCACGCGCGACGCCGGCGAAGTCGACGTTCTGGCGGCCCGGAATCGGATGGCCGCCGTTCGCCTCGTAGGTCCCGTTCTCGCACACGAAGTGATAGAAGTTCGGCGGCGCGACCTCGGCGATGGTCACCAACGTGCCAAGATTCATCAGCAGGCTGCCGTCGCCGTCGAGCACGATGACCCGCTTGTCCGGCCGCCCGAGCGCCAAGCCGAGCCCGTGCGAGGAGGCGAGCCCCATCGCGCCGTGCGACAGATAGTTGAGCGGGCTCGGGCGGATCGCGATCCAGTCGAAGGCGGTGCTGTAGACCGGCAGCACGATGTCGGCCTCGGCGACGTGACGGGCGAGCGCCTTGAGGCAGTCGTCGCGCTTCATCATGACGGCCGCCGCCCGATCAGCAGGACGACCGGACGGGAGTCCGTATAGGCCGCGTCGATCGCCGGCTTGATCTTGGCCACGTCGGATTCCTCCTCGATCTCGTGATACGCGATGCCCATGGCGTCGAGGATCGGCTCGACGATGCGCACCCCATAACGCTTGGATTGCCGCGGGGGCACCCCGGGCTCCTTCTCGAGCAGGCCGACCATCATGCAGATCGGCAGCGCATATTCGACCGCGACGCCGCGGATCGCGTTGATCGAGTCGAGCATGCCGGTCTGCTGGATCAGAAGCAGCGATCGCCGCCCGCTATAGGCGAGCCCGGCGCAAATCCCGACCCCTTCGTCCTCCTTGCAGATCCGGATGAGGCGGGGATTGCTTGCCTGCGCCAACGGTCGCAGCAGGCCTTCGCTGGTCGTGATGTCGGGCACGGAGACGACGAACTCGATCTTGCTCGCCTTGATCTCGCGAATGATGCTGCCGCCCAGAAGGGACGCTCTGTCGCTCTCCCGGCTCGCGCCGACCTGCATGGTGCCCCCGTCGCTGATCGTTCGAGGCGTCACTATATAGGCCGGCCGCGCGGATGCGAAGCCGCCGCAGCCTTTCCGCAGGGTTGTGCGCTTCGGCCGATGCATCCGCGCGGCGGCGCCCTGGTCAGTTCACCCGGTTGCCGGTGATGGCGAGCTGGGCGTAGCGCGCGGCCCCGTCCTTGGCGAGATCTTCGGTCACGACCGCGATATGGTCCATGCCGAGGATGGCGCCGCGCCGCGAGCCGGAGATCATGTTGTTGGCGATGATCGCGCCGCCGGCGCCCGGGACCACCGACACGCCGACGCCGATATCGGCGCTCCGCACCACGTTGCCGGTGATCGTGACGTCGCGCAGATAACGGCCCCATCCGGCGATCACGCCGGCAAATGATGCGTTCTCGACCACGTTGCCGGTGACGGCGGTGTCGGCCTCGACATAGATGCCGATGCCGTGCCCATCCTTGTTGTGATGGGGCGAGAGATTGCGGAAGATGTTGCCTTGCACGACCGCGATCCGGCCCCCTTCGTTGAAATTGGCGACCGAGACGCCGATCTCGGCGCCGTCGACCGTGTTGTTGGCGATGATGGCGCCCTCGAAGCTGAACTCGGAATAGAGCGCGACCTCGCCGAGCGCGCTGCAGGCATTGCCGATGATCTCGATACCCGAGGCGGAATTGCCGCGGACCGCCGAGAAGGCGCAGTCATGGATGCGGTTGCCGCGCACGATCACGTGCCCGGCGCGATGCGCATTGACGGCATTGCCGAACTGGCCGGAGCCGCCGGAGTCGTTGCGGATTTTCTCGATGCGGTTGTCGAGCACCATGGTGCCGTCCTCGCCGGCGACCTCGCGCAGAATCTGGATGCCGTTGTTGCCGGCCTCGCGCACGATGTTGCGGGCGATGGTGAGCCCCTTGGCGTCGCGGGAGATGATGGCGACGTCGGCGGCGCCGCTCACCGTGGTGCCGGTGATCTCGCCGGCGATGCCCTCGAGATGGATGCCGTGGCCACCGGCCCCCATGATGGCGCAGTCCATGATCTTCATGCCACGTCCGTTCATCAGGGAGACGAGCCCGAGCCCTTGCGGAAGCCGCAGGCCGCCGCCGTCGAGCACAAGCCCCGCGAGCGTCACCTGATCGGCCTGCGGCGCGACGAACAGCGGCCGGCCACGACTCGACACCAAGCGGGTCGCGCCGCGGATGCCGGTGATTTGCGCCCCGGCCGGCAGCGCAAGGTCACTCGCGCGGTAGACGCCGGGCGCAAGCGCCAGGGGGGCGCGAGCGGCGGCCGCCTGGTCGATCGCGCGCTGCAACACAGGGGTCTGGTCATCCGGGCTGCCGGCGCGCACCCCGAGGGTGGCGGCGTCGATTCCGAACGCGGAAATCGGGGCGGCCGTGCGCGCGCCTTGGGCGTAGGCGAACGAGGGCGCGGCAGCCGCGGCGAGACCGGTGACGAACGCCCGGCGGTCGATGGTCATGGCGAAACTCCGGGGTTGGCGAAACCCGATCATAGGTCCGGAGCGCGACCCTGACCCGATTTCATTGGTTCGCGGTTAATGCGCGTGACCCCCTCCGGAGACCGGTTCCGGATCCAAGTCCGGGGCAGGCTTTTTCCGGATCACGCTCTGACCGCCGCCACAATGGCCCCGCCCACGCGGACCAGCTCGTCGAAGGTGAATTGCCGCTGCTTCGTGCGCTTGCGCGGGCGGAATTTTTGCCCGACGCGCGGCACGTGAATGAACACGGCAAGGCGGGGGCCGCCCGGCTTGGCGGCGGCCTCGAGCGCGCGCCAATAGACGTAGTTGCACAGATAGGCTCCGGCATCGCGCGACAAACCCGTCGTGACGCGGGTCGCTCGCGCCGCCGCCAGCAGCTTCGCAAACGGCGCGCGTCCGCGCGCAATGGCGGGCGCGCCGGGGGTGATCGTGCGGCGTTGCGGGACGGCGCCGCCCGCATCCGGAGTGCAGGCCGACATCCGGTTGCGGGCGCAGATTTCGATGCTCACGCGCCGGCGGCGTCCCGCCAGGCCGAACATCACGATCGCATCGGGACGGTGCGCCGCAATGAGGGCCGGCAGCTCGCGGTCGACCGCGGCGTAGCGGGTCGCAAAAACGTGCGGGATGCAGCGCAGGCCGCGCCGGCGGGCCGCCCGCGCGACGCGCGCCACCAGGGCGGTGGTCGGATTGACGGGCGCGCCCGGAAAGGCGCCGAAGCCGGCCAGCAGGATCGTCGTCATGACACCCCCAGCGCCGCCACGAGTTCGTCCACCGCGCGCGCGGGCGAGAGTTGTCCGGCCGCGACCGCGGCCTCGATCTGCGGCAGCCTGGCCTTGAGCCTCGCGTCCGAGGCGATCCGGTTGCGCCAGAAATCGTCGAGCATCGTCCACATCCATTTGATCTGCTGCTCGCGGCGTCGCGCCGTAAGCTCGGCCGAGGCCGTGAGCTTGTCGCGATGGGCGATCACCTGCGCCCACAATCCGGCGATGCCTTCGCCGGTGAGCGCCGAATAGGTCACGACCGGGGGCGCCCAATTGGCCGACCGCGGGCTCAGGATATGCAGCGCAGCCCGATATTCGGCCGCCGCCGCCTGGGCGCGTGCCAGGTTGTCGCCGTCGGCCTTGTTGACCGCGATCATGTCGGCGAGCTCGACCAGGCCCTTTTTGAGGCCTTGCAGCTCGTCGCCGGCGCCCGGCAGCATCAAGGCCAGAAAGAAGTCGGTCATGTCGGCGACGGCGGTCTCCGACTGGCCGATGCCGACGGTCTCGACCAGGATGACGTCGAAGCCCGCAGCCTCGCACAGCAGCATGCACTCGCGCGTCTTGGCGGCGACGCCGCCGAGGGTGCCGGCGGCGGGCGAGGGGCGGATGAAGGCGTTTTGGTCCGCCGCGAGCCGCGCCATCCGGGTCTTGTCGGCGAGGATCGACCCGCCGGTGCGGGCCGACGAGGGATCGACCGCCAGCACCGCGACTTTGTGACCGCGCCCCGTGAGATAGGTCCCGAGCGCATCGATGGTGGTCGACTTGCCGACGCCCGGCGCCCCGGTGATGCCGACGCGGACGGCGCGCCCGGTCAGCGGCAGCAATTCCTGCACCAGCTGCTGCGCGATCTTGTGGTCGTCCGCCCTTTTGGATTCGATCAGCGTGATGGCGCGCGCAACCAGCGCGCGGTCGCCCGCGCGGATGCCGTCCAACAGGCGAGCGAGATCGTGGCCAAGCGCTTTCATGCGCCGGCGCCCGGACGGGGCAGGGCGCCGGCGCCGGCCCGGCCGACCAGCAAGGCGCCGGCCCACCCGGGTCGCCCTGCGGTCAGAGTCGCGGCCGACCAGGGGCCCAGGGGGGTGTCGGGCACCAATCCGGACATTCTAGAAACCCCTTTGTTTTCAAAGCGTTGTCATTTTGCTTAACGCAAGGTGAACTTTCTTCTCGTGTGTTGCGACTAACAGTCTATCATCCCCCGATGGGGTGCGCGGGAGAGGTCACATGCGTCACGCTACGCTCGCGACGACGTCGCTGGTCGTCGCGCTTTCCACTGGATTCGGTATAGCTCCTTCAAAATCTGCCGACCTCGTCTGGCAGGTCGAAAATCCGTTCCGCTTCTTCAAGCGGTCGGCGTCCTTCGAGGCACAGGAAAAAGCCTTCGCGGGGGTGCGCGGCGACGCCAACGCGCCGTTGCCCGACAAGGTCATCTGGAAAACCGAGCGGCGGCTCAACGATCCGGACTGCAAGGACGCCACGAGCCCCACGGCCTGCGCCAGCACGGCGCGCGCGCGCTACGAGACGAGCCGGCAGGGCTGGGCGGCCCAAACGCTCGACTTCACATGCTTCGACCGCAACGCCCGGCCGCGCCGCTACATGACGACCTGCGACCGGCAATATTCCTGGGGCACCGCGAAGGAAGACTATGTGCTTCCCGACGCCCATACGGTCATCGTATCGATCGCCCCGGACGTCCTGGCCGCAATTCCCGCCGGTGACTGCACCTGGGTGTGGACGCCGCGCCGGGCCGGGGTCGCGGGTGAGACCCGCAAGCAGGCCTGCAAGGACAAGCTCGTCATCAAGCGCTTGCCCTATTCCAACGACCGCAACACGTCGGGCGCCGCCGTCAAGGTGACATTGCCGGACGGCCGCGAGCTCGCGGATCCCGCGGTCATTGTCGAGGATCTGTTCATCGTCGCGATGGGCGACAGCTTCATGTCCGGCGAGGGCAATCCCGACAAGCCGGTCGTGTTCAGCCCGACCCGCGAGATGGTCTACGACCCGACCAATTCCGACTCGCGCGATGTCGCGTCGCACTCGGTTGCCAGCCCGTCCTACGGGGTGGCGTCCGCCGGCGGCCCGACCGACCCGAAGTCGCTGCCCAAGCGCCGCATGGAGGACGAGCAGAAATCGCTGATCTACCGTCCGAACTCGCGCGAATTCCAGGACGCCTTCGACAAGAGCGGCGCGCAGTGGCTGTCGACCGACTGTCACCGCTCGCAATACGGCTATCCGTTCCGCGTGAGCCTCGAGCTCGCGCTCGAGAACCGCCATCGCGCCGTCACGCTGGTGAGCGTCGCCTGCTCGGGCGCGGACATCGTCGAAGGCCTGTTCACCGAGATGACGGCACGCGAGAAGTTCAGCGAGCCGGGCGGCGCCAAGGTGGTGGCGCAGCTGGATCAGCTCAGCGACCTGATCTGCCGCAACGGCTCCGCCGGGCGGACGGCGAGCGGCTCCTATGCGTTGCCGGTCTACTCCGCCGGCAGCACGTCGGTCGGCAGCCAGACGGTCGCCAAGCGCTGGTGTCCGCCGGCGAGCCGCAAGCGGCCGGTCGATCTGGTGCTGTTGTCCATCGGCGGCAACGACGTCAGCTTCTCGGCGCTCGCCATGTACGCGACGACGAACAGCGCCGACGACCTCGCGCCGATCGCCGGCTGGATCGGCTCGCAGATCCGCTTCAGCCCGCAGGTGTCGCGGGTCTACATGAACGTGCTCGACCAGCGCTTCAAGGCGGTCAAGCAGGCGCTCGCCGACGGTTTCGGCATCGAGCCTGGTCGCGTGCTGCAGAACGCCTATGAGCAGATCCAGTTCGACGAGACCGGCGGCGCCTGCGGGTTGCAGCCCACGCTGGGCCTCGACGTCCATCCCAAGCTCGCGTTCAACCGCGACCGCGTGATCGAAGTCACCAACTTCGCGCGCGACCTGCAGGTGCGGCTCGAATGCATCGCCGATGCGCGCAAGCCGGGCTGCCCGTCCGGGCTCGCGACGGGTGCCGGCACCGGCTTCCGCTTCGTGAGCGATCACTTGGCGGAATTCGCCAAGCGCGGCCTGTGCGCGCGCGACCCGTCCCGCGCCTTCGTGGACCAGATCGCCATGGGCATGCCGCGCATGTCGCGCGCGACGCAGGAGTTCGAGCCCTATTCGCCGGCCCATGCGTTGCCCTATGCGCATAAATGGCGGCTGATCCGCAACCCGAACGACTCGTTCCTCGCCGCCAATACGCATCGCGAAGGCATCTCGCTGTTCGACCTCCTGCAGCCGGCCTATGCGGCGCTCTACAGCGGCGCGTTCCACCCGACCGCGGAAGGGCATGCGATCGTGGCCGACCACGTGGTCAAGCACGCGCGCGAGATCGTGGATGCCAAGGGCGGACCGCAGCGGCAGGCCCAGCGCGAATAAACGCCGCGCCACGTTGCCTGCGCGTTCCATCATGGCCGGACCACAGTCCGGCCATGATTTTTTCGCGATCTCGCCGCGCCGAGCAATCCGAGTACTGCGCCGGCTGTTGACCTGCCATTCGGAAACCGCGTCCAAACCCTCGCGTTACTTCTGAAGGACCCGGCGGCGCCCGTTTGGCCCGTCGATGGAACGTGGAGGATTGCGATGAACTGGGATCAGATCGAAGGCAACTGGATGAAGGCGAAGGGCAAGCTGCGCCAGCAATGGGGCAAGCTCACCGACGACGACCTGACGCGCGTCAACGGCAAGCGCGAGGAGCTCGCCGGCCGCCTGGAGGAACGCTACGGCTACGAGAAGGACCGGGCCGAACGCGAGATCGACAACTGGATGCAGAAGGCGTCGTAAGGCGGAGGCCGCCTGGGGCGGTGCCTGGAGACTCGGCAGCGAGCCGGCTCGGCGCAATCCGGGCCGGCTTTCGTATGTCTCGATCCGCCGGGTCTGTGGCAACGGGTCCTGTCGGTCGCAAGACCGACATCCAATGCCTACTCCGCCGCTGCGCGGCCGTGCCCGAGCCGGTAGTTGAGCTTGCGCACCAGCTCTTCGGCCGCGTCGGCGATCACCGTGCCGGGCGGAAAGATCGCCTCGGCGCCGGCCGCCTTCAATGCCTCGTAGTCCTGCGGCGGCACCACGCCGCCGACCACGATCATGATGTCGTCGCGGCCTTCCCGCGTCAGCGCCGCCTTGAGCTCGGGCACCAGCGTCAGATGGCCGGCGGCGAGCGAGGAGACGCCGACGATGTGCACGTCGTTCTCGATCGCCTGGCGGGCGGCTTCGCCGGGGGTCGCGAACAGCGGGCCGATGTCGACGTCGAAACCGAGATCCGCGAAGGCGGATGCGATCACTTTCTGCCCGCGATCGTGGCCGTCCTGGCCGATCTTGGCGACCAGGATGCGCGGCCGCCGGCCTTCGTCCGTTTCGAATTGCGCGACCTGCTTGAGCACGCGATCGACCGATTCCGACATGGTGCCGGCCTCCCGTTTGTAGACACCCGAGATCGCCTTGATCGAGGCGACGTGGCGGCCAAAGACCTTTTCCAGCGCCAGCGAGATTTCGCCGACCGTCGCCTTGGCGCGCGCGGCGTCGATGGCGAGCGCAAGGAAATTGCCGTTGCCTCCCGCGGCCGACCGGGTGAGGGCGTCGAGCGCCGCGGTGACGGCGCGCTCGTCGCGGTCGCGCCTGAGGCGCGCGAGCTTGCCGAGCTGAAGCGCACGCACGGCCGAATTGTCGACCTTGAGAACGTTGATCGCCGCCTCGTTCTCGGGGCGATACTTGTTCACGCCGATGACCGACTGGGTGCCGGCGTCGATCCGCGCCTGGGTTTTTGCCGCCGCCTCCTCGATGCGCAATTTGGGCAGGCCGGCCTCGATCGCCTTGGCCATGCCGCCGATCTGTTCGACCTCGACGATATGGCCCCAGGCCGACTTTGCGAGCTCGTAGGTGAGGCGCTCGACATAGAACGATCCGCCCCAGGGGTCGATGACGCGCGTGGTCCCGGACTCCTGCTGCAGAAAGAGCTGGGTGTTGCGGGCGATGCGGGCGGAAAAATCGGTCGGCAGCGCCAGGGCTTCGTCGAGCGCATTGGTGTGGAGCGATTGGGTGTGCCCCTGGGTCGCCGCCATCGCTTCGATCGCGGTGCGCGATACGTTGTTGAACACGTCCTGGGCGGTGAGCGACCAGCCCGAGGTCTGGCAATGGGTGCGCAAGGAGAGCGAGCGCGGATCCTTGGGTTGGTGCGGCTTCATCAGCTTCGCCCATAGCAGGCGGGCGGCGCGCAGCTTGGCGATCTCCATGAAATAATTCATGCCGATCGCCCAGAAGAAGGAGAGGCGCGGCGCGAACTGGTCGATGGTGAGGCCGGCCTTCATCCCGGCGCGCACATACTCGGCGCCGTCCGCCAGCGTATAGGCGAGCTCGAGATCCTGCGTCGCGCCGGCTTCCTGCATGTGATAGCCGGAGATCGAGATCGAGTTGAACTTCGGCATGTGGGACGACGTGAAGGCGAAGATGTCGGAGATGATGCGCATCGAGGCGGCGGGCGGGTAGATGTAGGTGTTGCGCACCATGAATTCCTTGAGAATATCGTTCTGGATCGTGCCCGACAGCTTTTCCGGCGCGACGCCTTGCTCCTCCGCCGCCACGATGTAGAGCGCCAGCACCGGCAGCACCGCGCCGTTCATGGTCATCGACACCGACATCCGGTCGAGCGGGATGCCGGAGAACAGCGTGCGCATGTCGTAGATGGAATCGATCGCCACGCCCGCCATGCCGACGTCGCCGGAGACGCGCGGATGATCGCTGTCATAGCCGCGATGGGTCGCCAGATCGAACGCGACCGACAGACCCATCTGGCCGGCCGCCAAGTTCTTGCGATAGAAGGCGTTGGATTCCTTTGCCGTCGAAAATCCTGCATACTGCCGGATAGTCCAAGGGCGCACCGTGTACATCGAAGCATACGGTCCACGCAAAAATGGTGGAAGTCCCGCACTGAAATTTTTCAAGGAAGGATTTTCAAGATCGTTCTCATCAAATGTTGTCTTAATAGAAATTTTTTCAGCCGAGAGCCAGGGCCCGGCTTCTGTTTCAAGAAAACCGCGAATCGGTTCGTATTTTATTTTTTCATTCGAATGAGGAGGTCGACATGTCATCCGTCCGCAGAGTTTTCAGGAGATCGGCGTTCACGTTGATCGAGCTGTTGGTGGTGATCGCCATCATTGCCGTTTTGGTGGCGTTGCTCCTGCCGGCAGTTCAGCAGGCGCGCGAAGCGGCGCGGCGGTCGCAGTGCAAGAACAATTTGAAGCAACTCGCTTTGGCCTGCCACAATTACCATGAAC
>Ga0137418_10004619_pt2 | contig 10422 bp, 9 predicted proteins | sample CZODoug3_1_2_16f_FD_122242 | JGI IMG/M metagenome (GOLD analysis project Ga0137418, IMG submission 122242) | Vadose zone soil fungal communities from Angelo Coast Range Reserve, California, USA - CZODoug3_1_2_16fungal (Hybrid Assembly) | ecosystem: Environmental > Terrestrial > Soil > Vadose... | reverse complement strand
GTAGTAGTACAGATCCAAATACTGCTGCCGCGTCAATTCCTTCTTCATCCCCTGCTCCAATTCCTATGCGGAAACCATGACGGCCTGCTCGGCATGCTCCAGCCTCTCCAGCAAATCTTTCTTCGACGCTTCCTTCATCTCCAGCCCGAGCAATTTTCCCAGATGCTTGGCGATCCGCGGCGCGGCTTCCTTTTCTTCGACCTTGCGCCCCAGCAATTTCTCCAGCGACGTGGCTTTCCGGTCGGCGATCCCGCACGGCACGATCAAATCGAAATTCCGCAAATCCGTCGACACGTTGTACGCGAATCCATGCGACGTAACCCAGCGGCTGATGCGCACGCCGATGGCCGCCAGCTTTTCTTCGGTACTTCCGGCGCGCACCCAGATTCCCGTCTTTCCGGCAACACGCTCCGCGGTAATTCCGAACTCCTCCGTTGCCCGGATCATCGCCTCTTCCAGCATCCGCACGTACCACACGACGTCCCGCCGGATCGCGCCCAGGTTCAGAATCGGATATCCCACGGTCTGTCCCGGCCCGTGGTAGGTAATGTCTCCGCCGCGATCGGTGGCGTGAAACTCCACGCCCTTCTGCCGCAGCACGTGCTCCGACGCCAGCAAATTATCCCGCTTGCCGCTTCTCCCCAGCGTAATCACATGCGGATGTTCGCACAGCAGGAGCACGTCCTCAATCGCGCCGCCCTTCCGCGCGGCCACGACGCGCTTCTGCAACGCGTATGCCTCCGCGTAGCCAAGCAATCCTAAATCGACAGTCAGGCAATTCTTCAGCACAGTTCGATTTTCTTTGTAGGGGCGCAGCATGCTGCGCCCCTACAGGCAAGATCTCAAACGTTGATCTGCAATCCTCGCACCGAGGCGAACGCATCGCCCATCGCTTCCCACACTGTGGGATGCGCGTGCATCATGTTCATCATGTCGTCGATGGTGCCTTCGAGGTTCAGCACCGTCGCCGCCTCCGCCAGAAGTTCCGTCGCCAGCGGCCCGATGATATGAATCCCCAGCACCTCGCCGTACGATTCGTCGGAAACCACTTTGACGAATCCGCCGTGACTCCCCAGAATCGTCGCCTTGCTGTTTCCGACAAACGGGAACTTCCCGATTTTCACATCGTACCCTGCATCGCGCGCCTGCTTTTCGGTCAGTCCAATCGAGCCGATTTGCGGCTCGCAATATGTCGCATTCGGAATCCGGGTCTTCACAATCTGATGAACCGGTTTCCCGGCGATGTGTGTTACCGCGATTATTCCTTCCATCATCGCCGCATGCGCCAGTTGCGGCAGCCCCGCAACGATATCTCCGATGGCATAGAGCCCTTTCTCAGCCGTCTCCATGTTATCGCCTACGTGGACGAATCCGCGCTCCAGCTTGGCCTTCGATTTCTCCAGACCGCAATTCTCCGTCATCGGCTTGCGGCCCACGGCCAGCAGCAGTTTCTCCGCTTGCAGCGTCTGCGCCTTTCCGTCTTTATCTTTGAAGGAAACCGTGACACCTTTCGTATCCTTCTTCACCGATTCCACGGCGCAACTGGTGAAAACCTGGATGCCTCTTTTTTGAAAGGCCTTGGTCAGCTCCGCGGAAATTTCTTCGTCCTCGACCGGCACAACACGCGGCAGCGCTTCCAGAATCGTCACCTGCGTCCCGAACGAATTGTAGATGGACGCAAACTCCACGCCCACGGCGCCCGCGCCAACTACAATTAGGGTCTTCGGAATCTCCGGAAGCTGAAGAATCGAGCGGTTCGTGAGAATCATCTTGTGGTCCGGTTCAATGCCGGGGAGAGATTTCGCCTCTGACCCGCTCACCATCAGGATGTTGGCCGCTTCGATCTCGGTTTTCTTCCCGTCTTTCTCCACGCTCACGCGCCCCGGGCCTGCATACTTCCCCCAGCCCTGTACCCATTCGACCTTGTTCTTCTTGAAGAGAAACTCGATACCTTTCGAATGCTTCTTGACGATTTTGTCTTTTCGCGAGAGGACGTTTGCCCAGTTGATTTTCAGCCCGCTGACCTCAAACCCCAGCTCCGAGCCGTTTTTGAACTGATCGTAAACCTCGGCATGATGCAGCAGCACCTTGGTGGGGATGCACCCCACGTGCAGGCACGTCCCGCCCAGGTAGGGGTCCTTCTCTACAACAACCGCTTTCAGGCCAAGTTCGCCCGCCCGGATCGCCGCCACATACCCGCCCGGACCGCTTCCGATAATCGCCACATCGTACTTTGCCACTCGTAGCCTCCCTTCCGCAGGGGCCAGAACCGGTGAGTCGAGCTTCTCCTCACCGCAATCACACTCGAAAAAAAGCTCGAGGGGGTCAGGCCGATAAGACGGGTCGCCGGTCGTTCGTTCTACGAACGCCATCTCAAACGTTCGTTTTGCGAACGCCATCCCAAACGGAGAAAAAGCCGCCCGCGCTTACGGCGCAGACGGCTGCGTCCCAGCAAACAACGAATTTTAACAGCCGCTCGCCCCCCTCGCAACCTTTGCCCCGCATTGCTTCCGCGGCACGCTTGTTGCTCTGCTACTCAGTTGGATGAGCGCCAGCAGGGCGAAGGTACAGCGAACACCTGCGCTTTCCGTTCCCGGGAAGCCGCCAGGCGAACTACCATTTGTACTAAGTATACTAAGTATATACGTAGAATTCACATTAAAATTTCTCTTGCTTTTCAGTTTACTTATACCTATCTCAGCTCCCCGCTTAAGACGGGCCCATGAAGAAGAGTTATACACCGCCCGTCTTTCGCTACCTTGATTTCTTACGAGACCCGGAGCCGGCGTCCATTCACCGGGACTCTCCTGAGGATTGACCCGTGCGCGGCGGAGTCATCCATCAAGCTTCGGGCTTACGTCCTTCCAAGTCCCTGGTCGTGCGCGGCGGGCTCGTGCGCACCTTCGGGAGCCTGGCCGGCTTCCTCGTCGTGACCTTTCTTTGTTGGGGGATCTACACCCTCGAGGACGTCTTCGCGAACCCGCTCAGCGCAGGAGACGCGGCGGTGATTGGCGCGGCGTTCGTTATCACGCTTGCGGCCATGTTGCTCTTCTTCCTCATTAAACCAGGGAAAAGGCCTAGAATGACGGGCCATGGCCGCGCACCTGATTCCGCGGCTCCCGCGGTGCCCACTTTTTCGATCCGGCTGCCGGGGCCGCGCGCCAGGACAATTTACGGAACAATTTGGCATATCAACGTTTCTACGTCGATCATTCCCGCATCCGGCCGTAGACTCGCTTGTCGACTCAGGCGCGCGGAATGGCCGGAAAGTAGCGCTCTTCCAGGATGATGCGGTGGTGCATCTGGTGGCCCGCGGTGATAAAAGCCAGCGCGCGCACGGTCACTTCCTTCTGATTGGCCAAGCCGCGGCGCGGCCAGACATCTTCCTTGAACGAACGAAACAGGCCGATGCTCGCGCTGCGCACGGCTCCAAACTCCTCGGCAAGGCCTGCGAGTGTCCGCTCGCCAAACGCAGCACTCCGCACGTAGTCATCCTGCTCAAATCCCGGTAGCGGGGTTTGATCGCCGCGCGCGAACCGCAATGCCCGGTAAGTAAAAATGCGCTCGGTATCGGTAATGTGGCCGAGAACTTCCTTTACCGTCCATTTTCCGGGCGCATACCGGAAGCTTCCGTCCCGCTCGCTTCGCCCCGTAAACAACTGCAGCATCTGTAATCGCTGGGATTCCAAAACGCCCAGGACATCAGACCCCGGAACTTTCGATATGTAGTTCGCGTAGAAATCCGCATATTCGCTTGATTCGGGTCTGTTCATGGTGGAACCTCTCTTCTGGGGATGGAATTATACCGCTCGGAGGAACTCCTGCGCACTGCCAAGTCCGTGGACCTCACGCGGAAACTCGCCAACCGAGAATGCTAGAGTTCCGCCCCCGCAGAGAGCAACAGCCATTTCGGCTGCCGATTCGCCTCGTACGAGAATGTAGCATCGCGGCACCCGATGCGTTCCGGCAGGGTTGTTCCTGCCGGAGCGAATCTTTGCTTTTTGTTTTGCGTCCCTTATTGCAAGATAGCGCCTGCCTATGAGCACATCCGACCGCCCGACCATGCGCGTGGCTTTTCAAGGCGAACCCGGCGCTTTCAGCGAAGCCGCCGCCATCCAGCTTCTCGGCGGTGCCATTACCACCGTGCCCCGCGCGACGTTTGAGGCCGCCTTCACGGCCATTGCCGAAGGCGCCGCCGACGCGTTTCTCGCCCCTGTCGAAAACACGCTGGCTGGATCGGTCGTGCGGGTTTACGACCTGCTCCTCCAGAGCCGCCTGACCATGGTCGAGGAAACCATCCTTCCCATCGAACACCATCTTATCGGCGTCCCGGGCGCTACGCTCGCCGGTCTTCGTTCCGTGGCTTCGCATCCCATGGCCCTCGCGCAATGCGAACGCTTTTTTTCCTCACATCCGGAGTTGAAGCGCATTCCCGCCGAGGACACCGCCGGCAGCGTCCGTGAGGTGCTTGCTCGCGGAGACAAATCTTCCGCCGCCATCGCGGGGCGCCGCGCCGCCGAGCACTACAAGGGCGTGATCCTTGCCGAAAGCGTCCAGGACAACGCCGAGAATTTCACCCGCTTCGTGCTCCTGCTCCCGGAAAACGAAGCGGCTGCATGGCTTTCTCCCGACGCCCGCAAGGTTTCCCTCGCCATGCGTCTCGCCCACCGCCCCGGCGCGCTCCTCGCCTCGCTTGAGCCTTTTGCGAAACAGGCCGTAAATCTGCTCAAGATCGAGAGCCGTCCCATCCACGGTCGCCCCTGGGAGTATCAATTTTTCATCGATGTCGAAGCAGGTGATGTTGCCCGGCTCGACCTAGCCCTCTCCGAAGTCCGCAACGCCACCAGCGAACTCCGCATCCTCGGCCGCTACGTTGCCGCTTCCCGCTAATCGCCCGGTCCGGGGTCTTTTCTGAGTTGCATCAAAGGAAAAAGGCCAGCCCTTGGCCGGCCTTTCTTTCCTTCACTTCCTAAACTTCCTTTACGCCTTTTACCTCCCAGCTCAGCAGTAGCTGCATTCCGCATCACCCATACCGCCGGTGATGCCGTCCTTCATCCGTCGCAGACGCCGCCCCAGCCGCTCAGCCAGTTGGTGCCGCGCGCGCCACAATCGCGCCTTCAGCGTGTTTTCCGTAACCCCCAGCTTCTTGGCCGCTTCGCCCGTTGAATATCCCTGCACTTCGCGCAAGACAAACGCCGTGCGCAGCAGCGGCGACAGCTCGTCGAGGTTTTCGCTGATCATCTCGCGGATCTCGGTGCTCGCGAATACCTGTTCCGGATTCGGTCCGTCATCCGCGAAGCGCTCTGAAGCGGGCAGCTCGTCCTCGCGCGGCGTTTCGTCCAGCGAAACCGCCGGACGCGCCTTCGCGCTCCGCCGCCTCATCAGCGCGGCGTTGATCACGATGCGCGTCAGCCACGTCGAAAACTGCGACCGCCCTTCGAACCGCTTTAGATTGCGATACGCCGAGAGCAGTCCGTCCTGCAGCGCGTCTTCCGCGTCTTCCGTGTTCCCCAGCACCCGCAGAGCCGTCTGAAACAACGGCCGATGGTAACGGCGGAATAGAGCTTCCACCGCCTGCTCGTCGCCTCGTTGTCCAGCGCGGATCAGGTTCTCTTCGCTCAGTTGTATTCCCACTGCCGCTTGCGTTGCCATCGTAGTCCCCCCATTCGAATCAAAATTCTTGCGCAACCCTTGTGTGCAGAAACTTTTTCCTCAGTGAACCGGCGCACCTCCCGCCGGCACTCTGGGCTTCCTCATCAGCGCCAAAATCGGAATCACCGCGAAAAACACCACGCCGAGCATCTTGAAATTATCGATAAACGCCAGCATCACCGCCTGCCTCTGCACCGTGTTGTAAATCATTCCATGTGCCTGCGCGCTGGCATGCACCGCCGTCGAGCCCGCCGCGATCAGTTTCGCCTGCATTCCGTTCAACGAGTTGTGATATGCCGCGCTGAAACCGTTGACGTGTTCCATCAGCCGCGACTGATGAAACTGCGCGCGCCGGTCCAGCATCGTCGTCACTGTCGCAATCCCGACGCTCGCTCCGATGTTCCGCGCCAAGTTGATAATCCCCGTGCCCATGTTGGTTTTTTCTTTCGGCACGTACGCAAACGCCGACACGTTTATGGGAATGAACAGAAACGCCAGCCCGAAACTTTGCAGCATGCGCGCCCGCACCGCGTGCCCGTAATCCAGCCCAAGGTCCCATCCCGCCATCACAAACAGAGCCGACGCCGACACGATGCACCCAAAGGTGATCAGAATGCGCGTGTCCACCCTTGACACCAAGATTCCCACGACGGGCATCATGCACATGATTACCGCACCGCCCGGCGACAAGGCCATGCCCGCAAGTTGCGCCGTGTATCCCAACAATTGCTGCAAGAGCTGCGGAATCAGCACTGTGCTCGAATACAACACGAATCCCAGGAAAAACATTGCCACCGTCGCGATTGCAAAGTTTCGGTCTTTCAACATCCTCAAGTCGACCACCGGCTCCTTCTCCCGCAACTCCCACAGAATTCCCGCGATAATCCCGATCAGCATCAGCACGAAGAAAACCACAATGAATTTCGACGACAGCCAATCCTCCCTCTGTCCCTTGTCCAGAATGATCTGCATGCTCCCCAGGCCCAGGCTGATCAGCCCGATCCCGATGTAGTCGATCCGGAATCCCGCTTTCACACTCGCTTTCTTCATGTACGGCGGGTCGCTGACCAAAAAGTTCGTCAGCGCAAGTGAAATGATCCCCACCGGCACGTTGATGTAAAAAATCCATCTCCACGAAAAATTGTCCGTGATCCAACCGCCTAACCACGGGCCGATGGTGGGGGCTACAACGACAGCCAGTCCATACACTGCAAACGCCATGCCACGCTTCTCCAGCGGAAACGTGTCATTCAGAATCGCCTGCTCGCTCGGTTGCAAGCCTCCGCCGCCCACTCCCTGCATGATCCGGAAAATCACCAGCACGCCCAGGCTCGGCGCCAGCCCGCACAAAAACGAACTCAGCGTAAAAATCGCCACGCACGTCATGTAAAACCGCTTCCGCCCGATCAGCCCGGAAAACCATCCCGAAAGCGGCAGAACGATTGCGTTCGAAACCAGATACGACGTCAGCACCCAGGTGGATTCGTCCTGCCCCGCCGACAAATTTCCCGCGATGTGCGGCAGCGCCACGTTCGCGATGGACGTGTCCAGCACCTCCATGAACGTCGCCAGCGTCACCGTAATGGCGATCACCCAGGGGTTGATCGTCCCGTCCGGCATCCGCAGCTTGGCTAGAATCCTGTCTCGCATCGCGTCCAGCCTCTGGCTCTGCTGTTACTACGTATTACCGTGCCAATCCCTATCCTTATTCCCCGTTAATTCGTAATCACCGTAGCGTCCACATTCATTCCCGGCCGCAGAACCGCCTTCTCCGAGGAAATCGGGTCCAGCACGATCTTCACGGGTATCCGCTGCACGACCTTCACGTAATTTCCCGTCGCGTTTTCCGGCGGCAGCAGGCTCAGCACGGATCCGGTCGCCCCCGCAATGGAATCCACCCGCCCGCTGAAAGTCTTCCCGTAGGTATCCACCTTCACTTCTGCTTTCTGCCCGGCCCGCATGTTTCTCAGTTGCGTCTCTTTGAAGTTCGCCGTCACCCACACGTTCTGGAGCGGCACGACTACCAGCAACCCTTGTCCCGCCTGCACGATCTGTCCTGTCTCGACCTGCTTGTGCGTCGCCACGCCATCCACCGGGGCTGTGATCTCCGTATAGCTCAAGTTCAATTCCGCTGCTTCCAGCGCTGCCCGCGCCTGTTCCACCTTGGCGAGCTTCGCCTGCGCATCTGCGGCTTTCATGCTTACTTGCTTGACGTCCGCGTGCGCCGAGGCCACTCCTGCCAGCGCCTGCTCAACTCTCGCCTTCGCCGCGTCCAGTTGCGCCTTGGCTACTTCCACGCTGCGCTGCGCTTGCGCCTGTTTTTGCAGATCCGCTTGTAGCGCACTCGCGGTCGCATCCGCATTAGCCTTCGCCGCGTCATACTGCTGCTTCGAAATTTCACCTTTCTCCATCAGCGGCAGGTAACGCGCCAGATCGGCCTTGGCCAGCTCTGCATTCGCCCGGCTTTTGTCCACGTTAGCCTGCGCCCAAGCCAAATCGGCTGTCTGTGCCTGTTCATAAGTCGCCTGTGCGCTTGCCAGGTCCGCCTGCGCGCCCATGAACTGCGCATCTGCGCTCGAATTTCCGCTCGCCACGTTTTCACGCGTGCGCGGCACGTCCACTCCTGCGGAACGCGCTTCGCTCTCCGCCAGCGCCAGCGACGCCTTCGCTTGATCCAATACCGCCTGGTAGTCGCGTGCATCGATCTTCACCAGCACCTGCCCCGCCTTCACCGGCTGGTTGTCCTCCACCAGAACTTGCGCCACGCGCCCGTAAACCTTCGACGCCATCGGCGTGATGTGCCCATCCACCTGCGCGTCGTCCGTCGTCTCGCGGTTGTGGAAATACAGGAACAATCCAACGATCGCCGCCAGTGCCACTGCCCCGCCAGCAATGAGCAGCCGCCGCACCTTGGGGTTCGCTAACCCTTTAGGCGTCTCCTCCAGCAACAGGTCTTCCGTGATGCGCGGCGCTTTGGCCGCATTTTCCAATCCAACTTCGATCTCGATGCTCATCGTTCCCCCACGCTCACTTTGCGTAAACCTTTTCCATCTGCCCGATTGACCGCGCCAGATCCGCGCGCGCCTGGTTGAAGCGATACAGCCCCGCAATCTGGTTGTCGTTCGCGCGAGCCAGCGAATCCTGCGCCTGAATCACTTCGATGTTGTTCGCCACGCCTGCTTTGAAGCGGTCCCGCGCCTGATCCACTTCTTCCTTCGATAGCTGCACGCCCAGGTTCGCCACCTGCACTTCATTCCGCGCCGATTGCAGATTCAGCAGCGCCGTCTTCACATCCAGCGCGATCTGGTTCCGCAGATCATCTTTTTGTTGGTCCAGTTTTTTGATCTCCAGGTCCGCGCGAACAATCTCCGCGTGAATCCGTCCGCCGGTAAACAGCGGCAAATTCACGCTCCCTTGGTAGGTGTACGTCGGCAGCGTCGTGTTTCCCGAAGTTCCCACGTATGCGAAATTCCCGTCGAACCGCAGCGAGGGCAGCCGCGAATCCTGCGACGCTTTCTTCTGATATTCCGCAGCCTTGATTTGCGATTCCAGCGCCTTCCACTCCTGGCGCTCCGCCAGCGCGAGTTCGATGCTCGGCTCGAACTCGGGCTGCGGGGTATCGAAGAAACTCAGCGAATCCCCCAGCTCAATAGCCTGCCGCGGATCGAGGTTCAATAAACGGCTCAGGGCAAACAGCGATGTCTCACGGTCCGTTTGGGCCTGAATCAATCGTTGTTTTTCGTTTTGTAGCTCCACGTTGGCTCGCAGCGTATCAATTCCCGTTCCAACTCCTTCTTTCTGCAAGTCCGCTGCCTGGTCATACAACGCCTGCGCCAGATCCACTCGCGATTGCGACGCCTGCACATTGGCCATCCCGCGCAGCGTCCCGATGTACTGCGAAACTACCAGCAGAATCACTTGCTCTCGTGTCGAGAGGCTGCTCGCCCTACTCGAGTTCACCGTATTCTGCGCTGCCTGATATCTCCGCCACAGCGTCAGGTCGAAGACCGGACTGCCGAAGCTCGGCCCTGCGGAAAATACTTGATATGGTCCAAGCGTCTTGGGAAATCCTGGAAACGGAGTCCTGCCTCCAAACTGGGCCAGCAGGTTTACTTTCTGCGCTTCGTCCGAGATCTGCGCCTTCGCCTGTGGCAACAGATCGGCTCGCGCTATGTTCTTGTCTTGTTCGCTTTGCGCTGCTTGCAAAATCGCGATCTGTGCCGTGGTGTTTTGTTTCAGCGCTAGGCCGACCGCTTGATCCAGGGTCAGTCGCAGCACCTGCGTCGGTGCATTTCCAGGCAACGCACTCAGCTTGCTTGTGCCTTGCGCGCGGGTCATTGTGGGCCCCAGCATCAGACTGAAAAATACCGTATAAAAAATAATGTGCGAGCGCTTGGGACGTTCTTTCGCGCTGTTGCTCGTACCTTGCTTCTCTCGTGCCACGATCTCCTGTACGATGGCCTGGTTCAGGCAGCCTTCTGCGATTAACTGGCCGCCCTGCCGGTGAATTTCCATCAGCAGCACTTTTCCGGCAGCATCGATGAAGCTCACGCCGCAGAGATTCACGTGGAACTTCTCGCGTGGCGACGCCGCGTGCAACTCCCGCCAGCACTGCTCCAGCGCCGCCACCCACGGCCCCGCCAGTCGGCCCTCGACGCTGAGGAATATCTTTCCACGCTTCTTTTCGGTTGTAATTCTTAGCATTGATTCCGTCCTGTTGGTCGCTTGTAGATGCATTACAATCACCATCCGATGCAAAGATTTGTTAAT
>Ga0137418_10006924_pt1 | contig 10425 bp, 10 predicted proteins | sample CZODoug3_1_2_16f_FD_122242 | JGI IMG/M metagenome (GOLD analysis project Ga0137418, IMG submission 122242) | Vadose zone soil fungal communities from Angelo Coast Range Reserve, California, USA - CZODoug3_1_2_16fungal (Hybrid Assembly) | ecosystem: Environmental > Terrestrial > Soil > Vadose... | reverse complement strand
CAACCGGATAGAGCTTCTGACTTCGGATCAGAAGGTTGGGGGTTCGAATCCCTCCAGGCACGAATTAGCCAGTTGTAGTGTGCCCGCGGCCGTTGCATTGATGTTCTCATAACGAGGCGAGTGCCAGGACGCACCGGAGAACCCACGATGCCTCGACGGGCGAGAACAACTATGCATCTATCGAAGCGATGATTAGAGAACGAGACGAAAAGTTCATGCGCGCTGCACTCAAAGAGGCAAAGAAGGCGCTTGGTCAGACTAGCCCTAATCCCGCCGTTGGCGCGGTTCTCGTCGTCGATAACCAAATGGTGGCCACAGGCCACCATCGAGGCGCCGGCCGCAATCACGCGGAGATTGAATGCCTTCGCCATTTCGGTGCACGTGTGCCTGCTCGTGGGACGCTTTACGTTACGCTGGAACCGTGCTCCACAAAAGGACGCACTGCTCCGTGCACAGATGCGATAGTTCAAGCGGGAGTCAGAAACGTGGTTGTCGGCGCGATTGACGTAAATCCGCGCCACTCGGGCAAAGGGATTGTGCAATTGCGAGACGCAGGCGTCAAAGTGCGAGAGGGCATTTTGGCCGATGAGTGCGCGCAAATTAACGAAGCTTTCAACAAATGGATTGTCACCGGCCGCCCTTTTGTTGTCGCAAAGTGCGGAATGTCCCTCGATGGTCGATTGACGCGCCCTGCTGGTGAGTCTCGTTGGATCACGGAACGTTCCGCCCGTCGTCACGCACACCAGCTTCGCGCCGGGATGGACGCAATTTTGGTTGGAGCGGAGACAGTCCGAGCAGACAACCCACGATTGACGGTGCGCGGCGTTCGCAGCGCGCGACAACCGTGGCGTGTCGTATTGAGCCGCTCAGGGAAACTGCCGCGTCGCGCTCATCTATTTTCCGACAGGCGTGCTTCGCGAACGCTGATTTATCGACGCAAGTCTCTGGCCGCTGTGCTTAAAAATCTAGGTGAGCGAGGTGTCACGAGCGTGCTGATTGAGGGCGGTGGCAACGTGCTGGGCCAGGCGCTCGATAAACGTCTCATCGATAAAGTGCAGCTTTATTTGGGTCCTATCTTGACTGGAGGGCCCGTAATCGCGCTCCCGGGCCGTGGGGCCGAAAAAGCTGCGAATGCGCTTCGCCTTCAGGGTGTTTCGTACCGACAGATTGGCGAAAGCGTTTGCATCACGGCATATCCAGAGATTTCTGAATCCGAATAACCGGAAAACTTTCTCTCCTCAGTCCTGTTTAATTTACAGGGAGGAAAAACATGAACTGGAAGAAACTTCTTTTAATCGGATCGGTGGCAGGGTTGCTGGCTTTCGTTCCCGTGCAGCGTTCTGACGCTGGGGTGTCAGTCGGAATAGGGATCGGATTTCCAGGCTATTATGGATATTACCCGTACGGCTACTACCGGCCGTATCCGTACTATGGTTACTATCGGCCTTACTATTGGCACGGCGGCCACCGCTATTACTACCGGCACCGGCATCATTACTATCGGCGGTAATAAGCTGGAGTAATATCTAGAAATCCAGATCGAGCTGGCTGGAGAGCAATCTCGAGCCAGTTTATTTTTCAGGAGTGCTCTATCGCCAGGGGACAAGAAAAGCCGCGGCCTGCTACTTCTTTGATTTAGGCGACGCTACCGGTTTTGCCGCCGGCCCCTTCGTTGGCTGGTCGATCTGGAACTCTTTCTTCAGCTGTTGAATCAATGCCGGTAGCTGCTGCTGTCGTTCGGCTTCGATTTGCTGCCGCAACGTTTGTTCCACTTTTCGCCGTTCCTGAATGTAGCGCGATTCAAATTGAGCATGTTCCTGCGGGCTCAAACGCAGGCCAGAGTCACGAAGCGCTGCGTCGGTCTCGCGTCTGATTGTCTCGCGTCGCAGATTCTCTCGTTGGCGCATGACGTCGCGCTCTTCCGGACTCATCTGCAGCCAACGCTCGGCATTGCGCTGGAAGTTTTGGCGCGCCGCCGGCGGCATTGCCATCCACCGCTCACGCATGCTCTGACCTGCTGGCCCATGCGGGGGGCCGGCCGGCGGACGCCCGACGGGCCGATGTGGTTGGGGCTGGGCTTGTGCCGCAGCACAAAGCAAAGCAAAAGCCGACGAAGCGACGATTAGTTTACAAAGTCGGCTTATCCTCCCACACGCTATTTTCATCCCAGGCGATCAGTTCATCCAGATCGGCCACGACGTCATAATCTTGTGGATCGATTTTTGCCACCACATCTGAGTCATTCGTAGCCGGCGTCTGCGAGACTGGGTGATGCGTGGTGACAGCCATACCGACCACTAGGACGACCACAGCGGACGCCGCGGCAAGTCTCCGCAAGCTAAACCAGCCGCGCATCCGCTCAAAGCGAGTCGCCTCCTGGCGGACGCTCCTCACCACGTTCCGGGCAAAGAATGGCGAAAGCCTGGGCTCGGGAACACGGCCAAGGATATCCCACAACTGCTTGTCATCTTCACGATCCATAGTCTCCAGTCAATTAAACTATCTGTAGAGTTGGAAGTTGCGCTGGAATGGCAACCATATTCACAGGCCGGGAGCTTCAAGGAAGCCTTCTAGTTGCCGGATACGAGTTGGATGCCGCATTTTGCGCAATGCCTTTGCTTCGATCTGCCGTATACGTTCGCGGGTAACTTGAAACTGCCGGCCTACTTCTTCCAAGGTTCGGCTGTAGCCATCGACCAACCCAAATCGCTGCTCGAGGACTTGTCTTTCACGATCGGTTAGCGTTTCCAGCACGTCCTTAATTTTCTCCTTCAACAAAACAATCGCAGTCATGTCGCTTGGGTTTTCGGCACCTCTGTCCTCGATAAAATCGCCAAAATTAGTCTCCTCGCTCTCACCGACCGGAGACTGGAGAGAGATTGGTTGCTGCGCCATCTTGAGAACCGACCGCACGCGATCTACTGGCAAGAGCACTTCTTCGGCCACTTCCTCTGGGGTTGGTTCGCGTCCGTATTCCTGGACCAGCTGTTTCTGCACGCGCATGAGCTTATTGATCGTCTCGATCATGTGGACCGGGATGCGAATCGTGCGGGCTTGGTCGGCAATCGAGCGGGTGATCGCCTGGCGAATCCACCACGTCGCGTAGGTGGAAAACTTGTACCCGCGCCGATACTCGAATTTCTCGACCGCCTTCATCAACCCCATGTTTCCTTCCTGGATCAGGTCAAGAAAGGATAGACCGCGATTGGTGTATTTTTTTGCGATCGAAATAACAAGACGCAGATTGGCTTCCACCATTTCGGTTTTAGCCTTGAATGCCTGGCGCATCCAACCCTTAAGCGTCTGGTATTCTTTTGCATATTCGGCAAGCGGAAACCACAGCCCCCTTTCGAGTTCGCGGATTTTGTTCTGAAGCTGCAATCGCCGTTTCTTACTGCGAGGATTTTTGGCCAGCTCAGTTTGCAGGTAAAGCGAGGTGTGATGCGCGTCATCCGCCAGGTGCACAAATTCCTCCGTGACTTTCTGCTTGAGATAAAAAAGAGGATAAAGCCGTTGCAACGAAGTCATCATCCTTTGCAATGCCCGGAGTTTCGGCGGTCGTTTTTTTAAGGAATTGCGCGAGACCTCACAAAACTGCCGGCTGATCGACGCGCTTAATTGTTCCACCTGTTTGCAGAGACGCGGGAGGTTTTTCATATACCTTTCCCGGCTCTCGATTTTCTTGTCGAGAATCACCCGATCGAACCGTTCCCTGCCCTCGATCAGTTTCGTGGCGAGATCCAAGTGGGCCTGCGCGATAAAACCGAAGCGATTGATGTGCTTCAGCACCATGTCTTCGGCTTCCTCGATCCGTTTGGATATTTCTACTTCCTGTTCCCGGGTCAGCAGCGGGACTTGGCCCATCTGCTTGAGATACATCCGCACCGGGTCATCCAGAATATCGACCTTCGCTTCGGTTCTCTCTTCTTCTTCCGACTCTTCGTCCGTGTCTTTTTTGCCGTCCTTGTAGCGATCGACTTCCGACGCCTCAATAATGTCGATCTCCAGGCGACGCAGCCGCGTGAGAATGAGGTCCAATTCATCGGCGTCGGTGATTCCCTCAGGCAACGCCTCGTTTAAGTCGTCAAACGTGAGATAGCCTTGTTCTTTCGCGAGTTTGATCAGTTCGCGAATGCGGCTCTGTAATTCAATCGCCGAGTATAACCGGGACGCTGCCATTTGCTCTCTCGGCTCCGGTAACGATCCGTTCTTGTGTTGTGGCGAGGTGGGTCTGCGTTTGGCTTTGAATGCAGCGATTCGCGCTTGTTTCTTAAGCTTTCGGCGAAGTCGAAGAGCAACAGGTCTTTTTGATGAACTCCGGCGCTGGGCCGGTTTAAGCCGTTTCGCCGACGACTGTCGGCTGCTTCCCCTGTGTTTCGAATGCCTGGCCAAGATGATGGGATTACTGATTTGACTAAGACGTTCGACTCGCCGCGCGGCAGTAGATCGACAACTAATTGTCGCCCGGGCCGGCGGGCCGGGAAAGTTCGTGGAGCTGTTCCTGCAGGTCAAGGATTTGTTTCTGCAAATTTACGATTTCTCCGGTGCTCAAGTTTGGAAGTTTGATTTGGTTTGCGGCGACATCAAGTTGGCGGCGCAAGACCGCCTGGCGAATGCCGAGCCACCATTTTTTGACCATCGTCCCAGCATTGGGCGGCACCTTTTGCAGCAACCAGGAAGAGACCAAGCGCTCCTCGGGCGGGGAAAGTGTGACCATGAAGGCGTTGAGTGAGGCTGCGTCATCCAGACGCAGGTCGCTTTTGAGTATGCAAACAAGAATTTCTCCATCCGCTACCTGGGCGAGAATCTCGCGCCAATTTTGTTCGCGAAGAAATTCTCGGGCTTCTTCATCTCGTAACGCCAGAAGACAAAGTATAGCAATGTCGTGCCGCGGCGGCGGAGCGATCCCACCAACGCCATCCGCCTCGGATCGATCGTTTGACCGGAGTAATTCGCTTCTCTGCTTGGGCAGCAGCGCCTGAAAATCTTGGGCGGCGACACCGAGGCGTGCGCTAACTTTGCTCGCAACCTCACCACGCATGAGTGGGTCGCGCACACGCGAGACGGTTCCAGCCAGGCTCCTGGCTAACTGCATCTTGGCCCCCAGGGAAGCCAGATCGACACCGGCGGCCTCCCGCTCGATCCAGTAGTCGAAAAAATCACGCGCACGAGCGACGCGGCTTTCAAATGCCTCTTTCCCTTCGCGCCGAACTAGCGAGTCAGGATCTTCGCCCGCCGGGATTTCTGCCATGCGTACGATCAAGTCATTCTGGAGCAGCGCATCGAGCGAACGCTCGCCAGCCTTCTGGCCAGCTGCGTCAGCGTCGAAGCAAAGAACGACTTCATTTACGAAGCGTTTCAGAACCCGCGCCTGATTTTCTGTGAACGCCGTTCCCTGCGGCGCGACGACGTTTGTGATTCCCGCTTCAAATAAACTTATCAAATCTAGCTGGCCTTCACACACAATGGCGCAGTTCGCCTCGATCAGGGCGCGCTTGGTTTTGTGCAGACCAAAAAGCACGCTGCCTTTTCGGAAAAGCGGCGTCTCAGGCGAATTTAAATATTTCGCCGTGCCTTCCGCATCTTTCAAAAGGCGGCCGCTGAATGCGATCACTTCGCCGACATCGTTGCAGATCGGAAACATGATCCTGCCGCGAAAGCGATCGTACGCACTTGAGCTCTCAACCGGCGCGCGCTCTGCGTCATCCCTTGTTTTTGCGAGGCCGCTCGTAATGAGGTCGCGAGTATTGTAGCCCCGTGCGCGTGCCCAGCTGCCAAACGCGTCCCATTCATCGAGGGCATAACCAACCTGCCAATGTTTAGCGATTTCCGCCGTAATCCCGCGCTGTTTTAGATATTTTCGCGCTGGTTCCCCGACATCTCTTTTCAACAGGTTTTCATGAAACCATTCGGCCGCGTCGGCGTGCAATTTCAGCAGTGTCCGGCGCGCTTCGTATCGTCGATCTTCATCCGCCGGGCCGCGCTGCTCCACCACTGTAATTCCGGCGCGCGCCGCGAGCTTCCGCACAGCCGAAGGAAAATCGGTATGCTCGTAGTCCATGACAAACCGAAAAACGCTCCCACCCGCACCACAACCGAAGCAGTGAAAGGTCTGCCGGCTCGGGTTGATCATGAACGAAGGCGTTTTCTCCTGATGAAACGGGCAGAGCGCTTTGAAATTTGCCCCGGCGCGTTTGAGCGGAAAATACGAGCCGATCACTTCGACAATATCGTTCGCGGCAGCAATCTGCTCGATCGTTTCCGGAGGGATCGTTCCCATGCGCGCCTGATTATTTTTGCCTCGTTTGGCTTTTGAAGCGATGCCAAACTTACGCAGTGCCACGCTGTTTCCAACCAATGCAAAGCAACTTGTCCGTCAGCCCGAGCGATGTCGAGGGATCCCGTCGCGCTGCACTACAGTGTCGACGCACCATACCTCGACTTCGCTTCGCTTCGCTGGGAATGACGGTGTGTTGGATCGCTTTGGGGCTGCTGATGGTCACAACGATCCATGCGGGTGACACTGTCCACAAAGGAGACGTGGTTGTGGTGCCGCTCCGTGGCGAAGTCGCACCTTCGCTCCTGGCGTTCCTGCGCCGTGCCGTTAAAGCAGCCGAGAGCAATGAAGCGTCCGCGATCGTTTTCGACATGAACACATACGGCGGCCGCCTCGATACGGCGACCGATATCGTGAATGCACTCAATCAAACCAAAATCCCGACCTACACGTTCATCAACACAAATGCCGGTTCGGCTGGTTCGCTGATCGCCATTGCCACACAACGCATTTACATGGCGCCGGTGAGCGCAATTGGCGCAGCCGCACCAATTCTCCCGAGTGGCGAGGACCTTCCCGCTACGGCAAAGGAGAAAACAATTTCGTATTGGTCTGCGCTCGTCCGTGGCTCCGCGACGAAGAACGGGCACAATCCGGATGTCGCCGAAGCATTCATGAACAAGGACAAGGAAATAAAGATTGGCGACCGCGTCGTTCACCCGAAAGGAGCGGTGCTCACTCTCAATGCCCAGGAAGCAACTGAACGGATTAATGGCAAACCATTGCTTGCAGAAGGTGTCGCCGATTCGGTTGGAGATCTGATCAAAAAAGCCGGTCTAAAAGGAAACGAAGTCACGATCGAGCCGACTGGCTTCGAGCACATCGCGTTTTGGATCACTGCGGTTGCGCCATTGCTGCTGCTAGGAGGAATTCTCGGCGCGTACCTGGAATTTAAAATTCCTGGCGTGATGTGGCCGGGGGTTATTTCTGCGATTTGTTTCGCGCTATTCTTCCTGGGACATTATCTGGCAGGCTTGGCCGGCCTTGAAGTCGTCGCGCTGTTCATTCTCGGAATGGTTCTGGTGCTGATCGAGATACTTTTCTTCGCGCACAGCACGATTGTTTTTGGTGTGGTGGGCGTTTTCCTCATGCTCGCATCGCTGCTGTGGACGATGATCGATCGCTATCCAGGTCAGAATTTCTTCCCGACCGGTAAAATGCTCGCCATGCCGCTGCTTAACATGTTTATCGCGATCGTGGGATCATTCATCATCATCGCCCTGCTCGCGCGCTATCTACCGCGCACGAGTATTTACCGGCGATTCGCCTTGATGGATTCAAATCCACCTGGCCCATCGCTCGTCGGTGTGCCGCGACAGTTCGCAACTGCGCTTGCTCTGACTCCAGGAATGCAAGGCACCTCGGTTACGGTTTTACGACCGAGCGGCAAAGCGCGTTTCGCTGATCGCGTTGTCGACGTTGTCACCGAAGGTGAATTCATAGCCCCACAAACATCCGTCACCATCATCCAAACCGACGGAATGCGCGTCGTAGTAAAAGCGCTGCTCAAATCTGAGGAGAAGAATCGCTGAATGAGCCTCTAGCCGCCGGCGACAACGCGGATCAATTCAACACGGTCGCCTTCGGCTAATGATCGCTCCGCCCATTCATATCGATGGACGGCGAGGCCGTTGTGCTCCACCAAGATGGATTGCGTCGGCAATTGATAACGATCGATTAACTCGGCGATCGTTTTTGCCTCGCGCACATCAACACGTTCGCCATTGAGCGAAATGGTCATGCACTACAAAGCGCTTGGTCCCAATCTTTCCAAACCGGTTCCAGCCCGCGACAGCGTAGGACCGCGGCGATTTCTGCGGGGGAACGTTCGTCGCTAATCTCGAATTGACCGGTCGCGAGTTGGTCTTCGCCCTCCTGGTAGTCGGGCGCGACGATGCGGCCGCGCACGGTGCGATGCAAATGTTCGCGTCCGCGTCGGGTGTAGCCGCCCGGCTCCGTGTGACTGCCAGCGCTCATCATCGTTACGCCTATTAGCGCCAGCGAGTCCCGCAACTGCGCCCGCTCGCGTGTGCTGAGCACGATACCGAGCTGCGGGAAAGTAATGCGTAAGGCGCAAAGTAATTGCGCCAGTTCGCGGTCAGTCATAAAAAAAAGCGGACGAAATTCGCCGGCCGCGGGACGCAAACGAGGCAGGCTTACAGTAATTTGGGCCTGCCAGCAGCGTTTAAACAGATGTTCCAAGTGTGCGGCTAGCGCGATCGCTTCGTCCTGCCAGCGCGATAGACCGATGAGCGCACCGATGCCGAGCCGGCGAAAACCCGCCGCATAACCGCGCTCGACGCAATCGAGCCGAAAATCAAAATCGCGTTTCGGCCCGGCGGTATGCATTTCCGCATAAACGCCGCGATTGTAGGTCTCCTGATAAACGACGAGCCCTTCCGCGCCAGCCTCCACAATCGGCACGTAATCTTCCGTCTCCATCGGGCCTACCTCGATTGAAATCGACGAAAAATCAGGGGCGAGAGCACGCACGCATTCGGCAAGATAGCCGCGGTTTACAAATTTGGGATGCTCACCCGCGACCAGAAGGATCTGACGAAATCCCTGGCGGACAAGATACCGCGCTTCGGCGACGACTTCATCAATGTCGAGTGTGACGCGAAGGATCGGATTGTCGCGGGAGAAACCGCAATACCGGCAATTATTAATGCATTCGTTGGAAAGATAGAGCGGCGCGAAAAGACGCATCGTTCGCCCAAAATTCTGTAGCGTAAGCGTACGCGAAGTTTGCGCCATCGCTTCGAATTCCCGATCTGATTTCGGAGCAATCAAGTGCTCGAATCGCTTGACGAGTTCCGATTTCTTCAGAGCCAGATTGTCCAGGGTTTCGACGAACGACATCAGGATAATTTCGTGCCCATGCCCGCGTTCGCAAACGCCAATCGCGTACAAACAAAAGCGGCGTCCGAAATTCCGGACGCCGCTTCAGCAAATTTGACGTGAATCTTAGAAGGCGAAATTTACGCCAGTGCGGACCATCCCGAAGTTGTTCTTCGGTCCATCGACGAAATTCCAGCTGAAATCGCTGACCCAGCCAATGTGTGGGGTCATGCGAACTTCCATGCCGCCACCGACCTGGCCGATTGCCTTCGACTCGGAACCGGTTTGTTCAGTGCGAATGATTCCGTCGTTCACGACAACGTTCGTCCTTTCGCCGCCACCAAAGATTCCGCCGGCTCCGCCAAAAAGGTAAGGCGAGAAGCGCGTGCAGGGAATCGGATAGCGCAGCGTCAATGTGCCCAAGACAGAACCCACCGCGCGGCTCTCATGTCCAGTATGGACGTCGAAGACGCCGTTATTAAGATCGATAAAGACATCCTCAAACGCGCGCCTGGCATCAACCGCCCACCCTTCGATACCAACACCGAAGTACCGGTGGAAAAAGTATTTGAGATCAATACCACCGCCAAAGGCATGATCCGATTCAAGGTAGCGATCATCCTGCCAGTTGTTTCCTGTGAACACGTATGTCCCCCACAGACCGACGTTAAACTCGTTGTCTGCGTACCATTGCGGGCACGGTGGCGGCGCCACCTGTTTCATCTCCTTTCCGGAATATGTTTCAGTCCCAGCAAACGCTGCCGAAGTGAGTGCAGCGATGCATAATAACCCCAACACTTTTTTCATTTTATTTCTCCTTTGGTTAAGTCTCTCCTCAGTTTCTTAGCTCCAAACACTCCTTTGGAGCACACGCAAGGTAATAACGAAATTCGCCATTACTGCGGATGCCCCGACTTTTGAGCCGGCGACAAGAAATTGCAAGAATTTTTTGGGCCGTCCAGGGGACCGGGTTATGGATGGAGCTCCGCCCCGGTATTTGCGTCGGTAATAACAAACTTTTCGTGATGAAACGTAGGATCGCCGCGAAAGGTGAGCCGGCCCGCGTAACGGCGCTCCAATTCCACCAGCAATTCTTCATCTTCTTCCTTCAACCGTTTCAGCACGCCTGGATTCAGAATTACCCGGATATCATGAATACTGTCCTGATACTTGCGCATGACAGTATTGAGAGTCCGATGCAATTCTACGCTCGTGGTCATGGAGGTTTTTACGACGCCGCGTCCACC